>Ga0116217_10001044_pt1 | contig 27633 bp, 18 predicted proteins | sample Sb_taG_6_FD_89697 | JGI IMG/M metagenome (GOLD analysis project Ga0116217, IMG submission 89697) | Peat soil microbial communities from Weissenstadt, Germany - Sb_50d_4_PS metaG | ecosystem: Environmental > Terrestrial > Soil > Wetlands > Peat | place: Germany: Weissenstadt | collected 2010-09-21 | reverse complement strand
TCCGACCGGCTTGGTCGTATAAAACGGGTCAAACACGAGACGCGGATCGCGCATGCCCGGGCCGGTGTCGGAAAAAAGGATGACGACATTGCCGTTTTCGAAGAGCGTCCGCACGGTCAGTGTGCCGCCGCCGGCTTCCTGCATCGCATACACGGCGTTGTTGATGATGTTGGAGAAGACCTGGAGCAATTGGTTCATGTCGCCGCGAACTTCCGGGATGCCCACGCCGGTCTGCACTTCGATGCGGATGTTCTTGCCGCGAAGATCGAAGCGGCGGAACTGCGCGGAGGTGTTGACGATCGCATTGATGTCGAGCGGCGAGCGCTGCTCGCTGGGCACCTGGCGGGCGAAGCTGAGCAAATTGTTGACCAGCGTCTTGGTGCGCCGCGCTTGCTCGCGAATTTTTTCCGCCAGGCTTCTCGTTTTTTCGCCGACGGAAGGATCATCAGCGAGCAACTCGGAGTATCCCAGGATGGCTGTGAGTGGATTGTTGATTTCGTGAGCGGCGCCCCCGACGAGCTGCCCGATCGACGCCAGTTTCTCCGATTGAACGAATTGCGTTTGCAGACGCTTGAGATTGTCGATGGATTCCTGCGAGGCGCGGAGCAGCCGGAGACGCTCGCGATCCACCAGATCGTGGCGCAGGAAAGCAAGGAAGCCAAGCGGCAGGACCGCGCCCAGCGTGACCAGGACGCGGAACTGATGCACGGCCATGGGCGAGCTGCTGATTTTCAGGCACCAGAAGCCAATCAAGGGAAGCGAAAGCAGAGCCGCACGCGCCAGTCGCGACGCCCAGATCGTTTCCTCCGTTTGGCTTTGATGGGCCGTCAGTTCCGAGGTCGGCGCGGAAGCGAATTTGGCCTCCTCACCTCGGTTGCGATACGCGATAATGCCGGCCGTGCCGATCCAGAGAAAAGAAATCAGCAGGGGCAAATCGTACAAGCTGCCCCTCCAGTAAGAGCTTCGGCCGACCAGCAGCTCAACCGCCAGGTATCGAACCACGTAGATGGACTTGGCCGCCGCAAGATGCGCGTAAGTGCGGCGCCACTGCCCCGTGGCTTGTTTGGAAAGCAGGGCGGCCCCGGCGATGAATACAAAATTCTCAAAGAGTGAGATGACGCTGAAAGCCTGGATGTAATTCTTATCGTCCTTCACCACGTATTGCCAGGGAATCACGACGAACACGTACAAATACATCCACCAGCAGAGGATCAGCCCGAAATCCACATAACCGTAAAGCGCGTTCCGGTCATTCGAGCGCTTGTGCGGTTGCAAAGTGAGAGCCGCAATCATGGGAACGGCGTGCAGGAAGAAAACGATGTCTCCATTGAAAAGATAAGGAACGCGCCGGTGCTGGTAGACCTCGACATAGGTCCAGATCGTTTGTCCCACCATCCAAAGCGAGCAGCCCAGAGCGAGCAACATCCAGAAGGCTTTCTTGCGCCAATCGGGCGTGACTGCATTGATGAGCAGGGCCCCGTTAACAAGTAGCGGCATCAGACAGAGGATGATGTTGGCCGTCGCGGTCCGAGCGGCGCCCGCGGGAACCAACTCACAAACGACGATGTATCCACCCAGCAGGATGAGCCAGGTGGCGGCAACGTACCAGTTCCCTCGGGAGGCGGGTCTCATGGTCCGACTGATCCTTCAGTTTATCGTAAGCGCGAAACAGGAATGGATCGGCGAGGTACAGGTATGCCGAAAAACATAACAACAGAGTCGCGGCCCATCGTTCGCGGCGAGTTCGATTGCTGGTGATCTAGGATGATGCGGCGGACATAGAGATAGGAAGCATTCCCTAAGGCCGAAGCGGCGCCGCGTGGCAGAGATACCCGTCGATGCTGAAGGAATAATCGTTCACTTCAGTTGGGCTTGCCGCTTTTTGAGTTTGCCGCAGAAGGAACCGTCTTCTCAATCCATCGGGACATCACCGCCGCAATTTCCCTGTTATTCTTTTCCAGCATCATCATGTGTCCATTGCCATGAATGCCGGCGTCCGCAAGCTTGATCCAGGTGACGTGGACACCCGCTTGTTCCAGGTACTTGACCGTGCAGTGGTCATACCCTCGGTGGTAAGACGCTTCCGAGGTCACGACGAGGATCGGCACTTTTTGAAGGTTTGGCAACTGGCGCGCCGGAGATTTTTGCATCCAGCAGCGGCTCACATCCGGCCCGTCTGGCTGGTCTTGCCGGACAATCGCGAGATCCGACGCGTTTGCGGCCGGCGGAGAATACGTGAGCGGACCCGCGGCGATTCCCCAGGGCCGTTGCTGATCGGCGTCGCGAAACCATTCTGGCGCGGCGACATTCTCCACATTGTAAAACGGCGGCCCGCTGGGCTCGACCGCAACAATTGCCTTCACCCGGCCGGGCTGGGCGTCAGCCACGGGCCAGCCGGTCGCTCCGGATTGCGAGTGAGTCAACAGGATCGCGGGGCCGATTTTTTCGAGCAGCGCGAGGATTCCTTCACTGGTGAGCTCCTGTTGAAGAGGAAAGCTCACCATCGCCTGCACCTGCGACGCGTAAAACTGATCGAAGATCGGATCGCCCGGCGTGCCCTTGCCCGGCCATTGCGTGTGCAGATGCGCTTGCGGCCAACGGTTGTAATTTTCAATCGCCGTGAAGCGTTGCTGCACGAAATCGAGACTCGGCGTTGTTTGCGGGCCGTAGACATTATTCAGATAGGCGCTGCGGCCGCGGCCGGCCTGATCCACCACGTAGACCGCGTAGCCTTCGCGCAAGAAAAACTGCGCCCAGCCTTCGCGGCCGTCGGGCGTTCCGGTGAAATTGGTTCCGGTCTGGGCTCCGCCGTGAATGAATACGATCGGGTAGGGATGCCTCTGATGGGCCGGAATTTGGAATTCCGCGTAGATTTGTCCGCTCATTATTTTCGCATCTTTATCCGTCGAATATTTTCCTCCGGCGAAAACATAGCCTTCCCGCGCAATTTCCAATGGCGGCATTCTACCGGCCTGAGCTGTTGTACCGTTCGCCGCCGGCGAGGAATCGCTCGCAGGCTCGTGAAACTGCGGGGACGCCCATCCTCCGATTGCGAATCCCAGCATCGCAACAGAAAGGAAAACGACGGCGCGTTTCGATATGTCGAATTGATTTCTCATCGCTTCGTCCTCCGTCAACGCTCGGTAGGACAGCCACTCTTGGCTGTCCCTGAAAGCCCTGCTGAGATTGTGCGGGACAGCCAAGAGTGGCTGTCCTATTAAAATCCCGATCCCAAGCAACTTGATCCACTACCGCAGTTTCACACTTTTTCCGGCGCCCGAAAGACTACACCGACTTTGCCCAAGGAGCACCACTTTTAGGAATCGAAAGGAATTGGCAGCCTTCGTTCGCAAAGCCGGCGCGGAAGGAATAAAATGCAAGACATGGCGGAAAGCAGCGCGCAGGAAAAACTTCAGGTCGAAGAAGCGCGCGCCGACTTTATTGCGCGCTTCCCGGGCTTCAAGAAGACGTTATTGCTGGATGATCTGCGCGCAACGGAATATCGCCGCCTGGACGAGCACGGCCAGGTCTACCTCGACTACACCGGCGGTTCTCTCTACGCGGAATCGCAATTGCAAAAACATTTCGAGCTGTTGCGCTCCGGCGTTTTAGGCAATCCGCACTCCGCTAATCCGACGTCGGCAACAACAACGGATCATGTCGAACGCACGCGCCGTCTCATTCTGAGCTACTTCAATGCCCGCGCCGAAGATTACATCCTGGTCTTCACGCAAAACGCCTCGGCAGCGCTCAAACTCGTAGGCGAATCCTTTCCCTTTGCACCGGGCAGCCGCTACCTTCTCACCTTCGACAATCACAACTCCGTAAATGGAATTCGCGAATTCGCGCGCGCCAAAGGCGCCAGCGTCTCCTACGCGCCGCTGGTGATGCCGGAACTTCGGCTGGACCTTGCACGCCTCGAAACTTTGCTGGACGAGGCCGATCCGGCCCACGCCAATCTGTTTGCCTATCCGGCGCAGTCTAACTTTTCTGGCGTGAAGCACCCCCTCGATCTCGTCGCAAAAGCGCAGAGCAAAGGATGGAGCGTGCTGCTCGATGCGGCCGCCTTTGTGCCCACCAGCCGCCTGGACCTCACGGCCGTGCAGCCGGATTTTGTGACGCTCTCTTTTTACAAAATGTTCGGCCATCCGACAGGCGTCGGCGCGCTGCTCATTCGCCGATCCGCTTTGGCGAGCCTGAAACGTCCGTGGTTCGCCGGCGGAACTGTAAATTTCGCGTCGGTTCAGGGACAGGCGCACGTGCTGTCGCCGAACGAAGCCGCGTTTGAGGACGGCACATTGAACTATCTCTCTATCCCCGCCGTGGAAATTGGTTTGCTGCACCTGCAATCGATCGGCATCGAGACGATCGCGGAACGAGTGCGTTGCCTTACGGGATGGCTGCTGGAAGAGTTGCTCGCGTTGCGCCACACGAATGGCCGCGCCATGGTGCGCATCTACGGTCCAGCCACAACGCAGGCGCGCGGAGGAACCGTGACGCTCAATCTCTACGACCCGCAGGGACACCTGCTCGATTACCGCCGCGTCGAGGAATTGGCGGGCGCGGAAAATATTTCCCTGCGCACCGGATGCTTCTGCAATCCCGGCGCGGGAGAAATCGCGGAAGGTTTGACGGAAGAAGACATGCGCGCCGGCTTCACCATGGGCGCCGAAATCAACCTGTTGAGTTTTGTCCGGTTGATGCAGGAACGCGGCCACAAAAGCGCCGGCGCCATCCGCGCCTCGATCGGCCTCGCTACAAATTTCGCCGACGTCTGGCGCTTCCTTCGCTTCATCTCCGGCTTCCGCGACCAGACGCGCCTGACCATCGGAGACGTCAGCTTCGACATCGAGTCCTGCCGCATCATCCGCGACGGGAGCTAGTCAACTGGCCTGAAGCAATGGCAGGCTAGCAATGAGTATATGTGAGGTGAACCATGTTAACGACGAAGCGCAAGCCGGCCAGCGTCGGCGAAATTCTGATCGAAGAATTCATGGAACCGATGCGCCTGACGCAAGGTGCGCTGGCGAAAGCGATGGGCGTGCAGCGCAAGCACGTCAACGAGCTGTGCAACAACCGCCGCAACGTCACCGCCGCGACCGCGCTAATCCTCGCCCGGGTGTTCGGCAATAGCCCCGATTTCTGGCTGAACGTGCAGCGGCGCAGCGATCTTTGGAAGGCCATGCACTCACCGCGCCAACGCCAGCGGATCAAACGCGCTCGCCCGGTTTCGGTCGCCGCATGACGCGCACACCGCCGGGGCAGACGGCGACAGTTCCGGAATGAAATGGCGGAGGATGCAGTCTCGTGCGAACTCTTCTCTGCCAAATTCCCTGCTAACAGGGAAGAAAACAGGGAAAATCGCGCGCTCAGTCGCACTTCCCCGCAGTTAAGTAATGACAAGCGTGCATGTTAGCCCGCAAAATAGCGCTCATGCGGCGAATCGGAATAGGGATCGATCAGGGAATGAGGAGGGAATATCTATTCCCTGTTTCGGGGTTCTTGGCGACTTGATGGTTTCCATTCTTCACTCGATTGCTGGATCGGATATACTGCGGAGATTCGGCGGTTCGGGTCCGACCTCCTGGTCCCGAACCAGATGCCAAAGCTTGTTGAAGTCTATGGAACTTTATGGATTCTAAGTGATTCTTGGTGAAACGTTTGCGGTTCGCTTATTGAAGTTGATTGAATCTTGTTGAACCTTGGTGCTTTCGCAGCTACAAAATCGACTACAGTCTCGCAGTCATTCTTGCACGACCCGTTTTGAATTTTCGCGAGGCGAGTAGATAGACAGGAAAAAGAAAAACCAAACCTCCGCTCTTCGAGAACTGAAGCTGTGAAATAACCCAAACTCTGAAATGGCCTCAAAAACTTTTCTCAATTAGAAGCCCTACAAGCGATTATTCGCACCTCGGCATACATTTTGTATCATCCCAAAAACCCCCAATAACATTGGCAAATTGGTTTTTTCACAGCTTCGAACTGCGAAGGGGCGGCTACCGAAAATACCACAGGCCGAAGCAGCCACTAGAGGTGTGAGCGGTTGGGTCTTGCCCTCAGGAATTAAGTTTGAGAAAAAGTGATCATTGCACAGCTCTGTGCCGCAAATGAGAAGCCGTCGGCGGGAGGCAAAGCCAACGGCCATCCGCTGACCTTTGGTGCCCGCTCATTGCGCGACGAGTTGGGGCTTGCCATTCAAGGTAAACTGAATCACCACCATGGAGTTCCTCCGCGCAGGCTCTGATGTGCCGGCTGCGAGCTGTGGACGAGATTCAGCTGGATTCCTTGAGGCGAGGGAACAACTGAAGCGCACTTTCGTACTCGATGGCTCGAATCTCGCTTTCACTTAGACCGACACTCTCCAAACCGCGGAGTCCATTTCCGGCGTTCCCCCAGGGAAAGTCCGTCCCAAACATCACATGGCTCGGCGGCACGAGCTTCAGAATCGCGGCCATCGCTGGCGCGTTGGTTGCGCTCGCTGTATCGAAATAGAGCTTCTGGAACTCGTAATCGGGCCCGCGTGGTGCCACGTTAGTCATCCGGCGTGCCGCTCCGCCGATGCGCCCGGCGAGCATGGGAATCGTTCCTCCCCCATGAGAGAAGATGAACTTGGTGCTTGAACAGCGGGAGAGCGTCCCATTGTAGAGAAGGCTGGTGATCGTCCGCGTCGTGTCGAATCCAAACTCCTCAGTGGATATCGGGATGTTCGGAACGATATTCCAGCAGCACGCCGTGGATGTCGGGTGTACATATACGGTCAGCTTTCGGCGATTCAGCTCGTCGAATACGGGTCCGAACGCAGAATCGCCGAGATACTTTCCTTCGTAGTTGGAGAGCAGTCCGATTCCGTCTGCGTGGAGGGTCTCGATGGCATACTCGATTTCTCTTAGGCTGCCTTCGGCGTCGGGCAAAGGAATGGCCGCAAAAAACCCGAAGCGCCCCGGATGATCCCTCGTCATCTGTGCCGCAAATTCGTTGCACTCCCGGGACAGACGTCTGGCTTCCTCGGCATTTCCGAACCAGATACCCGGAGTCGAAACGGACACAAGAGAAGTGCGTACTCCGTTTTTGTCCATGTCTTCGAGAGACTGCTCCGGTGTCCAATCGACAACCGAGGGAATTGCGGAGACTTTCAGAATGTCTGCTTTCCTCGCCGCGACGTACTTGGGGGGCATCAAATGATGATGCACATCAATGATTCGCAGCGGCGCTCCACCCGATTGGGGTGAAGCCGCCTGCCCGAACCCCACGTCCCAGGGGATCAATTGGGCGGTGCAAAGGGCAGCCAGAGTGGAGACGAACTGCCGCCTTGACGCTCCGCCGAAGCCGGAGTTTCTGCCATTCGGAGCGCGCACCTCTTGCAGCGCGTCAGCGTCTTGTTCCTGATCGTAGCCCATTTCTATCGCACGTCTGCGGCCCGAGTATCAAACGATCTGAATTGTCACAATGCGGTCGCTCTTCTCAGCAAAATTAGTCACCGAGGCAAACGCCGTGCGTCTCGTAGCAGCCGCGCTTCTTCAAGTCCAGAAAGTTAGCATCCGAAGCCGGAAAGAACAGCCGGTTCGGCAATTGAATCTGCACCAGCGTTTCACGACTCAGGACATCATCTTCCTTGATGTACCCGTTCTTCCAGAAAAGGAACGCCGCAAGCGAATAAACCTCGTCCGCCTTGAGCGTTCCCGGCCGAAACATGGGCATCTCGACGGCGATTGTGTTGAAAATGACTTCGGGAAATGGCGCCCCGTTGGTGATGGGCGTCATCCACGGGTTATTCGGTCCCTCCTTCTTCGGCCCTACCAACGGACGACCTCCGATGGAGGAAAAGGCCCCTGGCTCCTGACGCACACCGTGGCCGTCTTCGCCATGGCACATCGCGCACTTCGCCGCGAAGATTTCAGCGCCTTGTTTCGCGGTGCCGCTTCCCGGCGGGAGGTCTTTGCCGTGAGCACCAGAGGTCCACGCGAGATTGCCCATGTCTTCCTGCGTGGGAGCGGCGCCGACACCGGTGATGGAGGGCGCCTGGGGCTTCGCCTGTGGTTTCGACGGCGCCTTCGCCTGTGGCTGAGTTTGTGGCTGGGTCTGCGGTTGCGTTTGTGCCTGCGCCCGAGCCTGTTGCGTCTGGGCAAACGCCGATCCACAGACGAAGCTGGCTGACAGGACAATTACGGATGCTAATGCCTCAAATCGAAAATATCGCATTGGTTATCCTCCCATCTCGATCGATTTTCCAGGGTTGCGGAATGTTGTTGCGCTGAATGACCTCTTTCTTGAAATTCTCCAAGCTGTAGCCACGCATTTTGGCGGCCTCTGGCGTCAACGGCTGGACAGAACCTTTCTCGTCCGTGCAACGGGCTGCGATAATCGTTTCTTGCCCGTTCCAGGTCCACGGGAAAGTAAAACGCGTGTGAGCCTTGGAATGCACCGGGCCTTGAATCTGGGCGTCTTTCCAGGTTTTCCCGGCATCCACCGTGACCTCGACTCTGGTGATCTTTCCCTGACCGGACCAGGCGATGCCGCGAATCTCTTGGAATCCGTGGCGCGTCAGTTGTTGTCCGCCTGAGGGACGCAAAATGCACGATTGCGGCGGCAGCTCCAGCCGAAACCATGTAATCTTGCCGTTGGCGCGCGTGTCTCCATACATCCGATGGAAGAGTGTGAGCTCGTCCGTGATCTTGATTCTCCGTAATCGCTTGATATTCATGGTTCCTTGAAAGCCGGGAACCACTAATCGGACCGGGAAACCCTGCTCAATGCGCAGCGGCTCCCCGTTTTGGCCGTACGCGATGAGGGCATCGTCCATGCCCTTCCACAGCGGAATCGACCAGGTTTGGTTGTATTCGTCTCCCGCCGAGGCGTAAAACCATTTCGCTCCCTTTTTCACTCCAACCATGTCGAGCAGCGTGGACATGAGCACGCCGGTCCACTCGCTGCAGCTCAATTCCCCAAAGCAATGGCCGGCCGTGGCCCAATCCAGCTTGCGCAAGTCACGCGTCTCGCCGTCGGAGTTACACTCGACAAAGTGCACGCGAGAAACCGAAGGCAACGACATGAGTTCATCCATCGTGAGCGTAATCGGACGGTCCACCATGCCGTAAATGGTCAACCGGTGCTCGCGGGGATCGATCTCGGGTACCTCGCCGTGCTCATCGGTGAAGTGAAGCCCGGCGGGCGTGATCACTCCCATTTGGGCATCGATGGGCGATAACAGCGAAAAGAAATAGGTCTTGATCGACTCGGGCGCAGTAGGCGTACCCGAATAGCCGGGGCCCGATCCGCCGTCGAAGGCCCGCCGGTGTGTGGTGACGAACTTCGAGCGGACGCCGTATAAACGCGAGTCCACCTCTATTTTCCCGTACCGGCTCCCGCCTACCGCGCGGGTACTTTTTTGATAGGCCGCCCACTGAGGGGTGCCGGTCCAGTCCACGACGAGGTTTCCCTCTTCGTCGCGCATCATTTCCCCGGTCCACGGGTTGCGCACAACGTGGTCCTGGGGAACCTGGTCCTCGGGAACGTAGTCCGTGCGCAGCTTCGGATCCTCCTGACCTTGAGCAGCGGCCTTTAGTCCGGCCGCCGTCATGCAGGCGAGCGCGGCACCCTGCTTCAAAAACTTGCGCCGGCTAGCCTTCTTGAACTCCTGATCTTCATTCTTGTTCTCGGAACTCATGAGTGCCTCCGTCAAGCGAAATCTTTCTCGTTCCCCGTAAATCCGAAGCCGTGCGCGGCTTCGAAGCGGTTAGTCGCCCTAAAACACGTACTTTAACGCAAACTGAACGATTCTGCCGCCACTCCCAAAGGGCGAGCTTGAACCGGTTGTGGAAGCAGCCTCGGTGATGTTACCGAACGTAGGACTGGAGAAGATCATGGCGTTGTCCCCAGTGGGGGCAATATAGAATCGAACGCTGTTGGTCACGTTGAAGGCCTCGGCGCGAACCTCGATGCTTTGGCTCTCCCTAACCTTGAATTGTCTGGCGATGGTCTGGTCCCACTCCCAGAATCCCGGGCTGCGTAGGCTGCCGACTCCCATATTGCCGTAAGTGCCCGGGGTCGGACTTTGGAACGCAGCAGAGTTGAAATAGCTAACGCACGGCGCCGGCGAGCAGGGCTGTCCCCGGGTGGCCGATGCCGTATTCGCGAGCACTTGGTCTGGACGTTGCGGTATGGGATAGTTCCCAGCTCCTTGATACAGGCCGTTCTCGGCTACGTCGCTTCCAACGTCTACCGTAAGAGGCCAGCCGGATCGCGCGGTAACGATGCTCGAGAAGGTCCAGCCAGTGCCCAAGCGTCGTGCCCAGTCTCTCGAGAACTTCGGAGTACTGACCACCAGCGTCACGTTCCCTTCGCGTCGAAGATCCAGCGCCCCGTTGAAACAATCACCATAATCCGAGTATTTGTTGATCGGGGCGTTATTCTGGTAAGGCTGGTGCGGGTAGGTGGATTGGATATTCGTGACGCCGATTTGCGCAAGCCCGATACAGTGGGACCAGGTGAAATTCCCCGCCAAGTTCACGTTCCCCTTCCGCCAGGTGGCGTTGAGTAGCAGGCCATGATAGTGCTGCGTGCCCCCGTCATCCAATTGGGTCATACTCCCCAGTACATTCCCAGCGGACGGATTCTCCAGTTCTAGCAGTCGCCGCTGGTTGACATTCTGGGACGTTGTGCAAGGACCGGGGCCACGCAGGCCGAATTGCCCCGGACTGCAATTTCCGGGAATGAATTGGCCCGGATTCAGATCGATGGCAGTCCAAGTGTGAATGATTTGCGTGCCCACGTAGGTCGCTGACGCGAACAAGCTCGACGTGACTTGCCGCTGGATTCCGAGGTTCCACGCGTATTGTTCCGTGGTCTTCAGATCCCGAGGGATGGGATAGAATCCCTGGTATAGCGGGGTGCTCGGGAATACGGGGTTTTTTGGATCGAAGGTATAAGGGAACGGATTTCCGCCAGGGACGTTCGCGTAGGGATCGTCCAGTTTTCCGAAGTTATTGATTACCGTCAGGCGGAAGGGCGCCACGCTGGAAGTATTTTGGTGGAGGTCCTGCCGGATAAAGTCATACGCGATTCCGGCGCCGCCACGAATGGCCATCTTCCCGTTTCCAGAAGGATCCCACGCGAATCCGAAACGCGGTTCAAAGTGACCCAATCGGTGATCGAGCCCGGCTCTGCCCGGAAATCCAGGGTCGCCCGGATAGGAGAAACCTGGAGGAGCGGTGGGAATGACGGTGCTCCTCGTATTCGCAAGAAATGCGGGCAGACTGAAATTGTAAACGTCGGAATGGATGAACTGCATGGGAAAGAATGGATTCCAACGGACACCATAATTCAAGGTTAGTTTCGACGTGGTTTTCCAGGAGTCTCCCACATACAACCCAAAGAAGTGCTGGGTCGTGTTGTTGGGATTTGGGTTGGCCTGATGAAGCACAGTGTATGTCCCCACCAGAAAGTCGCCAAGACTAGAACCCGTTCCGTCGATACCAAATTGCGGAAGGTGCGGCACCCCAGCGAAGATGAACACACCCGGAGCCCAAGCGAACGAATCCTCATTCAAGATTGCGTGCATCGCACTTCCACCGAAGGAAATCTGGTGCGATCCCCGAATCAAGGTAATATCGTCGTTGAGCCCGAAATTCGTTACCCCTTCCCGCGTGGTCAAGAAGTTGGCAGTAAAACCAATCTGAAAAGCACCCGGTAGCAATATCGACATCATGTCCGGAGTGTAGCCCCCGAAGAAATTCTGGATCCCAACGTCCTGCGGCGTAAAAGACTTTGGGAAGGCATGGTTCCCACCAATACGATTTCCGAAAACGCGGAAGGAATTAACCAGGGAAGCGCTGAACACATACGTATGGCCCAACGTCAGGGATTGGGCCAAATCATCGTTGCCGACGCCGCTGGTTGCGAGAAGGTCGCTCGGATTGACATCATAAGGGACCGATTTCTCGATCCTGGTCGCCAGATAGCGCGCAAAAACGCTCTGCTTGTCGCTCAGGTGATAGTCGAGCCGTGCGGGAACTTCAAAATCGTTTTCATGGAGAGGTTCTCCGGTCTGAACCGTCCCGCAGGCATCGAGAGCCTTAGGAAGTTTGGCTGCGATAGCCACGGCCGCCGGGCTCAGCGGAGACTTGAGGTGGTCGGTGGCGTCGAACGCATTGGGGTCGGTAGGTCCACATTTGTTATTTATGTAGGCTGAAAAGTCACCGGTTTGCATCGCGGCTGTGGGAACAAACTCGATGGTACTTTTTGAGTTCTGGCGAGTTCTGGTGCCCTGGTAGCCCACGAAGAAGAACAGCTTATCTTTCTTGATGGGGCCGCCGATCACGCCGCCGAACTGATTGCGCTTGAGTTGGTCATTCTGGCTAGCAAAAAAGTCCTTCCCGTTTAAGGCGGCATTGCGGAAGAACTCGAACGCATCGCCATGAATCGCGTTCGTGCCGGCCTTGGTCACGGCATTCACCGAGGCGCTCGAGTGCCCGCCGCCCGATGCATCCTGCGTACTGGTGACCAGTCGAAACTCCTGAAGCGCATCTGGAAACGGGAGCGGCATGTTCGTGCCGTCATACGTGTCTATATGCGACGCCCCGTCCAGATTGTACTGAATACTGTGGCTGAGTCCGCCAGCGACGGAGATGTTTACACCCGTGGGCATGTTGTATCCGGGTGATGTAGCTGTCTGCACCGCCAACCCGCTCAGTGTGATTAGATCGGTCACTTGCCGGCCGTTGAGCGGCAATTCCAATATCCGCTGGGTTTCGATCAGCGTCGTCCCGACACCAACGCTGCGCGTTTCCACTTGGAGCGCATTCGCTTCAACGCTAACCGTTTGCGTCACGGATCCGACTTCGAGCGTGACTCGCACCATCGGATCGCTACTTACCTGCAAAACGATACCTTTTTCCACCGCCGTGGTGAAACCTTCCCTGGATACTTCGATTGTGTACGGTCCGAGCGGAAGAGCGGCTAGCACGTAGCTGCCGTCCGCCTCAGTGATAGCGGTTCTCGATACAGCGGTGTCGGTTTGTGTTGCCTTCACGTTGGCATCTGGAACCGCAGCACCGCTGGAGTCCTGAACTGTTCCGTGAATCTGTGCCGTGGCTTGCCCCCAAGTTGCTACGCTGCCCGCGAGAATCAAAGCCAAAACTGCCGTGAACTTGCTCAAACTGGTTGCGAAACTAACGACCAAACGAACCCACTCGGACCGACCGTTCGACATAACTCACCCCCGTCTTGTCTTTCTGTCTGGCCGCAGGGCAAGTGCGGATTTGGAACCCGGCGCGGACGCGCCCTAAGAAGCTCACGTCCTGCTACCTCCCAAGATTCCGCAATCCACAGCCTACCGAGCAAGCCGATGTGGTTCGTATATGAACGTGTTCATATATATTGTCAAGCGAAAAATGATGCGCTATCCGAAGCGCTTCACCTGGAGAGGCTTTTTGCCATTGAATATGAGACCAAAGGAAAGGCGCTTTTGCGCGGCGAAATCCTTTCAGTCTTGACAAAATGAACATGTTCGTTTATGAATTTAGCACTGCTACATGGAGGCACTGGCGATTTTGATGCGAATACACATTCGAGCTTTGGTGCTGGCCGGAGTTTGCGTTGCTGCGATCAGAACCGCTTCCCCACAGCAGAAACCCGCCGGAGATCTAGGCTGGGCATTTCCCGCTCCCGTAGGAGACCCGCCTGCGAGCTTCGATGAGGCGCCTCTCAAGCACGTGCCGGGTAGTTCCCAAACCTACGATCATGGGCGGATAGATGCCTTCAATCCGCCGGATTGGTTCCCGGACGAACATCCTCCCATGCCCGAAGTTGTCCGGCACGGACGCGGAAACCCGGTCATGGCGTGTGCATATTGCCACCTCGCCTCCGGTATGGGGCATCCGCAATCTGGCAATCTCGCCGGCCTGCCTGTGGCGTACTTCATGGAGCAGATAAACAATTTTCGAAGTGGCGCGCGCTCAGCTCCGCCCATGGATTTCATCGCCAAGGGTCTCTCGGACGACGACGCACAGCAAGCCGCCGAATGGTTTGCGTCTCTCAAACCGAAGCCTTGGGTCAAGGTAACCGAGGCAGAGACAGTACCCAAAACGTTCGTGATCATCACGCGCTTACGGCTTCCGCTGCCGAGCGCGGAAACGGAACCACTTGGCGATCGCATCATTGAGGTGCCGCAAGATCCGGCGAGAGCGCTGAGCTATGACCCGCACTCAGGATTTATTGCCTACGTTCCGGTCGGCAGCATCGCAAAAGGAGAAGCTCTCGTTAAAACCGGCGCCGGGGGAAAAACGGTCGCTTGCAAGACGTGCCATGGCGAGACGCTCAGGGGCATGGGCGACGTGCCCAGGATCGCGGGACGCTCGGCTATTTTTATCTTCCGTCAACTACACAACATTCAGACGAGCGCCAGGTCCGGTGCCAGCACCGAGCCGATGAAAACGGTGGTCATGGATTTGAGCCAGGAAGACATGGTGGCGATAGCAGCCTATGTCGCGTCGCTGACGCCGTAGCCATGCAAGGAAAATTGAGAAATGCGCATGCCCGGGACGCAAAAGGGCTTGCGGCGTTCGACCTTTTAAAGGAGGCGTTTGATGAATTTCAAGAAGAGAATGCGATCCGTCGCTTTCACCTTGGCTGTCTGCCTTGCATCCACCTGTCCAGCCCTCGCGCATCACGGCACCGCCGGCTACGACATGGACAAGGCAATTACGATCAGCGGCGTTGTGACGGCATTCGATTGGAGCAATCCCCATTGTGTCATCCACGTGGACGTGAAAACATCCAGTGGTGAAGTCCAACACTGGCTTCTAGAGCTCGCCTCCCCGATCCACATGAATCGAGTGGGCTGGACTAAGAACTCGATGAAACCGGGCGACCAGATCACGGCGGACACATATCCGGCCAAAAACGGCGCACCGGTGGGAACTACGGGCGTTCAATATAACGTCTTGAAGGTTGTCATCAACGGAGCCGCCCTGCCGACTCGATGAGCTCGAAAGACAATGCCGTGACAACTCTGCTCCCAGCTCCGGAACAATTTTGAGGTGCGAAATCATAATGACCGGCCGTGCCATCGCTTGGTTGACATTCTCGGTGTTCAGCTGCGTTCTGATGGCTCAGAGCGCCGCATTTTCTCAAACTGCTATAGGCCGGCAAATGCAACCGGCTGCCAACGTACCTGATCTGTCAGGACTCTGGGGGCCGGGACTCAGAGGCGGGCTGCGCTGGGACGTTACCGGCGAGCTCCCGATGACGCCGTGGGCCGCGGAAAAATTTAAAGCAGCGAGACCTCCATTCGGGCCCAATGCGACCTTCGAAGGAATCAACGATCCGGTCCAGCTCTACTGTGATCCGCCCGGTATACCTCGGATTTACAACTATCCGTGGCAGCTAACCCTTCTGCAGACCCCCAAGGTTGTATACATCCTCTACGAATTCACTCGGACCTGGCGGTCTGTCGCGATGGATCGTGATCATCCCAAAGATCCAGATAGTACATGGTTGGGAGATTCCGTTGGCAGATACGAGGGGGACACGCTAGTCATTGACACCGTCGGATTCAACGATAAAACCTGGCTCGATCACCCGGGACATCCTCATACCGACGCGCTTCACATCATCGAGCGCTTTCGGCGCTTGGACCACGACACTCTGGAAATCCTCTTCACGGTGGACGATCCCAGCGCATACACCAAGCCGTTTACCGGAAGACGCCTCCTCGCGTTAAGCGCGTCACCGATGGGAGAGACCCTATGCTCGATGTCCGAGAACGATTCTTTTAAGAAGCAAATCATGGATCCTACGGTCGGGTCCGGCCCGAAATAACGGCTCCTCACCGACCATTGGGCCAAGGAGAGAACGAATGCGAGATTGCAAGGGTTCCCAAGAAGATATTCCTGTCTCAACACGGAAAGCGGAAAACCGAATTCCGCTAATTCGTATCGTCATCGCTGTGCATCTGGCGCTGATCTGCCCTGTTCTCCGCGCTCAGACCGCTGCGACGACGCCCCCCAAAATGGAGAAAACGTCCGTCACAGCATCGATGCCCGATCTGTCGGGGCTCTGGGGACCCATGTCTATTACCCCTGGACCGATAACGCCCCAGACCATGAGGTCCATGCCCGAGGGAGAAGTAGCTCTGACTTGGGACCCCTCCGACCCTATGGGCATGAGACCAGAGAAAGCTCCGATGACGCCTTGGGCCAGGGACAGGTTCAACACAGTCCGACCTCCTTTTGGGATTCACGAAACTTTTGAGAACGTCAACGATCCAGTCCAAAAATACTGCGATCCTCCTGGCGTCACACGCATCTACGACTACCCGTGGCAATTCACGTTCATCCAGACCCCGGACAATGTCTACATTCTCTATGAATTCACTCGGACGTGGCGAACCGTAGCCATGAATCGACAACACCCCAAAGATCCGGACATTACCTGGTTAGGCGATTCGATTGGCAGGTACGATGGAGACACCCTCGTCATCGATACGGTCGGACTCAATGACAAGACCTGGCTTGATCATGTCGGTCATCCGCATAGCGATGCGCTCCATGTTATCGAGCGCTTCCGGCGGGTGAATCCCAACATGCTGGAGCTCGCCCTCACTGTCGATGATCCGAAGGCATACACAAAATCAATGACCGGAAAGAAGCATTTTATGCTAAGTACCTCCCCCATGGGAGAAACGATCTGCTCCGCCTCTGAGATGGAATCGTTCGAAAAAGAGATCATGGACCCTACGACGAAGCCGCGGAGCAAGTAGCGTACCAGCTGAAAGGGAGTGCTCAATGTCACTGAAATTCAGCTCCATGCGCGCTCAGTTAACCAAATGTTTCATGTCGCGCAACGATGTTCGCGGCAGACTATACGGCCTCTCGCTGCTATTCCTGGTCTCCGCGATCTTTCCCTTTTGGATGAAAAGCGCCGCAAGAAAAATCTCGGTGGACCTGACGGGACAAGTGACTTCCACAGACGAAGGACCGATGGAAGGAGTTCTAGTCAGCGCGAAGAAGACTGGGGCCACGGTCACGGTGACCGTGATCACCGACGATCAAGGTCGCTACTCATTCCCCACGGGACGGCTCGATCCGGGCCATTACGATCTGCGCGTGAGGGCTGATGGCTATGATTTGGACGCGGCTATGTCCGTAGACATCTCGGCGGGAAAACCGGCCGCAGCAAATCTCAAGCTGCGCAAGACCAGCGATCTGGCGGCCCAACTCTCGAATGCGGAATGGATGGCGAGCTTCCCCGGAACGGACGAACAAAAAATATCCATACAGATTTGCACGCACTGCCACACACTTGAGCGAATTGCTCGGTCTAACCATGACACAGACGAATTCCGCCAGGTGATCGATCGAATGTTTCGTCATTCTCCCGAATCATTTCCATTGATGGTCCAGCCGGACCCGCCGGGCCGCGCCGGCGGCGAGCTTTCACCGGAACAGCGGGCTCAGCAGCAGGAAAATCGCCGAAAGATGGCTGAATACCTCAGTACGCTCAACCTCAGCTCGGCTTCCGAGTGGTCCTACCCCCTGAAAACATTTCCGCGTCCAAAGGGGACAGCCACTCACGCCATCATCACCGAGTACGACCTGCCCAAGCGAACGAGACAGCCGCATGATGTGATCGTCGATTCACAAGGGACGGTTTGGTATGCGAGCTTCGGTGAGCCGATCCTCGGAAAGCTCGACCCCAAAACGGGCAAGATCACTGAGTACCCCATACCGGTGCTAAAGCCAGGCGCAATTAACGGCAATTTAGACGTGGAGTTTGACGAGGAACAAAACATCTGGATCGCCATGACATTCCAGGCCGCCGTGGCGAAATTCGACAGGAAGACAGAGAAATTCACGGTGTACAGTCTCCCTCCAGAGCTCGATGCGGATTATAGGGAGCTCACGTTTGTGGGCCCGGCTCATAGTCACGTGGACGGCAAGGTATGGATCACTGACTCGGGGACGTACACAATCCTGCGCCTGGACACCGCTTCCGGTAAGTTCGACGTTTTTGAGCCGTTTCCGCGTCCGCGTCCGCTCATTTATCAAGTGGTATCAGACAGTCACAACAATGCTTATTTTACGGTGATGGGCCGGGAACACATCGGAAGGATCGACGCAAAGACCGGCGAAATTTCTTTCTATCAGATACCCACCGCTCGTTCAGCACCGAGGCGCGGCATGATTGACTCGCAAGGGCGCCTCTGGTTTGGCGAGAATCGGGGCAACAAAATCGGAATGTTCGACACGAACACCCAGAAATTTCAGGAGTGGGCTGTGCCGTTTCCCTACTATTTTCCTTACGATGTGACGTTGGATCGAAACGGCGAAGTATGGGCGGTGACAGAGTTTTCCGATTCAGTCCTGCGCCTGGATCCTGGAACGGGGCAGTACACTTCATATATGCTCCCGCGAGAAACGAACATGCGTAGGGCGTTCGTGGATAATTCCATCGCGCCCGTCGCTTTCTGGGTAGGCAACACCCATCGCGCCTCGATCGCCAAGATTGAGACGCTTGACGGCCCGACTGGGCGCAGGGATTGATCCTGAGAACGGATTAAGATGGGACCGCCCTATGCCGTTTCAGATGGGGCAGCCTGGTCGGGGCCGTTCGCGCTCGCGCCGTGGCGGAATCCGTGGAACTGCAGCTCAAGCAGTCGTCGAAGTTCGGCTAAGCCGGCGCTCGGCTCCGGGAATCGGCTTGTGATCCACCAGCGAATGGCTCCACTAACGACAAGGAAAATCACATGCCCGATGGTTGCCGCATCTTCGCCGGACTCGATTTCCCCATCTTTCTGTGCCTTTCGCACAAGCGTATCGACTGTATGCATGAGACGCCACGCGGTTGTATAGAAAGCTTCAGCCTGTTTCCCGCCAGAAATAAATCCGAATTCCTTTAGGGCGAGTCGCGAGATTGCAACGTCCTTGCTGAAATATTCATAGTGGCGCCGGTACAGTTCGATAATCCGGTCAACCAGAGTCCGGTCAGGAGGAAGGGCCTCGACGGCCTCCAAAGCCTCGTCCAGAACTTGGGCCAGCTCTTCGTTACAGATAAGGAAAACAAGATCGCGCTTATCTTGCGCGTAGTTGAATAGAGTACCCAACCCTACGTGCGCCCGCTGTGCAATTTGACGTAAAGTTGTCTCGTCATAGCCATACTTTGAGAACAACTCCCGCGCGGCCTGGCGGATACTCTGCCGTTTTTCAATTTTGTTCAGCTCGCGGAGCCCAAGCTCCGGTGAGACTCTTCTTGGCATTCTTCGTACTGGAGCAGCCACGTGAGGCGACCTCCCAACAGTTCTTGCGATCAGCAATGTTTTTACCACATTCAGCTTAATGTGCCTAGCCATGCTCCGACTCGGAAACACTGTGCGGAGTTCTGAGCGAATTAGGTACCCACAACCTACGTTCGCAACCGCGGAAACAAACGCTCGGCATTTTTGCGTTCGATGGCGCGCGTCACCTCTGCGGAGAGACCCAGATTCGGCAGCTCATCGACAGTAGATTCGACAGGTTCGAAGGGGTAGTCGGTTCCAAAAAGGATGTGATCGGGCAGAGCGAATTTCATCAGAGCCGCCATGGGATACGGGAACGTGGCGTGCGCGACATCGATGTAAAACTTCTGCAGCTCCGCGATCACGCCGTTAGGAATGTACTCGTCGTGTTTGGCATCGTGCGGGTATCGATCTTTGATCCGTCCTGCAATCATCGGCATCGTTCCGCCGGAATGAGGAATAATGATCTTCACGTTCGGATATTTGTGCAGCACTCCGTTGGCGAGAATGCTCGTGCACCCGCGCGTGATGTCAAAATCAAACTCGTTCATTGTATATGACACACTGTCATTCAAGTTCGTGCAACACGGAGGCGCCAGCGGGTGCATGTAAACAATCGCGCGTCGCCGGTCGAGCTCCTGCCACATTGGATCGAAGTACGGATCTCCCGGCCAGCGGCCTTGATTGTCGTTGGTGTAGATGCCGATCCCATCCGCCTTTAGCGTGTCCAAGCCGTATTCGATTTCTTTCATTACCCCATCGATGTCAGGCAAGGGAACGGCAGAAAACTGACCAAACCGCCGGGGATGGTCTGACCTGACTTTCGCACCGTAGTCGTTCCCCTCTCGAACGGCCGCGCGGCCCTTTTCTGTGTTGTCGTAGAGAATGTTGCCCATTTGTGTCATAGACAAAATCGCGACGGCGATGTTGAACTTGTCCATCTGCTCCAGAGTCTTCTGCGGCGTCCACGGGAAGCGATCTCCGCCAAATCCGCGCGATACCGCTCCCGCTAATGTGGGAGGAACGAAGTGATGATGAAGATCAATGCGCCCGCCCTTCGCGGTCGATTTGTAGACGAATTGCGCATGCAACCACGCCGGCAGTATTCCGGCTGCAAGGCCCAGGCCTGCAAATGCCTTTAAGAAGGGTCTGCGTGAACTTTCGCCGACTTCGAAATACCGCTGATGCACCGGTTTGCTCGCTTTGCGCCCCATTCCCGAGGTGATTTAGGATCTGCGTGTCCCTCTAGAAGCTAAGGCGCAAACCCAGTTCGATCCAGCGGCTTCCCCCGATGCGGTTCGCTGGGATCGCCTGCGACGATGTCGCACCGAAGTTGTTGGGACCACTCGTTAAGTCCAGTCCGCCCTGTGCGGCCCCTGACCCGGGGTCGTTGAAGACGACGTGGTTAAACACGTTGAAGAAGTCGGCCGAGAATTCCGCCTTGACGCGCTCGGTGATCGAAGTCTCCTTGCCGATCCTGAAGTCCAGGTTCCAGCTGCCAAATCCGCGAAACGGGCTGTCTCGTCCGGATCTGTTGTCCGAGGAAAGCAATATCGGACGAAACTCAGTAAATACTTTTGCTGGATCAGCAAAGAGGTTGATCCCATTGGCGGTGCGGTTTACGCCGGTGCTGATGCTCCCCGTCGGGATTTCACCAACAGGGTTGGTAGTGACCACTCCGCCGCCATAAGCAAAACTCTGCGTCGCTATCAACGGCACACCAGTCGCTGCGGTAAAGATCCCTCCCACGTACCAGCCACCGATGATCCCGTTCACTCCACGGTTGTCGCTGCTCAGCCAGTGGCTCCGTCCTACCGGAAGTTCGTAGCTGAAAGTTCCATTGAAAGTGTGCGTCCGGTCAAAGAATGACGGACCGTAGTCAGCCTTCGGGTTGAAGGCGTCGTCATAGCCATTGCCGTAGACCTGAACCCGGCCTCCATTGTCGAGTGATTTCGAAAAGGTGTAGTTCATGTCAAAACTCAAGCCACTCCAACCGCTGTTGCGCCACGTCACAGTAAGCGCGTGGTAATTGGAGAAGTCGTTTGAATGATGAACTTGAAGATCGGCTTGTTGATGGTTAACGAATTGCGGCAGGCCAGCGGCGGCGCGAGCGCCGTCAATCGCGGCGAACACGCCAAATAGCGGGCTAAGGTTGCCGTTGATGAAATTGTTCGCTTGTTGGATGGCGATACATTGCGTGTTGCTCACGTTCGTGGAGCCCGGACCGCAACCGTTCCCGAATCCTGCCGGGAGCTGGTCCTCGAACCAAGGCTGGTTCGCAAATAATGAGCCTGACGGGGGCGCTGCGCATCCTGCAGGCGGAGTCAATCCCCGTAAACCCTGGGCCACGCAATCAAACGCCAGGGCAAACGATTGCCCGTTGGGTCCCCCATCTCTGAACATGTAGGGCACCGCGTTCAGAGTCAGGTTATTCGGCAGCCGGCGTCCCAGTCGCCCTAAATAGCCGATCTCAAGCATGTTGTTCTTGGCGAATTGCCGCTGGATCGACAGGTCGAGCAAGTGGTTCCGGCCAAGTTTGTAGTTCGCGTCGACTTCATAATCCCAGAAGTCAGGAGGTACGCTGCCAATTCCCTCGGCGATCGGCAAAGTCGGCTTGATATCGGGCGCCGGGACGGGAATATTCGGGCCGTCAATGCCGACGCGGAAAGCAGAGAGTGCCGGATTCGAGGAACCCCCGTTGCAACCCGGTCCAGAAACTGCCACGGGGTCGTCGCATAGGGGCAAAAACGCACTCAGGTTCTGCCCGAAGCCCGTGCCAGTAAGGGCTTCCGTTGGAAAGTAGGTACGGTCGTAGACGATTCCATAACCGCCGCGAATCACGGTTTTCTTTTCACCGAGTATCTTTCCCAAGAAGCCTGAACCGCCTGACGGGCTCCAAGCGACGGAGACGCGGGGAGCCACATCACTCCAGTCTGTGTTCCAGTACCCGGGGAGGCCTGCCTTTTTGTAGGGCAGATGATAAACAGTTGGGTTGTAGATCTGACCGTTGAGCGCCATGCTCTGCTTGAGCGCGAGGTATTTCGTCGTGTCCAGCGGCGTCCCGTTGGCGTCGGTCAGTGTAATAAGCTTGCCGTCGCGCTCCGTGGGCGGCTTCTCCCAGCCGTAGGAGATGCCAAGAGAAAGTGTCACACTTGGGCGGACGCGCCAAGTGTCTTGTGCGTAGAAGTAGTACGAACCCTGGGTCACATGTAACGTATATGGGGTGCCAGGGGGCAGTGGGTTGAAGTTGCCGTCACGCGCAACTGCGACGGCCGTGCTGTCCACCAATCCCAGAGCCGACGCGTATAACCGGTCCCAGGCCGCCCCAAATAGAACCGGGTCCAGATTGGAGGGCCTATCTGAAGGATCGACGCTGAGGACGTTCTGGTCGCCGTCAACGATAGCGGTAATAGCGATATTCCCTTGCTGGATCCTGTTGCTATCTTGAAAATAGATGGGCAGCCTGACAACGTCCGCACCAAATGCAATTGAATGCGCACCCTTCGTCCAGTTGAGGTCATCCCGAAACTGATAGCTGGTGCTTTGGATCGAACGTGGGGGCACGCTTTCGGTCGGTAGATCCAAGTGGTATGGAACGGACGTAGAGTTCAAATTGGCGACTTGGAGGCTGACGGGGCCGTCCGCGGAGGCCGTGCCCGGCAAGTTGTATTTCGCGGCAACGGAAAGGTCCCCGATGGTATCGGTGTCCTGGCGCGAGCGCACCCTACCGAACCGGAAGCTGTTGATGAGACTAGGGCGAATGATCCAGTCTAGGCCGGTCGACGCGATATCGCCACGGTTGGCTTGTGTGCCGACAAATTTGGCCGCGCCGCCACTGGCCGCAGCTGCCAGATCGGCCTGTTGGTCTGTATTCAAGTCTCGAGAGTACTGGTAACGCCCAAAGAAGTGTAAATTTGAACGAAAACTGTGGTCCAACCTGAAGGAGATGGTATCGTCCTTCAGAGGCGCGGAAATATTGGACAAGTAACCTAGGATATTCACGCCGTCGCCTACGTTCGGATCGTTGCCCTGCGGCAACATGTTCCAGAGGGATTGTATGGTCGGACTGATGCCAATCCCACGTGGGTCGAAGTTTTTGACGTTGTAGCGGTTGCCGCCGTAGGTAAGAAAACCATTGCGGAGGTCGGCGCTGGGAACAAGCCTCTCCGTTCGGAGCGCCTGGGAAAATCTGCGAACCTCGTAATTGGAGAAAAAGAAGGTGCGATCTCTTTGGATCGGGCCGCCAATGCTGACACCGACGCGATTGTCGTTATCCTGCGGCCGCTTCAAGCCCGCGGCGTTGTTGTCCCACTCGTTCGCATTAAACACTGAATTCTGGTTGTACCAATAGCCCACTCCGTGGAACGCATTTCCTCCAGAGCGACTTGCGACGCTCTCCTGCGCCCCGCCTGCATTGCCGAACGTCGCATTGGGGTTGGAAATGCCTACGCGAAACTCCGAAATGGCGTCCACGCTGAGCGGAACTACGGGCTCAAGGTCGGCTACGATGCTCGCATGCGGTGTGACGTCGATGCCATCGAGTGAAACTACGTTCTGGTCGGCGCGGGCGCCAGCGACTGCCCCGCCGGAAGTATTGAAGGAACTATCGGCGCCATTTGACGACGCCCGCTGCATCGAGCCAGGCTGCAAACTGAGCAGCTCGGTAGCGTTCCGAGACTGGGTCGGCAACCGCACGATGTCATTGCCGCTTACCAGATTGCCGATCGTGGCATCAGTTGTCTGCAGCTCGAGGCCTGATTCAACGCTCACTACCACGATTGTGGCCGTAGTGCCAACTCTCAAAACGACGTCCTCGGTGTAGCTCTTGGTGACATCCAGATGCAGGTTTGTCACAGTGGCTGTCTCGAACCCATTCTTCGCAACCGTAAGGGTATAGGACCCACGATCAACCGCAGAAAATACGTACTGGCCGTTCTCAATAGTCTCTTGCACTCGAGTAGCGTTCGTGGTTATCTCATGCAACGTCACTTGCGCCGCTGGCACGACCGCGCCACTTGGATCGGTGACTCTTCCCGATAGCACGGCCGTACTCGCCGTCTGAGCCCGCAGTGAGACAACCGAAAGCCCAAGCAAAGCAGAGAGGACAAAGGACCACTTCATGATTCGCATCGTCACTCCTCCGATTCAATTTAGACGGTCGCCCATTTTATATGAACATGTTCATATATGAGTGTGTTCTGTAAATAAGCAGGACCCTATTCCCATTGGGTTGGTGTGTCAAGCAAAATTTCGCGAAGTCTTGAGCCCGACGGGACTCACCGACTCAAAAAACAGAAAGATAATTCAACGCCAACGCGAGTCAGCGCGAGTCAACCAACCGAGCGAAGATTAATTTTGTTCTTGACATAGCCCTGCGGAGAGATTTACTTTGCCACCTGTTCTCTAGTGTATCTGAATTCAATAATGAACACGCTCATGTTAGTACATGCGCGATGCGGGGCGCGAGAAGCGTTCCAGTTGCGCCAATGAGCTCGCCGCAAATGGCAATACGCTTGAGCCGGCAAGCTTACCGAGTTTTGCTGCCCGGCAAGAGATTCGTGACTCTATGACAGGCGGGATTGTCCTCTGGCCTCCTGGGGGAAGGATGACGAAAAAAGCGTTTGTAGGTCTAGCGTTGGTAGCGCTATCCAGCGCCACCGTTTCGGCCAAAGATGCACGCAGCATCGTCGGAGATGTGTCCACAACGATCGCCGCTGCAAATTTGAAAACAATCCAGTATTCGGGAACGGGATTCGTGTACGTGTTTGGTCAGAGCTACCGCCCCGGTGGTCCCTATCCCAAATTCTACGCAAAATATTCCCGCATCGTGGATTACGAACGGGGCCTGTCCCGAGAAGAGACGTTTCGAAAGCAATTTGAGAATCCGCCACGCGGCGGAGGGCAGCAACCACTCTACCGAGAAGCTCGGGGCGTGGTTGTGACCGGCGAGAATTCTGGCTGGGGAGGCAGCGCCCTCGCGCTCACACCGCAGGGGTGGGCGAAGGCCGCGATGGCTGCGAACCCAACTTCGAAACCGGCCAGCCTTGATGGCAAACCGGTGACGCTTGTCTCGTTCCTGATCAAGGGGAAGTACAAAGTAGATGGCTACGTTGACGGCCAGAATCTACTGACAAAAGTAAACACTTGGATGCCAAATCCGATATTGGGAGACACCCTCGTGGAGACAATTTATTCGAACTATGAGGATTTTGGCGGTGTGAAGTTTCCCACCAGGATCGTCCAGAAACAGGGCGGCTACCCCGTATTGGAAATCGACGTAAAGGACGTTCAAAAAAATGTTGAGGCTAGCATTCAGCCTCCGATGACGCCGTCTTCACCGCACGTCGAATCGCAAGAAATTGCCGAGGGGGTATGGTACCTCTCCGGGACTCCCGACATTAATAGCGTGGCTGTGGAGTTCAAGGATTACGTCGTCGTGATCGAGTCTTCCGTGACCGAGGAACGTGCACTGGCGAATATCGCGGAAGTGAAACGGCTGGTTCCTGGCAAACCCATTCGCTATCACATCAACAGTCATCACCATTCCGATCACGCGGCAGGGTTACGCGCCTTTGTCGCCGAAGGCGCAACGATCATCAGCCATGAAATGAACAAGCCCTTCTACGAAAACGTCGTCCTGCGGAGCGCTCACGAGTTGGAGCCCGATACGCTCTCGCGGAATCCAAAGCCGGCAAAATTTATTTGGGTCAAGGAGAAGTACGTCCTTACGGATGGACAGCGCAGCCTAGAAATCTATTGGGTCCACGACGCCGGCCACACGGCGAACCTGCTCATGTCCTATATGCCGAAGGAAAAGTTGCTGTTTGTCACCGACGTGTTTAATCAATGGTTTGACGGACAGCATCCCAATGACCCACCACCGGGCCTTGTAAGTCCCTACTATGCCGCTCTCGGCGATAACTTGAAACGGCTGCATCTTGACGTGGAGCGGATTGCACCGTGCCACGGCAGGGGCGTCGTCTCCATCGACCTGCTCAAAAAGGCGCTCGAAGGAACCGTCCAGGCCCCGACTATCGATCCGACGGGCTACTGACATCGAGGATAGATCAGTTCCAGCGATACGAGATTCAACAGGAGGAAATACATCATGTCTGCGATTCAACGCGTGTCCGCAGTCGGTATCAGTGGCTTACTGATTCTGGCGTTGGCGCTGGCCGTAGGCACGCCTGCGCAGGGACCAACTACCGGAAGCTGGGAAAAGGCTGCGCCGTTCCCGGAAGCGGAAGAAGAGCTGTACTCTGCGGCGGCCAATGGAAAAATGTATATCGAAGGCGGATTTGGTCCTGGCGGCCATCCCGTCGGAATGATGTGGGAGTACGACCCTGGCGCTGACAAATGGACCAAAAAGAAATCCATGCCCACGCCTGCGCATCATGCGGCAATTACCGAATTCCATGGCAAGCTCTACATTTTTGGAGGATTTATATTTTACCCGGTTCCCAATCAGGGTTTTGGAGGATGGGAACCAATCGACAACGCATGGGAATACGATCCTGCTGCAGATTCATGGAAAGCGCTTGCGCCAATACCCACCAAGCGCGGCTCACCCGTAGCCGTCGTGAGCGGCGGCAAGATATATGTTATCGGTGGCGCGAGCAACCAGGGTTCGAATGCACCCGCCATCTTTGCGAACGGACCTGCTCGATCGCTTGGCGCCAATGAAGCATATGATCCAGAGACAAATAAATGGGAAACTCGCAATCCAATGCCGACCCCGCGGAACCATGCGTACGCTGGCTCGGTAAACGGAAAGATTTACGTAATCGGCGGCCGTGCCGCGCATCCATTCATTACTGCCGCGAGTAATTTGGATATCGTCGAGGAATACGACCCCTCGACGGATCAGTGGGGCCCTCAGAAAGCTCGACTGCCGACGGCGCGAAGCGGCGGGGGTTTTGCAACTTACAACGGACGGATTTATGTGGCCGGCGGCGAAGTTCAAACTGCCCAATTCGCGGGCGCCTTCAGGGCCCTCGAAGCCTACGATCCTGCAACCAACACGTGGGCAATCCTGCCGTCAATGCCGATCCCGAGACACGGGGTCGGTACCGCATTTCTGGGCAACCGTCTCCACCTGGTAAGTGGCAAGATCACGTCCGGCGGATACACTCCGGATGTTCAGGTCGCAACCGCTCAACACGACGTGCTGGAGATTCGCGACAAATGAACGTCGCCGTGTGATGACTGAAAGTCGAAATACACGTCGGGCTGAAACTGGTAGTGGATGTCAATCCGGCACGGCTCCAACGCGGTTAAAGGTACCCAGGTCATTGCCGCACAGAACGATCCGCCGCCAAGCGTGGTGACAAGGTGCACGAATTTCGGCACGACGCGTTCCGGCG
>Ga0116217_10001043_pt1 | contig 27639 bp, 23 predicted proteins | sample Sb_taG_6_FD_89697 | JGI IMG/M metagenome (GOLD analysis project Ga0116217, IMG submission 89697) | Peat soil microbial communities from Weissenstadt, Germany - Sb_50d_4_PS metaG | ecosystem: Environmental > Terrestrial > Soil > Wetlands > Peat | place: Germany: Weissenstadt | collected 2010-09-21 | reverse complement strand
TTTTCGTATATTGGGCTCGCAGGTCGTCGAACACCTCGATCGGCGCGCCCGCAGGATTCTTGTCCGTCTTCACCATCAGCGGCGGTACCGCGCTGATGAGCACGGCCATGGCGACCCGCTTCGAGCCGTGCCGCCCGATGTATCTGGCAACTTCTCCGCCACCGGTGGAGTGCCCCACGTGAATCGCGTTCCTCAGATCAAGTTTTTCAGTGAGGGCTGCTAGATCGTCGGCATAGGTGTCCATATCGTTGCCGTCCCACGTCTGGGCGGAGCGGCCGTGCCCTCGCCGGTCATGCGCGATGACTCGGTAGCCACGCTGACCGAAGAACAACATCTGTCCGTCCCAGTCGTCCGCCGTGAGCGGCCAGCCGTGACTGAACACAATGGGCTGGCCCCTTCCCCAGTCCTTGTAGTAAATCGTCGTGCCATCTTTTGTGGTGAGAGTGGGCATGATTTCTCCTTGGTTTTGATTTTTGTTTCTAAGAAATAGCAATGAGACGTTCACAGGACCTAGTGGGCGATGCGAGCTGAGCTAGTGCGATGCAGCTTCTTCGATCAGAGCTGCAACCTCCTTTGGCCTGGAGACGTAAACCGAATGGCTGGCGCCTGAGACTTCGACCTTGTGGCTGTTGGCTCGTGTGGCGTACCACCGTTCGAGGTCCGGGTTGATAGTTCTGTCTTTTGTCGCTACCAACATCCAGCTCGGTTTGCTTCTCCACGCCGCCGTGGTGATGACTGCCTTGAAATTGTCAGCTGCGTTCAGCACCTGCGACCGCGCCATGAAAGAGGCCTGCTCAGCAGGCAGGTCGGCTGCGAAGTATTCACGAAACTGCGCGGGGTCAATGTAAGTGAAACCGTCTGCCGTCTTCTTTATCGCGTCAGACTTGCTGATGTCGCTGGGGAAGCGCTTTCCATCGTCAGCCTCATTCTCTCCTGCATCCGGCATGTGGGCTGCGATGTACACCAAACCGGCAACCGATGGGTCCGTTCCCGCTTCGGTAATTACGGCTCCCCCATAGCTGTGAGCGACAAGAATGCACGGTCCATCTTGTTGAGCAAGGACGCGCTTCGTAGCGGCGACATCTTCTTGGAAGGACGTCTCCGGCTCTTGCACGATGCTGACCTTGTAGCCATCCTTGACGAGAATGTCGTAAACGCCTTTCCATCCGGAACCATCTGCCCAGGCACCGTGAACCAGGACAATATTCCGAACGCCGTGCTTTTGCTCCTGCGCTGAGAGCGCGCAGCACGTCAACAGCAACAGTACGATGCAGAGGGATTGAGACATTCCCCGTACTACCCGCATAGGCGTCATTGAATTGCTCACTCTGTCGCTCTTTTCGCATAGTTCTTCAAATCAGTTCCACTATGGAGAGACGGCCTAGTTGCCGCCGACGGTTGGCTCTCCGGAACCCTTCGGCGCCAAACGCAGATGAACCAGAATGTTCAGATGGTTCCCGACGATGGCATTGAAATTCTGCGGGACACCAACGTCCTCGCCGTTGGCTGCGCGCGGCTCTTCGGGAAGCCCAGGAGCCTCCAGAAGCATTCCCGAGCACCGGGCCCCGTGATAGGCTTCACCCACGTTGGCTGGCGCTTGACAGTTCTCATCCTGCACCACCGGCGGCCAGTAAGTACCGACTACAGCCCTCACCAATTGGGGGTAATCCTCGCGGAACATACGCGTCGATCCTGACGCCACGATCTCGCCATCTTTTTGGCCTTTCCCATCGGCCGCCGGAAGATCGAAAACGAAGGTGGCTTCTCGCGAAACGCGATGGATCATTGGAGGGCCATATACGGGTCCGGCATAGGCTTCACTAGGGGTCGCGTCAACGTTGCGGTCGATGCGAGTGAGGATCAGATTGCCTGTGGTCTGCAGCCGCCCGTCAGGCGTTCGGACAGCTCCCTTGGAGTGAAAACACACCAATGTGTGATTCGATAGATTGTTGAGCCAATGAGTCAGGAATTTTCCATCCTCATCAATCGCGGGCGACATAGACGTCGAGGGATAGAGCCTGAAATCGAAAGAGGACTTGGCGAGGTCGTTATTGTCCAGTTCGACTCGGCCGTTTACCCGGGCGAAGCCGAGGGTTACGTCTATTCTTGTTTTCCCATAATCCGTTGTCGCGTCAGTGATAAGTTGGGCATCGGAATGGCGGGCGTCCACCTGAAAAGACCCTCCAGTGAAAGTAGACTTGCTGGGAGCGCCCAGAGCGAGCATTCCTGCCAGTGCGAACATCGCTGTGTACTTAAACATTCTCGTCTGCCTCCTCAGCAGATTGAGACACTGTGCCGGATTGCGGACCGGAACGCATCACTAGATGCAGTGTTTTTTTGCTACCTCGGAAGGTTGGCCGCCCAATAACACGTTTGTGGTATCGGAGAGATCGGTCTGTCCAAGATCCCACGGCGCCGAATAGGCGGCCTCAAGCGAAAAGGCTCCCGGACGTAGGCACACGCGAGTGGCGACATAGCGGTCGCCAGAGCGGCGCTCAGCTTTGCTACAGACAATTCCAGGTTTGGCGCCGGGAACCACCAAATCCTGCATGTGGGGATCTGGAAAGCCTACTGCCAGCCCCCCCCAAGTGCCTTGTAAAGTTGCACCAGGCTTTGGTACTCACCGCCTCGCGCCTGGGCGAGAACAATCTCGGCGTTGAAGAGCGATCGCTGCCCGTCGAGGACCTCAAGATAGGTAGTGATTCCTCCCCGATAGCGTACGAGGGAGGTGTCGACCGTATCCCGCAAATCCTTGACCGTTGTCTCCTGCGCCACGCGGACTTGATGAAGTTTCTGATAACCGATCAGCGCATCGGAGACATCCCGGAACGCCAACTGGATGACCTGCTTATAAGCAATCAGTTCCTGGCGATGTTGCGACTCAGCCAGTCTTAGATTTCCGCGCAGGGCGCCACCGGTGAAAATGGGTTGGGTGACCTGAGCGCCGTAGGACCAGATTCCAGTTTGTGAACTCATGAGACCGGAGAAGAGAGTGCTCCGTCCGAATGCGCCTCCCCCGCCGCCGGTAAGGGAGATCTGCGGAAAGAATGCTGCTCTGGCGACGCCGATCTCGGCGTTCGAAGCGATCAGGTCTTGCTCGACTTGGCGAATGTCCGGGCGGCGTTGGAGCAACGACGACGGCATGCCCGACGGCACTTCCGGAGGAAGCGGCTGCTCGACCAACGGGCGCCCACGCCGCACACTCTCGGGATAATGGCCCAGCAGAATACTGATCGCGTCTTCCTCATGACCGATCTGTCTTTCAAGGTCGGGGATCTGCGCATTGGCGGTGTCCAGCACCTGCTGAGCCTGGAGCACATCCAGCTTGGTGGCAACGCCGTGGTCGAGCCGCAACTGGGTCAGCTTGACAGACTCTTCCTGTGTTTTGACCGTGTCTTGAGTGATGCGGAGCTGGAGATCGAGATCGAGAAGCTGAAAGTAGTCACTGGCTACGTCGCTCACCAAAGTCAGCGTGACGGTCTGCTTCGCATCCTCGGTAGCCAGGAGTTGGGCGCGCACGGCCTGAGTCGCGCGTCGCAGGCGACCGAAGAGGTCCAACTGGAATGCTGCGTCAGCCGTGAGGCCCAAAATGTTGAACTTGGATTGAGTGCTTGAGTCCTTTCCGCCGGAGAAATTTGCGTTCGCCCCTACCTGCGGAAACAGGTTAGAGCGTGTGATCGTGACCTGAGCACGCGCAGCTGCGATGCGCTCTGTTGCCAGTTGGAGGTCGTAATTCTCCTTCAGAGCTGTGCGGATGAGTTCTTGCAGTTGCGGATCCTGGAAGACTTGCCACCAGGGAAGGTCAGCAAAGGACGCCGCTCGGGCTTGGTCCTGTGGGTTTTCCCGCAGATCACGGTACACGCTTGGGGTCTGAACAACGGGCCGGCGGTAGTTCGGGCCGACCATGCACCCGGTCATTAGGATCGAGGCTAAGAACGCGAATAAGATCGCGGACATCAATAATGATGAAGCCAGGTTTTTCATGACCATCTCCGCTGCTCGTCGCTCGCGTCCCTGCGTCTCTTCTCAATGCGGGGGTGGATCATTTCAGTCTCCCTCCGCCGGCGCAGGCGTTCCTGGCAGTGCGGTACGGACCCGCTCCTTGCCAGCGCCGGACCAGTTCTCCACCAGGTAGAAGATCGCTGGCACGAAGAAGATTCCGATCACGCTCGCGGCCAGCATCCCGCCGATCACCGTAGTGCCCATGATTTGGCGGGCAACCGCCCCGGCCCCGGTGGCCGTCCACAGCGGCACGCAACCTAGGATGAACGCGAAAGACGTCATCAGAATCGGCCGCAGCCTGAGCCTCGCTCCTTCCAGCGCGGCATCTGCCAAAGGCTTTCCTTTTTCGTATTCGTCCTTGGCGAACTCGACGATTAAAATCGCGTTCTTCGCGGTCAGGCCGATGAGCATGACCAGCCCGATTTGCGAGTAGACGTCGCTCTCCATCTGGACCATATAAGGCGGCAGGAAAATGCCGAGCAGCACGCGGCGCAACCAAAGGATGCCAAAGGCTCCGAAGATCGCCACGGGCGTGCTCAACAGCACGCTGAAGGGCAGCGACCAGCTTTCATACAGAGCTGACAGAATAAGGAAGACGAAGAGCAGGGAGAGTCCGAAAATCACCGCAGGGGGCACTCCCTCCCGCGCTTTCTGCTCCTGAAATGACATGCCCAGGTAGTCGAACCCCATCTCACGCGGCATCGTCTGTTTGAAAACGTCTTCGAGGGCTGCCGTGGATTGGTCCGAACTGTAACCCGGCGCAGCGCTGCCGTTGATTTGCGCCGACCGGAATTCGTTGAAGCGCATCGTAAACTCTGGGCCGAGCCGAGGCTTTAGGGTCGTTAGCGTGGAGAGCGGGACGTTCTCCCCTTTGTTGTTGCGAACGTAGAACTGCCCAACGTTTTCCGCCCTGGCGCGGTCTTCACCTTCCGCTTCGATATACACCTGCCACTGACGGCCGAACCGGTTGAAATAGTTGATGAAATAGCCGCCCATGAACGCCTGGATCGTCCGGTAGACATCGTTGAGACTCACACCTTGCTTCAGCACTTTGTCGCGGTCTACGTCGACAAATTCCTGCGGCACGCTGGGCAGGAAGGTCGTGCTCAGGCTGGCGATCTCCGGCCGCTTGCGCGCAGCGTCAAGAAAAACGCCAAGGTTTTTGGCGAGAAACGGCACGTCGCCGCCGGAGCGGTCTTCGAGAATAAAGGTAAATCCTCCAGAAGTGCCGACCCCCGGAATCGCGGGCGGCGAGAAACTGAAGGCGATTCCCGCTGGCAACTTGCTCAATTCCCGGTTGAGATGCGCTTTGATGGCTTGAAATTGCTGGGCTCTCTTCGTGCGATCATCCCATGGCTTCAAGGTAACAACAAAGAATGCGTTGTAGCTGGTGCGAACAAAACTGAGCAAACTGAAACCCACCGCGCAGGTTGAGTACTGCACCCCGGGGGTATTGAGTATGATTTTTTCAATGTCAGCCGTGACCGCGGTCGTGCGTTCGAGCGAAGCCCCGTTCGGCAATTGCAAATTGATGTAGGCGTAACCTTGATCTTCATCCGGCAGGAAACTCGAGGGCACACGATTCGCGAAGAATCCCGCCGCCATAGCACACGCCACCAAGAACGCAACCACCACGACCGTCTTTTGGAGCAGCACTCCGCTCCAGCGGACATAACCCTCCGTGGTTCGCTCAAAAACACGGTTGAACCAGTCGAAGAATCTCCGGAGCAATCCGCGGCTGGGCTGCCGCGGGCGCAGCAGCAGTGCAGCCAGCGCGGGGCTCAGCGTTAGCGCATTGAATGCGGAGAGAATGACGGAGATCGCGATCGTGACGGCGAACTGCTGATAGAGCCTGCCTGTGATTCCGGGAATAAAGGCCGTGGGCACGAATACCGCCGAAAGAACCAGAGCGATTCCCACGACCGGGCCGGTGAGTTCTTCCATCGCTTTCAAAGCTGCGTCCTTGGGCGTCATCCCCTCCTCGATGTGCCGCTCCACGCCCTCAACGACCACGATGGCATCATCCACCACCAGGCCGATCGCCAGCACCAGACCAAAGAGAGAAAGCGTGTTAACGGAAAAACCGAACAGCGGGAAGAGCACGAACGTCCCTACCAGAGAAACGGGCACTGCAAGCAGCGGAATCAGCGTCGAGCGCCAGCTCTGCAGGAAAACATAGACGACGAGGATGACCAGGGCCAGAGCAATCAAAAGTGTCTTAACGATTTCCTTGATGCCGGCCGTAACCGAGAGAGTCGTATCCAGGGAGACCACAAAATCCATGTCCTCCGGGAAGCGCTCCTTCATCTGCGCCATCAACTTTTTTACGCCAGCCGCCGCATCGACAGCGTTCGATCCAGGCAACTGGTACGCCGCTATGATGGCGCTCGGCCTGCCGTTGAAGCGACCGGCGACGCTATAGTCCTGGGAACCCAGCTCGATTCGCGCTACATCGCGGACACGCACAATTCCGCCGTCGGGAGTTTCGCGAACGACAATACGGCCGAACTCTTCCGGCGACTCCAGGCGGCCCTGTGCCAGAACCGTGTAGGTGAATTCCTGGCCTTTCGGGGCAGGCTCGCCGCCCGCCTTCCCCGCTGGGTTCACGGTATTTTGCGCCTGAATGGCGCTGATGATTTCCGGGACGGTGATGCCCAGCTTGGCCAACGTATCCGGTTTTACCCAAAGCCGCATCGCATACTGGCCGGAACCGAATACTTGAACATTGCCAATCCCTGGCGACCGCAGGATAGGATCCACGAGATTGATGTACGCGTAGTTCGCCAGAAAATTGGCATCATAAGTTCCACGCGGCGAGTAGACAGCAACCCACATGAGGGGCGCGGTAACGGATTTCCGGACCGTGACTCCGTAGTTGTTGACGTCGACCGGGAGCTGGGAAGCAGCCTGCGTTTCGCGGGACTGCGTGAGAATGAAATCGGTGTTCGGATCGGTTTTTACGTCGAAATCCACAATCAGGCTGGTGCTCGAGTTCCCGGTAGCATTGAGCGAGTACATGTAGTTCATGTTGTCCACGCCATTCATCTGCTGCTCGATGGGAGTGGCAACCGCTTGCTCCAGGGTTTGCGCGTCCGCCCCGACGTAGGTGGCGACAACTTGAATCTCCGGCGGAGTGATGTTGGGAAACTGGGCGACCGGCAAACTCAGGATGGTGAGGCCGCCCACCAGCACAAGCACGATCGAGATCACCATGGCGACGATGGGACGGTTGATAAAGAACTTTGACATGGGATTACCTTCCCGTCGTTTCCGCGGCAAATGGCTTGGGGTTCACCTGCATGCCCGGACGCACTTTCTGCACACCCTCAGCAACCACGCGTTCGCCCGGTTTCAGCCCATCCGCAATAATCCACTGATTGCCAACCCGGTCGCCGACTGCGACCGAGCGGATGCTGACCTTATTGTGGTCGTCCACCGCCGCGATTTGATAGTTGCCTTGCAGTTCTGAGACTGCGCGCTGAGGCACGAGCAACGCGCCTTGCTGCTCCCGGATGACCGCGCGAACCTTGCCGTAGCCGCCCGGACGCAGAATGCTTTCAGGGTTGGGAAATAGTCCGGCGATCCGAATCGCCCCCGTACTCTCATTTACCTGGCGGTCCGCAAAGTAGAATGTGCCCTCATGCGCATAGGTTGAGCCGTCAGCCAAAATCAGTTCGAGATGCAGATTCTTATCTGCCTCCAGCCGGCTGGTCTCTGTTGGGAAACGTTGCCTCCATGCGAGGTACTGGGGTTCGCCTACGGTGAAATAGACCTTGATGGGATCGACGGTGGACACGGAGGTCACGGGCCCGCTGCCTAAATTAACCAGCGCACCCACCTGAAGCTGAGCCTGGCCGGCGATGCCGTCGATGGGCGCTACCAGGCGGGTAAAATCGAGGTTGATCTTGGCTGTTTCGACGGCGGCCTCGTCTGTTTTGATTAGAGCCTGGGCTGTCTGCACTGTGGCCTTGGCGGCCAAATTGTTCTGAACCGAATTGTCGAGATCCTGCTGGCTCGCCGCCTGCACCTTGGCCAGCGGCGTGTACTTCTCCACGTCAAGCTCGGTTCTGCGTTGAACCGCTTCTGCGCTCGCCAGTTGCGCTCTGGCCTGCGCTAACTGCCCTTGAGCCTGGTCGAGAGCTGCCTGAAACGGCCGGGGATCGATCTCGAAGAGTAACTGCCCCTTCTTGACGAATGCGCCTTCCTGGTAGCCCTGGCGCAGCAGGTAGCCCGTGACCTGTGCCCTGACGTCGGCATTTATGAATCCGTCGAGCGTGCCGATCCATTCGCCAAAAATCGGAACATCCTTCTGCTCAACCTGGACGACCTCAACGTCCGGCGGAGCGCCCGCGTGGGCTCCCGCCACATGGCTTGGGCGTATCGCTCCAATAATCAGGCCAATGACGAGCAAGCAAAATGCTCCGCCTATCCAGAACTTATATTTCCAAAGCGTGTTCATCTTTTTCTCCAAGGCAATGTGGGCCTTTAGGTTAGAGTCGGCGTCGAATGGTTGCTTGCGCTTTTCACCAAGGCCGCGCGGGCGCACCCCAAGAGCTTGTTGGAAGCGCCCAGTCCGAAAGCTGCCAATTTGACCTCTTCCACGATGCAATCTTGAATTGTTTTGGACGTACCCCGCTTGGGCTGCCTGCGCCAACCACTTTGCGCCACTGCTCTAGAGAACACATCACGAAATGCAGTGTTTTTTGGCTACCTCGGAAGGTGGGCGAACGAATAACACGTTCGTGGTATCGGAAACAATCGGCCTGCGGAAGAAGAAGCGGGATTTTTCGAGGGAAGTAGTCCAGGCAATCGGGGCCAGATCCGGTACAGTTGCCTATCCGCCAGTGACAGCCCCGCTGAACAATCTCGCAAACAGCTAGGCGAGCGGAGCGCGACAGGACGCAATGCGCTATGATACTTACCCAAACTCGGGAACAAGAGAATCAGTAACTATCGTCGTGAGCGAGCTATGCCGGAGTCGAAACCCTCATTGGCGAACATCCCAGGCGCGATTCAGCGCCACGGTCTTGCGGTTTTGTCCGTCGCGATTGCTCTCGGGATCGCCCTTCTCGTGCAACGCTACCACTTCCGCGGCGTGGAATTCCCGCTCTTTCTGTTTGCCATCGCGTTAACCGTCTGGTATGCAGGGGTCGGGCCTGGGATTGTTGCAGTTGTACTTTCGAGTTTAGCCTTCGACTACTTCTTCACCGCGCCCATTTATAGCCTCTACGTTACCACCGCTGAACTCCCGTACTACGGCTTCTTCATACTGTTTGCGTTGCTTCTCACCTGGTTCAGCGCGGTCCGCCGCCGCGTCGAGCGAGAGCTTCTGCAATCCCGGGACGAACTCGAGAAGGAAGTGACGGTACGAACCCAACAGGCCAGCCTGCTAAATCTCACGCATGACACAATTTTTGTCCGCGATATGAGCGACATCATTACATATTGGAACCGGGGCGCCCAGGAGTTGTACGGGTGGACGGCAGAGGAGGCGATCGGGAAGCACACGCACCAACTCCTGCGGACAGTCTTTCCGGTGCCGATCGATGAGATTCAGGCGGAGTTGCTGCGCACCGGCCGCTGGGAAGGCGAGCTCGAGAAGACGAAAGCTGACGGAAGCCACGTGGTTGTAGCGAGCCGATGGTCTTTGCGGCGAAACGAGCAGGAGAGCCCAATCGCGATCCTGGAGACCAACAACGACATCACCCAGCGCAAGCGAGGAGAGGAAGAGATCCGCAAACTCAACCAGGAACTTGGAAAGCGAACCACTGATCTTGAGGCCATCAATAAGGAACTAGAAGCCTTCGCATATTCGATATCTCATGACCTGCGTGCCCCGCTTCGCCATATCGCCGGTTATACCGAGCTACTTCAAAAGAATGCTTCTTCAATTCTGGATGAAAAGAGCCACCGATATATGATCACGATCCTGGAATCGGCAAAACGGATGGGCGCCTTGATTGATGACCTTCTGGATTTTTCACGGATAGGGCGCGCTGAGACCCGCGAGACCATGGTTAGCTTGGAACAGCTCGTAAAAGAAGTTCAGAGCGAAGTACGGCAGGAGACGGATGGGCGCAATATTACCTGGAGAGTTGGCCCACTGCCCGATCTGTACGGAGATCGTTCGATGCTAAAGCTTGCGCTCGTCAATCTTATCTCCAATGCTATAAAATTCACGCGCCCACGCCCGCAACCCGAGATTGAGATCGGCTGCACTGAAAAACGAAAAGATGAGGTGGTGGTGTTCATTAAAGACAACGGAGTCGGTTTCGATATGAGGTATGTCAACAAGCTATTCGGCGTATTCCAGCGCCTTCACCGCACTGAAGAGTTTGAAGGAACAGGCATCGGGCTGGCCACGGTTCAGCGCATTATTCACCGTCACGGCGGTCAAGTCTGGGCTGAGGGTTTTGTGGATCGAGGCGCAACCTTTTTTTTCTCAGTTCCTAGCGACGGGAGATAAAGATTATGGACATATTGGGACGCATCTTGATGGTTGAGGACGACCCCAAAGACGTGGAACTCACTCTGACCGCGTTGGAGGAATACAACCTTGGCAATGAGGTTGTTGTCACTCGTGATGGGGAAGAAGGTCTGGACTATCTCTATCACCGGGGAAAGTTCCAGACGCGTACCAACGGGAATCCTGCGGTTCTGCTGCTGGATCTGAAATTGCCCAAGGTTGATGGGCTGGAGGTGCTGCAGCAGATTAAATCGGATGCGAAATTGAAAATGATTCCTGTGGTCGTGCTCACGTCTTCACGTGAGGAACGGGACATGGTTGCGAGCTACAAACTTGGCGTGAACGCCTACGTGGTGAAACCAGTAGATTTCCACGAGTTTGTCAATGCCATCAAGGAGCTCGGCGTCTTCTGGGCGATTATCAACGAGCCACCACCCGGAAGCATAAAAAGGAAATAAGTGAATCACCAGGCGCGAAAGTCTATTAGAGCATCCCGCCCACTTGGCTCAAGAGCTAAGCTTCCAGGTTCTCGACCCTAGGCGGCAACAGCTAATGGCGGTATGTATCGAATTTTGGAACTGATCGAAATCAGCCGTGATCTCTCCACTGCGAATTCTGTATCTGGAAGACGACCCCAAGGACGCAGAGCTTGTTCAGGCAACCCTGGAAGCCGAAGGTGTTGCCTGTCATATAACCCGCGTTGAAGGTGAGCCTGAGTTCCTGACTTCACTCGAGCAGGGCGGGTTTGACCTAATTTTGGCGGACTACACCCTTCCCTCCTTTGACGGCATTTCTGCATTGAAAATTTCCAAGGAAGTCCGTCCGGAGGTGCCCTTCATCTTTGTGTCTGGGACCCTGGGCGAAGAAGTGGCGATTGAAGCGCTCAAGATGGGGGCAACGGATTATGTGTTTAAAACGCGGCTTTCGAGAATCCTGCCCTCGGTGCAGCGAGCGTTACGTGAGTCCGAAGAGAGAAGCGAGCGCAAGCGGGCCGAGGAGGCGCTGCGCCGGAGCGAAGCTTACTTGGCCGAAGCGCAGAAATTGAGCCACACAGGCAGTTTCGGCTGGCATGTTTCGAGCGGGAAAATCCTTTGGTCCGACGAGACCTTTCGGATATTCGAATTCGAACCGCCAACCCAACCTACCATGGATCGGGTATTTGAACGAATTCATCCCGAAGACAGGCAACTCGTCCGACAGGTAATCGATTCCGCTGCACAGGAGAGGAAGGATTTTGACTTGGAACATCGGCTGCTGATGCCGGATGGCTCAGTCAAGTACATTCGGGTTGTAAGTAGCTTTTCAGCAAGAGACGAATCGGGCAGCGTTGAATTCGTGGGAGCGGTGACGGACATCACCGAGAGCAGGCGGGCGGGAGAAGCGTTGCGGCGGAGCGAGAGTTATCTTGCGGAAGCGCAGAGACTCACGCATACGGGGAGTTGGGTCTGGCGGGTAGCGGGAAGAGACGCGTTGCACCTGTCCGAGGAATGGTATCGCTTATATGGCTTCAACCCAGAAGATGGCATGCCGGCTTGGGAAAAACGACTGCAGCGCGTTCATCCGGAGGATCGAGCCGAGTGGCAAGGGGTAATCGAGCGAGCAATCGATGGAAAGTCGGATTACGACATGGAGTTCCGAATCCTTCTTCCGAGCGGCACGGTCAAGTACATTCATACCCTCGGCCATCCTGTTTTGGACGCATGGGGGGTCTTGTTGCAATTCGTGGGGAGCTCGACAGACATCACCGAGCGCAAGCGGGCGGAAGCGAAGTTCCGAGGGTTGCTTGAGGCGGCTCCGGACGCGATGGTGGTAGTGAATCGAAAGGGCAAGATTGTGTTGGTCAACGCCCAGGTAGAAAAGTTGTTCGGGTACCGGCGGCAGGAGCTGTTGGAGCGAGAAATTGAAGTGCTGGTGCCAGAGCGCTTCCGGAGTCAGCACCCGGACCACCGAGCGGGATTTTTTACCGAGCCTCGAGTTCGTCCGATGGGGGCGGGTCTGGAACTATACGGCTTGCGCAAGGACGGTCATGAATTTCCGGTGGAGATCAGCCTGAGCCCGCTGGAAACGGAAGAAGGCACGCTGGTCTCAAGCGCTATCCGTGACATCACCGAGCGCAAGCGGGCGGAAGAAGCGTTGCGCAGAAGTGAACAGCGCCTTCGGGATGTGATCGAAACAATGCCGACGATGGCATGGACCGCCTTGCCCGACGGGGCCAACGATTTCGCGAATCAGCGTTGGCAGGAATATACGGGGATACCTTTGCAGGACACATCAGGCGCCGGTTGGAAGACGGCTGTTCACCCCGCAGACATTGCCACCCACGTGGAAAAGTGGCGCGCGTCGCTGGCTACGGGGAAGCCGTTTGAGAATGAAGGACGCCTGCGGCGAGCTAGGGACGGACAATACCGCTGGTTCCTGCATCGCGGCGTGCCGTTGCGCGACGAGATTGGAGAGATTGTCAAGTGGTACGGAACGGCGACGGACATTGAGGACCTGAAGCAAGCTCAAGTTAAGCTTCGCCAGGACGAAGAAGAACTTCGCCAGATCACCGATGCCATACCGCTGGTGATCTTCGTTTTGAATCCCGATGGCCGCACGCTCCATGCAAATCGAGTGGCGCTCGACTATACCGGCTTGACTTTGCAGGATGCTCAAGCAAGAAACTTTCGCGAGCGCGTTTTCCATCCTGAGGACATCGAGAGACTTCGCAAATCACGGCAAGACTCGCTTGCCAGTAACGTTCCGTTTGAAAACGAACAACGCGCCCTAGGAAAAGAAGGCAAGTATCGCTGGTTTCTAATCCGCTACAGCCCTCTATTGGACGAAGACGGGAAGGTCGTTCGCTGGTATGCGACCGGAACCGACATCGAAGATCGCAAACACGCCGAAGAAAGGATCCGCAATGAGAACCTGGCGTTGCGCGAGGAAGTCGACAAGGCATCCATGTTCGAGGAAATCGTGGGGGACTCAGCGGCCCTGCAGTCCGTCCTCGCGCGTGTCACCAAGGTCGCGCCCACCGATTCCACCGTTCTTCTGACCGGTGAAACGGGCACGGGCAAAGAACTCATCGCTCGTGCCATCCACAAACGGTCCCAGCGCTCCTCCAGAGCATTCGTGAATGTGAATTGTGCAGCCATCCCCACATCGTTGATCGCTTCGGAGTTGTTCGGTCACGAGAAGGGAGCGTTCACCGGGGCGCTACAGCGACGCCTGGGTCGGTTTGAGCTTGCTGAGGGGGGGACAATCTTCCTGGATGAAGTCGGCGAGCTCCCTATGGAGACTCAGATCGCCCTTCTGCGCGTTTTGCAAGAGTGGGAGTTTGAACGAGTTGGTGGAAACCAGACCATCCGTGCGGACGTGAGGGTGATCGCGGCGACCAACCGAGACTTGCAAATAGCTATTGCTTCCGGTGCCTTTAGAAGCGACCTGTTTTATCGCTTAAACGTAGTCCCCGTGGAGATTCCGCCCCTTCGCGAACGGAAGGAGGACATCCCCATGTTGATCGACTACTTCATTGACCGCTATTCAAGAAAGGCCGGGAAGAAAATACGGACCATAGAGAAGAAGACCCTGGAACTGCTGCAGTCGTATTCTTGGCCAGGAAATATCCGCGAGCTGCAGAACGTCATAGAACGGTCGATCGTCATCTGCGAAACGGAGATTCTCTCGGTAGATCAAGGTTGGCTCTCTATCGCATCATCACTCCCTCAGGAGGAAGGCGCGGGCCGATTTGCAGGCAGAAGTTCAGCTGATCAAGAGAGGAAAATAATAGAGGCGGCTTTGGCGGAGACTCACGGCCGAGTCTCCGGCCCATCGGGCGCTGCAGCTCAACTTGGCATCCCCCCTTCGACCCTGGAATCCAAGATCCGGACGCTGAAGATTGATAAGTACCGCTTTAAGAGTGCGTGACGCTCGAGAGCGCCGACCCCTGCCCGGTAATTCGCGAAACTTTCGCGAATATCTCGCGTATTTGCGAACCTCGTGATTCATAAAATCAAGAGACACATGTATTTTCAATTGCTTATGAATGGCGCTCCCATTGCAAAGCAATTCGTGTCAACAACAGAGCCATGCTGAAGATTCAACGCTTATCGAACGGTGGGGTCGTTTTCAACTTGGTTGGTCGAATCGAGATGGAGCACGTGCCAGAGTTGCAACGACTTCTCAGTCTGGAAGAGGTCGATGATCGCATTGCTCTCAATTTGCAGGACGTCACGCTGATAGATCGCGATGCAGTGAAGTTCCTGGCGCGCTGCGAGGCGGACAGCATTAGGCTCGAAAATTGCCCAGCTTACATACGCGTGTGGATTGACCGAGGAAAAAAGCGAGAAAAGTGCCCGGAAAACTTGAGTGGCTAGGAACTGGCCTAGCGAGGCCGGTCAACTAGTCGGTTGGGGGGATCGCACGATCATCCCCTCCCAAGAAAGTCTTTGTGAGCCTAAAGGTATCGAGGAGAGCGAAATGACAACATCAGCTCAGATTCGCATTTTGACTGTCGACGATCATCCTCTGCTCCTGGAGGGACTCGCCGCGATCATCCAGAATCAGCCCGACATGGTCCTAGTTGGACAAGCTTCAAATTGCCGGGACGCGATCCAGCAGTTTCGAAAGCTTCGACCGGACGTCACGTTGATGGATCTTAGATTGCCGGATATGTGCGGAATTGATGGAATGATTGCCATTCAAACCCAATTTCCGGAAGCCCGGATAATTATGATGACGACGTTTGAAGGCGATGGCCCGGTTCAGCGCGCACTTGAGGCAGGAGCTCGTTCGTATATCCTCAAGAATATGCCGCCGCGCGAGATAGTAGATGCCATCCGACAAGTCCATGCTGGCAAGAAACGCGTCCCCGCAGAGATCGCTGCCCAAATTGCTGAACATGTCGGCGATGAAAAACTGACGGATCGTGAAGTGGATGTTTTGCGGCAGGCCGCTGGCGGAAACCGCAATCGAGACATTGCATACAAGCTCCTCATCGCAGAAGAGACTGTAAAGGCCCACATCAAGCACATCATGGAGAAGCTCAGCGCAAGCGATCGCACGCAGGCGGTCACCATCGCCGCGCGTCGTGGCTTTATCCAATTGTAGGTTTTTGCTTCGCAGAAATATCCGCAAGTTAACTGCGAGCAGTTGCATGTTTTGGAGAGCACCCACGGGCGGGCAGTGGCTCCCACGATCTCCTCAAAATTCAGGCAACTGAAAATTACAGGCTGCCTTACGTTTGGTTGCACAGCCCGACAGACATCGCTGCGGGGGGTACATGGAGTCCAGGGCGATGGAATACCTCGAAAGTGGTATCGATACACCCCGAAAGGGAGGGATTCGCTGCCCTACCTGGCGCCGGTACTCTTTGATTCGCGCTTACTTGAGTCGGGGGCTGCGATCAACCCGCCGTCAAGTTCAACGCGACAACAGTGAACTCGTTCTTAAGCATCGACGGGGGACTCCTTTACTTAGTCGGTTTCGCTCTTGTTGTTGCTTGCACGCAGCCTGGCGCACAGCAGACAGCGGCTCGCCCGTCATCTGCCTCCAGCTGGGTTCTTACGTGGAGCGACGAATTTAACGGCCCCGACGGCTCGGCGCCAGACCCGACCAAGTGGATCGTGGAGAGCGGTGGAAATGGCTGGGGGAACAATGAGTTGCAATACTACACGCCCCGCCGCGAGAATGTTCGGCAAGAAAAGGGGAGCCTCGTGATCGAGGCAATCAAGGAGAAATTTACTGGACCTGACGGTATTGAGCGCGACTATACGTCGGCGCGCCTCAAGACGGAAGGACGATTCAGCCAGCGGTATGGTCGATTCGAGGCGCGGGTGCAAATTCCATCCGGAAAAGGAATGTGGCCGGCGTTCTGGCTGCTCGGAGACGACTTCTCTACTGCGAAATGGCCGGCATGTGGGGAAATTGACATTATGGAAAATTTCCGGAACGAACCGGCAACAATCCACGGCAGCATCCACGGCCCTGGATACTCAAGCGGGAACCCATTGACCGCTGCTTTCACTCTTCCGAGGGGTCGGTTCAGTGACGGGTTTCACGTTTTTGCCATTGAGTGGGAGCCGCAAGTCGTCCGTTTCTTTGTGGACGATAAGCTTTATGCGACCAAAACCCCGGCGGATCTCCCGGCGGGCAAACGCTGGGTGTACGACCATGGTTTTTTTGTCCTATTAGACCTCGCTGTCGGCGGCAATTTGCCGGGCAGGCCGGACGATTCCACCGTCTTCCCCCAGCGTATGCTGGTGGACTACGTTCGTGTGTACTCGCGCAAGTAGGGGGCGGTTCCGTAATTTGGGGAGCAGGAATGCAGTGCGAAAGGGGTGAGGGTGTCACCGAGCCCTGAATCGTATATCCTGTTTTTCACGGTCAAGACTGCTGGGTGCCTTCCTGTTGGTTTGCGCCCGCCTCCCACGCGGGCGTTGTGGGGGTCAGATGAGGTTGGGGTTTGGAGTTCTCTTGGTGTTGTTTCTCGGCACTGGGGAGATGCTCGCCCAATCAGACCGCGCCACGATTACGGGGACGGTAACAGATGTGAGTGGCGCCCTCGTGACAAGTGCACAGCTCACCGCGACCAATGTGAACAATAACCTCCAGTCCGTTACCACGACGAACGCCGCGGGTCGGTTCACCTTGTTGAACTTGCCCATTGGACAATACACGCTTGTATGTTCGAAGGATGGGTTTGAGAAATACCAGCGTTCTGGTCTTGATCTGGCCATCAGCGAAGCAACTGAGATTGATATCGGGCTGACGATCGGCTCGAACACCGAGGCCGTCACGGTCAGCGGAGACGCACCGCAACTTCAGACGCAGACGTCCTCGATTTCGACGAACCTTGGCAATGCCGCTGTCACCGAACTGCCCCTGAACGTACAAGGCGGGCGCAATCTTTCGGCCTTTATGTTTGCCTATGTGCCTGGGGTTGAAGGCATCGGTGCTAACTCACCAGATAAGGATTTCAGTTCGCACATCGATGGCAGTCTCACCAGTACCAAGGAGGTAATGATCGACGGTACGTCGGCGGTGTCGCAAATTGGCGGTTATCTCAGCGAATCCAGCCCTCCGATGGAAGCAGTGCAAGAATTCCAGGTAACCAGCGCCGGCCTTGGCGCTGACGAGGGACGCACCGGCGGGGGCGTGTTCCGCTACGAAATGAAGTCGGGAACCAATGCCTGGCATGCCAGCGGCTTCTACTACATGCACCACGAGGCATTCGACGCGAGATCCTGGGGAGATACTTACAACGAGGCGGTCTGCCTGGGCGCCGCTGACGGCGAACCGGCGCAGATCGCGAGCTGCCAGCGCGGGTTCGGTAAACCGGATGATCGCTTGTACGACTATGGAGCCAGCTTTGGTGGTCCGATCAAGAAGGACAAGCTCTTTTTCTACGCAGCATTTGAGCGCTACACATTCGCCAATATTGGCGTGGGTGCGTTGTCCTCAACCGTTCCTACGACTGCCTTCCTGAACGGCAATTTCAGCGCACTCCTGGACACCTCGGTCGTGCTGGGAACCGACAGCGCCGGGCAGACCGTCTACGGAGGGGCTATTGTCGATCCTCTGACTGGAGATGTATTCCCCGGAAACATCATCCCGTCGCAGCGCATCAGCACGGTCTCGAAGAAGATCGTCGATCTTTACGAAAAGTACTACCAGCCGTTGTCGTCGGACCTCACGAATAACAACGCACTGCCGCTCAACAGCCCGGCGACCTGGTACGAAAGCGATCAGTTCAGCGTCAAGCTCGATTACAACGTATCGCAGAAACATCGGTTGGATGGATCGATCATTTACGCGTATATCCCGCGCCTGCTTTCAAACCAGGGTGGCATCTGGTCCGCTGGCTCCGAAGACGGTGGGCCGATGGCCAATGCCTATGACCACAATACAACCGCGCCATCGCTGCGCTTCCGTGATTCCTGGACGCTTTCCGGCACGCTGTTGAATGTGTTCGCTATTACCTTCAACCGCTTCCGCGTCCCGAGTGGGGCCCGGTCGCGCGATGGGAACTGGCCCGCGGCCCTGGGGTTGGGCAATTTTGGCTCGGGGAATTTTCCCATCATCCAGTTTCAGGGTGTCAACGGCACCGATCAGCGGTATGTTGCCGGCTTGCCCATCGACGAAACGATTCTCGGCAGCCAGTTCAATGACTTCTATGCGGCCAACACCTTCATCTACAACGACACGCTGTCCTGGGTTCACGGCCGCCACACTTACAAGTTCGGCGCCGACTTGCGCGCGCAGCAATTTAACTCACACGGCGACTATGGAGTTCCCACATTCACATTTGACCCGGCGCAGACCGCAGGCAGCTTCGGAACCGATGCCGGGTTCGGATTTGCCAGCTTTTTGCTGGGCGACGCGAACCAGGCTTCGGTCAGCGAACCCGACAATACTTACGGACGGCGGAAATCGGTGTCCCTCTACGCGCAGGACAACATCAAGGTCACATCGAAATTCACGCTGAATGCGGACCTGCGCTGGGATTTCAACGGACGTTATCACGAAAAATACGGTCACTGGTCAAACTTCGACACGACCGCGCTCAATCCCGTCATTGGACTGCTCGGCTCTCTGGAATTTGCCAACGACGGCAGCGACTCGTTCGAGACGAAACAGTACTATCACAATTTCTCCGGACACATTGGTGGAGCGTACCAACTCACGCCGAAAACGGTGGCTCGGGCCTCGTTTGGAGTGTTCTACGTACCGCTGAACCTGAATACCTACAGCGGAATTCCCTACGGCTTCAACCCCGGGTTCGTTTTGAACAACCAGGTGCTGACACCTTTCGCCTGGGACAACGGTTATCCGGGCCGGGCGGTGAATATTGGCAAGGACCCCAATTTCACTCGTTATGGCATGGTCTCGGTCGATCCCCATATTCTCGAACTCGGCAATGTGCAGGCGTGGTCGGTTGGAGTTCAGCGCGAGATTAGCCGCGACGTGATCGTTGAAGCGAACTTTATCCAAAACCATGGCTATCATCTTGAAAGCGGCTATGTGCAGGCGAACCAGCCCAAGCTGTCTGCCTACACTGCCGTCGTCCAGGCTGGCCAGCAGTATAGCTTGGTCACTATACCTGGCTTAGACGGCAAGCCCGGCTTCACCGGATTTGGCTGGGCGTCGGTGGCGCCGTTCCCGAATGTCGCCATGACTTTCGGACCGCTCTTCTTCGTCGGTTCGCCGCTAGGCAACACCGATTACCAGTCGCTGCAACTCACGGTGAAAAAACGAACGACGCATGGACTGTCCATGCTGGCCAGCTACAACCTCTCCTCGTCTCATGGAGATGTCGACAACGCCTTCGAGGATCTGTACTATGCCGGGCCACTGCAGGACGTCTACAACCCGCAGCAGGAGCGGCACACGATTTCTTCTTTTGACCAGACGCACATTGTGAAGGGGTACGTCTTATACGAACTGCCCTTTGGGCGCGGGAAGGCGCTGCTTTCTGACGCCGGCCCCGCGCTGAATGGTTTGCTGGGCGGATGGACGGTCAGCGGCGACTTCCACTACGCCACCGGAATGCCCATGCGAATCACTGCCAATGTGTATTATCCCGGTATCAATAATGTGTACGCGGACATCGTCCCGGGCTGCGATATCAGCAAACACTACAACGGCCAGGTCGGGGGAACCTACTTCAATCCCGCATGCTTTACCAATCCGCCCAATGGAGAATTTGGCAACGCGCCTGGTTACCTTGCCGCGCTTCGCAATCCGGGCTTGGCCACAGAGGATCTAGGAGTGAGCAAGTCTTCACGGTTCGGCGAGCGCTATCGGCTCCGCCTGTACTTCCAGATGTTTAACGTTTTCAACCGTCACGGGTTTAGTGGTCCCAATACGCAAATTGGCACCGCGGGTTTTGGCGAGGTCCTTCCGCAAGACCTCAACGGCCTTCCGGGAGCTCGAGTGGGTCAATTTGGGGCACGACTTGCCTTCTAGCAGAGGTCGTTTCATGGACGTTAGAATTTAGGGTTACATATTCCTGCGATGGTAGAGGCAGCCCAAAGCGGCGTTTCGACCGAGCGTCCAGCGGTGCGGAGGCGCATGGGTCTGTCCCGATCTGCATGCCCGGCTGCGTACCGAAGCATGGCTTCATTAGTGCTCTTCTGTCTTCTGCTTGGCGGTTGCCAAGTGGCGACGACGGGTACCGACGTGAGCGGACCGGCAATGGAATTCACCAGCGTCCCCACAGTCAGCCGAAGTGATGCTGCAGGCGATCCTTCCAGACTGACCCCGATCAAAGGGCGGGTGCTTGGCGCCCGACCCGGGCAACAGATCGTTCTGTACGCGCGCGCGATCGACGAGCACGGCCAGCTGACCTGGTTTGTGCAGCCTCTCGTAAAAGACCCATTTACAAAAATTCAGTCAAATTCGAAATGGCGGAACTCGACTCACCCCGGCTCCGAGTATGCTGCTCTGCTTGTGGAGCCGGGATTCCAGCCACCAGGGACGACGCGCTCGCTCCCCACCCAAGGGGTAGTCGCGGTCGCGATTACTCAAGGTTGGCCCCCGATCTGGCAGAGATGGTGGTTTCCTTTCGTCGGCATCATTGCTGCGGCAACGGCAATATTCGGCTTGTACCGCGTGTGGCTTTACCAGGTCACCAAGCAACTCAACCTGCGCTTCGAGGAACGCCTGGCCGAACGTACACGGGTTGCTCAAGAGCTGCACGACACCTTACTGCAAGGTGTGCTCAGCGCATCCATGCAGCTCCACGTCGCGGTAGACCAATTGGCCGAAGACTCACCTGTCCGGCCGGCTCTGAACCGAGTTTTGCAATTGATGGGGCAAGTGGTTGACGAAGGCCGGACTACGCTTCGAGGATTACGGTCATCGGTTGAGAGCGTGCCGGATCTGAAGAGTTCATTTTCACGAATCCCGCGAGAGTTGGGAACGCAAGAAGGAATTGATTTCCGCGTAGTTGTGGAAGGGCCATGCATGCCGTTACGGTCACTCGTCCGCGACGATGTTTACAATATCGGCCGGGAAGCGTTGGTGAATGCATTCCGCCATTCTGGGGCGAACACTATTGACGTGCAACTGGAATATGCTGCCAGCCAGTTGCGCATTCTCGTGCGCGACAACGGCCGCGGCATTGACCCCCAGGTGCTGCGGTCCGGCCGCGATGGGCACTGGGGGCTCTCAGGCATGCGTGAGCGAGCAGAGAGAATTGGCGCGAAACTCAAGGTCCTGAGTCGCACCGGTGGTGGAACGGAGGTGGAGCTTCGTGTGCCCAGCGAGATCGCTTTTGAATCGACTCCATCGATTCTGGCGTCCAAATGGTTTGCGGGCCTGTACCGGCGAGGCGCGAGAACAGCCGAGCCAGCGCGCAAAGAGCGAGTGGGATAAATGAGAGCGCCTGCGCAGATCCGTGTGTTCAGCGTTGATGATCATCCTCTTTTGCATGAGGGTCTTGCCACCGTCATTAGAAATCAGCCGGATCTGTTGCTAGTGGCGGAGGCATCCAATGGCCGGGATGCTATTCAACGGTTTCGGGAACAAACCCCGGACGTGACGCTCATGGATCTGCGGCTTCCCGACATGAGCGGCATCGATGCGATGATCGCCATCCGCTCCGAATTTCCCGAGGCCCGAATCATCATTTTGACTACATTTGCCGGCGACGTGGAGATTCAGCGAGCTCTCGCAGCCGGAGCACGAGCTTACGTGCTCAAAAGCATGCCGCCCAAGGAACTCGTGGAAGTGATCCGTCAAGTACATGCGGGGAAGAAGAGAATCCCGCCAGAGATCGCCGCGCATTTGGCTGAGCATTACAGCGACGAGGCTCTCACCGTGCGCGAGATCGAGGTTCTCCAGCAGATTGGCGGTGGCAACCGGAACCGTGACATTGCCGAAAAGCTGTTCATCACCGAGGAGACCGTCAAAGTGCACATCAAGCACATTATGGAAAAGCTCGGGGCGACAGACCGAACTCAGGCGGTCGCCATCGCTGTGCGCAGAGGAATTATTCAGCTTTAGCACACATCTCCAAGCCAATTCTGCCGATACCTCAATAGTGGTAGGAAAAGATTCCGAGCACTAGGGATTCGCGCGGGCAGTGAAGCCTTTACTCTGACAACTGGTATCAGGGAGGCGGTTGCTGCTCCAAATGTTCTCCACGTTTCCAGACGCATGGCCCGGTGCAGGCCTTCTGCTATTGCGAGCAGCCGCTGGAGCTGCGCTTATTGTTCAAGGAACCGCCTACCTCGGAAACAGGTATGACCAGGAATTGCCGTTCTTGGGTATTGCTTTGCTCACGACGGTCGTTGGAGCTTTACTCTTGATTGGCTGTCTGACTCGATTCGCCGCCGTCGTAGCGGCGGTGGCCAGTATTGGTAGCATCTTTTCGTGGTTACCGGGTCTCAACGTCGGCTTGTTTGAGAATCGGATGACAGCGACTTTAGCCGCTGCGATTGCAGCGGCTGTCGTTTGCCTTGGCCCGGGCGCGTTTTCTGTCGATGCCCGGCTGCTCGGACGGCGGGAAGTCATCATCCCCAAGAATCCGCATGACTATGAGACCTGAGTCTCCAAGACCGAGGGAGAGCACGTATTAGCCGTCCGCAACAAAATTCCAGTTATGATGCCAAACGAGCACGTACGCCTCGAGTTTCTCTCCAGAGGGAAGCGCCATGAGTGTTCGCGATCGAAGCAGACCTCCAATCGCTGCGGTTCGCACGGCACGTCCGCTCACCCGTAGCCATTTGGAGATCAGAAGTTAGCGCACACAGAAAGGTCTTTCTATGGCAACACAATCGCTTGGGAGAGAGCTTAGCAACCGAGAGTTCTTCATTCAGAGATGGGAGCAAGAGTACCCCGCCTTCATGAGGGTGTTCAAAGCACTGCCGGCTAATCATCTCGATTACCGGCCCCATCCCCGCTCGCGCTCGGCGGGAGAACTGGTCGCTCTGCTGGTTTCGGCCCAGCAGAGTTGCATTCAGCTTTGCAAGAGCCGGAAAAGTTTTTACAGCGGTTTGCGCTGGCAGGAACCCTCGAGTTTCGGCAATCAGGACCAGATGATCTCAGTTTACGAGCGCGATCATAACGCCCTTGCAATTCAATTAAATTCCTTGGACGACAACGGTTGGAATCACCAAGCATGGTTGATTCAGGGCACAGAAGAGATCTTGCTCAAAGACACGGTGGGTGGGCTGTTGTGGATTGCGTTGTTCGATATCGTTCACCATCGCGGACAATTGAGCACGTACATTCGACCGATGGGCGGCAAGGTCCCGAGCATCTATGGGCCGTCGGCCGATGATGCCGGTGAACAGCACTAGCGGCGTACATAAAGGTCTAAAAGAAGGCTGCTGGGCGCAGTTCCAGGGCCAATATTTCACTTGCCGACACGAGACGTGTGGCCAAGATCTGCCCGGCGACTATCGTGGGCCGGACCTCCGCATGGTTATCCCGTTCGCTGAAGCTCCAGTGGAATGGTGGTATCGCACTTTACCGGAACAGTCTCAGTTGCCATGGCGCTCGGACTGGCCCAATGATCGGATGGAAGCGGATCGTGGTTACGGTCGGAGAGAAGATTGGCAAGGAGCACCTTACATATGGTCAGGGGGCGGCTGCGGAAATCACGGCCATGTTCACGAATCGCGGGCTGATTTCACTGTTCAACCATTCCGTTGTCCATGTCTTAATTCATTGTTTGAGCATCCGCTGAAGCTCCCGGTTTCGTTATCCAAGACTTTGCAGGATCGCAACCAAGAATGCATCACCGATGGAATGTTTTTTTGCTACCTCGGTTGCCCGACGCACAAATACCTCGATAGTGGTAGGGAAGCGAGTCGGCGCCAACGATTGGGCAACCCGGCGACTTCGCCCGCGGTGCGCTCGCTCAGCGCATGTGCAATGGAAGCGAGACCAAAAGCGCGCTGGCGCCGTTCCATAGGATCTGCACGCCGATGCACACGAGCAGGAACGCCGTAAGTTGCATGATCACGGTCATCCCCGTCGCGCCAAGCACCCTTCCCAGGCGGTCTGCAAACCCGTAGCATAGAAAAATGCAGGCCGCGAGCAGAACAGACCCGACAATCGCGGTCAAAATGCTCAGGAGATGTAACCCTTGATGGTGCGGCGCATTCGCACCCAGCGTGATAGCCACGGAAATCGATCCAGGTCCCACCGTTAAGGGCAAGGTCAACGGATAAAACGCATTACGGAATGGGTCCTTTGGCTGAATTTTCTCCTTCACGCCTTTCTGGTCGTCGTCACTGCCCTGCTTCAAGAGCGCCCATCCGGTTGAGATAACAATCAATCCTCCGCCCACCTGGACTACTGGCAGCGAAATCCCAAAGAAGGAAAGGATGTGTGTCCCGATGAAGTACGATCCAACCAGCAAGAAAAAGCTGTTCGTCGCAATCCGCAGAGACAGTGCTCTCCGCGTACTCGGTGAGTATTCTCTCGTCATAGCCAGGAAGATCGGGCTTCCCCCCAGCGGGTCAACGATTGGGAACAGCGCACTGAGAATCAGGAACAGACTTTTTGCCGCTTCAACCAAGATGTTTCTCCAAGCCGCGCCCGGAACCTTGGCGCGCCGGCCCAGCTGTTCTCCATGGACATCGATCGGGAGATCATAACTCAAACCCTCCTGGCGTCATTCCTTGGAAAGCGTGCAAGCAGGCTGTGAGAAGAATCCGAGTCTCGCGTCAGGTCTTCTTCGCCTTCGCGGGAGGAACCAGCGCGACGGCAGCCTCGGTGGTGAGCAGGAGAAACGTGAACGACTCCTGCAGATACAGGCGGACGGCGGCATCGGTGTGGTTGAGATAACCGATGGAGACGTCCTGGCCGATGTGCAGGCCGAAATCGCCCCCACGAGTGGTCAGCACAAAAGCGCCGGCAATGGCGGGCGCCCATATGATTTGATCGTCGACAAGCCGTTTGACGTGTTCCAGCACCGGGTATCCGTGGTCGCTGGTCTCGGCAAGTGCGGTGTAGGCGTCGGCGCCGAGCAGCACCGAGTACGGGCCATTGACACCGACGAGACGCAACCGGCTTAAGCCTTGGGCAATGGCTTCCGGGTACTCGCGCACGTCGGCGGGAAGCGTCATGATCGGATTGCTGGTCCCCTGACGGATGCCCCCGATGCCGGCGGCAGCATAGCCCTCGAATATGGCGGCGTCTTCGGCAAAGGCGATCTGTCGCGCGGCGTCCTTCGCCGGTTGCCAGTCCGAGTCGTTCGCGCCACGATCGACGTCGTCGATCGCCTGGCGATCCAGTTCGAACGGAACACGCAGCTCGACCAATGCCTTCACCTCGCGCTGCCTCGAGACGATGTCTTTCCCCGGAGCCGCGATCGTCCGCAGGTGGCCGGTGCCGACGGCGGAAAGGCCGGTGCCGCCCGGCCCCTGTACGTCGACGACGCGCCGTCCGGCAAGGTAGCGCTTGAGCGTGCGCGACGTTTCCTCTTCGATCTGAGCCCATGCCGAATCAGAAATGGGGGCGAGTTCGCGATGTAGATTATTCATGTCGAATGTCTCCTTTGAGGGAACCGATGCCGAGCGAACCGTCGCGCGCCGACGGGATGGATGGAGAGGGTTCGGCTGCCGCCGGCGGGGCGGGCGGCTCTGCAAACGCAGGCTGGTCTTCGGTCACGGTCTCCAGAAACGTCGCGGACGGTGCGAAGAACAAGTTTCCGGTGACGGCGCGGCTGAAGTCGAGCAGGCGGTCATAGTTGCCGGGGGGCTGCCCGATGAACATATTCTCGAGCATCTGCTCGATGGTGCGGGGCGAACGGCTGTAGCCGATGAAATAGGTGCCAAATTCACCATGCGCGGCCCGGCCGAAAGGCATGTTGTCGCGCAAGATCTTGATCTCCTTCCCGTCCTCAACAATCGTAGTGAGCGCGTTATGCGCTGACGTTGGTTTGACGGAATCGTCCAATTCGATGTCGGACAGCTTGGTGCGGCCGATGATGCGTTCTTGCGCCTCCGTGGAGAGCGCATTCCATGCGGCAAGATCGTGAAGATATTTCTGAACGATAACGTAGCTGCCGCCGACAAAGTGGGAGTCATCATCGCCGACGAGCACGGCATCGATCGCGGCCGCACCCCTGGGATTTTCCGTTCCGTCGACAAAACCGAGGAGATCGCGGTCGTCGAAGTAGCGGAAGCCGTGTACTTCATCCGCCGGCGATACAGCTTTTCCGAGACGCGCCATAACCTGCGTGGCGAGCTCGAAGCATAGATCCGTGCGCTCGGCGCGGATGTGGAACAGCAAGTCGCCCGGCGTGGAGACTGCATGGCGCGCTCCGGCGCGAATCTCCCGGAACGGGTGCAGCTCTGCCGGCCGTGGTGGCCCAAAGAGGCGGTCCCACGCGTCGGACCCAAATCCCATGACGCAGGAAAGGTTCCCTTCCAAATCGCGAAACTCCACCGCCCGAATCAGCGCGGCCAGGTCTCCGCAGAACGAGCGCACGGTGGCGCGATTGTCAACGCCCGGGTTGAGGGTCGCGACCAGGAAGATCGCGGCGCGGGTAAGCGGCGCGGCTACCGACTGCGCGAGGGCAGGCAAGGCTGCCGCTTCGGGCGCGCTCATTGGATCGGGCTCCATCGGGCGTCATCCTGGTGGCGTGCGCGGAATTTCGCTCTTCCAAATGCCACGCTCGCCTCGCGTGTGAAAGTTCAGGCCGCAAGCTTACCATCGCCTGCCGACGAACGTCCAACCGCCTCCGCGCGTGACGTATGTTTGGGATGGGTCATTGGCTGAGCAGAGTCATGTGCCACGCACTTCTGACTTCGCTGGATGACACCGCAGCTTACAATTGCAGCAGCGCCAACTCGATTCCCGTGAATGAGGTCCAATGTGCGAAGACCTTGAACAGATCGCGAAGCTGAAGTTCGGAAAGGAAATGCGCGCTTTTACCATTCTGGGGCTGGCCGGCGGAGGCGGCTTGGGACAGGCGATCCACAACAACGTGCAGCTTGGTTTCCACTCTCGTCTGGGTGCCCTTATCCTTTTGACTTAGGCACTGGTTCTTACGAGCGATTGGATTGGGGAACGACTTCGCTTGAGGGTCGCATGAAGATGCCTGCCAAGGCCGCCAGTGAACGCTTCCAGAGCGGCGCGAACCAGTATGCCGCCTACCTCGAGACGCCCGAGGGCCGATTGCGCACCGACTTGGCTTTTGCCAACCTGGAGGATTTTCTTCCCCGGTCGCA
>Ga0116217_10001035_pt1 | contig 27748 bp, 20 predicted proteins | sample Sb_taG_6_FD_89697 | JGI IMG/M metagenome (GOLD analysis project Ga0116217, IMG submission 89697) | Peat soil microbial communities from Weissenstadt, Germany - Sb_50d_4_PS metaG | ecosystem: Environmental > Terrestrial > Soil > Wetlands > Peat | place: Germany: Weissenstadt | collected 2010-09-21 | reverse complement strand
GCCTCGAACGCCGCGACCCTCGATGACGTGGGCATCGTGCCCTGATGCGCCGTTCGGGTCACCGGGTGATCCCACTCCGGCGCTGGCACAAGGCGGCGGCCGGGACCGACCAATTCCGAAAGGAGCTGACGGCCATGCGACAGACAGGTCCCGAACTGCATCGGGCGGAGGGGCGCAAGCAAGGGGAGATGCGGGCCCGGCGGGAGTACCTGCTGCGCCTGCTCCGCAACCGCTTCGGCGAGCTGCCGGCCCAGGTGGAAAAGCGGGTGAGCACTGCCCAAGACCTGGGCCAACTGAGTGAGTGGTTTGACCGGGCCTTGAACGCCGCGACCCTGGATGACGTGGGCATCGTGTCCTGACAAGCCTTTCCTCGCGCCGGGTGGTTCAACACCAGCGCTGGCACAAGGCGGCGGCCGGGACCGATCAATTCCGAAGGGAGCTAACGGCCATGCGACAGACAGGTCCCGAACTGCATCGGGCGGAAGGACGCAAGCAAGGGGAAATCCGGGCTCGCCGGGAGTGCCTCCTGCGCCTGCTTCGTAACCGCTTCGGCGAGTTGCCGGCCGAGGTGGAGAAACGGGTGAGCACCGCCCAAGGCCTGGCCCAAATCGGTGAGTGGTTTGACCGGGCCTCGAACGCCGCGACCCTGGATGACGTGGGCATTGTGTCCTGACGAGCCATTCCCCGCGCCGGCTGGTTCAACACCACTGTTGGCACGGAGCCCGCATCGTTCCTGCGCCCGCGAAGATTTTTCTGACAGGTTTGCCCCGCTCGCGCACTTCCTTACTCGTGCGAGGAAACGGGAGGACCAGCGGGGAAGCGCTCCCGGCCAACAATTCACCGCCTTGACAGGAGTTCACCATGCCCGAAGTCAGCAGCCATCCGACGGCGCAGGCCCTGGCCTTGTTCGGCCACGGCAAGCTGTCCGAGGCCCAGGCCGCCACCGTCGCCGCCCACCTGGAAACCTGCGCCGACTGCCGCAGCGCCGTCGCCGGGCTGCCCGCCGACTCCTTCCTGGGCAAGGTCCGCGCCGCCAAGCCGGGGGGTTCTTCCGTTCCACCGGCCGCCTCGCCGGCGCGTCCAGGTATCGCGCCAAGCGTGCTGGGTAAGCCGACGGTGCCCCCCGCCCCTCCCGCCAACGTCCCGCCGGAGTTGGCGAACCACTCGAAGTTCCGCATCGTGCGCGAGCTGGGCCGCGGCGGCATGGGCGTCATCTACCTCGCCGAGCACCGCGTCCTGGAGAAACTCGTCGCCCTCAAAGTCATCAGCCCCGCCGTGCTGGACAACCCCGACGCCCTGGCCCGCTTCCACGCCGAGGTCAAGGCCGCCGGCAAGCTCGATCACCCCAATATCGCCCGCGCCCACGACGCCGACCAGGCCGGCGACCTGCACTTCCTCGTCATGGAGTTCGTCGAGGGCCTCAGCCTGGCGCAGGTGGTGGAGAAGAAAGGTCCGCTGCCGGTGGCCCACGCCTGTCACTACGCCCGCCAGGCGGCGCTCGGACTACAACACGCCGCGGAGAAGGGCATGGTCCACCGCGACATCAAGCCGCAGAACCTGATGCTGGCGCCCAAGAACGTGGTGAAGGTGCTCGACTTCGGGCTGGCGCGGCTGCGGAGTGAGCGGAAAGGAGCGGTGGGTCTGACGCAGGCGGACGCCTTCATGGGGACGCCGGAATACGTGGCGCCGGAGCAGGCCACCGACGCGCGCACGGCTGACACGCGGGCCGATATCTACAGCCTGGGGTGTACGCTGTACGCCCTGCTGACGGGCCGGCCGCCGTTCCTGGAGGACACGCTGGTCAAGCTGGTGTTGGCCCACATCGAGAAGGAGCCGCTGCCGCTGCACGAGCTGCGCCCGGACGTACCCGCCGAGTTGTCCGCGGTGGTGGCGCGGATGCTGGCCAAGGACCCCGCGCAGCGCTACCAGCAGCCGGTCGAGGTGGCGCAGGCGCTGGTGCCGTTCATCAAGGCGGGGGGAAAGGCGGGCGTTGCTGGCGGCGCGTCGTTGCCGCCGGGAGTAGCGGCAGCGGGTAGGGGGACGCTGGTGGGCGGTGACACGAGCCGGGTGAGAGGGCTCGGGAAGGCGGTAACGCAGCTGCCCGCCCAGGGGCCGGGGTCCGCGGAGGAGAAGGGACCGCAGCTGGGCGGTGTGGCAGATGCGCCCGTGCCGGCCACGAAGAAGGGGAAGAAGCAGCATGGGGCGGCGAAGCCTGCGCCCGCGGCGTGGTGGAAGCGCCCGGCGGTGCTGGCTGGTGCTGCGGCTGCCATCCTCGCCTTGCTTCTGGTGGGGCTGTGGGCCGGCGGCGTCTTCAAGGTCAAGACGAAGGACGGCGTCCTCGTCGTCGAGGTCAACGAGCCAAACCTCGACGTGTACGTGGACGCGGAAAAGGTGACCGTCACCTGGGACGATGGTGGCAAGAAGGCCGAGATCCGCGTCAAGCCGGGCACGCACAAGATCGAGGTGAAGAAGGAGGGGTTCACGACGTACGGCGAGGAGGTCGAGATCGAGGTCGGGACGCGCCGCATCTTGACGGCCAGGCTGACCCGGCGCGAGCCTCCGCCGGAAAAACCGGCCGAGGGCGATGGGTTTGTGCCGCTGTTCAACGGCAAGGACCTGACCGGTTGGCACGTGGTTCGCGGCGACGCCGACGATTGGCAGGTGGAGCAGGGCGAACTTAGCTTTACCGGCACCGGCTGGGAGCACCGCAGCTTCCTGGTCAGCGATAAGGAGTATACGGATTATGCTATTCACTTTGAATTCCAGGCCGATGACAAAGGGTTCGCCGGCTTCACGGTGCGTTCCCTGCCTGGCCGTGGGGCCGATGATATACCCGGTGGTCAAATATGGATCAGGGCCGATAAGCGTGCCGGCAGGTTCACTTGGGCGCGAGGGGGAGACTATCTTTCTCCCAATCCGAAGCCGCAATTGCAACCACCGGAGAATTGGAACCGGATGGAAGTTCGGCTGCACGGGAGAAGGCTGCGGGTGCTCGTTAACGGCCGCCAGGTTCAAAACCTGAACCTCGATCAGGTACCAGAGCGTCCCATTACGCAGCCGTACTTGAAACGCTCCCAGGGCACGATCGAATTCACCAGGCTCGAGGGTACGGTCCGTCTGCGCAACCTCGAATGGTGCGACCTGAGCAACACGCCTCCGCCCACGGACCCCGTTTCGCCGTCAAAAATCGTTACCTATCCCCGGGGCAGGCAGGCTGTCGGCCTCGGCGACGGCGACTGGCTTCGAGAAGGCGACGAGCTTGTGCAAACCGGGTTGAACCCGAACGTCCGCCTGTTCTTCGGCGACGTCGAATGGACTGATTACGACTTCAGCTGCGATGCCATGCGCCTCGAAGGACCTAACGGCTTCGATTTCATCGTTCGGGCCACCGACAAGTATAATTATTTGCTCTTAGGTGTCGGCGCCTGGAATAACACGAAACACGCCTGGACTTCCGTGAACGAAAACGTTTTCGCAGATTTCAAGGGGTGGCGGGACGCCGGGGTGGATGCCAACAAGTGGTACCCAGTTCGCGTAAGCGTGCGCGGCCCGCGCTGCCAGTGCTTTCTTGACAACGAACCAGAACCAATTTTCGATTTTATCGATCGGAATCATCTGCGTGGTGCGGTCGGGTTCCTTACCTGGGAAACGAAGGTCCGCTTCCGCAACATCAAGGTGACGGACCCGGACGGCAAGGTCCTGTGGGAACGCGTGCCGAAACTGGACGCGATCGAATCGGGAAAGTAGTCGTTCGAGACGTAGCCGTGCAGCTTCTCTAGGAGAGTAGCGCGGAGGTTTGAGGCCGGCCTGGCGAGCCTGGTCCTGGCCGGCACCTCGCCAGGTTCGGCCCTTGTAAGGATTGGCAAAGGAGTCGGGAGTCTCTCCCTCTGGCTGCGCATCGTGGAACCGATGCCGCTCGCCGGCGCCTGCCAATTCCGCGTGGGCGAACAGCGTTTCCTCTTTCGGGTGACATAAATGAACATTCGCCTTTCCGTCGCCGCCGGTTCGAGCCACCTAACCACATTCGAGCATGGCGGCCCCGTCATCTGCATCGGCCGCGACCCCGAGTGCGATCTCGCGCTCCAGGGGGAGGCCGCCGACAAGGTGTCGCGCCAGCACGCCCGCATCGAGTTGAGTGCCGGCGGCGCCACGCTCAGCGATGCCGGTTCCAGTAACGGCACGCTGCTGAACGACCGCCTGCTCAAAGGCCCCGCGCCGCTGCGCGTCGGCGACCGCATCCAGATGGGCTACACGGGCGCCACACTCACGGTCCTCGAGCTCGACCTCGACGCCCGACCGGTGGACCAGGCCACCCGAGTACGGCCGCTCCTGGTGATCGGCGGCTCCGGGGCGGCCGTCGCCCTTGTGGTGGTGGTCGTCGTCGTGGTGCTCTGGCTGCGCAAGCCGAAGGGGCCGGACGAGTATGTCCAAGGGCCGACAGCCGAGACGCTTGCCCCTCTTCCCCCGAAGACGAATGAGCCCCCGGCTCCAGTACAACCAGCGCCCGAGCCGGGGAAGCAGCCATCCCCGTCACCCCTGCAACCGGCGCCCGGCCCGGAGAAGCAGCCGGCCACGCCACCTCAGGACACCGAAGCCCTCGCCCGCGGTCCGGTCCACGAGGCTTATGCCCAGCCCGTTGATTATCAGCTCCAGCCCGGCCCGGTCGTCGCCAAGAAACCGCGGGACCCCATCGAGGAGTTGCCTCCCGACCAAAAGCCCAACGGCGTTGACGTCCAGTGGATTCCCGGTTACTGGGCCTGGGACGACGAGGGCCAGGAGTACCTTTGGGTCAGCGGCTTCTGGCGCGACGTGCCGCCCGGCCGTCACTGGGTGCCTGGCGCCTGGCAGGAGGTCGCGGGCGGCTGGATGTGGTCGCCCGGTTTCTGGGCGTCCGATGAGACCCAGCAGGTCGATTACGTCCCCTATCCGCCGCTGTCGGCCGACACCGGACCGTCCACACCGCAGCTGCAGCCGACCGACGTCTACGCGCCCGGCTGCTGGGTCTGGCGCGAGGCGCAATGGTCCTGGCGTCCCGGCTTCTGGGTGACGCCTCTGCCGGATTTGGTCTGGACGCCGGCGCGCTACGTCTGGACGCCGGGCGGCTGCGTCTTCGTCGATGGCTACTGGGACCACCCGCTCGAGCGGCGCGGCCTGCTCCTCTCCCCAGCGCGCATTCTCCGTCAAAGCGTTGTTGATTGGACCTACGTTTCGCGCTATGTGGTGCGCACCGATTTCCTCATGGGGGCCCTGTTCGTCGGTCCGGCGCGGCGCCACTACCACTTTGGCGACTACTACACGGAGACCGACGTCAAACGGAAGTTCGTGGCGTGGATCGATTACCAACCCACGAAGGGCAGTTACGACGCTCTCTACAGCCATTATCGCCTGGTCTACCGCGACGCCCCAGCCTGGGAATACAACCTCCGCGCTCTGTACGTCGCGCGCTACAAGGGGGAGGTCCCACGCCCGCCGCACACCTTTGTGCAGCAGCAAACATTCATCGAGAACATCACCGTCAACAAGACGGCCAACATCACCATCTTCAATAACGTCAACATTACTCGCGTACAGAGCGTTACGGCCCTGACACGGCTCGACAAGGATCGTGAGGAGAGCGTGACGCGCCTTTCGGGGCTGGCGCCAGGCGCAAAGGTCGGACCGGCTCACGCGATTAAGACGCAGGAGGTGAGTAAGGGAGATCGCACGGGGGAGAAGCCGCAAATTCGGTATTTCCAAGAGTCCGCCCAGAAGCGCAGTGAACACGAGGCCCGAATGCTCGAAGCGGGAACCGTTCACGTCAAGCCCGCGGAGCAGCCGAAGGCCGCGCAGCTCGAGGTGCCGAAAGCGCAGGTCGTCCGGCTGGCTCCCGTGGTGAAGCCGCCGCCGCTGCCCGTGCTGCCGAAGTGCGTGGTGCGCCCCCACGAACAGCCAAAGCCGCCACCGCCGCCGGAGCCGCCGAAGCGCCGGCACAAGTAGTGACCTCGTGAAGTCGCCTGGCCCGCGATTCACTGCTCGGATACGAGTTGTCCATGCCGGACGTGAGTAGCCATCCCACAGCGCAGGCACTGGTCCCCTTCGCCCACGGCAAGCTGTCCGCGGACCAGGCCCCAACCCTGGAGGCCAACCGAATGAGTGAGCCACCGAGCCGATCCTCTCCATTGTTCGCGGCCTGTATGGCCGGATTACTGCTCCTCGCCTCGCGCGCGCCGGCTCAGAGCCCAGGCGCTGACCCGTACAAGACCGTTGTTGTCACAGTGCCGTCGCCCTCCCTGGGCTACACCTACACCCCGTACGTGGTCCGGACGCCGCTGGACGGCGTCGCCGAGATCATGCGCGCCGAGGGGGACTACCTCATCAAGAGGCAAGAGGCGAACCTGCTCCGCTTGCAGGTGCGCGATAAGAGACTGGAGACGCGCCGCAAGGAGCTGGAACACTGGAAATGGGAGCGCGAATTCCGCCAGGCTGCCATGCTCGCCGAGCAGGAGAACTACCGCAAGGGCCAGGTCGAGTACAACAGCAGGTTCCCGGCACCGGCGGAAATCTACACCGCGGCGCCGCTGAACAGCCTTTGCGATGACTTGAAGCAGCGGCCCGAGCTGCCCGGCGGCTCCACGCCCGTCGAGGCCGAGTGGCTGGCCAACGTCCACGTGACCGCGAGCGGCCGCGGCAACATCGGCCTGCTCAAGGGCGACAAGATCCTCTGGCCGCGGCTCCTGCTCCGTGACGGCTACGCCGACGAGCGCGGCACGATCGAAGACCTCCTCACCCGGGGCAAGAAGCTGGCACTGGCGCACCAGAGGAACCAGGAGGAGATGAGCAAGGTTCTCGACGATCTGGAGGCGGCGGTGAGGGCGTGCCAGGCTCGACTCGATCAGGAGATAGCCAGCGCGAACGATCCCGACTGTAACCCGCGGCACCAAATCGAGCTGATGAAGTTCCTCCGCGAGGTGATTAACGCGACCTTCATCCTAAGGAAGCCGGACGCTGCTGTGTACTTCGTCCCCCTGCAAGGGAAAACGGTGGCCGAGTTGGTTGCCCACATGAACAGCAAGGGCCTGTCCTTCGCGCCGGCGACGGTCGGCTGCGAGCGCTATTACATCGCCCTGCATCGTGCCCTGGCCAAGGAGGTGACCCGCGTCAAAAACGCCGAGACACCGTCGAGCAAGCCGTGAGCGGCCGTCCGGCCGACAGTGAGGCGCGGTTGACCTTTTCGGAGCCGGGTGGGAGAATACTTCCGGCACGGGAGTCGCGCCCTGGTAAAGGAGAACATCGCATGACCCTTTCCTTCAAGGATCCGTTGCGGCGGCCCCCTGGCCCCTTCTGCGAGGGCGACCGCGTGGGCCTCCTGTGGGGCGTTACCCCCGTCGAAGGGGTCATCATCGAGGATCGGGGCAATGTCGGCGTCGGCGGGCGACGGTTCTACCGCGTCCGGTGCCAACTCGATGACAACATCAGCCCCCCGATGGACATCTCAGCGCCAGCCGCTGACTTGACCCTTGTGGCCAAGGCCCCGCGGCCGCCGTCGCGGCGGCGCAAGAAGAAGCAAAGGTAGTAGTAATTGCTCAGAGTTTCTGGGTGAAACTCAACAGCGCGTGGCGCAAGTCATTCTTTGACAACGAGTTGTGACCGCTAACATCAGGCATGATTGTATTTTCCACTAACTTCCTGAGCAATTACAGGTAGTACACGCGAGTCGAGGCCGGCAAAGGCGATGAGACGGCGTCGCGACAGTGTGGTTGTGACCGAAGCGGCCGTCTCTTCTTGACAGGTGGGCCTGACGGATGGTCAATCCCTCACCGAGCCGTAGCGTGCGACTTGTCGATGCGCAGGCGCCCGGCCGCCCGCTGGTGATCGCCAGCCTTTACCGCGACTACCCAGCCGCCGAGTTAGACACCATCGAGGCGCAGTGGGCTGCGGCCCGGCAGGAGGCGGAAACCGCGGGCCTTGCCGCGGGGCTGACGCCGTTGGAGCACTCCCATTGGGATTGGCGGAACAAGGCCCTGAGCGTCGCCAGTGGGCACCACAGGCTCGTCGCCATCAAGGTCGGCGGCGACGTGCAAGGCGTCATGGCCGTGTGGCGCTCCCCGCGGCCGTCACGACTCGGCGAGGGGCCTGTCGTGTACGTGGATTACCTCGAAGCGGCGCCGTGGAACCTCAAGAGGTTCACGACGGCTCCCCGGTACATCGGCGTCGGTACCGTGTTGATTGCCGAAGCGGTGCGCGTGAGTCGGGAGGCGGGGCTCGGCGGCGTGGGACTCCACTCGCTGCCGCAAGCCGAAACCTTCTACCAGGACCGGTGCCGGATGGTCCGGGTCGGCCCGGACCCCGATTACTACGAGCTGACGTATTTCGAGTTCACCGACCAACGGGCCCGTGAGTGGCTGGTCGCCATCGGAGAGTCGCTATGAGTAACACGTCTGCCGAGGAACTGTTCCGCCAGGCCGCCGAGGCCGAAGGGGGGATGGCCGTGTCTGCGGGCGCTGGGGCCGCTAACACCCGTTTCAGTGTTGACCTTGCGCCGGTCCCGGAAAGCAAGCGTGCCGCGCTGGTGGCACAGATCAGGGAATTGATCCTCCGGGCCAGCGAGCCGGACCGCCGGGACGAGGCGCGAGCCGCGTTGTCTCAGGTGTCCCGTTGACCGATCGCCTGGCCCGCAGCGCGGTGGCTCGACATTACCGTGAAGGTCAAGTCCTACGACGAATTCCGCGCGGCAATGTCTTCGTAGGTGTCGAGCATCTGCGCACCGTGCGGTCGGTGATTGATCGCCGCCGCCAACATGAAGGACCACGGGGCAAACCGTGGCCTCCAGTCCCACAAGGAGCCATCCATGTCGCCGAACCAGGGCCGGCCCGCGCCCGGCAATCCTCTCCCGGTAGCCATCGAGGGCACTCGCCTGGAGTCCGACGAGGATATCCGGCAAGCCCTCCAGGCCCGCCGCGATCGACTTGCCGCCCAGGCCAAGAAGGGGCCGGCCGCCGCGCCAGGCAAGGCGCCGGTCGCCGTGCCGGTCGAGGTCGAGGCCCAGGCGGAGCGGCCGATCCTGCGCCCACCCACCGCCCTGCTCTGCGTGCTGGACGACGGCCGGTCCGATGGGGAATGGGTGCGCCTCCGCGCCGACGTCAGCGTCATCGGCCGGACCGAGGGCCACATCCGCCTCCCCCACGACGGGCTCGTTTCCGCCCGCCATGCGGAAGTTGTCCGCCAGCGCGGGCCGAACGGCTACCGCTGGACACTCGGCGATCTCCAGAGCACCAACGGGACATTCGTGCGCGTCGGCAGCACTTTGCTGCGGAACGAGAACGAGGTGATCATCGGCAGCGGGCGCTACCGCTTTGAATCCGGCATGCCCACCGCCCCCGGCGTTGATGCCCCGGGAGCCACGCCGCAGACGACCCAGCCGTGGTCGGGCGCCGTCCCGGTCCGTTCGTTGGTCCCGTCCCTGGTCGAGTTGTCGCCGGCCGGCCCGGTGAACCGCATCGCGCTGACACTGCCGGAGTACTGGATCGGCCGTGATGGGAAGACGTGCGCCATCGCCCGGCCCGACGACGTCCTGGTCAACGCCCGCCACGCCCGGCTGTACCGCGACCCCAAGGGATGGCACATCGAGAACAACAAGTCGCTCAACGGCTTGTGGCTGCGCGTCATGGAGCCGATGCCGCTCGCCAGTGCCTGCCAGTTCCGCGTGGGCGAACAGCGCTTCATCTTTCGGGTCACGTAAATGAAGATTCGCCCCTCGATCAACGCGGGATCGGGCCGTCCGACTCCCTTCGGGCATCGAGCTGAGCGCCGCTCGGCGGCCGTGTCGGGAGAAAGGTGATCGCGATTTGAAGTAGGGGATACCACGCGGGGAGTGTTCCGCCGCGGAGTCGTCCGCTCAAGTCAATCCATGTCGTGTGGTACCGGGTCGCCGCAGTCGGGAGGACTCGCCAACTTCTGTTTTGGTCCGAGCTGTTGCCCGAGGTGAAGGAGGAGGCCGCCGACCTGATCGAGACGGACGGCGTAGAGGTCGCGCAGGACCAACTCCCCGTTCCGCCTGAAGTAAAGCGGCTTGGTGCAAACCTCCTCGCCACGAGCGACGACGGTGTCTGCTCGCACGTGAACCACCGAAGGGACCGCTGGGGGCCAGGCCAGCAGAAAGAAGCGACGTTCCTTCATCCACCACGAATCTTCCGGCACCTGAAACAGGGCCCACGGGCAAAAGACCCGGTCCTTTCGGTAGCCGAAGAGCACGCCCGTGGGTCGCAGCACCAACCGGCCGCCGCGCAGCCAGTGCCAGAAAAGCCCGAAGCCAAGCACAGGCGGCAGGAGCAGGGCGGCGACGAAGAGGACCAATTCCGGCCACGGCAGGGGGCCGCGTTGCGCGCGCGGGTGCTCCAGCTGGTAGAAGGCAAACCCGCAGGAGAACACGCAGCCGACAAGAACGCCCAGGACGGCGGAAACCGCGTAGGAGCGCCGTGGGCCAATGACCACCTCCTCTCGCGCCAGGCGACCTTCGGGGTCATACCACAACGGATCGTCAGACGGGACCATCGATCGCAGCGGCTTCTGGAGGCCGCGGTCGATCGCCACCACGAGGTCGATGAACAGTAGGATCAGGAGATGTTCCACAGCATCACTCCTCGTCGGGGGAAAGGACGAAATCAACGCCAATCATCACCGTGGACGTACGGTCGCCATGCCGGTGCTGCCGTCCGGCGGCCCACCGCTCTTACCACTGATGCTATAATGTTCACGTGGGGCCGAAACTTCCAGAGAAGAGGCGACCCCGTCTCGTCCGCGACCGACCTCGTGCGGCAGTGTTCCCCCCACCTGCCGGGCGGGGTCGTTTCGTTGGTTCACGGCCGCGCCGGCCCCGAAATTGCCGAGAAAACCCTTTGACATCCCGAACCCGATTGCTACGATGACTCTTCCCCCCGCGCCGGCGGGGATCGCGAAGTTCATGACGCCGCAAGGCGTTACGGATACAGTCGTTGGCGGTGTTTTCCATCTAACCCCTTTTTACTTGTCTAACCAGCCTGTGGGCGGGAGGGAATTGCGTGGCCATTGTCCAGGTGAAGGACCTCATCGAGGCCGGCGTCCATTTCGGGCACCGCGCCAGCCGCTGGAACCCGAAGATGCGGCCGTACATCTACGGCAAGCGCAATCTGATTCACATCATCGACCTGCGTGAGACGGTGCGCGGCCTGCTCCGCGCTTACCGCTACCTGGCGAAGGTGACCAGCGGCGGCAGCCTGGTCGTTTTCGTCGGCACCAAGCGCCAGGCCAAGGAGACCATCGAGCGCGAGGCCGGCCGCTGCGGCATGCCCTTCGTCAGCGAGCGCTGGCTGGGCGGCACCCTGACGAACTACCGCACCATCCGTGACCGCCTCAAGCGCCTCCAGGAACTGGAGATGATGTGGCTGCCCGCCGGCGAGAACCCGACCAAGGTCGATCTCCCCTCCTACATGAAGGGCATGCTCAACGAGGCCGGCAAACTCGACCTGACCAAGGCCCCCGAGACGGCGCCGATCCGCGGCTACAGCAAGAAGATGGTCGCCACCCTCAGCCGCGAGTTGAGCAAGATCCAGCGCAACCTCTCCGGCATCCGCGACATGAACCGGCTGCCCGACGCGATGGTCGTGGTCGATCCGCACCGCGAGCACATCGCCGTCAAGGAGGCGCAGCGCATGGGCGTCAGCACCGTGGCGCTGATCGACACCGACAGCGACCCCGACACGGTCGATCTGCCCATCCCGGGCAACGACGACAGCATCCGCTCCATCGAACTGATCCTGGGGAAGCTGTCCGACGCCGTGCTGGAAGGGAAGGCCGCGCTGCCCGCGTCGGCGCCCGACGCCCAGCCCCGACCGCGGCCGCCCGCGAACCCCAAACCCGCGCCGGCCGTCGTTGAGTAAGGCCACCTCCGGCCGCTTGCGGCGTAACGCTACCCACACAAGCCCGACGCGCCAGCGAGGGTTGACCTTACCTCGCTGGCGCGTCGGGCTTGTGTGGGGCGGTTGTGTCCCCGGTTGTAAAGGACAAAGGATACGCAGAGTATGAGCACCCCGATTACCGCGGCGCTGGTGAACGAGCTGCGCCAGCGCACCAGCCGGCCGATGATGGAGTGCAAGAATGCCCTCGTCGAGGCCGGCGGTGACGTCAAGAAGGCGGAAGAGGACCTCCGCAAGAAGGGCGGCATCGCCAAGTCCGACCGCGCCACCGGCGAGGGCCGCATCGCCGTCTACATCGACCCCGCCAAGCACGTCGGCGCCCTGATCGAGGTGCTCTGCGAGAGCGCCCCGGTCGCCAAGGGCGAGCACTTCGTCGCTCTGGCCAACGACCTGGCGAAGCAGGTCGCCCTGGAAGGGGCCACCACGCCCGAGCAGCTGCTCGGCCAGAAGTTCGTCGGCGACCCGACCCGGACGGTACAGGAGCGCATTGGCGACGTGATCGGCGTCATCCGCGAGGCGATGAAGCCGGGCCGCATGGTTCGCCTGCAAGGCCAGCTGGGCTCCTACGTCCACCACGACGGCAGCATCGGCGTGCTGCTCCAGGTCGAGGGCAACAACCCCGACCCGCAAGTGCTGCGCGACGTATGCATGCACATCACCGCGACCCGGCCGATCGCCGCCCGGCGCGAGGAGGTGCCGGCCGAGGTGGTCGAGAAGGAGAAGGAGATCGCCAAGGCGCAGATCGCCAACGACCCGAAGAACGCCGGCAAGCCGGCGAACATCCTCGAGAAGATCGCCGAGGGCAAGCTCAAGACGTTTTTCGCGGAGAACGTGCTCATCGACCAGCCGTTCGTCAAGGATTCGACCAGGACGGTCGGCCAACTCTTGCAAACGGCCGGGCTGAAGGTCGTGCGCTTCGTCCGCTACAAGGTCGGCGAAGTGCAGTAAGCCGCTTGCGGGTTAGCGCTCGGGGGATCAGGGATGCTGCGTCATCCCTGATCCCCCGAGCGCTAACCCGCAAGCGGCTACCCTCATCCCACGATGCGTAGGGCGATGTACGGGCCCAGGTGGAACAGCAGGATGGCGAGCTTGTACAGCATCATCCCGCCATACTGGATGGCGTCGAATTGCTCGGCCGACAACCGGAATCGGCGGCCGAACCAGTGGAGGACCCCCGGCGCCAGGTAGTACAGCGCCGCCCACAGCACCAGCATCGCGTAGTTGATGACCCCGCTCCACAGCAGCACGTCCCGCAGTTTCTCGACACTCATGTGCGACCTCCCTCTTGCTTTGTTGTTGCCGGGCCGGCTTCTCGCGTGACAGGCCCGTTGCTCCACCATTCTCATCGCCGTCGGCGGGCGGAGGGCACAGGGGAGCAGAGTTTTTTGAAAGATTTGCCGGCGCGCGCCTGGGATGTGACCTCGCGCCCGCGTCAAATCTATCACATCCTCGCAGAGACAACGGGGGCGATCCAGGCGGCGTGCAAGAGCAGCCGCAGCGGCCAGTACCAGCCGCGCCACGCCGCCACCTGAGCCACGACTGCCGCGGCGATCGCGACTTCCATACGCCAGCCCATGCGCTGCATCGTCGCGAACCAGTCCAGCGCGCCTGTGGCCCGATACCAGAAGGCTGCCCAGACGAGGGCCACCGACCAAATCAGCGTCAAGCCCAGGGGGATGATCCGCTCGGCGTAGGCGACCGTCGCGGGCCAGGGCCGCTGATAGCGCCGCAACAGGTGGCCCGCCGCCAGCGCTTGCAGGGCGGGAAGAAGCAGCAGGGCGGTGAAGTAGAGGGGCAACGCCTTCAGCAGGCCGGTCTGCACGCCGATCACCGCGTCGCAGGCCATCTTGTCGTACAGGATGCGCCGCTGGTCCTGTGCCGGCAGCCCCTTGAGGTCCGGGTAGCGTTTTTCCTGCCAGTCCGGCTCGTAGACTTCCTGGCCAAACTCGCCGAGGTCGAGGACCCGCGTCTCGTCCACGCGGTGCAACCAGTTCCATTTGAAGGCGAGCGAGTTCTCGTTCTCGCGAAAACCATAGAAGGTGCCCTCCACCTCGACCCCGGCGAACGCCCACACGCCGCCGAGCAGGGAGGAGACGTAGGCCGCCACCAGCCCGGCGGCCAGGCCGTGGGACAGGTCGGCGGCGGGGGTGCGGGGCCGGGCCAGGAGCACGACCGCCAGGCCGGCCTGGCGGATGGCCGACTCGTAGCGGCGCACCAACTCCTCGGCCGCTTGGGCGTCACCGGAGCGGATGCGCCGCAGGAATTCGGCGAAGTCGGGGGAGGCGGACATCGGCCGGCGCTCCGAAGGGAGCCGTGCGTTCGGCGGCTGTTTCTGTAAAGCGTAGCAAGCAGGGCGGCAGAAGGAAATGAGAAAACCGGGGGCCTCTATCGTTCTATCGTTCAATGCGTGGGTGTGCCCCCGCACGATGGCTTGCACCAGGGCCGCCGGCCGGATACAACAACTTGGGCGCCTCGTCATTAACCCCCTCATGGCATCATGGAACGCCTCAACAAACTGCTGGCCCACGCCGGCGTCGGCTCACGCCGCCACGTCGAGGAGCTGATCGCCGCCGGCCGCGTCACGGTGGACGGCGAGAAGGTGCGCGAGCTGGGCACCAAGGTCGATCCGCAGGCGCAGCGTGTCAGCGTCGATGGCCAGCCGGTCAAGCTGGAGCGGCCGGTCTACTGGGTGGTGAACAAGCCGCGCGGCTACCTCTGCACCAACGACGACCCCGCCGGCCGGCCGCGCGCCATCGACCTGGTGCCGCACGTCGAGCAACGGGTCTACACGGTCGGCCGGCTCGACGAGGACAGCGAAGGGCTCCTCCTGCTGACCAACGACGGCGATCTGGCCCACCGCCTGATGCACCCGCGCTTCGGCGTCGAGAAGACCTACCTCGTTCAGGTGGCCGGCCACCCGTCGCGCGACGACGTGCAGCAGCTGCTCAAAGGGGTCTGGCTCAGCGACGGCCACGTCCGGGCCCGGCGCGTCAAGGTGATGAAGAGCCAGGGCGACAGCACCTGGATGCAGGTCGTGCTCAGCGAGGGCAAGAACCGCGAGGTCCGGCGCATGCTCGCCCGGCTGAATCACAAGGTGCTGCGCCTGCGGCGGGTCGCCATCGGCCCGGTGCAGCTCGACAAGCTGGCCAAGGGCAAGGCGCGTAAGCTGAGTCTGGACGAGATCAACGCCCTGCGGCGCAGCGCGGGGAAGGCGGGAGTTGAAGGGCCGCCCTCCGAAGCGAGCGGCGAGATTCCTCCCCTCCGTCCCCAGCGGCGGGGCAAGCCCGGCGGCTCGCCGGACAGGGCGCGCCCGCCGCGCGTCCCCAAGCGCCGCCACCTCAAGCGAGAAAGCGCCGAATGAGTCGGCCAAGGCGGCGGGCCGGGTATCGCTGCCCGTGCTACCGCCCTTTCAGAACGTGGGGCAGGCCGGCGGCCTGCCCCACGTTCTCAAACCGCTCTTCGCATCTAACGCTTCCGCGACCCCGCGTGGAAGAGGCAGAAGTCGCAAGTCACCTCGACTCGAGACACGTCGTCAATCGTCTTCAGCCTGCCCTGGACGTCCTCCTGGGCCATGGCGATGGCGTCGAGCAGCGTGCTCAGGGCCTCGACGTCGCGGCGGAGCAGGGCGGCGGCAATCCGCCCCAGGACGGACGCTGCCAGATCGTGGGGCAGCGGGGGGACCGCCACGGCGGCGGGCACGCCTCGGATGAGCAACTCGCTCGCAAACCGGCGCAGGGAGCCGGCCCGCTCGCGGTCGGAGCCGCTGCGACTGAGGACCGGCGCGGGCGCGGCTTGCAGCACGCATAGGCTCAGGTCCGGCAACGACTGCGCCAGCTCTTCGGGGCGGAGCAGCACGTCCTGGCCGGAGCCCGAAGACTTGGAGCTGCCTTCGTCCCGCCCTAAACGGAAGCGAACGCCCACGCTCGTCTCAACCGGCGTGCCGATCAGATGGAGCACCTGAGGCCGGAACGAGGCCAGGTCGGAGAGGTCGTCTCTGCCCCTGAGCCCGTCTTGATACCGCACGGAAAGACGAGGCTCCTCCCCCAGACGCTTCCACCCCAGACGCTTCCAGCCTTCGTGGGCCATGTCGCGCTGCGACGGGTCGTTCGTCAGCAGCAACACCCTCTCGACCTGGCTCCAGTTCGCCGTCCGCTTGCCCCCGGAGCCGTACGCCGAGCGGTAACAGCGCAGGCGCCGCAGGGAGGTCGGCGCGAATTGCACCAGAGTCGCTTCGAGCAGTCCTTCCCAGCAGATGGCGCTCAGGGGCTCGCCGACGCGCAGGCGCAGGGCGCCGCCAGGCGCCAGGGCACGGGCGATTCGCTCCGGCCAATTCGGCAGCTCCGGGGTGAAGGCCAGGGCGGTGGCGTAGGGGGCGACCCCGTTTACGTCTACCTCCACGCGCACCGTGCCGGAATCGCTCTCGTGCGCGAGGACGGCACGGACCTTGCCGCCCGCCCATCCCACCTCCGCCGTCTGCCGCGACGGCTCGATGTCGACGGTCACCTCCGCGAGGTCGGCGACCTCGCCCGGCGCCCCGCCGGCGGTCGCCGACTCGCCCCCTTCCCGACCGTCCCACAGCCAGCCGTTTAGCTCGACCGGCAGGGGGACCCTGCCGCCGCTGCCCCGGGTGCCGTAATTGGCCAGCAGCCAGGAGGCGAGTCGGCGGCAGCGCTCGCCGATTCGGCCCCTGTCGGCCTCCCAGGCCAGGCAGGCGACGATGCGGATCAGCCAGGGCTTCCAGCCACGGGGGCCCAGCTGATCGAGCCCGCGCCCCTCGGGCCCTGCGGCTAGGCCCTTCAGCTGATCCCAGGCGAGGGGCACGTCGGTATCTTCAATTTTGGATTCGCGGAGTGCGTTGTACCGGCCGCGCAGTGCTTTCAACCCCTTCTCGACCTGTTTGCGCTGGCCGAGGCGGGCCCGGCACAGCACGGCGCAGGCCCGGGCGAGCACCTCCCCGGTGATATCCTCCGCCAGGAAGAACCAGTCGTAAGCGCACTCCAGCAGGCCGACGGCCCGGTCCGGGAGCCGGAGGGCCAGTAACTCCCCCTCGTCCAGGGCGATCTCCGCCGCCCGGCGCACGCCGAGCAAGCGGACCGCCGCGTGGGTCGGCGGCAGGGCGCGCCCGGGGTGAAGCGCCAGGGCCTGGGTGCGGAGCAACAAGGGGAGGGCCTCTGCGGGCTGTTCGGCGTGAGCGCCCCACCACGCGGCGGCGTCCTCGGGCGCAAGGCCCTGTCCTGGTTCCGCGGCCGGTCCCCCTTCCCGCCGGCTCACCAGGTCCGCCTCCTTGAGGTCCAGCAACCAGGAAAAATCGACGAAGCGCAGCGCGGCCGGGCCGCCGCCGCCCGGCCTCACCGGCCGGCCGTTATCGACGGCCCACCGCACGGCGGCGAGCGCCGCCTCCCGACGGAGCGCGTCCACGCCGCGCCAGCGCAGGTGCCAGGAGGCGACCCGGTCCTCCAGGGGCCCGCTCCGCACTCCGTCGTCGCGCGCGGTCGGGTCGAGCCCGAACCGGTCCAGGCCCGAAAGGGCCCAGAGCAGGGCCTGATCCTCCTCGTTCAGCGACGACAACAACCTGCGGTAGGGCACCGGGTCCGTGTCGAAGAGTCGCATTCGCCGGCTGATGCGCAAGGCCGCGCGGCCGAGGTCCTCAAGGGTGCCGTCGGTCTCGAACGCTTCCTCGGCCTTGATCGAGCGCCCCCGCAGCACGCCGAGCGCCCGGTCCACCTCCCCCCGCCCGGCCAGGGCCTCGGCTTCGGCCACCAGGCGGCGCGGGAAGGCGGCGTGGGCGTTGCACGGCGGGCGCTCGGCCGCGGGCGGGTCGGCGACGGAGCGGTCTTCAAAGTCGTCGGAGGGGGGGGCGAGGGCGCCGCGCAGGAGAAGGATCGCGCCGGCGAGTCGGTCGGTGTCGGCCGACGAGGCCGCCGGGGTCGAACGCCCTATCCGCTCGAGGACCTCGGCGGGAGGCAACAGCGCGGGGTAGGCCAGGCGGACGAATTCCAGCCGGACGCGGGCGCTGACGTCGGCCGGCGCGCGCCAGTCCAACCAGCCCTCCGGCCCGGCACCCGGCCCGAGGCGCCGGTCGATCTCCTCCTCGATCCGCCTGAGCCCCTCCGCGCGGCGGCCCCCGAGGGCGAGGGCGCGGCCGGCGAGTGCCGCGGCGAAGGCCCTCAGGTCCCGCCGTTCCCCGGCCGGCACGTCGGCCAGACGAAGGACCGCCGGCACGTCGATCGTACGGCGGAGGTCCTCGCGCACCTGGCCGAGGTGGCCGAAAACGGTGACCGCCCCTTCCACGAATTCCAGGACCGCCTCGACGGCGGCCAGGTACGCCCCCCTCAGCTGCTGGTCGTGAAGAAGCTCGACCTTCGTGAGGGAGTTGAGGTCCTGCCACAAGGCGAGGATTCGCTCCGGGTGCATCTCCCTGCCGTCGAAGCGTGCCGCGCCAACCGCGCCGGCCACCGCCCTGCGCCGGAGCCGTTCGCCCTCGGCCGCGCGGGGGTGTCGGCCCGCCTTCCGCGCCACTTCGTCCCACGTCACCCCAAGCATCGACTCGGCCCCGGTGTGGAGCAAGGCCGCCGCCCGAGTGGCCAGGACCGCAGCGCGCAACCGGCTTTCCGGGAGCCCGCTGGCCCCTTCGGCGCGGGCGGCCGCCGCCCCGTCGGGGCCGAGCAACTGGTCGGTCCACGCCCGGGCGCGGACGTAGGCCCGCCTGGCGGCGATCCGCGCCTCAAACTGCTGCCACCAATCGGCCGCCCGGCCCGGGTCGAGTTCTTCGAGCAGCCGCAAGGTCACGTCCAGGTGGCGGACGTTGAGGCGATCCCAGGCGCCGTCGTCGGCGGTGAACCGCTCGAGGTAGTCGGCGGCCCGGCGCCGGGGGCCGGCCAGCAGGCCGGCTTTCTCCGGCTGCCGGTAATAGGCCTCGAGGTCCTTTCGGAGTCCGGGCTTGACTTCCAGGAACGGGCCCTTAAGCTCGATCCACTCCTGATTCCGAAGCTCCTCGAAGGCCTGCGGGAAAGAGGCGCTGTTCGTGGCCGACTGTAACAGGTCGCGGTCGAACCGCCCCAGCAGGGCCACGACGGGTATCAGGTCACGCAGCGGTGGGTACTTGAGCCGCCCGAGAATCCGCTTCTCGACGTACTCGGCGGGGCTGGCGTCGCGGATCTCCTCGGGCCGCATCTTTGGGTCGTCGCGCACCCAGGACGCAAATCGGTCCAACTCGAAGGGGTTGTAACGATCGCCGGCAGCGGGAGGGTGCCGGCCCGGGTCGTAAATGAAGAGGTTTTCGGGGGGTTCGCCGGCCAGTCGGTCGGGCGTCTCGTTGAACTGGCTCCGGCGTATGATGGCGCCAGCCTGGAGCTTCCACAGGTCCTCGGCCGGCAGCGGGTTGTCCCCCGGGATCAGGCGACGGCGCGCCTCCTCCTCCGACGACGCCCGGAAGCGGGCGAGGAACTGCTCCGCCTCCCCCCGGGTGAACCCGCGGACCTCATGGAGGCGGAGGTACTCGCGCTTCGGCAGGGCGGACGGGGCCTTCGAGCCGTAGGACCATCCGGCCCCCCGGGAGGCTAGCGGGCGGCGGCCGGAGAAGACCACGCGGAGGTAGGAGAGCTGCTTCTGGAGGCCCTCCAGGATCTCAAAGGTCGCGGTGACGCTGTCGGGAAGGGTGCCGTCCTCGCGGAGCCGGTCCAGTTCCTCGCAGGTGTCGAGCAGCAGGACGACCGGCTTCCCGGGGTGCCCCAGGGGCCGCAGCGCGTCGGCGAAGGTGGAGAGCAGGCCTTGAAATTCCGGGTCCCTGATCGCTTCCACGCCCACCAGCGGCGGCGCGGTCGATCCACCCCGCCGGGTGTTCAGCACCCTGACTTTGTCGTCGAAGTGGCTGAAGGAAGTCTGCGGCACCGTCTCGTCCTGAAGGCGCAGGTCGTCGGCGAGGCACTCCAGGAGCAGGGCCGGGGTGTGGCGGGGGTAGTCGGGGTCGAGGTCGTCGAAGTCGATGCGGACGGTCGCCAGACCTCGTGCCGGCCCCAGCCGGGCGTTGAGGTAGCGCAGGAACATCGTCTTGCCCACGCCGGCGTCGCCGCAGTAATGCAAGGCCCATTGCTTGTCGTCGCCCTCGATCAGGGCGTTGAAGGCGGCCGTCTGCTCGGGCCGCTCGAGGAAGGGGCGCAGGCGGTTGAGGTCGTCCAGGCGGCGGGCGAACAGCGCCAGGCGGCGGCTGGCGCGCTCGACGACCGCGGAGAAGGCCGGGCCCAGCAGGGGTTGCAGCGACCGGGCCGCCTCGATCCAGCGGAGGACCTGTCCGGCCGTCCGGGCCGTCTGGTCAGGGGGGGCCGTGGCGGCCACGCCCGGGTCGAGCGGCTCCAGGACGTGGGCCCGCAAGAGGCCCTCCACGAGGCCCGGGTCGGCCCCCTCCGGGCCGGCAAGGGCCGCCAGCTCGCCCCAGACCGCCACGGGCTCGGGGACTTCGACTTTCGCGTCGTGTGCCTTCCTGAGGCCGTCGGCAATCCGGACGAGCTGACGGCGGAGGTGGGGGAGGCCCCGCGCCGGGTCGTCGCTGGCGCGATTGATCACCTCGGCGCGCGCCGGCGCGGTCATCCAGTAAGTCCAGGCGGCCGGGTCGTTTCCCGTCGCTTCCCTGAGGCAGAGTCCCTGGCCGCGCGCCCGCTCGAAGACCTCGACGACGTCCTCGCCGCCGGTGGGGAACTGCGCTCGCTCCGCCAGCGGGGGCGTCCAGGCCGGCGCCAGGGCCATCCACTCCTGCGCCGCTTCCGGGACGCCCGGCGGGCGCCTCGCCTGTTGCTCCTGGAACGCCTCGAGGATCTTGTTTCGGTCGGCCTCGGGAAAATCGGCGAGCAGGGCTAGGATATTGGTCATGGTTCCCTCTCAGTTGGCCCCCACACGGGCCCCGCTGGCCGGCGGGTTCGCCAGCGCCTTCATAAGTTCGGCATCGCTCGCTTCGGCAAGAACCTCAAACTGGCGGTAGATGAAGATCGTCTGCCCCGTGTCGCTGCTGGTCAACGACGTTGGCGCGCCCTGGACGGCGCGGTGCAGGGCCACGTAAAACTTCTCGACGTCCGACCTCTTGGCCTCCCCGTCACGGACCACGTAAGGCGGAGTGTACTGGATCAGGAACTGACGATAAGGCAGCGGGTCCACGGCGGGTGCGGCGAACTTGTGGATCTGGACCGCGATGACCCGATCGGGCGGCGTCCCGGGGAAGGCGTAATCGGGCGCTGTCCTGCCGACGAAGGTGAAAACGGCGTTCTTCCCCTCCTTGTACTCGTCACGGGCCTTCTCCGAGAAGGTGAAGATGACCCGCACTAGCCCGTCGTGCCGGGTCAAATGATCGGTGTGGAGCAGCACGTCGCAGAAGGCGTGCGCGGCCAGGCCGAACCTATGGACGTCATCCACCAACAGCAGGACGGTGGGCGGCGCCGCGGTCCCGCGGAGATAGGGCGACGACGGCGCATTGGTGACAAACTTCGCCAGGTCAAGTTCAAGGGCCTTGGCGACAACGGGGCCGTTGGTAGATAGGCTCTCGCCAGTGACGCGCTGCGTCCGCATCTCATTCTGTACGTCAGCGTGCAGGGCGGCGATGCTCGGGCCACCCCGCGCTACGTCGTTCAACTTCAAGACCTCGTAGTCCGCCGGGGGCGTCATTTCAAAGCGGCCCTCGGTCGTATGCATGGCCCGGACCAACTCACAAGCTATGTCGAGGACCGTCGCGGGAATCTTGTCCCCTTTCTCGAAGGTGACCAGGCAGGGAACGTGCCCGTCCCGCACCGCCTTGGCGGCCACCTGTTCCAACAAACGGGTCTTGCCGTAGCGCGGGTCGTCGTCGTTCTGGTCGGGCTCGGCGATACCCACGGCCAGGACTGACTTCTTGCCCTTTGGGGTCATCAGCTCGTAATAGGCGTTCTCCAGGAGGTCCAGGCGGCCGCAGAAGGCTTTCGGCTGGATCCGCTTCCGATAACCGGTGGCGATCTCCTGAAGCTTGGTGAGCCGCTCCCGGTCGGACATCGTAACCGAGGCGGGGACCCCTTCGGCCTGAAAGATGGTGGGGAAGGCCCAGTCCGGGCCGGGGAAGATCCCTCCCCAGTGCGTGAGCGCCGCCCGGCGGCCGCGGGCGGCGGCGTCGGTGATGGCCGTGCCCTCCAGCAGTGCCTCGTAGAAGGAGCGGGTGAACAGGCGGCAGGCGTCATCCGCCACCTTACCGGCCATGCCGACCACGACCGGCACCCCCTTCTCCACCAGCCGCACCGCCAACGGTGTGGCCGGCAGCGCGAAAAAGGGGGGCGCCGCGCCCGACCAGCAGGCGTTCAGGACCACGACCGGCGGCAGACGACCCTGCCCGTCCTTCAGGTTCGGGTACAGGGAGTCGATCCCGCAGTGCTCGGTCGTTTCCGGGTCTTTCAGCTTCATCAAGTCGAGGTATCCCTGGTCGTTCTCAAAGCCGCCGTGGCAGATGAAATGGACAATGGAAGGATTGAAAGACGTTACAGCGTCGTGCAGGCTCACGGTCGTCGCGCCGAGCAGGACGCGCCAGTGGAAGGTCAGCCCCTTGTAGTCGAGTTGCTGCAGCAGGCCGACGAACTCCGAGCCGGCGCGGACTTCCGGATCGTTGAGCCGGCTGATCACGAACAGCACGCGCGGCGTGACTGTAACCGTGCCCTCCTTCGCCGACCAGGCGGAGTTGGCCACGGCCCGCGAGAGGGCCACGGAGGGCCGCAGTTGCTGCGCGAGGTACTCCCCCGGGCCGTGCATCATCTCCCAGGGGAGGCGGTACAGGTCCCGCTCGTCGCTCGGCTTGCCGCCCGGCAGGTGCAAGACCAGGTCGATCAAGTCACCCCCGGCAAGCTCCTCGATTTTCTTCCACGTCGCTTCGCCGAGGAGGGTCGCGAACAGGTAGCGCCCGAAGGCCTTGCGTACCCCGGGTGAACCCTCCAGTGGCTTGCGGGAATCAACGAAGCTCTTGTAGAGGGGTGCCGCGTCCCCGGACGCGCACAGATTCGCGCACTCCGCGAACGGGCCGTCCTGCCCGTTGACCTTCTGCAGCATCCGCGCGACTTCTTCTTCGGGCGGTAGCGGGAAGGCGCCGTGGACTTCGCCGCCGGCCAGGCGCCGGATGGTTCGCGCCTCAAGGGCGGCCTGCTTCTCGGGGCGCACTTCGACCTTCCAGTGATTGGCGTCGGCCCATTCGACGTGGACGTCAAAGCGCATGGGTAATCACGCCTCCTCGTTGCAGCGCGGCCAGGTCGGCCCCGAGCAGGGCGTCGGCCAGTTCCTTGCCGAGGTCCTCGGACGGGGCCGGGGGCCGCTGACTCGCACGGCTCCTGGGCTCACGGCTCTTGCGGATGACGGCCGGCACCTGCTCGACCAATTTCTCACGGCGCCCGTCCCGGTCGGCCTTCGAGGCTTCGTTCCGGGTGAGGGCGGCCCAGGCCTCCAGCGCCCCGCTCGTGATCTGCCGAGCCGCGCGCAGCGATTCCTCGGGGGTGGGCTCGGGCGGCCCGACCGGCAGGGCGTTTTTCCAGTGCTCGACGCGGCTGTTCGGCCCGGGCAAATGGTCCTGGAGGCTGAAGGCCAGCAATTCCGGGAGCTTGGCGGGGAGACAGGGGATCGAGCCCAGCGAGGCGCGCGCGACGTGCGGAGCCAACGTCAGGTCACGCAGGGCGACGTCGTCCGCCGCGGCCAGCGTCTTGGGCTGGATGCCGCGCAGGGCGCTGGTCCCGTCGAGCCCGACCTGGTTGGCCACTTCCCGCAAGAAGGCCAGGCGCACCACCGCGGGAGGATAACCGTTCGCTTCGCCGGCCGCCGTGGCGGCGTTGCGGCGCCGGAGCATGAGCCACGGGTTGGCCCATTCCAGCTCGACCATCCCCCAGACGGCGGCGCTGCCCATCAGCAGGACTGAAACGACGTCGGCGAAAAGCTCGCGCGACCAGCCGGCCCACTCGTCGGCCGCTTTCGGGTCGGCGTGCCCGCCGACGGCCGCCTTCACCAGTTGCTTGTAAGCATCGACCAGGCCCGCCGCCGGGCAGAGGTCGTACTGGAGGTGGTGGCCCACCTCGTGGGCGACGAACACGAGCCACCAGGGGGCGGAGACGCACGCGGGCGAGAGGCGCATGACCGGGATCGGCAGACGGGTCAAGACCTGGGCCTTGAAGACGGGATCGATCTCGCGTTCCAGGTCCTCGGGGATGAATTGCGTGGGGAAGGCCTCGGGGGAGTAGCGCGACTCGATGAACGGCAGGGGCGCGGCCCCCTGGGGAGCGCCGAGGGGCACGCCATTCTCCTCCGCCCAGGCGAAGGGCTGGCGGTAGCAACTCCAGACCACCTCGTCCGCCGCCCGGAGCACCGCGCCGACCCCCTCCGTGTCGTGGCGCTGGTCGAACTTCTCGCGGAAGAATTGCCAGACCCGCCGGAGCCAGACGATCCGCAGGTCGTACGTCTTGCAGACCTCATACAGGTCGCCGGTCTCCAGCCCGAGCAGGGCCGGCCTGTCGAATTCCTGCACCAGCCGCCGATGCGCCCCCGTCATGAGGTCCTCGATGGCCTTCAGCTGGGTCTTGTACTGCGTGTAGCGATTGCGCTCGTCCGCGTCTACCGCGTCCTTGTGCCAGCCGCCAAATTCCGTCGCGAGGCGGTTGAATTCCCGCCGGGTCTGTTCCCAGCGGAGTTGCTTGGCCAGCGCGTCCGGCGCGGGAATCGCGTTCGGCATGGGAGTGCCCCCGTGCTCATGCTAGGCGTGCGGATCGACACGACACAGGCGGTCCCGGATGGCAGTCAGCGACGGCGCGAAGAAGTACCCCCCGCCAGTGGGGGTGACCCATTCGGTAAGGAGCCGGACGCGCGTGGGGGGGCCCGCGAGCGACGCCAGGTCGAGGTAGCGCTCGCGCCCGCCGTCGGCGGTCACGTTCTGGCCGATGATGGGGTCGTGGCCGCCCGGCTTGGGCGTGAGCGCGGCGTTGGCCCAGTTCTGCATGATAACCTCGAACTGCTGCTCGATCGAGGCCTGGTAGCAGAGGAAGTGCAGGCCGCGCTCGTGGGGGTCCTCGGCCGGGGTGGGGTCGGGCAGGGGCGGGCCGAAAGGGATGCCGCGGCGCAGGATCCGCCGCGTCAGCGTGTCGTTACGGTCGCCGAGTTCCGTGTCCTGGTCGCGTGGGTTGACCTTGCGGACGTGGGCCGCGTGGGGACAGATCAGGCCCAGGGGGTCGGCCTGACCCGGGGGGAAGGCGTCCGGGTGTTGCCCGGACCCCGGACGCGGCGACAGCGGCGGGAGGGACGTTTCATACTCGAAGTGGTTGTTGGCGAACTCGTCCTGGCCGAGTCGGACGTCGTCCTGCCCGGGGGCGCGAAGGAGCGGGGCGCCGCTGGGCCAGCGGCCGATGAGCATGGCCGCCAACCGGTCGGCCGACAGGTGCCCCAGGCCGGGCTGCCGCGCCAGGGCCGCGGCCTGGTCGCGAACGAAGTCGCGGAAGGCGCGGACGTTTTGGCTGAGTCGGCGGAACACCAGGAACGAGCCGTTCTTGAGCCAACTCAGGGGCAAGGGCAGCGGCGGCAGCGGCGCCCCGTCCACTCGACTTTGCGCCGGGTAGCCGAGCACGAAATGGCCCGGCCACACCAGCGGTTGGCCGGGACGGGCCAGGTCGTCGGCCCCGGGCTGGCCCGGGGCGATCACCCGCGGCTCGAGAAAGACGTCGGGGTCGCGGGCGATCAGGCCCCGCACCCCGGGCTGGGAGATGCCGTCCTTGAAGCCGAAGTGCTCGTGGCCCGGGAGGTCGCGGCGCGTTTCGCCCAGCTCTTCCCAGACCACCTCGGGCGGCCTGGCCGCCGGACTGCCGTCGGCGTCGTTCGGCCGGAGCCGGGCGACGGCGGCCCGGAGGTGGGCGGGGTCGTCGCTGGCGATGATCAGCAGGACATCGGGCTCGCCGCCGGGCTCGCCCGGCCGCTTCGCGGGCCCGCCCACTACCCACCGGTCGGGGGCGCCGGGCGCCCCCGGGGTGCTTGGGTCGTGCAGGGGGTTGGCCGACCGGCGAAGCAGGCCCGCCAGAAAGGCGCGGTCCGGGACTTTGCGGACCTCCTCGTCCGAGGTGAGCCGGCGGAGCCCCCCGGCGGAGAAGGCGATGTTCGCCCACGTGGCCACCATGCCGGCCGGGTCGCGGCCGCGGCGGTCGCGCTGCATCTGGAACAGGATGCGGAACTGGAGGACCTCCGCGGTGCTGGCCAGCTCCGGCTCGACCCGGGCCAGCCATCGCCGGGCCGCCGCCACATCGTGGAGGCGCAGCCCCAGCAGCTGCTGGTAGTCCTTGTTGAAACCGACCAGGACGTTCCCCTGGATGTCGCCGATCTCCAGGAGCGGTTCCCGGTCGCCGGCGCGACCGCCGGCAGCGGTAGGGGTCGGCGCTTCGGTGGTGTTGGGGTTGGTGGGTACCGGCCTGGCCGGGTTGAAGCCGTCGGGGAACTGGTTGTAGATGGCGAGGAAGCGCGCGAAGTGCGATTGGTCTAGGAATCCCGTGGGCGGCGTCAGGGGTGTCGCGGCCAGTCCTTCGCCCTGTTCCGCGATGATGCGCAGCGCGCGCAGCGCCAGGTCCTTCACCTTCAGGAGGGATCCGGCGTATTGATGGGTCGTCAACTCGGGATCGCGGACGATCTTCATCGGCTCGGCGGCGCCGCCGGGCGGGACGGCGCCGTGGCCGGCCGCGAAGGCGGCCGGCCTGGGGGACACCGGGACGAGGCGCAATTGACGGAAGCTCATCACAAGGTCCTGAAATGATGCTGGCTCGCCGCCCGGCCTTCCGGCCTTAGCAGCAGCGGCGGCCGATCGCGCCGCGATGATTACCGACCCCGCTGTCGCTAGAAAAGCAGAGAGTAGAGCCAGGGAATAACGTGCAAAAAATTCGGGCTTAGGGAAACCAGCCGTGGTGCTCGGTCACCCGGTCGGTCAGCCAACGCGACCGGGCCCCTTGGCCCGGAACCCGAATGGCGCCTGGAGCCACTGCCTGCACCAGCCAATCTTTCCCAGAGGGAGGCACCCGGGGCCTTGGCTGCGACGCCAGCGGGTCATACTCACGCCATTCGATTGCCGGTTGTTTAGCGGCCGCCTATTGATCGTTGCGCGAAACGATCAATCCGCGCCGCCCCGAGGGCGGCCGCTAAACGTCAGTTTGGCAACCGCGAGGGTATAGCTTACCCACCCGAAGGAACGGTTGCAACGCTTTTACCTGCGGAACCCCCGGGCCCTACGCAAGTTGACCCGCACATTTTTCTTGACTCCTCCCCCAGATGCTGTAAGCTCAATCTCGTCCCGTCGGCAGCGTCTTCGGTGATTGGGCGACACCGAGGGAGCTACGACGGGACACTTCATTTCCAGGTCGCCTTTCGTGAATTCTCCTTCTTCCTGCCCCAGCCCAGCAGGTTCCCGCCCGAATCCCATTCCGCGACACCCGATGGCCCTCCTTCCCCTGGCCACGGCGCCGCCGCCGTGTAACAATTCCGGTTAGCCGGTCGGGCGCCGGCCGTCTCCTCTTTCAAGTCCCGTCGCGCCTGGGCGGGGACCGTCCCTTCGATTCAGGAAACCTCTCTCAGCTGGAAGGGAACCTCCATGACCCGATGCCGTTGCCTCCTCACCGCCCTCACCATCGCCTGCTTCTGGCTGGGTTCGGCGCCTCACGCCCCGGCGCAGACCGACGTGAAGGTCCAGAAGCAGCTGCAGGCGATCCGGGACTACGTCGATTCGGAGGACTGGACGACGGTGGCCGACGCCGTGCAGGGGCTCCTCGACCGACCCGCGGACGGCCTCGTCGAGGTGTCCGTGAAGGGACCGGACG
>Ga0116217_10001028_pt1 | contig 27821 bp, 23 predicted proteins | sample Sb_taG_6_FD_89697 | JGI IMG/M metagenome (GOLD analysis project Ga0116217, IMG submission 89697) | Peat soil microbial communities from Weissenstadt, Germany - Sb_50d_4_PS metaG | ecosystem: Environmental > Terrestrial > Soil > Wetlands > Peat | place: Germany: Weissenstadt | collected 2010-09-21 | reverse complement strand
CGACGGCAACACCGAGCTCGCCCTCATCACCGCCGGCGAGCAGGCCGGGATCAAGTGGAAGTACGTGGTCTTGGCCACCGGATACGGGTCGGCATGGCTGAGCAACCGCACCGCGGTGGCCGAAAGCCAGCACCTGTACTTCGGGGTCCTGCAAGTCCCCGTCGAGCTGCACACGCCGGCGACCATCGCCGAGCAGGCCGCCTTCAAGAAGTACGCCGGCTTCACCGGGGTCCCCGACTTCGGGTGGTCCGAAGGATGGGAGACAGCTGGTCTGTTGATCGAGGGCCTTCAGGTCGCGGGAAAGAACCCGACCCGGCAATCCTTCATCACGAACCTCCGCAAGGTGACCAGCTGGAACGACAACGGGCTGCTCCCCCAGGCGGTCAACTTCGAGCACACCACCACGCCGGCATCGAAACGATGCGGGTACTCCACGCAACTGATCGGGCACAATTTCGTCCCCACCTCAACCAAGCCGGTGTGCACGTACCTGGTCCCGGGAACCTGATCACCCCGCTCGGACTGCGCTGTGTGCTCTGCCTGCGTAGTTGATCGCACATAGCCCCACGAGGAGCGTGCAGTCTGGCGCGAACTGGGCTCCGTCATGTTCCCGATGGCGCCATTGAGAAAGGATTGGCTTCTCAAACGCAAGGCGACCCGCTGTCGGGATGCACGCGTTGGGTGTGTCGCCCGAGATCGGTTCGCAGGGCTCGCAGGTGGCGCGAGAGAGTGCCAAACCACCTTCAGGGAGTCAGGAGGCCGTACCCGAACCTAGAGGCGCTCGAGTAGTACCGCCGTTCCTCCATACCCCGGCCGATTCCTGGTTGGGGGATCCAGGAGGCCGGCGTGCGTGGCACTCGACGACGGAGTTAAATCGCTCTGGCGGTGTTCACGCGTTCGGTGCTGTATGGCGCGTTCCCGGTCGAGGCGAGGGGAGACCATGTTTCAGTACGTGATCGCCGGTCTGGTCCTGGGAGGGATTTACGCCATCGCCGCCACGGGGCTGGTGGTGACCTTCCTGTCGGCCGGGATCCTGAACCTGAGCTTCGCCGCCCTGGCCTACACGGTCGCCCGCTTCTACTACTACCTGAACTCCCAGCTGAACTGGGGCATCGTGCCCTCGGCGATCTTGTCCATCGTGGTGCTCGGTCCCGCCCTCGGGATCTTCTTGTACTTCACCCTGTTTCGGCGGCTTCACCAGACCTCGATGCTGGTCAAGATCCTGGTGACTCTCGGGGTGTCGGTGGCCCTGCCCTCGCTCGACTCCGTCATCTTCGGAACCCAGGCCATCGTGTCGGCCCCCGGGCTCGCCCCCCAGCCGGTGCACGTCTTTCACTGGGTGGGGGTGCCGGTGACCCTCGATCAGATCATCGTCTACAGCTGCGTCGTCGCGGTGGTCGTGCTCGGTGTGGTGGTGCTGCGCTACACCGACGTCGGTCTGTGTGTCCGGGCCATGGTCGATTCCCCCGCCATGACGTCCATCTCGGGGACCAACCCCCAGCGCGTGTCGATGTGGGTGTGGGCGGTGAGCGTGGGTTTGGCCGGGTTGACCGGGGTCCTCTCGGCCCCGATCATCGGGCTGGACTCGGGAGACTTCACGCTGCTGATGGTGGCCGCCTTCTCGGCGGTCATCGCGGCCAAGCTGCGGAGCCTTCCAGTCGCGTTCTTCGTGGGGCTGGGCATGGGCATCGCCGGATCCCTGGTGCAGTACGCCCTCCCCCCAAACAGCTCGTTCACCGCGGCGGTGCTGCCCTCCATCCCCTTCATCACCACCGCGCTCTTCCTCATCTACTTCATGATCCGGGGTGGCGGCATCGACGAGTCGTCGGGGGTCGGGGGGACCCTCGACCGGGCCATCCGACCGCACACGTCAAGCCCGAGCGCGGCGGGAGGTGTGGCCGGCCGCCAAGCCTTGAGCTGGCGGGCCCCAGCCGTCGGCTTCGCGGCAGTGTGTCTGCTGCCGTTCCTCGTCCATGGGTTCTGGCTGGGACTGGTCGCAGAGGGCGTCTGCTACGGGATCATCATGCTCTCGTACACGCTGGTCACCGGCGAGGGCGGGATGATCTGGCTCTGCCAGGCCACCTTGGCCGGTGTGGGCGGCTTCACCATGGCCGTCCTGGCCGTCGACCACGGCTGGCCCATATTCGTGGCTGTGCTCATGGGAGGTCTGGTGGCCCTCCCCTTCGGCCTGGTACTGGGCTTCCTGATGATCAGGATGGGGGACCTCTACGTGGCCCTGGTCACCCTTACCTTCGGTCTTCTGTTCGAGAACCTCGTCTTCAGCAGGCAGCTCTTCCAGAACTACGGCGTCGGGCTCAACGTCACCCCGCCCCACGTTGTCGCCGGCGGCCGCGTCTTCACGTGGCTCTGTTTGGCCGTCTTCTTGGCGGTGGCCATGATCGCCTACAACCTGCGCAACTCGACCACCGGGCTCGCCCTCGGCGCGATCCGCTCGAGCGAGCAGGGGGCCAAGACCATCGGCATCAGCGTCCTGCAGATGAAGGTTCTCCTCGGGGGGGTGGCCGCCTTCGTCGCCGGCATCGGTGGAGCCATGCTGGCCCTCTCGCTCGGGGTGGCTCTGTCCGGAAACTACGAAACCCTCATTGGGGTCATCTGGCTGACCGTGCTCGTGACTCAGGGAATCCGCTACAACGCGACCGCCTTGGTCGCCGGACTCGCCCAGACGGTCGTCGCCGGACTGACCCTCGTCTTTCTGCCCAAGATCTTCTCGAACTTCGTCCCGATCTTCTTCGGTTTGGGCGCCGTCGCCATGATCCAGTTCCCCCAAGGGGTCCTCACCTTCCAGGTCCGCGCGTTCAAGCAGGTGGTCGCAGAACTCCGGGAGCGCTCCCCTCGGGTCTACGGCCAGCTCAAGTGGGCCACGTTGGGCTATGCGATCGCCCTGATCGTCCTCCTCATCACCGAGCGGAACCTGTGGTGGCTGTGGCTGGCCATCACCGTCCTCGGCCACAACGTCGCCTTCGGCTACCTCTTCCGGCAGCATCAGAAGAGCTTCAAGCGCTCCGCCGACGAGGTCGTGATGCCGGCGAGCACGGCGCGCGCCTTCGGCGGGATGGCGGCGACACCGACCGACGCAATGGCGCCCCGGTAGGAGCCGCAGTCCGGGACGCCCGCCCCCAAAGGCGGGCGGGCGGCGGTCGGAGGGCCCTCATCTCCACCTCGTCGCGCCAGTCCGAGAGCACACCTGTTCACGGGGGGCGTCAGTCCGCAGGGAACGCCTGCGCCGGCGAGCCCGACTGAGGAGGTCGATCAGATTGGGGTGTCGGTCAGTGTCACCGATGGAGCGGCCAGGGGTTTGAGCGGGCTCGGCCCCCGGACCGAGCTGCCCAGGTCCTGGAGTGGCGCGAGCTCAGTCGGTGAAGACGGGAAGCCGGTCCCAGCCCCGCACCGTCGAGGTGTGCGCCTGTTCTGCGTGCTCCCAGTCCACCTCCCACCGGGGGAAACGCTTCAGCACCTCGTCGAGCGCGACCCGACCCTCGAGCCGGGCCAGATGGCTTCCGAGACAGAAGTGGAGGCCGTAGCCAAAGGTGAGATGACGGGCCATCGTTCGATGGATGTCGAACCGGTCCGGATCCTCAAATACCCGTTCGTCGCGGTTTGCCGAGCCGTTGAGGATCACCATGATGCTTCCCTCTTTGACCGTCTCGCCGTGGTGTTCGACTTCACGGGTGACATAGCGCGACTGGACCGGGGACGGTGCCTCGTATCGCAGCAACTCCTCGATCGCGTTGGGAATCAGCGACGGGTCGTCCACGAGTTCTCGACGTTGGTCGGGGTTCTCGGCGAGGATCTTGCCTGTCCAACCGATCAATCGCGTCGTTGTCTCGTTCCCAGCGCCGGCCAGCAGGCCGATGTAGTTGAGGATCTCGGTCCGAGTGAGCGTGCGGCGATTGCCGTCGACGTCCTCGAACTCGGCGTTCAACAATTCGGTCATGAGGTCATCAGAGGGATGCTCGGCTCGCCAGTTGATGTATTCGCCGAAGTCTTCGCCGTTCTGGAGGTTGTAGTCCCGGTCCGGCATGACGCCGTCGGCAAGGTGCATCCCGGCGTCAAGCCGATCGCGGATCCTCTCCTGATCCTCCTCGGGGATCCCGAGCAGCATCCCGATCGTCCGCATGGGCATCTGGGCACCGAGATCCCGGATGAAATCGAATCCGCCGGACCCAACCAGCGGATCGAGGGAACGTGCGCAGAACTCCCTCACCTTCGGCTCGATGGCATTCATGCGCTTCGGCGTGAAGACCCGAGACAAAAGGCTGCGGTGGATGTCGTGAGCCGGCGGGTCCTCGAAGAGGATGCTGCCCGGTGGCACTTCGACATTGGCCTTGATCATCTCGAGCACCGAACCCTTGCCCGAGATGTAGGTCTTCCAGTCGACCAGGCACTCTTCCACGTCGTCGAACCGGGTCACGGCGTAGAAGTCGTAGCGGTCGTTGTAGTAGAGAGGGGCCTCGTCCCGCATGCGCCTCCAGAGCGGATACGGGTCGACGTCGATTTCGAGGTCGTAAGGGTCGTAGTAGATGTCGGCCGAAGTCTGCGTCACCGAATGCTCCTCATCTCTTCCCGTGAGGTGAGCGAAAAATACAGGCGATTTTCCGGTTCCGCTAGCCTGTCGGGCGATGAAGCCGACCCCCGTGATCGCTGCCGACTTCCGGCAGGCCCTCGGGTGGCGCTCCCCTACCGTGGGCACCACGTCCCCGGCCTCGCGCAAGCCAGCGCTGCCCTTCCCGGAGGAGTTCAGAGCCGGGTGACCGCCGAATCCGGTCCCTCCACCCCGGCGTTCGAGGCCCGCGACGTTGTCGTCCGCTTCGGCGGCGTGACGGCCCTCGACGGTGTCAGCATTTCGGTGCCGCAAGCCTCGTTGGTCGGGCTGGTCGGACCCAACGGGGCCGGGAAGACCACGCTCTTCTCCGTGTGCTCGGGGCTGCTCAGGCCGAACGCAGGCAAGGTGTACATCGGCGGAGTCGATGTGACGGACGCAAGTCCCCAGGATCGGGCGCGGCGCGGTCTCGCCCGCACCTTCCAGCAGCCGGAGCTCTTCATGGGTCTGAGCGTGCGCGACCACCTGGTGCTCGCCTACCGCGCCCGGCACCGGCGCTCTCGGCTGTGGAAGGACATGATCACGCCGGCCAGCTTCCGAAAGCCCGAGCCGGCCGAGACCGAGCGGGTGCGCTACCTCCTCGAGCTCCTTTCGCTGGCCGACGTCGGGGACGTCCCCGTGGACGTGCTCCCGCTCGGGACGACCCGGCTCGTGGAGGTCGGTCGGGCGCTCGCGACGAGCCCCTCACTCGTGCTCCTAGACGAGCCTTCTGCGGGTCTCGACCAATGGGAGAGCGACCGGCTCGCGCAGGCCCTCCGGCGCACCGTCGAGGACGAACATCTCTCCATGTTGCTCGTCGAGCACGACGTCGCGATGGTCCTCAGCCTCTCGAGCTACGTGTTCGTGCTCGACTTCGGCGAGCTCCTGACCGAAGGGCCACCGGAGCTGATCCGTAGCGATCCCAAGGTGAAGGCCGCCTACCTCGGGGAGGGACCGGAAGCCGCCGCCTTGTTGCCGGATCAGCCGGAGACGGAAGCTCAGACCGCGGACGACGCGGCTTCGCCGAGGTAGCGGTCGAGGAGTTCGGGTCCCGCCTCGGCGGCCCTGCCGGTCCACCCAACCCGGCCGCGGGAGAGAATCACGCAGTCGTCGGCCATGTCCAATGCCCGGTGAACGAACTGCTCGATCAAGAGCACCGAGATCCCCGCCTGGCGGACCCGCTCCAAGCTGTCGAAGACCAGGTCGACGACGAGTGGCGCGAGACCGAGGGACATCTCGTCGGCGACGAGGAGTTTCGGCCCGAGTGCGAGAGCCCGGCCGAGTGAGAGCATCTGCTGCTCGCCACCCGACAGGCTCCCGGCTCGCTGGTGCGACCGACGGCCGAGGATCGGAAAGAGCTCCACCGCCCGCGCGATCGCGGCCTCACGCTCGGCCCTCGAACCGGCATGGCGAACGGCGATGCGCAGATTGTCGATCACCGACAGGCCGTGGAAGATCCCACGGCCTTCGGGGATGTAGGTGAGCCCCGCCTGCCGACGACGGTGGGCCGGCATCTTCGAGATGTTCCGCCCGTCGAACTCGATCGAGCCCGACGTGAGCGGAACCAGGCCTGACAGCGCCCGGGCCAGGGTGCTCTTGCCGGCCCCGTTCGGGCCGAGGAGCGCGACGATGTTGCCCGTTCCGACCGACAACGACACGCCGAAGAGGGCCCGAGACGCTCCGTAGCGGACGTCCAGGTCCTCGGCCCGGAGCAGGATGCTCGAGTCGGACACAGCTTCGTGCGGGACCGTCGTGTCAGGCAACCTTCATGAGCTTGGCCAGGTTTCCGCCCATGACCTTGGCCCGGTCCCCCTCGTCCAGTGCCTCGAGCTCGTCGACGAAGGTGATCGGGTCGAACATGCCCTCAGGATGCGGATAGTCCGATCCGAACACCACGTTGTCCGGACCGACCAGCTGCACAAGTCCGACGGCGTCCTCCTCGTGGAACGGGTGAACGAAGATGCTCCGCCGGAACGTCACCATCGGGTCCTCGTCGAAGAGGTGGGGCACCCGCTCGTAGACCTTCTGGAGCTTGCCGACGAGCGGGCGCACCCACGCGCTCCCGTTCTCCACCGGCATGAACCGCAGCTTCGGGAACCGCGTGGCGAGGCCGTGTCCGATGATCGAGGACACGACGTCGGACACGGTGCGCCAATCGGACCCGACGATCGCCGAGAACGCCGAGGGCTTTCCCGCGAAGGGCAGGAACTCGGAGTCGTGGCCCTCCCACTCGTTCAGGTAGCGCTGGAAGCCGTCGTCCGACGCGTGCATCCCCACGAGGACCCCCGCCTCCTCGACCCGCTGCCAGAAGCGGTCGTACTCGGGGAGGGCGAAGGAGCGCCGACGCCCGTTGTAATCGGGCACCGGTGCGGGACGGACGAGGATCGCCCGTACGCCGCGTTCGACGACGTAGTCGAGTTCCCTCAACGCCTCGTCGACGATCGGGAGCGTGATGACCGGCGTGGGGAATATGCGGTCGGCGAAGTTGTACGTCCAGTGCTCGGCCATCCACTGATTGAACGCGTGGACGACGACGTGAGTGGCCTTTGGATCGTCGGCGAGGCGCTCCTCGAGCAGGCTGGCCAGGGTCGGCCACATCATCGCCCACTCGATGCCGAGCTCGTCCAGCAACTCGAGCCGGGGTTCGGGGTCGAAGAAGGCGGGCACCGCGTGGATGTACTTGGGGGGCTCCTCCAGCGCCTTGTCGCCCGGCTTGGCCGTGGTCTTGGACGAAGGGTTCTTGAGCTTGAACTTGAGCTCCTGGGCGCCAGGGGCAGCGACGACGTTGAAGGTCGGGTTCGGGATGTACTCGCTGATCTTGTTCTTGATGGCGATCTTCGTCCGACCGTTTATCTCGACGTACTTGATCAGGCCCGAGTATTCCTCTGGGAGGTACTTAGTGAAGGCGTCCGTCGTCTCGTACATGTGGTTGTCGGCGTCGAACACCGGGAAGGGCAAATGACGTGCCATCTTTTGACTCCGATTCGTGTCTCTGGCGTTGAAATCGAGCGTAGTGCATTCCGACCAAGTGGACCCCGGCCCGCCAGCTGGTTTAGGGATCTGGACGATTGCCTTGTCCCGATCCGACCCGGGGGGGGACCGACACCAAGAGGTCTCCACCGCTTTGTCGGATCAGGGTGGCGGCGGGCCGGTCGATCGGGACGGGCGAGCGCCGCCGGCCCTCGGACAGGAACGACCCGGGCGGACGGGGTTCCGCCACCGACCCGGGTGAGAAACCGTCACCCGCGGTCGGTTTGTCCGACCGCTGATCTCTAAAGGTGATCCCTCGACGATGGCTCGCTACGACGAGGTGGCACCTCCGCCGGACCCCAGGGTTGACCCGAACAGGTTGGCCATCGCGTCCCAGTGTCGCTCGGCGGCACCGGCGTCATAGGTGGGGTTGTCGGGTACGGCAAATCCGTGGGCGGCCGGGTAGGTCTCGATGGTGTGCGGGACACCCGCTTCGTTCAACGCTTGGTCCAAACGGTCGCGCTGCTCGGCCGGAAAGCTCCCGTCATCGGTCGCCCCGCCGACGTAGACCGTCGCCTTCATACGGCCGGCCTGCAGGTGCGGGCTGTTGGGATCGTCGGCCGCGGCGAGGTTCCCGCCGTGGAAGGAGGCTGCCGCCGCGACCTGGTCACCCAAGTGGCCAGCGACGATGAGAGAGAGCCGACCCCCCATGCAGTAGCCGGTGGTGCCCACGGCGTCACCGGAGGTCTCTGGCAACGAGGTCAGGTAGTCGACGTAGGTGCGGGCATCGCGGACGACCATGTCGGGCTTGACGCTTCCCATCAGGCTCATGAGCCGGTCCCGCTCTTTCGGCTCGCTGAAGGCGGTACGCAGATCAAACGGCTCGTAGTCGCCGGCCCGGTAGTAGAAGTCCGGCACGAGCGTCACGTAGCCCAGTCCTGCCAGTCGCTCGCCCATCTCCCGAAAGGTGTCCCGCAACCCTCCGGCGTCGGGATACATGATCACCGCCGGCCACGGTCCCTCCCCGGTGGGGAGGTGCAGCGAGCAGGGACACTTCCCGTCCTCGGTCACGACCTCGACGCTGCGCTGCGCCATCGTTGCCTCCCGGATCCTGTTGCGGCGGTCAACCGACCCTACCCCGACCCCCTGCCTCTGCTGCCAGGGCGTGGTTCTGCTGAGGGGTCCAATGACACGGCGGGAAAAGCGCGAACCGACCGGGTCAGAACAGCCGCTTCGTCCGAACCGGCGGCGACGGCCGGACGGAAGCTTCTAGGCGACGACGACGCGAGTGCGGCCGAGGTTCATGACCCGACCATGGGGGTTGTCCACCTGCCCGAGGCGGTGCGCCGTGACCCGGAGCGCCGGGAAGTAGGTACCCGGTGCGCCGAAGGCGAACTCACGGGTGATCCGTATCGACTCGTACGACATGTCCTCGTTGGTGAACGGTTCGGGAACCGGGAAGTCCCCCCGGCCCTCGAAGTCCCACTCCGCGGCGGTGATCGTGCCCGTCCCCGGGGGCACCTCGATCAACGCCGAGAAGGTGACCCATTCGCCGACCGCGACCTCGGTCCGCTCGGCACCGTTGGCCTGCAATCTCACGACCGGCTGGATGCCACGGCGGGTCGCCGCGGTGGCGGGCAGTCGGATCTGGCCATCGTCGAGCTCGTAGACGGTGCTGGGCGGCGGCGCGATACCCCGCTCGACCCAGGCGGCGACATCGCGCAGCGCTTGTTCCAGGATCCCTCGATAGCTGACAATGCGGGTCGCGCGGTCAGGGTGAACGTCGATGCGGGGCATCACCGCTGGGTCTTGATGCATGGCGTGGTCGGTGAACCAGACCCGGTAGTGGTCGTCAATGCGGTCACCGAATGCCGAGGCCACCCGCCGCCGGTACCACTCGGCCTGCTGGGGGTACGCGATCTCGTCGAAGAGACTCTGGACGACGATCATCTTCCCGCCGAAGCGCCCCGTCATGAGCCCCGCGCCGTTGTTCCGCACGAAGCGCGGACCCAACAGCTCCGGGCGCTGCGGGTGAACAGGCTGGCCGGCCGCCCGGAATTGGTCCCAACCCGGGTACTCGGGATCCGGCACCTGGTGGCGGTGGTACGTCTGGAAGGCGAGATAGGGGGTGTTGTCGACGAGTACGTCGTCGCCGACCGCCACCCCGCGCAGGTATTCGAACTCTTCCTGACCGATCCCCGTCGCGAGGTACTCGTCCCGCCGACCCGAGATCCAGACGTGGTGGCCGGCTGCGTGCCCGGACATGAAGCGGAGCATGGCGCCGGTCAGATCGGCCTCGGGCACCTCGCTCAGCCGGTAGGCGACCGGGACGTCGTCGACGTGCAGCCCACGCAACGCCATCGGGATCGGGAGGCCGTGCTCGGCTGCCAGGGCCGGCGGGACCAGCTCGGCGACGGTGGTCTTCTGCTCGACCTTGGCGGCCGACAATGAGGCCGTGGGGTGGTGGCCGAGGTATCCGGGCACCGTCCAGAAGTCGTCGAAGTACGTCGGGTCCCAGGTCGCGAAGTGGTCGAACAGACCCGCCCATATCGTCGTGTACTGGAGGCGGACCCGTTCCGCGTCGAACCACGCCTCGGGCGGGAACCCCATCCGGGTGACTTCGGCCAGCGCGCCCTGCTCCTCCTCATTCAGTCCGGCGAACATGTCGCCGCTCCCACCCGGTTCGAGCGCGTCGACGATTTGGGGGATCTTGTCGTGCAGCACCCTGAACGCGTGGGCCTGCACCGAGAACATGCTCGGCATACTCATCATCGACCCGTGGATGTAGGGCACGGCTCCGTCCCACACGCCGTCGCAGTTCTCAAAGCACGCCACGGTGCGGTAAGCGCCGCCACTGCCACCGAACACGTACCCATAGGGGCGGTGCGCGCCGTACTGCTCCGATGCGAGTACGCGCGAGTACGTGGCCACCGCGGCACTGGCCCGGTAGCCGGCGATCGTCGAGTCCTCGCCCCGCAGGGCGCGGCGGAAACGGCCGAGGTTCGACTCGACGAGGTACCCACCGCTCGCGACTGCGAACTCGATGAAACCGGTGAAGGCGCCCTCGGTCGCCCCGTGCTCGGAGCCGGGGATCGGGCTCAGGGGCTGGAAGAAGCGGCCGTGGTAGCGCACGGCGTCGGGGAAGTACATCGAGAACCGGCAGTCGGTTCCACTGAACCCACCGTGGACGTAGCGGTGGCGCACGGGGTGGTCGCGCCACTCGTCCACGTCGACGAACGGCTCGGTGTACAGCGGATCCGTGAGGCCCAAACCGCGCTCTTCACTCATCGCCCCCTCCTCCGACTGAGGTTGTCGACCCTCGCGGCGAGTTTACGGTGGGGGCTCGACAGCCGCGATACCTCGCCGACCCACCGTCGCCCGGGCCGGCCGGGGCGAGAACGCTGTCACGGTGAGGGACGATCGTGACGCACCGGCGCGGGCAGCTGGGTCGTCCTCACCGACCTCAACTAGGGTGCGCTCCGCTAGTTGGTTGGTGATCGAACCGCATCTGACTGGCCCCGAACTCGAGGCGGAGGAAGGCCCGTGGCCGAAGAGGGAGTACTGGATCCGTGGGTCGTCGAATGGTTGGCCGGCGGTCCGATGGGAGCGACTCCGCTCGAAGAGTTGACTCCGGAGATACTCGAGTTGGCCCGAGGCCCGGTTGGGCTTCCACCCCAGCGTGACATTCAGCTCGCCGACGTGAGCGATGAGTTCGTTGGTGATGTGCCGGTCCGCATCTACCAACCGGACGGACCAGTCTCGGGCGTCGTTGTGTACTTTCACGGGGGCGGCTTCGTGATGGGCAGCATCGGGATCATGGACGCCGTGGCGCGCAACCTGGCCGACGTCTCTGGAGCGGTCGTCATCTCGGTGGAGTACCGGCTCGCCCCCGAGCATCCCTATCCAGCTGGGCTCGATGACTGTGAGGCGGCGACACGTTGGGCGGTCGCCAACACCGGACGCTTTGGTGTGCCCCCCCACTTGGTGGCCGTCGCCGGGGAGAGCGCGGGAGGGAACCTGGCGGCTGCGGTGTCCTTGCGGGCCCGCGATGCGGGCGACTTGACGTTGGCCGGACAGGTGCTCATCTATCCGGCCACAGCCGGCACCGAGGTGTTCCCGTCGAGGAAGGAATTCGACGGCTTGGTCATAAGCCTCGCCGCCGGCGAGCAGTTTTGGAAGGCCTACAGCGGGGGGCGTGACCTCGACTCGGACCAATATGCGGTCCCGCTGAGCGCCAAGAGCCTCGCCGGCCTGCCTCCGGCACTCGTCATCCTCGGTGGATGCGACATGCTCAGGGACGAAGGACGGGCTTACGCCAAACGTCTGAGCGATGTCGGGGTTGACGTCGAAGAGGTGTGCTACGCCGGGCAGCCTCACGGCTTCGTCAATTTCGAGTTCCCGGCGGCGACGGAGGCGTTCGACAAGATCGGCAGCTGGCTGCGGAGCCTCTTCGCCCAGGCGGATTAGCGCCGACCGACCTTCGCGGGCTGCACCGTCCCTCGGTGCATATCAAGAGAAGTTGAAGACCTCCCTTCGTAGAACGGGGGTCAGCGTGGATGGAAGGGGATGAGCATGGTCGACCAGACAGCCCCGATCGGAGCGCGTTCGATCGGTGCGCGGGTCCTGCGCTCAGAGGACCCGCGCATCCTGACCGGTCGGGGTCGGTATATCGACGACGTCGTCCTGCCGGGCATGCTCCACGCGGCGTTCCTGCGCAGCCATGTACCCCATGGCCGGCTCCGTTCGGTGGACGTCGAGGAGGCCCGGCAGCTCGACGGAGTGATGGCGGTGTATACGGGCGAGGACATCGCCCGGCTCACGCAGCCGGCGATCGCAGGCTCGGCCATTGGCATCAACATGATGCCGAACCTCCGATCACCGTCGTTCTATGCGCTGGCGACCGACAAGGTCCGCTACGTCGGGGATCCGATCGCCTTGGTGATCGCCGAGGACCGGTACATCGCCGAGGACGCCCTCGAGCTGATCGTCGAGGACATCGAGCCGCTCGCGCCGATCGTCACCTACGAGGACGCCCTCGACCCGTCGAAGCCCAAGGTGTGGGACGAATTCGAAGACAACGTGACCCTCACCGGCGGGATGGAGGTCGGAGACGTCGCCGGGGCCTTCGCCAAGGCCGACCGGGTGGTCCGCGCGACCGTGTTCGTCCACCGCCACCAACCGGTCCCGATGGAGTGCCGTGGCCTGGTCGCGTCCTGGGACGCCGCCAACGAGCATCTGACGATCCACTCCTCGACACAGTCTCCACACATGCTCCGCCTCTTGCTCCCGCCCCAGATCGGCGTGCCGATGGAGAAGATCCGTGTCCTGGCGGCCGACGTCGGAGGAGGGTTCGGCCTGAAGAACGGTGTCTCGAGGGAGGACGCGGCGGTGGCCGCCGCTTCGATCGATCTGGGTCGGCCGGTCAAGTGGATCGAGGACCGCCTCGAGCATCTGGCCACCGGAGGTCAGGCCCGCGAGGAGATGGCCGATCTCGAAGCCGCGGTCACGGCCGACGGGGTCCTCCTCGGGGTCCGCATGGAGGTGAAGCTCAATGCGGGCGCCTATCCGAGCGACCCCTTCCCGGGGGCGATGTTCGTCGGGTCCATCGGCGGCAGTTTCCAGGGCCCGACCCGCATCGAAGGTATCTCGGCCACCAATCGAGCGGTCTTCAGCAACAAGGCCACCTATGTCTCCTACCGCGGACCCTGGGCCACGGCGGACTTCATGCGCGAGCGATTGCTCGACATCGTCGCCCGCGAGCTCGACATCGATCCCATCGAGGTGCGGCGGCGCAACTACGTCGAGCGCGGTCAACCGCCGCTCGCGATGCTGACCGGCCAACCGTTCGAATCGGCGACCACGAGGGAGCAGGTTGAGCAGGCGGCCAAGATCGTCGACTGGGACGGTTTCCGCCGGCGCCAAGCCGAGCTGCGGGAGGAGGGTCGCTACGTCGGCCTCGGCATGGCTTCCTACCTGGAGGCGGCTCCGGGCCCCAAGATCCCCGGGGCGGGCGACCCGGCAGCGGGCATCCTCGGCAACGAGGTGACCCACGTGTCAGTCGACAAAGACGGAACGATCGTCGTGGTGACCCGCCAGCAGCCTCACGGTCAGGGTCACGAGACAACGCTGGCCCAGGTGGCCTCCGACGTCCTCGGCGTCCGGTTCGAGGACGTCCGGGTGGTCTTCGGTGACACCGATGTCACCCCGTTCGCGCTGGTCGGCACCGGGGGGAGCCGGGCGGCCACGATGGCCAACGGGGCGGTGCTGCACGGCTCACGGCAGCTCCGCGAGAAGATCCTCCTGCTCGCGTCCGAACTGCTCGAGGCGAGCCCTGCTGACCTCGAGATCAACGAGGGGGTGGTGAGCGTCCGGGGGACACCGCAGGCGAAGCTGAGCCTGCGCGACCTCGCAACGACGGTGGCCGAGGATCCCGGCCGGCTGCCCGAGGGGCTCGACACCGACCTGACCGTCACCTACACCTACGACGGCGGGAGCAGCGGGTGGTCGGGTGGGACGCACTGTTGCATGCTCGAGGTGGACGTCGAAACGGGTCTCGTCCACATCGACCGATACGTGGTGGTCGAGGACTGCGGCGTCCCTGTCAACCCGGCCATCGTCGAAGGACAGGTCCGGGGTGGTGTCACCCAGGGCATCGGTGCCGTGCTGCTCGAGCACTCCGCCTACGGCGAGGACGGGCAGTTCCTCGCCGCGACGTTCATGGACTATCTGATGCCCACGACGACGGTGGTGCCGAACTTCGAGATCCACCACGTCGAGACCGTCAAGACGGACCCCGACGTGAACTTCCGGGGGGTGGGCGAAGGCGGGATGATCGTCGCGCCGGCCTGCATCACCAACGCGATCGAGGACGCGATCGCACCCTTCGGGGCCAAGGTGCGCGAGCAGCACCTGCCGCCGTCGAAGGTGCTCGAGCTGATCGGGAAGGTGCCCGCTCGATGAAGACGCCCCGATTCGAATACCACGCCCCTCGCAGCGTGGAGGAGGTCCTCGGTCTGCTGGCCGAGCATGGCGACGAGGCCAAGGTGCTGGCTGGGGGCCAGAGCCTCGTCCCGTTGTTGGCGATGCGCCTCGCCCGGCCGGCGCATCTCGTCGACATCAACAACGTCGAGGGTCTGGCCGGGATCGCCGAGCGCGACGGCGTCGTGACCTTCGGGGCATTGACCCGGGAGCGTGCGGCCGAGGAATCGGCGGTGGTGTCCCAACACCTACCGGTCATGGCCGAGGCGCTGCCCCACATCGGCCACATCTCGATCCGCAACCGCGGCACGGTCGGCGGGAGCATCGCCCACGCGGACGCGTTGGCGGAGCTGCCAGCCGTGGCGAGGATCACCCGTGCCGAGATGGTCGTGAGGACCAGCACCAACGAGCGGGTGGTCTCGGCGGAGGACTTCTTTCAAGGGCACTTCACGACGGCGCTCGGCGACGAGGAGCTGCTGACCGAGGTGCGGGTGCCGAAGGGCCCGGCCGGCGCCGGATGGGCCTTCGAGGAAGTCGCTCGCCGCCGTGGCGACTTTGCCCTTGTCGGGGTGGCCGCCATGATCGCGCTCGACGGAGCCGGCAAGGTCGGCGAGGCGCGACTGTGCCTGATCGGTGTGGCCGACCGGCCGCTCCAGCCGAGCGCCGCAGAGGCGGCACTGGTGGGAGCGGAGCCGTCTACCGAGGCCTTGGTCGCGGCAGCCGAAGAGGCGGTCCGGGACCTGCGGCCGTCCTCGGACATCCACGGCTCGGGTGAGTACAGGCGTCAACTGGCTCGAGTGACCATTCGGCGGTCACTGGAGGTCGCGGTCTCACGAGCAGGAAAGGCATCATGAGCGAGACCATCGCGTTCGATGTGAACGGACAGCACCGGAGCGCCGAGGCGGACGTCAGGACAACCTTGGCCGACTTCTTGCGGGAGCGGCTCGGACTGACGGGCACGCACCTCGGCTGTGAGCACGGGGTGTGCGGGGCCTGCACGGTCCTGGTCGACGAGGTGGCCGTCCGCTCTTGCCTCATGCTGGCGGTCCAGGCCCGCGGCCACCAGGTCACCACCGTCGAGGGCCTCGCCGATGGGGACCAGCTGCACCCGGTCCAGCAGGCCTTCCGAGAGAGCCACGGGTTTCAGTGCGGTTTCTGCACCCCCGGTTTCGTCATGATGACGACCGCGCTGTTGCAGGAGAACCCGCACCCCAGTGAGGAGGAGATCCGCGACGCCCTCTCGGGCAACATCTGTCGCTGCACCGGCTACCAGAGCATCGTCGAGGGTGTCCTACGCGCGGCGCAGTCGGCGAGCGGCTGAGGACCCCCTCGGGGCACTCGGAGTCCGGTTACGGCGGGAAGCCCCTGGCCGGCGACTTACTACGACTCCCTCCTCACGAGGTTGGTGAGGACGTTGCCCTCGTTCTTGAACGGCGTGTCCCAGTCGGGGAGATCGCTGGTCAGTTCGTCGGCCCTGGCCACGATGTCGGAGGGCTCGAACCCCACTCGGTCGATGTGCGGACGAAGTGCGTCGAGGTCGAAATCCAGCGCTCTGGCCGCTGTCGTCATCATGATCTTTCGGGCGTCCTCCTCGCTCACGCCCGGGGTGGTGAGAAGCGTCGCCACCTCGCCCATGTTGCGGTTGAAGCTCGACTCGAAGTGCGGGTAGTCGACGCCGAACATTGCCGCGTCGGCGCCGATGTGGAACCCCGGGAGCGGGTTCCCGTCCTCGTCCTTCCCGATCAGATCGTTGATCGGAAGCTGCCTCGGGGAGAAGGGTGACACGCCTACGAAAATGTTCCTGCCGAAGTACTCGCTCGGCTGGCGTTCGAAGACACGCTCGCGTCCCATCATCTTGGCAAAGCCCATCCAGTCGTTGGTGGGGTCGAGGGTGACGTCGAGCTGTTCGATGATGGCCTTCATGATGTGCACCTGGGTCTCGATGTAGGACACCCGCAGGCCGGGGAATCGATCGAACACTCCACCGGCGATGAGCATCCACATGGACCGGTTCGAGAAGAACCCCTGCTCAGCGACCAGCATCATGATGAGGGCGAACCCCGGCGGCTTGTACGCGGGGATACCGGCTCCGCCGTGCTGGGTGATCGGCAGGCCGACCTCTTGAATCGTCGCCCAGATGGGGTCAAGCGCCGGATCGAAGAAGAACGTGTCGCCTGGGTTGAGGCCGGGAAGGCTGATCCCCCCGAGGCCGTGCTCTTTGGCCCAGCGGACGTCCGCCACCGCTTGGTCGATGTCGGTAAAGTCCATCGTCATCTGACCCTTGCGGCGCTCGGGCATCTCGGCACAGAAGTCGACTAGCCAACGGTTGTAGGCCTGGCGACCCTCCTCGGTGAGCTCGCGGTCACTGCCACGGGCGAAGTCATCGAACGGATTCTCCTGGAACGGCACGCCGTTGGGGAAGAGCACCTCGGCGACGACCCCGATCGATTCCAGATTCTCCATTCTCAGCTTCGAGTCCCACTGCACGTCGATGCCGATGGCGGGGTTCATGTTTCCCGCGTCCGGCAGGCCCGATGCCTCGACGGCCTTGAGTCGCTCGTCGTATTCATCGAGGTACTTCTTCTGGATGTAGTCGCGGTACCCGGCGCGTGACGCCTTCACGTGCCCGTCCACTGAGATGATCGCCGTGCGGCCCATCACGCACCCCCTACTCCAGCCGGGCGGTCCTTGCCGCCGACTGCCGGATATGGCGCCGATGGTAATCCAGTTCGATTTGAGCGCCCCGGGTCCGCCACGTGCCGCGCCAACGCGGCGGTCGCCACGTGGGGCTGATGCCGACCTAGCTAATCGCACCCGGTCAAGGGACACCTGGAGGTGTCTTTCGGCAACGGAGTCCAGGAGTAGTGCGGGATAGAAACCGAAAGGAGAAGAAGACGGAGACCGACCTCAATCGCGCGCAACCGGGATCCCGTACGATTTCCTCGATGACGGGTAAGCGAGCCGACACGCTCCTCGAGGTCATGTACAGGATCGAGCAATTCACGCTGGGGCGGGTCTGGGAGTCCCTCTCCGACGAGGAACTCTTCTGGGAACCGGTTCCCGGCGCATGGAGCGTCCGGCGGCGGGCCGACTGCCGGACCCGACATCCCTTCGGAAGCGACGAGTGGGTCATCGACTTCGACGTGGACGTCTCGGCCTCGGACAACGAACCCATGACGACCATCGGATGGCTGCTTTGGCACGTGGCGTCGATGCCGGGACGGCTGACCGAAATCGACTTCCTGGGCGGTGGTCACTCGATGGCCAGCGGCTGGACGTCGCCCTACCTGACCCACCATCCGATCTTCACCAGAGCGACGGACGCGACCGAGACACTCCGTCAAGGCTGGGTGGCGCTGCGGTCCGCTCTCGAGGGAACTGACGACGCTCAGCTCGAGACCAGGACGCCTCGATACACCTACGCAACCGCACCCCCAACGGGTGGCCTGTGTGCCCTCGGACCGCCCGGTCCGGAGCACTCGGTAGTGTTCTTTGTCGCGGGAACGCTCAATGAGATCAGCCATCATGGATCTCAGATCTGCACCTTGCGCGACCTCTACGCTGCTCGCACTTAACGTTCCAGCGGTGGCGCCCGAATGGGCACTACTTCCGGCGGTTGCGCAGTCAGCGATGCCCTCACCTTCGACGGGATGCCTTGGAAGTCGGCGCGAATCAGTTCGACGATCACCGGGCTGCGCTTGTTGGAAAGCACATTGCCCGACTGGTCCCGAGGGCCCATAGGACGAACCCCGGAAGGCGACGATGCAGGCATCAGAGTTTCAGCGTGCGGTCGATGCGGCCAAGTCGATCGTTTCAGCGCTTGATCTGACGGTCGAAGACGTAATCGTTCTTCACAACTCGAACAAGCTCACATTGCACCTTCTGCCTTGTGACGTCCTGGCCCGAGTCGCGCCTCGAGGTCATCAGGTCGCACAATTCGAAATCGAGCTTGCCAACCGGCTCTCTGAGGCCGATTGCCCGGTAGCTGCTCTCGACCCCCGAGTGGAGCCGCGCGTCTACGAGTGGGACAGCTTCGCGATCACCCTGTGGACCTACTACGAACCGGTGTCAACGCGAGAGTTCTTGCCAGCCGACTATGCCAACGTGCTCCAGCGGCTGCACGCCGGCATGCGACAGCTCATCGTCACGACCCCGCACTTCACGGATCGAGTCGCGGCGGCGCAACAACTTGTGACGAGCCGCGATCGCACTCCGGAGCTTGCCGAGGTGGACCGGACGCTTCTCGGCAACACATTGGAGAGCCTGGGACGAGCGATCGGCCGCCGCGGCGCGACCAAAGAGCAGCTGCTTCACGGCGAGCCACACCCGGGCAACGTGCTCAGCACCAGGAGCGGGCTGTTGTTCATAGACCTCGAGACGTGTTGTCGTGGACCGATTGAATTCGACCTCGCCCATGTACCCGAAGAGGTCAGCGAGTGCTATCCGGACGCTGACCAAGAACTGCTTCACGAGTGCCGGAACCTCGTTCTTGCCATGGTCGCGGCGTGGCGCTGGGATGCAAGCGACCAACTCCCGGACGGGCGGCGAGCAGCACGCGAACTTCTTCGCGCTCTACGCGAGGGTCCACCGTGGCCGACGGCCGACGTCGTAATGCGGCGGCACCGTGATCCGTAGCAGCCCCCGCCGACCCTCCGTCGCCTGGTCCAGCTACGGGTCGAGAGGTGATCCGAATCGTCTCGGCTGAGTCTTGGTCGGGGGCTCACTTCAGGTCCAAGTGACTATGGTGTCCCCGTGCCTCCGGAGAAGCTCCACTGGGCCCACCTGTACCAAGAGGTCGTCACCTCGGGCCTCTGCACCGGCTGTGCGGCCTGCATCGTCGTATGCCCCTACGACGTCTTGGAGTACGACGACGAGGGCGGACGATACAAGCCGTTTCACGTCGCGGCAGACGGCGGGACGGACGACTGCACCCACGGGGTGAAGGGCTGCACGCTGTGCACGCGGGCATGCCCTCGTTTCAGAGACTGGGAGCCCGAGACCGACAACTATCTCTTCGGTCGGCAGCGCACCGAGGACGAGGTCGAAGGCATCAGCTCGGACATCGTGCTCGCCCGGGCCACCGACCCCGGCGTGCTCGAGGTCGGCCAGGACGGCGGCTTCGTCTCCGCGCTGCTCCTCTGGGCGCTCGAGCACGACGAGATCGACGCCGCGCTTGTCTCGGACCTCGAGGGCGACGGGACCACCTGGAAGGCGATCCCGGCGGTCGCGCGCACCCGCGAGGAGATCCTGGCCACCGCGGGCTCCCGCTACACCTACTGCGCCAACACCATGGCCTACGCCGAGGCGACCGGTGCAGGGGCCGAGCGCCTCGCCCTCGTCGGCATGGGCTGCCAGACCTCGGCGACCGCGATCATGTCGGCCCGCAAGGCCGGCAAGGTGGCCCGACGCTTCAGCCTCTCGATCGGGCTGCTGTGCTCCAAGACCTTCGACGACGCGATCTTCCCGGAGCTCTTCGAGGCCCGCTACGGGCTGGCCCGCGCCGAGATCAAGAAGATGAACATCAAGGGCGTCTTCCAGATCTGGATGCGCGACGGCACCTACCACGAGGTCCCGCTGAAGGAGGCGCACGGGTGGACCCGCGAGGGCTGCAAGGCGTGCCCCGACTTCGCGGCCGAGCACGCCGACATCTCGACGGGGGGCATCGGGGCCTTCAACGACTGGACCCTCACCATCATCCGCACCGAGCGGGGCCGCGAGGTCTTCGACGCGATGGTGAAGGACGGCGCGGTCGAGCTCCGGTCGATCGAGGAGGACCCGGGCGCCCTCGCCCTCCTGCGCCGGCTCAGCACCGTGAGCCGGAAGCGCTGGCCGGCGACGGCGGTGCCGATGCCGGGGCGGATCCCGGTCAGCTCCTCGTAGCCTCAGGCTCCGAGCGCGCGGGCCCGCGCGAACACGGCGTCGAACATCTCGACGGTCAGCATCCCCGTGAACGTGTTGCGCTGGCTCGGGTGGTAGGAGGCGAGCAACGTCCGTCCGCCCGGGAGGTCCACCTCGGCGAGGTGCGCGAACCGCGGCCGGGGGCGCAGGCCGAGGAGGGCCGAGAGCGCCTGGAGCGCGAAGGCCCCGAGCGCCACGTACACCCTGGCCGAGCCGAGCAGCTCGAGCTCGCGTGCGAGATACCGCAGGCAGGTGTCCCGCTCGGCGGTGGTCGGGCGGTTGTCGGGCGGCGCGCACCGCACCGCCGCGGTGACGAAGGCGTCGGTGAGGAGGAGGCCGTCGTCGCGGGCGACGCTGGTCGGCTGGCTGGCGTAGCCGGCGCGGTGGAGCGCGCCGTAGAGCCAGTCGCCCGAACGGTCGCCGGTGAACATCCGGCCGGTCCGGTTGCCGCCGTGGGCGGCTGGCGCCAGGCCGACCACCACGAGGCGCGCCGCGGGGTCGCCGAAACCGGGCACCGGCCTCGCCCAGTAGGCCTGGTCGGCGAACGCGCGCCGCCGGTCGGCCGCCACCTGCTCGCGCCAGGCGACCAGCCGCGGGCACAGCCGACAGCCCTCGATCTCGGCCTCCACCTCGGCGAGAGGGTCCCGCGTCGGGTCGAGGCCGGCCACCGGCCGAGCCTACGATGGGCCGTGCCCACGGCCCCGAGGACGAAGAGCGCCCGGCCCGGGCCGGTCCGTCGGCGCCGCAACGAGCGCAAGGCCACCGTCGTGCTCCTGGTGCGCCACGGCCTCACCCCCACCACCGGCAAGGTGCTCCCCGGCCAAGCCCCGGGGCTGCACCTGTCCGAGAGGGGGCGGGCCCAGGCCGAAGGGGCAGCCGGGCGGATCGCCGAGCTCTCCCCCAAGCCGGCCGCCGTCTACGCCTCGCCCATGGAGCGGGCCCGCGAGACGGCCGCGCCGATCGCCCGCGGGTGCGGCCTCCGGGTGCGGACCCACAGCGGCCTCCTCGACTGCGCGGTCGGCGAGTGGGAGGGCAAGTCGCTCCGCCTGCTCGCCCGCAAGCCCGAGTGGCGGACGGTGGTCGGCTGGCCGACCGGGTTCCGGTTCCCCGGGGGCGAGTCGTTCGCCGAGATGCAGGCCCGGGTCCTCTCGACCGTCCTCGACCTCGCCCGGGCCCACGAGGGCGAGCGCATCGTCTGCGTGTCGCACGCGGACCCGATCCAGGCGCTGATCGGGTCCATGGCCGGGATGCCGTTCGACATGTTCCAGCGGATCATGGTGTCGCCGGCCTCGATCTCCGCCGTGCTGGTCGGGCCCGGGCGCCCCACCGTGCTGTGCGTCAACACGACCGGGTCCCTCGGCGAGCTGGTCCCGTCGTGACCGAACACGACATCGACACGCCCGACGAGTTCACGGTCGGGACGGTCGGCCCGGTCGGCGAGCGCACCTTCCTCCTGCAGTCGCGCAAGGGAACCGAGCTGCTCACCTTGAAGGTGGAGAAGCAGCAGGTGGCGGTCCTCGCCAGCTACCTGGCCCGGATCGTCCGCGAGGTGGGCCGCCCCGGCAGCCTCCCCCAGGACGTCGTCTTCCGGTCCGACGAGGAGGCGGCGTGGGTGGTGGGCACCATCGGGGTGTCCTACGACGAGTCGAACGCCCAGATTGTGGTGGTCGCAGAGGAGCTGGTCGGCGAGGACGAGGAGTCCTCGGTGGCCCGCTTCACCGTCACCCTGGAGCAGGCGGCGGCGTTCGCCATCGTGGCCACCGGGCTGGTGGAGGCCGGCCGGCCCCCCTGCCCGCTCTGCGGCCTGCCGCTCGACCCCTCCGGACACGCCTGCCCGCGCACGAACGGCCACCGGCCGCCGACTGCATGAGCGAGGCCGCGGGTCCGCCCGAGCCCGAGCTGGCCCGCCGGGTGCTGGCCGAGGGCGAGGTCACGGTGCACGGGCGGATCGCGGGCAGCTCGAACGTCACCTTGTTCGTCACCTGCGAGCTCGAGGGCGCGGCGGTCGCCGCCGTCTACAAGCCGGCCCGGGGCGAGCGGCCACTCTGGGACTTCCCGAGCGGGCTGCACCGCCGCGAGGTCGCCGCCTACCGGCTCTCCGAGACCCTCGGATGGGGGTTCGTCCCGCACACCCTGGAGCGCGACGACGCACCCCTCGGGGTCGGCTCGCTCCAGCTTTTCGTCGACGAGGACGGCGAGTCCCACTACTTCACCCTGCGCGATCAGCCGCGCTGGGCCGAGGACCTCCACCGCATCGCCGTCTTCGACGTGGTGGCCAACAACGCGGACCGCAAGAGCGGTCACGTACTCCTCGCCGACGACCGGCTGTGGGCCATCGACAACGGGCTGTCGTTCCACTGTCAGCCAAAGCTCCGCACGGTCATCTGGGACTTCGCCGGCGAGCCGTTGCTCGAGGACGAGTGCGAGGCCCTGGAACGCCTGGTGGCCGGCCCGCTGCCGGACGAGCTCGACGAGCTGCTCGAGCCGGGCGAGGCCGGGGCGCTCCGGGCCCGGGTCGCCCGCCTGCTCGCCGAGGGCCGTCTGCCGGCGCCGTCGGACGACGACTGGCGCCCCTATCCCTGGCCTCTGGTCTGACATTCCCGGACCCGGGGGTCGACCCGACCGGCCCGCGTCTGGGTGGGGCCCCGTAGACCCGTGTCCATGAAGCTCGTCCACGCGACCTGGTCGAAGCCGAGCCGCTCGTCGATCACCACTTAGCAGGCCTCCGATGGTTCGCGCATCCGGCCCTTGCGGGGACAGACATGGGTCATGCTGGATCCCACGGGAGCTGCGATTACCTCGGGTTGAGCAGCACTCATCAGGGGTGGGCTTGGGCCGGCATCGGCGAGGCGCCTGTCGGAGCGGCGCTCTCCAGAACCGGCGTTTCCGAAGGCGTCTGTGACGCGGGCTCGGATGGGGCGACGCCCGGGGACTCCGCCGCCGAAACGGGGTCGGGCCGTCGCAACAGCAACGCCGCCCAGCCGGTCGCGAAAGCCAACGCCGCGAAGAACAGGCCGTCGAAGAGCTCGCCGGCGAGTTGCCATCCGGCCGCGGGAGCCGACGCGTGGACGAATGCCACGTTGAGCCCGAGGTCGAGGAGGTCGCCCACCACCACCATGGCGGCTCCGCCCGCGATCAGCAGGAGCGGGGCCGACAGGAGTCTCCGAGACCAGTTCGTGGAGCGTAGGGCCATGACGAGGTACACCAATCCGACCGCCACGAGGACCAGCGCGACCAGGGTCACGGTCTCGCCAGCGACCAACCAGCCCGCTCCGGACACGTTCTGGCTTCCATAGGCCGACCCGATCTCGATCCCACTGATCGCCTCGACGAGGAACATCGCGACCCCACCGACCAGCAGGAGAACCGGGCGTCCGAGGACCCCGCGGGACCAGGTGGGTTGGGGCGGTGCCCACCGCATCTGGTCGCACACCGGGCAGACCGAGAGCCCGCCGCGAATCGTCAATTGCTCGTAGGGGAACGTGTGCCCCTGAGGGCAGGTCAACGTCGCTGGTGGTGTCTGGCTCATGTTTTCTTGCCTCGCTCGATAGAAGCCGGTCCGGGCAATCGACCTCGAAGGCGGCGATCGGCGCGCGCTACGGGGACGAGACCCTCTACTGGGGAGGACCGCTCCCCAGCTGGACCGTCGCGGTGTGGGACTGACCCGACTGGTCGGTCCAGGTGACCTGCACTTTGTCCCCCGGATGCTTGGCACCGAGAGCGGCGGTCAGGGCTGAGGGCGAGTTGACCGACACGCTGTCGACGCTGGTGATGGTGTCGCCGGCGACGATCCCGTTGGAAGCGGCGGGCTCGCCCGGGAGGACCTGGGTCACGCTCACCCCGCTCGTCGTGGAGGTGCCGTTCCCGAACCCACCACCGATCGGAGATGACCCGCCGAAGCGAGAGATATCCGAGGGCTGCACTGCGACACCGAGGAAGGCCGTCGCACCGATGTGGACCGTCGTGGACGTCTGCCCGCCCTCGATCTTCTTGGCGATGGTGATCGCCCCATTGATGGGGATCGAGTAGCCGGTGCCGTTGCCCGTCTCGAAGGCGAAACTGTTCGACCCGGCGGTGTCGATGCCGACCACCTGGCCGCTCGTGTTCGCCAGCGGTCCACCGGAGTCACCGGGCTGGATGTCGGCGTTGGACTGGATCAGACCATTCAGCTGTTCGGAACCTGCGAATGTGCCACCAGCGGTGATCGACTGATTGAGCGCGGTCACGGAGCCGGCGGCATAGCTCGGCGAGCCGCCCGCGCCCCCGGCGTTCCCGATGGCCACGACTCCCTCACCGGCTGTCAGGCCGTCCGAATTGCCGATCGAGACGGTCTGGAGGCCCGACGCGTTGTGCAACTGCAGCACGGCCAGGTCGTGGGAGATGTCGTATCCGACGACCGTGGCGCCGTAGGTCCGCCCGTTACCGATGTCGGTGACGCTGATGGTGGTCGCCCCGTCGATCACGTGGTTGTTGGTGAGGACCTCGCCGTTCGAGGTCAGCACCATCCCGGTCCCGGCCGCCTCGACCTGCTGGTAGCTGAGGGCGGTGTTGATGTCGACCAGGCCGGGGTCGACCTTCGCCGCGATGCTCGCCGCGTTCGACGGTCCGCCGGAGCTCGAGCTGCCCGAACCCGGGGTCGACGACCCAGGGTTCGGACCCGGAGCGGGGAGGAAACGTGTGGGCGATGCCACGGTCCGCGTCCACACACCGTGGCCCACGAAGATGCCGGCGGCGGTCAGGACGAGCGCGCCGAGCACAACGAGGGCCGGGGCGACCCGCGACCGTGGCCGGCGCGGCCCAGTGGGCGCAGGGGCCCAGCCTGGGATCTGACCCCACGCTGGCTGCCAGGACCCGGAGCCCGGGGGCGGGGCCCAGTCGCCGCCGGCATCCTGACCCCAGATCGCATTCGCGGGCGGAGCGGCTTGAGGTGTCCCGAGCCCTGGTGCGGTCGGTGCGGCAGCGATCTCCGATTCAGTGGGAGGCTGCCCGGAGGTGGGCTCGTTGATCTCGTCCATGTGGGTTCCCCTGTCCTCAGCCAGCCAAGCAGCTATAGATAAGGAATCCTTTAAGAGGACCTAGCAATCAGCTAAACGTTGAGCCGGGGAGGGCCTTGCAACCCTCGATCCGCTAAGTCGGGATGAAGACTGGCCACCGAGACCTCAATCGGTTGGGTTCCCGCAACCTGCCGCGTTGTCTCATTCGAGGGATCAATATCTCTGGCTCCCTTTGAAAGGGTGCCCACCCGGGAGGAGGAGCGCAAGGTGCCGGTCGAGACCTACGGGATCAGGCACATTCACCTTCTGGTCGCCGACCACGACCGCTCGGTCGCTTTCTACGGGAGCGTGTTCAACATGAAGGTCGACTTCACCGACGGGAACATCCAGTTCCTGCGTTCGCCGAGAGGCGGCGACGACCTCGCGTTGCACCTGGCCACCACCGACGAGGAGCGAGCGCGGGTCGGACACCAGGGCGGGTATGAGCACTTCGGCATCACCGTCAAGGATCGAGCCCAGCTCGAGCAGTGCATCGCGCTGGTGCGCGCCGCCGGAGGGACGCTGGTCGACCGGGGCGAGCACGCGCCGGGAGTGCCGTATGCGTACGTCGCGGACCCCGACGGGTACGTGATCGAGCTCTGAGAGACGTGACCGCGCCGCTCGGGCGTCGGTTTCGCCGGGTGGGCGACGACCACGGGCCCGTCCGATGCACGGCTCCCGGGTCGGGCCGCCCTCAGAGGACGATGTGCAGGGCGTTGCGCATCGTCTGCTCGACCGCTCCGGAGAGCACCTGGGCGCCACCGGGCGCGATGTGGGTGCCGTCCGGCTCCCGGACGTTGACCTCCTGGCCGTTCACCACCAGATACGGGGTGAACTGCCCGGCCGGGGTGCCAATGAGGGTCGAGGATTCGAGGTAGTCGACGGAGGCGAAGTGGCGCGCCACCGCCTGGACCAGCCCGTTGAGATGGGCCATCCTGACCGAGAGCCCGGGGTTCTGCATCGGGGGCATCCCGACCCAGATCACCTTCGCGCCCTGGCTCGTGGCCTCGGCCATGAACGCGCTCACCCGGCTCTTGTAGGTGGCGTCCCAGGCCGGGGAGCCGAAGGGGACGTCGGGCGGGCCGGGCAGGTCCTGCGCGTCGTTCGCGCCGATCATGACGACGATCAGCTGCGGCGCGTAGTGCGGCAGGTCGACCGATAGCTCGGCCGGCCAGTTGAAGTAGTCGGGCCGGGTGAGCCCGGTCGAGACCTGCCCGTCGAGGGTGGCCTCGACCACCCCCGTCCCGCTCAGGTCGTTCACCAGCACATCGCCGAGGTCGATCCCGAGGGAGTCGCCGACCACGAGCACCCGGAGCGGGCTGGTGGCCGACGGGTGCGTGTTCAGCACGAGGGTCGTGGTGGTCGTGGTCGGCGCGGTCTTGGGCAGGGTGACCGGCGGGGCGGCCTGCCCGTTGCCCGGTCGGTTCCCGTGCCGGCCGAGCAGGCCGTCGCCCACCGAGACGAGATGGGACAGCCCGAGGTCCCGGCTGACCGTGGCGATGGGACCGAGGACGTCGAGCGAGACGGTGCGCCGGGCCCCGACCGGGGAGACCTGGGCGTTGTGCTGCAGGGTGGGCGCGTCGAGGAGGAGCCACAGCCCGAACGCGGCCAGCGACACCCCGAGCGCCCGGGTCCAGCCGGCCCGCTTGGGCTCGGGCCCGGGAGCGGGTGCGGGGCGGTGGTGCGGGGTGGCCGGGGTGACCACCCGTTCCCAGGTCCGCCGCAAGGTGTCGGCCACCCCGCCGCGCTCGCGGTCGAAGGGGTCCGGTGGCCCGCTCACGGCGTCTCTTCGGTCGAGGTCGCGGCCATCAGAACCGGTAGTAGATGAACGGGGCCACGCCGGTGGGGCCGAGGGTGGTAACGCCGAGCAGCACGAGGGCGAGGGTGCCGGCCTGGACGAAGGCCCGCTGCTCGGAGAAGAACCGCTGGATCCGCTCGAGCGCCCCGGGCGGCACGAACTGGACCTCGAGCACGCCGATGATCGTGAGCACGAGCAGCGGGGTGATGAGCGGGGAGGCGGTCCCCCAGCCGGTGAAGAGCCGGCCGAGGACGGCCATGGCGTTGGAGAACGACGAGGCGTTGAAGAACACCCACCCGAGGCAGACGAACTGGAACGTCCAGAAGCGCTGCCAGGTGGACCGCAGCGCCCCGTCGGCGAGAGCCGGCAGGCCCCTCGAGACGCGACGGCGGCGGCGCAGGTGGCCGACCGACTGGCCCACCCCGTGCAGCGCGCCCCAGATGACGAAGGTCCAACTGGCGCCGTGCCACAGGCCGCCGAGCACCATCGTGAGCATGATGTTGCGGATCACGAAGACGTCCGACCCGCGGTTGCCGCCGAGCGG
>Ga0116217_10001027_pt1 | contig 27823 bp, 32 predicted proteins | sample Sb_taG_6_FD_89697 | JGI IMG/M metagenome (GOLD analysis project Ga0116217, IMG submission 89697) | Peat soil microbial communities from Weissenstadt, Germany - Sb_50d_4_PS metaG | ecosystem: Environmental > Terrestrial > Soil > Wetlands > Peat | place: Germany: Weissenstadt | collected 2010-09-21 | reverse complement strand
GCCTATTATGGTTGCGCGGTACCTTGAGCCGTGGCTTTGTCCCCACGGATCGAGAGGTTATCAACGTATCCGATGACGCCGGCGGCCGGTCATTTTCATTTGCATTTAGTCTCCGATTCGACCGCAGAGACCCTGCTCACGGTTTCACGCGCCGCTGCAGCGCAATATACGATGGTGACGCCGGTTGAGCACGTGCATCCTCTGGTGCGCACGGCGAAACAGCTCGATCGGGTGCTAACCGATATCGAGCAATCCCCCGGCATTGTGCTCTACACCTTGCTGCAGCGGAATCTGGCCGAGCGGTTGGAAGAAAAGTGCCGTGAACTCGGGTTGCCCTGCCAGTCGGTCCTCGATCCGGTGCTGCAGCTGTTCCAGGCTTATCTCGGCGCCGAATCCACGCATAAGGTCGGCGCCCAGCACACACTCAACGCCGATTATTTCCGCCGCATTGACGCGCTGAATTACACCATGATGCATGATGACGGTCAGCAGGCCGACGATCTCGAAGAAGCCGACGTTCTGCTGATCGGCGTGTCGCGGACGTCGAAAACGCCGACGTCGATTTATCTCGCCAACCGGGGCGTGAAGACGGCCAACATACCGCTGGTGCCGGGCGTGCCGCTGCCAGTGGGTATCGAAAAGCTCAAGCGCCCGCTTGTCGTCGGCCTTTTTGCAACGCCCGAGCGCATCGTGCAAATCCGGCAAAACCGGCTGCTGGGGCTGAAAGCCCACCGCGACGACGACAAATACATCGATCAGCAGTCGGTGGCCGAGGAAATTGCCGTTTCGCGGCGGCTGTGCACGAAACACAATTGGCCGCTGATCGACGTGACGCGGCGTTCGATCGAGGAAACCGCGGCGGCGGTCCTGGCGCTGCTCGCAGAGCGCCGTCGGAAGATGGCCTCGTGAGTCATGGCGCTGTGGCTCGCCGCGCAACCGCTGGTGCTCGCATCGAAAAGCGCGGCGCGCCGGGCCTCGCTCGAAGCCGCCGGCGTTCCGATCGAACCGCGCCCGGCGGATCTCGACGAGCGAAGCGTGGAGCAAGAAGCGCTATCGCAGGTGCCCGCAGCAATCGCGGCGCACCTCGCCCGCAAGAAGGCGTCCCATGTGGCGAAACTATTCCCCGGCCGCTTGGTCCTCGGCGCCGACCAGACGCTTGCGCTCGATGAGGGGCGTTTTACCAAGCCGGCGGGTCGCGCCGCCGCCCGGTCGCAGCTGCGCGCGCTGTCCGGCCGCAGCCACGAACTTCATTCGGCCATTGCTTTCGTGCAGGATGAAGATGTGCTGTTCGAATTTGTGGACCATGCGCGGCTGACTATGCGCGCGCTCTCCGATCGGTTTCTCGATCTTTATCTTGACGCCGTAGGCGACGCCGCGACCGCAAGCGTTGGCGCCTACCAGATCGAAGGACCGGGCATCCAGCTTTTCGAACGGGTAGATGGCGACTACTTCACCATCCTTGGGCTGCCGCTCATGCCGGTGCTTGATTTTCTGCGCAGGCACGGATGCTTACTCACATGAGCGCGCAACGTCCCTTCGTCCTTTGCCTGACCGGCTCGCTCGGCATGGGCAAATCGCGGACCGCGAAGTTCTTCGCCGAGGAAGGCGTGCCGGTGCACGATTCGGATGCGGTCGTGCACGCGCTTTACGAGAGCGAAGCCGCGCCGCTCATCGAGCGGGCGTTTCCCGGAACGACCGCCGGCGGCAAGGTCGACCGCAACAAGCTTGCCGCCACGGTGGTCGGCGACCCCGCCGCGCTCGGGCGGCTTGAAGCGATCGTGCATCCGCTGGTCGCCACCGCGCGGGAGAAGTTCCTCGCCGAAGCGCAAGCCCGCGGCGCGCCCGTTGTTGTGCTCGATGTGCCGCTGTTGTTCGAAACGGGCGCAGAGCGCGGCTGCGACGCCGTCGTCGTGGTCTCAGCGCCGCCCGAGGTGCAACGGCGGCGGGCGTTCGAGAGGCCGGGCATGACCGAGGAGAAGTTCGCCGCGCTCGTCGCCAAGCAGGTGCCGGACGCGGAAAAGCGCCGGCAGGCGGACTTTATCGTGGACAGTTCGCAATCATTCGAACATGCCCACGCCCAGGTGCGCGACATCCTGCGGGGTGTGGCTAAAATACGGGAAGACGCCGCTGATTCGGACGGCCCGGCGGCTTAGAGCTGCGGACAGCATGGGAGAGCGATGCGCGAGATAGCGCTCGATACCGAGACCACGGGTCTCGATCCGCTGGACGGTCATCGCCTGGTCGAGATCGGCGGTATCGAGCTGGTCAATCGCATTCCCTCTGGCCAGAGCTTCCACCGCTACTTCAATCCCCGGCGCAGTATGCCGGCGGAGGCGTTCGCGGTTCACGGCCTCAGCGAGGAATTCCTCAAAGACAAAATGTTTTTCGAGGAAGTGGCGGACGAGTTGCTCGCCTTTCTCGGCGATGCACCTTTGGTCATCCACAATGCCGCCTTCGACCTCGGCTTTCTCAATGCCGAGCTCGACCGCGCGGGCCGGCCGCCGATCGGGCGGGAGCGCGTGGTCGATACGCTCTTGATCGCGCGGCGCAAGCATCCCGGCGGATCGAACCGGCTCGACGATCTTTGCGTGCGCTACGCGATCGACAATTCCCGGCGCACCAAGCATGGCGCGCTGCTGGATGCCGAACTCCTTGCCGAGGTTTATGTCGAACTGATCGGCGCCCGCCAGGCGCAGCTCGTTCTTTCCCAGTCGGCGATGCCGGACCACTTGCGCGGCGAGCCTATTATCGTGCGCCAGCGCCCGGTGCCGCTGGTGGCGACGGTCACCGCGGAAGAACGCGCGGCGCATCGGGCGTTCGTCGCCACGCTGGGCGGGAACGCCATCTGGAACGATTACGTCAGTTCGGGTTGATCGCCTGCGGCGGCGCCCCGGCCTGCGCGGCTGCAAGCCGCTGGCGGTAGAGGCTGACAAAATCGATCGGCTCGAGCAGCAGCGGGGCGAAGCCGCCGTTGCGCACCGCCGTGGCGACGATCTCGCGCGCGAAGGGAAACAAGAGCCGCGGGCATTCGATCAGCATGATCGGCTGCAGGCTTTCGGGCGGTATGTTCTGGATGCGGAAGGCGCCGGCGAAGACCAGCTCGAAACTGAACAGCATCATGCCCTTGGCTTCGGCTTTGCCTTCCAGTCGCAAAGTCACCTCGTAATCGTTGCCGCTAATGGGAGCGGCATCGACATTGACCTGGATGTTGATGCTCGGCTGCTGGCCGGTCGGCGTCATCGAACGGGGCGCGTTCGGATTTTCGAATGAAAAATCCTTCACGTATTGCGCAAGCACGCCGATTTGCGGCACCTCCGTCTGCGGGAGAGGACCGCCATTTGTCGTCGACATACGCGTCTCCAGCCCGGCCTGACTAACAAAGGCTGGCTAACACAGGGAAAGCGGGTGAACAATGCCGCTAGCCCCGAGCCGGCGGCGTCCGCAATCCTCGGCGTCCCGCCCATGTGCGGATGCTGGCCGCCTCGGTTGGCGCAGATTCGACACAAACGGGAACGGTTTCTGCGGTTACAAGGTTGGCGCGATGGCGGCGATCGTTTAAACTCGATTATGGGCACGCTTTCCGGATAGCGGCCACTGGTTGGTTCCCCGTAGATGCCTACATAGAGCGGGGACCGGGCGCCACCGCGGTCTCTGCTTGAACCGCAATCGGGATGTGCCGTCCCGTCCTTCGCGACGCCGAGAGAACTGAACGTGTTCGACATTTACACCATCATCTTCCTGGCGCTCGCGGTATTCATTTTCCTGCGGCTTCGCAGCGTCTTGGGGCAACGGACCGGCCGCGAGCGGCCGCCTTACGATCCGTATGCCACCCGCGACGCCGTGCGCAGCCCGGTGACCGACAAGGTCGTGGCCTTGCCACCGCGTCCCGCCGAGCCTGCGACCGTGCGCCCGGTCGAGGTCCCGGCAGCCCCGCCGGCGGACCGCTGGAAGGACGTTGCCGAGACCGGATCGAGCGTGGCGGCCGGGCTCGACGCCATCGCCGCCGCCGACCCGAGCTTCGACGTCAAGCACTTCATTACCGGAGCGCGCGCCGCCTATGAGATGATCGTGACCGCCTTCGCTGAGGGCGATCGCCGCCAGTTACGCAATCTGCTCTCGCGCGAGGTTTTTGACGGCTTCGATGCCGCGATCGGCGAACGCGAGCGGCGCGGTGAAACCGCAGAGACGCGCTTTGTTTCGATCGACGGCTCGACGATCACCGGCGCCGAGTTGCGCGGCCGCACCACCCAGATCACCATCCGGTTCGTGTCCAAGCTCATTTCCGCGACGCGCGATCGATCCGGAAACGTCATCGAAGGCAACGCCGACAAGGTCACCGACGTGACCGATGTCTGGACATTCGCGCGCGACGTTTCCTCACGCGATCCCAACTGGAAGGTTGTCGCCACCGAAGCCGGGCAGTGAGGCCGATGTCGGCCGGTGCTCGAGCGTTGCTTGTGTTCGCCGCGCTCGCCGGCCTTGCAGTCGCCGCCGCGGCGACCGCGAAAGCCGCCGAGCCGGAACCGATCGTATTTCCCGATACCCAGTATGAGCCGGTCGACTGGGCCGATCTCGACGGCTGGGCGAACGACGATCACGCCACGGCGTTCGCCGCCTTTCTCGAAAGCTGCCGGGCATTGAACGCAAGCCGCCAGCCCGCCTCGACCGCACAGACGGCGACGATCGCGGACGCGCTTAAGGCGGTCTGCGCGCGTGGTTTCGCTGCTGTCCCGCTCGAGGAGGACGGCGCGCGCAAGTTCTTCGAGGATAATTTCCGGCCGCTGCACATCAGCAAGCTCGGCGATACTGACGGCTTTCTCACCGGATATTACGAACCGATCATCGAGGGCTCGCGCGTGCCGACCGGCGAGTTCACGGCGCCGCTCTATCGCCGGCCGCCGAACCTCGTCGTTTCCGGCAAGCGTAAACTCGGCGTTGCGTTTCCCTCAAAGGGCGTCAAAGTCGGCCGCCGCGTCGGCCGCCGCAAGATCGTGCCGTATTACGATCGCGGCGAGATCGAGGACGGCGCGCTCGACGGCTGGCATCTGGAAATCTGCTGGCTGCGCAGCCAGCTCGACGTACTGTTCGCGCAGATCCAGGGCTCGGCGCGTATCAGGCTGGAAGACGGCGCCGTCCTGCGTGTCAATTACGACGCGCATAACGGCTGGCCCTACACGCCCGTCGGCCGCGTGCTTGCCGAACGCAAGGTCATGCCCAAGGACGAAGTGACGATGCAGCGCATCCGCGACTGGATGGAAACCAATCCGGACACGGCCAAGGATGTGCGGCGGCAAAACAGATCCTACGTCTTCTTCCACATCACCGACCTGGCGAACCAGGATGAGGCGGTCGGCGGCGAAGGCGTGCCGCTGGTGCCCGGCCGCTCGATCGCGGTGGACCGTTCGCTGCATGCTTACGGCACGCCGTTCTTCATCGCCGCCGATCTGCCGATTGCCAACGACAAGGCGGGCACGAAATTCCGCCGGCTGGTTTTTGCCCAGGATACCGGCTCGGCCATCGTCGGACCGGCGCGCGCCGATATCTATTTCGGCGCCGGCGCCGAAGCGGCGCGGATCGCCGGCCGCATCCGCAATCCGGGTCAATTCGTGATGCTGCTGCCGCGCGAACTCGATCCGGTGGAGGCAGGGCGCAACACACCGCTGCCGCCGGAGCGTCCGGGCTTTTTTGCGCAATTCACCGCCGGCAGCATGATCGATCCGACCGCGGAGGATGTGCCGCTGCCGGAGGCAAGGCCTGCCGCCGAGCCGGAGGCGGCGCCGGCGCCAAAGCCGAAATCGCGGCGAGCACCATGAGCCGGCGGCGTTCTTTGACGGAGGAAGAGCGCACGCTGTGGCGCGGGGTGGCGCATTCGATCACGCCGTTGCAGCCTTCGCGGCGATCCGCCGCGCCGCCGGCCGGCGAGGATGCCGGCAATCCCGCCGACGAGGCGCCTCCGCCCGCGCCGCGCTTGCCGGTGCGTCATGAGGTCGCGCCGGCGAACAAAGCCCCGCCGCTCGCAGCGCTCGGGCGGCGGTTCAAGGGCCGCGTCGCTCGCGGCCGCGAACCGATCGACAGCCGCCTCGACCTGCACGGTTTCACCCAGGGGCAAGCGCATGCGGCATTGCTGCGCTTTCTGCGCGGCGCGCAAACGGACGGCGCCAAAATCGTGCTGGTCGTCACCGGCAAGGGAAGCACACGCGCGCAACGCGACGCCACGGCCGAGCCCGGCGTGCTCAAGCGCATGGTGCCGATCTGGCTGGCGCTGCCGGAATTCCGCCCCTTTGTCGTCGGCTTCGAGGACGCGCATCCCGGACATGGCGGGCAGGGCGCCCTTTACGTCCGCCTGCGCCGCGTGCGCTCGCGTTAACCAAACTTACTGGAATTCCACGCTCCGGGCACGACACCGTCAAATTCCTCTGCGAAAACGGCGTCCCCGATTGGAGCGTTGCGAACCATGTCCGAAACCGCCGCCGCCCAGCAGAAATCCGCCACGCGAAACGAAAGCTCGGATCAGCGCATCCTTGCCCAGGTCGATAAGTGGCTGGCAGTGATCCGCGAAATCAGCGGTGAGCGGGGCACGCAGAGCAATTATCCGCGCTGAGAGCCGTATCGTCATTGCGAGGAGCCCCAACGGGGCGGCGAAGCAATCCAATCCGCTCCAGTCGCTACAGAATAAACCGGCTGAGATCGGCGTTTTTGGCGAGATCGCCGACGTGCTTTTCCACGTAATCGGCGTCGATCTTGACCGTTTCGCCCGGCCGGTCGGGCGCGGCGAAGGAGACTTCGTCGAGCACGCGCTCCATCACCGTTTGCAGCCGCCGCGCGCCGATATTTTCCACGCTCGAATTGACCGCGACCGCCATGTCGGCAACGGCGTCGATGGCATCCTCGGAGAATTCCAGCGTCACGCCTTCGGTGCGCAGCAGCGCGATATATTGCTTGATCAGCGAAGCTTCGGGCTCGGTCAGGATGCGCCGCATGTCGTCGCGCGTCAGCGGTTTCAGCTCGACGCGGATCGGCAGCCGGCCTTGCAGCTCCGGCAACAGATCGGAGGGCTTGGAGATGTGGAAGGCGCCCGAGGCGATGAACAGGATGTGATCGGTCTTCACCGGGCCGTGCTTGGTCGCCACTGTCGTGCCCTCGATCAGCGGCAACAGATCGCGCTGCACGCCCTCGCGCGACACGTCGGCGCCGATACGGCCGTCGCGCGCGCAGATCTTGTCGATCTCGTCGAGAAAGACGATGCCGTTATTCTCCACCGCCTTGATGGCTTCCTGCGTCAGTTGTTCGGTATCGAGCAGCTTGTCGGATTCCTCGTTGATCAGGATGCCGTAGGAATCGTGCACGCTGACGCGCCGCGTCTTGGTGCGGCCGCCGCCGAGCTTGCCGAAGATGTCGCCGATGGAGATGGCGCCCATTTGCGCGCCGGGCATGCCGGGAATTTCAAACAGCGGCATGCCGCCCGACGATTGCACCTCGATTTCGATTTCCTTGTCGTTGAGCTCGCCGGCGCGGAGCTTGCGGCGGAACGCCTCTTTGGTGGACGGGCTGGCGGCTGGTCCGACGAGGGCATCGATGACCCGATTTTCGGCCGCTTGCTGGGCGCGTGCCTCGACGTCCTTGCGCTTTCGCTCGCGGGTCTGGGCGATGGCGATCTCGACGAGGTCGCGCACGATCTGCTCGACGTCGCGGCCGACATAGCCGACTTCGGTGAATTTCGTCGCTTCCACTTTAAGGAACGGCGCGCCGGCAAGTCTGGCGAGACGGCGCGAGATTTCGGTCTTGCCGACGCCGGTCGGGCCGATCATCAGAATGTTCTTCGGCAGGACTTCCTCGCGCAGCTTTTCGTCGAGCTGGAGCCGGCGCCAGCGGTTGCGCAACGCGATGGCGACCGCGCGCTTGGCATCCGCCTGTCCGACGATGAAGCGGTCGAGCTCGGAAACGATTTCGCGCGGGGAAAAATCACTCATGAACGACGATCATCACGTCTTTATCGTTTCGACGGTCACGTTGCGGTTGGTGTAGACGCAAATGTCGGCGGCGATGTCGAGGGAGCGCCGCACGATGGCTTCGGCGTCGAGCGGGCCGTCGGCGAGCGCGCGCGCAGCAGCAAGCGCATAATTGCCGCCCGAGCCGATGCCGACGATGCCGGCTTCGGGTTCGAGCACGTCGCCGGTGCCGGTGAGCACCAGCGACACCTCCTTGTCGGCGACGATCATCATCGCCTCCAGCCGGCGCAGGAAGCGGTCGGTGCGCCAATCCTTGGCGAGCTCCACCGAGGCGCGCATGAGCTGGCCGCGATATTGCTCGAGCTTCGATTCCAGCCGCTCGAACAGGGTGAAGGCGTCGGCGGTGGCGCCGGCAAAGCCGCCGATCACGTCGCCGCCGCCAAGCCGGCGCACCTTGCGCGCATTGGCTTTGACGATGGTCTGGCCGATGGAAACCTGCCCGTCGCCGCCAATGGCGACCACGCCGCCCTTGCGCACGGTCAGGATGGTGGTGCCGTGCAAGGGGGTTGATGTGCCGGATGCGCCGGTATCGGAAGGGGACATGTGCCGGAAAGCCTCGTCTCAGGCATTGATTTAGGAGTTGGCCGCCGGCAATGCAAATGCGCCGCGCGGAAGATTGGCGGAGCGCCCAAAGCCCTGATAAAAGGCGCTGCGCGCCGCGGAGAACACTATGCGCAAGGCGTTGGTGAAACGGATTACCAAGGAAACCGCCGTCGAGGTTGCGATCAACCTTGACGGCGAAGGCCGCGCGTCCGTCGCCACGGGCATCGGTTTTCTCGATCACATGCTCGATCTGTTGGCGCGGCACTCGCGCATCGACATCGACGTCAAGGCCAAGGGCGACCTGCATATCGACCATCACCACACCACCGAGGATGTGGGGATCGCGCTCGGCCAGGCATTGAAGCAGGCGCTCGGCGACATGAAGGGCATCACGCGTTATGCCGACGTCCACGTGCCCATGGACGAGGCGCTCACGCGGGTCGCCATCGACATTTCTGGCCGGCCGTTCCTCGTCTTCAAGTCGGAGTTTGTGCGCGACAAGGTGGGCCCGTTCGACACCGAGCTGGTGCAAGAATGGTTCCAGGCTTTCGCCATCAACGCCGCGGTGACGCTGCACGTCGCGACGCTTTATGGCACCAACGATCACCATATTGCCGAGTCGTGCTTCAAAGGTTTGGCGCGGGCGTTGCGGAGGGCCGTGGCCATCGATCCGCGCGCCGCGCAGGAAGTGCCATCGACCAAGGGCACACTCGGCGGCTGACCGCTTGCTCGCGCCGCGAGTCGGCGCCGCCGCACTGGATTAGAGCCGCACTGGATCAATGCCATGTCCGTTTACACCGTTCACGAACCGCCGCTGCGTGTCGCGGAAGCCGCGCCCGATCCGGATCGCTTCGTCTTCGTGCGCGATGGATTCTATTTCTGGGCGTTTTTGCTCACGCCGCTGTGGATGCTGCGGCACCGCCTGTGGCTGGTGCTGCTGATCTATGTCGCCGTCGCCGCCGGCGTCGACGAAGCGATGTATCTCGCGGGTCTCGGCACGGCCGCCATCGCGCTGGCGGAGTTCCTCATATCGTTGTTGATCGGCCTTGAGGCGGCGACCTTGCGGCGCTTTTCGCTGAAGCGGCGCGGTTGGCGCAATGTCGGCGTGGTTAGCGGCGAAGACGTCGAAGACGCCGAGCGGCGCTTTTTCGACGCCTGGGTTCGCAGCGCGCCCGGTCAGCGGCCGGCTGCCGCCGCACCGTCGGCGCCGCCGCCGCGCGTGACGCCGTCGCCCGACATTATCAGCCTGTTTCCCGACCCGGGAGCAAACCGGTGACCGTAGCTATTGTCGATTATGGGTCGGGCAATTTGCACTCGGCCGCTAAGGCGTTCGAGCGCGCCGCGCAGGATGCGGGCCTCGACCAGCCGATCGTGGTGACGGCCGATCCGCGCAAAGTCGCAGCCGCCGATCGCGTGGTGCTGCCCGGCGTCGGCGCGTTCGCCGATTGCAAGAGGGGACTGATGGCCGTTGACGGGATGGCGGCAGCACTTGAAGAAACGGTGCGGCAAAAAGGCCGACCGTTCTTCGGCATTTGCGTCGGCATGCAGTTGCTCGCCGAGCGCGGGCGCGAATACGAAGTGACGGAGGGGCTCGGCTGGATCGCCGGCGAGGTCGATCGCATCACGCCGAACGATCCGAGCCTGAAAATCCCGCACATGGGCTGGAACACGCTCAACGTCGCCCGCCCCCATCAGCTGGTCGAGGGCCTAAACCTCGGCCCGCAGGGTTTGCATGCCTATTTCGTGCATTCCTACGCATTCAACGTGGCGCAGCGCGGCGACCTGTTGGCGGAGGCCGATTACGGCGGTCCGCTCACGGCGATCGTGGCGCGCGACAATATCGTCGGCACGCAATTCCATCCCGAGAAGAGCCAAAAGCTCGGGCTGGCGCTGATCGCCAATTTTCTCAAGTGGAAGCCGTGATTCTTTTCCCCGCGATCGATCTGAAGGGTGGCGAAGCCGTACGCCTCGAACAGGGCGACATGGCGCGGGCGACGATTTTCAATCGGGACCCGGCCGAACAGGCCCGCATCTTCGCGGCGCAGGGCTTCGACTATCTGCACATCGTCGATCTCGACGGCGCGTTTGCCGGTCGGCCGATGAATGCCGCGGCCGTCGATCGCATCCTCGCCGCGGTGAAAACTCCGCTGCAGCTCGGCGGCGGCATCCGCGACCGCGCGACCATAGAAAACTGGCTCGGCAAGGGCGTCGCCCGCGTCGTCATCGGCACCGCCGCCGTGCGCGATCCGGCGCTGGTGAAGGACGCGGCGAAAACGTTTCCCGGCCGCGTCGCCGTCGGGCTCGATGCGCGCGACGGCAAGGTCGCTGTCGAGGGCTGGGCGCGGCTCGCGGAGCTTTCCGCGCTCGAGCTTTCGCGGCGGTTCGAGGATGCCGGCGTCGCCGCTTTGATCTACACCGACGTCGCGCGTGACGGCATGCTCAAGGGCCTCAACCTCGACGCCACCCTCGCGCTTGCCGACGCGGTGGCGATCCCGGTCATCGCCTCGGGGGGCCTCGCATCGCTCGACGACGTGCGCGCGCTTTTGACGCCACGCGCCAAGAAGATCGCGGGCGCCATTGTCGGCCGCGCGCTTTATGACGGTCGGCTCGATGCGGCGGTGGCGTTGCAACTTGTTCGCGCGGCGCGAGCGGCGTGAGGCGGCGTGACATGTTCAAGGTCCGCGTCATTCCCTGCCTCGACGTCAAGGACGGCCGGGTCGTCAAGGGCGTCAATTTCGTCAACCTGCGCGACGCCGGCGATCCGGTCGAAGCGGCGATCGCCTATGACCAGGCCGGCGCCGACGAGCTGACTTTCCTCGACATTACGGCGAGCCATGAGGATCGCGGCATCATCCTCGACGTGGTGCGGCGCACCGCCGAGGCCTGCTTCATGCCGCTCACGGTCGGCGGCGGCGTGCGTACGATCGACGATATCCGCGCGCTGCTTTCCTTCGGCGCCGACAAGGTGTCGATCAATACCGCCGCCGTTGCCCGCCGCGCCTTCGTCAAGGAAGCGGCGGAGAAATTCGGCGATCAATGCTTCGTGGTCGCCATCGACGCCAAGAAGGTGTCGAAGCCGCCGCAGCAGGACCGCTGGGAAATCTTCACCCATGGCGGGCGCAATCCGACCGGGCTCGAGGCCGTCGCCTATGCCCGCGAGGTGAAGGCGCTCGGCGCCGGCGAAATCCTGCTCACCTCCATGGATCGCGACGGCACGCGCCAGGGCTTCGACATTGCGCTCACGCGCGCCGTGGCCGATGCGGTAACGGTGCCGGTCATCGCCTCGGGCGGCGTCGGCAATCTCCAGCATCTGGTCGAAGGCATTCATGACGGGCACGCGAGCGCGGTGCTGGCCGCCTCGATCTTTCACTTCGGCGAGTATTCCGTGCGCGAGGCTAAGGAATATATGGCGCGCGCCGGGTTGCCGATGCGGCTCGATCCCTGATTGGCGCGTCAGCCGGAACGCTTCGCCCAGGCGAGCGCGCTGTCGAGCCGGTCATTGCCCCAGAATAATTCGCCGTCCGCAGTCACGAAGCTCGGCGCACCGAAGATATTCAACCGCTGCGCCTCCGCCGTCTCGGATCGGAGCTTCTCCTTGACCTCGTTCGATTGTGCGGCGGCGAGCACGGAACCCGCATCCGCCTTGAGGTCCGCAAGGATGGCGCCGATCGTTTCCGGCTCGTCGATGCGCCGTCCCTCGGCGAATTCCGCCCAGAAGACGGCGCGGCAAAAGTGCTCTTGCCAGGCCGCATCGCCGGCGGCCGAGGCGACGCGTGCCGCCAGAAGGCTATTTTGCGGAAACGGCTCCGGGCGGCGGAACGGCAAGGACAAATCCGCGCAAATGCGTTCAAGGTCGCGCCACATATGGCGGCCCTTCGCCGGATAGAGGTTGAACGGCGACGTGTCCCAGCCCAGAGCTTTGAAGATCGGTCCGAGCAGGAACGGCCGAAATGTGACAGCGACGCCGGCCCGGTCCGCCAGCGGCCGGATGCGCATGGCCGTGGGATAAGAATAGGTCGAGGCGAAATCGAACCAGAAATCGAGAACGGGCGCGGCCATCGCATCATCCTACCGCCGGCAAGGTTCCGGGTGAAATGCCGATCGGACAAGGCATATATGATGGCCAGCTCTCCCCGCGCCGGTGGAGAGATGCTAAGGAACGGCGATGGCCGTGTTCACCCTCCAGGATCTCGAAAAGCGCGTGCAGGCGCGGGCGCAGGCGACCGCCGAGACGTCCTATACGCGCGCGCTCATCGACAAGGGCGTGACCCATTGCGCCAAGAAACTCGGTGAGGAAGCGGTCGAGATTGCCATCGCCGCCGTCGCCGAGGATCGCGGCCGCGTGGTCGCGGAGGCCGCCGATCTGCTCTATCATTTGCTCGTGGTGCTCCACGCCCGGGGCATCGCACTGGCCGAAGTCGAGGCGGCGCTGGCCGAGCGCACGCGTCAGTCGGGGCTCGACGAAAAAGCCGCCCGCAAGGGCGGCGATTAAAGAGCGACCGCATGGAGCAGCGCACCGAGTCGGATGTCTCGCCGTATCGTGTGTTCTCGCGCGCGGAATGGGCGAGCTTACGCCAAGACACGCCGATGACGCTCGAGCCGGCGGAGATCGTGCGGCTGCGCTCCCTGCACGACCGGCTCGACATATCGGAGGTGGAGGAAATCTATCTGCCGTTATCTCGGCTCCTCTCGCTTTACGTCGCGGCGACGCAGCGGCTGTTTCGCGCGCAACAGGGTTTCCTCGGCACCGAGGACGCCAAAATGCCCTACATCATCGGCGTCGGCGGCTCGGTCGCCGCGGGCAAATCGACTACCGCGCGCGTGCTCAATGCCCTGCTCACGCGCTGGCCCAATGTGCCCAAAGTCGATCTCATCACCACCGACGGCTTCCTCTACCCCAATGCCGTGCTCGAGCGCGAAGGCCTGATGGAGAAAAAAGGCTTTCCCGAAAGCTACGACTTGCCGGCGCTGCTGCGCTTTCTGTCCGACATCAAGGCCGGCCGACGGCCGGTGCGCGCGCCGGTCTATTCGCATCTCGTCTACGACGTCATCCCCAACCAATGGATCGAGATTGACCGGCCGGACATCCTCATTGTCGAGGGCCTCAATGTGCTCCAGGCCGGCCGGCTGCCCAAGGACGGTAAGGCCGTTCCCTTTGTCTCCGACTTTTTCGACTTCTCGGTTTATCTCGATGCCGACGAGGGCGTGCTCTTGTCCTGGTATGTCAATCGCTTTTTGGCGTTGCGCGGCACGGCGTTCGCCGATCCGAAATCCTATTTCCACCGCTACGCGCGACTATCCGACGCGGATGCAATCGCGACCGCGACATCGATCTGGAACCGCATCAATCTCGTCAATCTGCGCGAGAATATCCTGCCAACGCGGCCGCGCGCCGACCTGATCCTGAAAAAAGGCGAAAGCCACGAGGTCGAGGAAGTGGCGCTGCGCCGGCTGTAAACGTTACGCCGCCGCGGCATGCCAACGCTCGATCTCGGCAAGTTCGGCGTCCAGCCGTTCGGCAACGATACTGCCCCGGCCGAGATAGATCGCGCCTGCTTCGCCGTCGATCGAGAGCCAATCGCCTTCTTTGATGGCAATCCCCGCGAGTTGCGCGCAACGGCGGGCGACATCGATCGACAAGGTCGTGCAGCCGACGATGCACGGTTTCCTGAGCTGTCGCGCCACCAACGCGGCATGGGCGGTGCGGCCGCCGATCGCGGTGACGATTCCCGCGGCGACGGCGAAGCCGCCGACGTCGGCGGTGGTGGTCGCCGGACGCACAAGAATGACCGGATCGCCGCTTGCCGCCAGGCGGGCCACGCTTTCCGGATCGAAAGCGGCGCGGCCCACCGCGACGCCGGCCGATGCGCAAATCCCGTGCGCGACCGGGGCGTCCACCATTATCAGCCGGTTGCTGACGAGTTTGCGTAAATCCACGCCGTCGAGGCGACGCAAGGCTTCCGCCGGCGCGACCCGTCCCTCGTTGACGAAGTCGATCGCCAACCGCAGTGCCGCCTGCGGCGTCCGCTTCGCCGCGCGCGTCTGTAGAATCCACAATTTGCCGTTCTCGATCGTGAATTCGACGTCCTGGATGTCGGCGAAATCCTGTTCGAGCCGCCGCAGCGCTTCGCGCAATTGCCGTCCGATTTCGGGCAGCGAACGGATGATGGCTTCTTCGGTCTCGGGATTATGTCCTCCCGACACCACGTCTTCGCCCTGGGATTCGAACAGTACGTCGATAACGGGTCGGGCGGCGCCGGTTGAGGGATCGCGTGAAAACGCCACTCCGGCTCCCGACGATGCGCCGGCATTGCCGAAGACCATCGCCTGCACCGTGACGGCGGTGCCCTGCAAATCCTCAAGATGTTCGAGCCTGCGATAAGTGCAGGCGCGATCGCTCATCCATGAGCGAAACACCGCCTGCGCCGCCGACTTCAATTGGTCCATCGGGTCTTCACTCAGCACATGCTCTTCTTCCTCGATGACTTGCTCGTAGGCGGTTGCGAGGCGTTCGAGGGCTTCGCCATCGAGCGCGCGTTCGCTGCTCGCGTCTTCGGCGGCGACGATTTCGTCGCGCTTGCCGATAAAGGCGGCAGGATCGATGCCCAGCACTACGGCGCCGTAGCTTTCGAGAAAGCGGCGCCGGCAGTCGCTGGCAAGGTGCGGGTTGCCAGTCATGCGCACCAGGCCGCGAACGGCCGAAGGCGTGCAGCCGACATTGAGCACGGTATCCAACATTCCCGGCATCGATCGCGCCGCGCCCGAACGCACCGATACCAAAAGCGGCCGCCACCGGTCGCCGAACCGCCGGCCGGTCGTATTCTCGAGAAACTCGATACCCTCGGTCAGGCCGTCGGCCAGATTGCGGATGGCCGATGCGTCGCCCTTCACCGTCGCCGCGCAAAGGCTGATCGGCAGCACGAAGGCCGGCGGCACGGGAAGTCCGAGCGCGGCCACGCGCGCCAGGTTGGCCGCCTTTCCGCCTACCATGTCCACCGAATATTGTTCGGCCGATCCGTCACCGATGCGCGCGATCTCCATGGTGGCTGCCCTCAAGTCGAAAGGTCCGTGAGCACATGATCGCGCAGGAGGTGCCCGAAGGCCGCCAGCCGGTCGGTCGAGCGCTCAAGAGCACGCGCGAGTTCGAGAACGGACAATGCCGTTTTGAGATTGAAGTCGCCGCTTAGGATGATCGCCGTCACCGCGCGTTCCGCCGCGTCGGCCCGGTGTTCGACATCGATCAATCGGCCGACCGCGGCGAGCGCGTCCTCGGTGTCGATGCGATGCCCCTCGGGAACCTCGGCCGCGGCGGCAACCCCGGTCGCGGCTGCTTCCGTGCCCGCTACTGTCACGGCGCAAAGCTCGGCGAGCGGCTCCAGCAACTCGGATGCAACCTCGGCCGGGACCAACGAAGCCACGAAGGCCGCCTGTTCGAGCTCGTCGATTGCGTCCTCCATCTCATTGACCAGATGTTCGATGCCGCGGCCGGCGCCGAAGCGGGCGATCTCGTTGCGCGCATCCATGACAATTTGGTCGGCTTTCTCCTCGATGCGGCGCGCCCGCTTTGCCAAGGCGGCACTGTCGAATGGGCGCTTCGCCGTTCGTTCGCTGACGAAACCGGCGATGCCGGCCGCAATCTCACGCGCCAGACCGACCTGGCGGATCATGACAGCGAGCAGCGTTCGATCAACGCGCTGCAGATGCGCAATGAGAGCCGCCTCAATACGGTCCCGCGCCAGCCGGACCGAACTTCCCTGCAGCAACGCTTCGGCGGAGACACGCAGCACGGTCTTGAGAAAATCGACGGCGGCTTCGCGCCCCAGCGCGTGATCGAGGCTTTCGCCGAATCCGATACGGGTCGGTGCTGCGTGATGGACCGCCGCCGCCACGAGTTCTCCGCCGCCAAGTTCGAGGAAGCCTCTGTGGCCGATGCGATGCTGCGCCGCCCAGGCGAGCACTCGGATCGCATCGGATTTTGATACCCATTCTCTGAGGACTTTGCGCGCTTTGTTCCAGTCGATCAGAAAGACGAGCGAGGCTCCCACGTTTTCGAGAAAAGCATCGCGGCGGGCGCCGCTGTCGAACGGCAAGCGCCCGGTGACAAGATAGAAGCCGCCGTCGTCGCCGAGCCCGGTCGAGTTTTTCCGTTCAAGCCCGCTCCACTGAACGGGGAAATTACGAAACAATCCGATGAAGAACTTTGCCCGCACCGCGTGCACGTCGGTATAGGTGACGGTCACGGCGTCGGCCTCGACGGCGATCACCACCACATGCGCGTCCGTCTCGCCGATGTCGTTCTGGATGGTGAGCCGCCCGCCCGACCGCGTCGCGGTCGTCGCCAGCCCGGGATGGCCGAATCTGAGCTTCTCGGTCGCCTCGACCCCGCGCATGAACGCTTCGACCGCCGGCCGATCCTGCGGCAACAACGCGTAGACGTGCGCGGCAGCGAGCACTTCCTCCGCATGATCGGCGGCAAGCCGGTTGAGCGCCTTGTGCAGATCCATAATCAGGCGATGCAGGCTGTCGCCGCCGCCATCGCCGTCCGAAATGCTGGTTAGTCTGCCGATTTCCGCGAGCGCGACGTCGTCGGAAGATTCTAAGGGCCCCGCCTGGATCGCCGCGAGGCGCGCGACCGCCCGGTCCGCCTCCGCTGCGTCGCCGGCTTTGACGGCGCGGATCATGATCGCCACGTCATCCAGAATCGCGGCGCGGAGGTTGCCGAGCCCGGGCGCCGAAATCCGTTCGCCGGCCGAAAGCGTGGCGCGGTTAACCAGCGTTTCCAACGCCACATGATCGATGCCGGCGTCGCGGCATTCGCCGATCAGATCGAAGCGGGCACTCGCCGGGTCGCGCGCATGATTTGCGGCCGCCTGCAAAACGCTCAGCCGGACCTTCACCCGATCGTTCGCGGCCAAGCCCTCGGCGAGAAGCGATGGCAGCAGCAAATCGGCCTGTCCGAGCTGCTCGATGATTTCGGATTTCATGGCGCCGCACTCTGCTCAGCAGTCAGCAGAGCAGGTTCAGATGACGCTGTTATTGAGCCAGATCATTCACGCAAATGTCACAAACCCCGTATCAGCGCGGGGTTGCCGTGACGGAGCGGGAGGTGCCGAATTATGCCGCGAGCGCGGCGTGCGCCGCCGACGCCAGCGCCGCGGCGAGGCGTTCGCGGTCGAACGGCTTGACCAGGAAGCCGTCCATGCCGGCGGCGAGGCAGGCCTCGCGGTCTTCGGCGGAGGCGTTTGCGGTCAGCGCCAGGATCGGCGTTCGCGCCGCGCCGCCGTCCGCTTCGAGGGCGCGGATGCGGCGGGTTGCTTCTAGCCCATCCATGCCCGGCATATGCAAATCCATGAGCACGCGGTCGAAGGGCGTGCCGGCGGCGCGTGCGGCAAGCCAGGATTCGACGACCGCGGCGCCGGAGGCGGCCAAGGTCGGATGATGGCCGAGCCGGACCAGCAGCGCGCGCGCCAAGAGTGCATTGATCTCGTTGTCCTCGGCGACGAGAATCGAAAGCCCGCCGCCCGGCCGCGCCGCGCTCGGCGCTTCCGCGGTCTCCATCGCCGCGCCGTGGTCGAAGGCGTCGTCCTGCGAAAAGCGCGCGGCAAGGGAAGCCGCGCGCACCGGCTTGATCAGATAGCCGGTAAAGCCGGCTTCCTTGAGGGCTGCGAGCTCGTTGCGCATCGCCGGCGTGACCAGCACGATCCGCCGCTGCACGCTCGACGCGGCGCGCGCCAGGCGCTCGCAGGCTTGCGTGCCGAGCGCGTGATCGACCAGCACGGCGCTCCACATTTGCTCGGGAAGCAGCGCCGCCGCCACGTTGTCGTCGGGAACGATTTTTGTCCGTGCGCCCCAGCGTTGCAGGCGGCGCGCGAGCAAAGACGCTTCCATGGCGGCCGGCGCGACGATCAGGATATCGTCGCCGGCAAGATCGGGCACTTTGAGCTCCGGTTCGCCGGCATCGCCGGCGCGCGCCAGCGGAACGGTGACGCGGAAGGTGGAACCTTCATCGGGAGCGCTCTCGACCGCGATCGAGCCGCCCATGCTCTCGACGATCCGGTTGGAAATGGTGAGACCGAGGCCGGTGCCGCCGAATTTTCGCGTCGAGCCGCCGTCGGCCTGCTCGAATTCGAGGAAGATGCGCGCCTGGTCTTCCGAGGAAATGCCGATGCCGGTGTCCTGCACCGTTATCGCGATCGCGTCCGCTTCTTCGCCCGGCTCGAGGATGATCGAAACGCCGCCGCGTTCGGTGAATTTGATGGCGTTGCCGGCAAGGTTGAACAGAACCTGGCGCAACCGCGCGGCGTCGCCGACGACCTGCGCGGGCAGGCGCTCATCGACATAGGCGCCGATTTCCAGCCGCTTGGCCTGGGCGCGCGGACCCAGAAGCTCGACGGCCTCCTCGACGAAGGCCGCAAGCGGAAACGGCCGCGCCGCCAGATCGAGCCGGCCGGCCTCGATCTTGGAGAAATCGAGCACTTCCTCGATCAGCGACAAGAGCGTCTCGCCGGAAGTCTTCACCGCGTTGAGATAGGTCGCCTGCTCGGGCGTGAGCGGGGTGTCGCCGAGAAGATCGGCCATGCCGAGGATGCCGTTCAGCGGCGTGCGGATTTCGTGCGACACCATGGTGAGGAAACGCGACTTGGCGCGATTGGCCGCTTCGGCTTGGTCACGCGCCTCGGCCAACGCCCGCTCGGCAAGCACGCGGTCGGTGACGTCGCGGCCGACGCTCTGCATCTCGCTGTCGCCATCGGCGCGGACATTGACCTCGCGCCAGGCGATCCAGCGTGCACCGGAGGCCGAGGCGATCTTCTGGTCGTAAGCGCGCGCGCCGTCGGCCAGCAGGCTGGTCTCGCCTTGCTCCACCACCGGCAGCGCGAAGGCGGTGCCGAGCAGCGCTTCGCGGGGCCGTCCGGCGAGCGCGCAGAAAGCGTCGTTGGCGTAAGTGATGGCGCCCGAGCCGTCGCGGCGCACGATCACGTCGTCCTGCGCCTCGAAGAAGCTCGTGGTGCGCTCTTGCGCTTCGCGGATTTCCCAGTTGCGGTCCGCCGCTTCATCGAGACGCGTCTCGAAGTCGCGCAGCTCGCGCTTCATGCGGCGGATGCGGGACATGAGGATGCCCATGGCGCCGCACGACGCGCCGAACAGCGAGGCGACGCCGATCGCGAACATGTAGGGGTCGTAGTGGGCTACCGGCGAGGTCGCTCCGGCGAGGAAGCCGAAAGCCACCGCAAACGACATCGAGATGATGATGGCCGACCGGACCAGAAGCGAGAAGATCCGGCGACCGATGATGGAGGGCTTTCCGAGGGCGGCTCGAGGGCGCATGGTCCTTTTCCAGCTTGGCACGCCCCCGCGGCCGGCGATCGGAAGCCGCGTCGAGTGCCCGCTGTTGTCAATGCAGTGACGCCGATTTTGGCCTATGAACTCTTGCGCATCCCTTGCATCTCGCAAGAACGATTGGAGCGAGGGTTGATGCTTTGTTAACATTGCCCGGGCCCATGGGCGGCTCGATATCTAAGGCGCGACCGGAGAACGCGGATGGACAAGATGGTGAATGTGAAGCGCTCGCGGGCCAAATCTTCCGGGCCGGCCGAGTCGGGACGGCCGACGCGCGAAGAGGCGGAGGATGCGGTGCGCGTACTTATCCGCTGGGCGGGCGACGATCCAGGCCGCGAGGGCCTTCTCGCCACGCCGGGCCGCGTGGTGCGCGCCTACGAGGAATGGTTCGCCGGCTACAAGGATCATCCGCGCGATTATCTCAAACGCACTTTCGAGGAGACCGGCGGCTATGACGAGGTCGTCGTGCTGCGCGACATCCGCTTCGAGTCGCATTGCGAGCACCACATGGCGCCGATCATCGGACGCGTGCATATCGGCTATCTGCCGCGCAACCGCGTCGTCGGCATTTCCAAGCTGGCGCGCCTGGTCGAGGTCTATGCGCGGCGGCTGCAGATTCAGGAAAAGATGACCGCCGAGATCGCCGCCTGTGTCGACGAAGTCCTCAAGCCGCACGGCGTCGCCGTAGTCGCCGAGGCGACGCATCAATGCATGACCACCCGCGGCATCCACAAGTCCGGCGTCACCATGGTGACCAGCCGCATGCTCGGCGTGTTCCGCGACCATGCCGAGACGCGCCAGGAATTCCTCGCCGCCATCGGTATGCGCGGCGCCATCAACGTCAGCAACGGCGGGTGATTTTCAGCAGCGCAGGAGCTAAATCGCCCTTCTGACTTCGTCGGCAAGCGCGCGGTAGGACAACGCCTCGGCGAGATGCACGCGGGCGACTTTGTCGGCGCCGTCGAGATCGGCGAGCGTGCGCGCGACGCGGTGATAGCCGCGCGCGGAGAGCCGCAAGTACATAATCGCCCATCGGCGGGTAGTGTCTCGCAAACTGAGACAATGCCCATCGGCGGCGACCGCCGCCTACTTCCGCTTCGCCTCGATCTTGTCCCAGATCAGCGCCGCGATGTCGGGGCCACCGAAAGACTTGATGGCGCGGATGCCGGTCGGCGAGGTGACGTTGATTTCGGTGAGGAAGCCGTCGATCACGTCGATGCCGACGAAGAGGAGGCCGCGCTCGCGTAAAGCCGGACCGAGACGGGCGCAGATTTCGCGCTCGCGCGCGGTCAGGTCGGTCGCCTTGGGCACGCCGCCGCGCACCATGTTGGAGCGCAGATCGTCGGGCGCCGGCACGCGGTTGACCGCGCCGGTGAACTCGCCGTCCACCAGAATGATGCGCTTGTCGCCGTCCTTCACCGCCGGCAGGAATTTTTGCACCACCCACGGCTCGTGGAACATCGTGGCGAACAGATCGTAGAGCGAGCCGAAATTGATGTCCTCGGGCGTGACGCGGAAAACGGCCTCGCCGCCTTTGCCGTAGAGCGGCTTCATGACGATGTCGCCGTGTTTTGCGCGGAACGCCTTGATGGCCTCGAGATCGCGGGTCAGCAAAGTCGGCGGCATCAAATCGGGAAATTCGGTAACGAAGATTTTTTCCGGCGCGTTGCGCACATGGGCCGGATCGTTGACCACGAGCGTCTTGGGATGGATGCGCTCGAGCATGTGTGTCGTCGAGATGTAAGCGAGATCGAACGGCGGGTCCTGTCGCAGCAGCACGACGTCGAACGAGGTAAGGTCGACATGCCGGGGATCGCCGAGCGTGAAATGGTCGCCGGCCGTGTCGCGAACGACCAGCGGGCGCACCGTCGCCGATACCTTGGCGCCGTCGAGGATGAGCCGGTCGGGCGTGTAATAGGAGAGGGGATGGGAGCGGCGTTGCGCTTCCAGCAGCAAAGCGAACGTGGAATCGCCGCGGATGTTGATCCGCTCGATCGGGTCCATTTGCACGGCGACGTTCAGTGGCATGGGCGTTGGTACCGAAGCGGGCGGCTCTGTTCAACGGCTTGCATCGAAGGCGTTGGCGACGTGCCGGGGGATTCTCCCGGGTGTCACCAATATAACGTCGAAACGGATGTCGTGCCGCGCATCCTCCGGGCGGTGGGTGAGCCAAAGCTCGGCGGCGGCGACGATCCGCCGCTTGCCGCGTTCGGTCACGGCTTCCGGCGCGTCGTCGTCGCGGTCGCGCGCCTTGACCTCGACAAAGACTAAAGCGCGCCGGCGCCGGGCGACGATATCGATTTCGCCGAGCGGCGTTTTCCAGCGCCGCGCCACGATCTGGTAGCCCTTGGCGATCAGCAACATGGCGTCGCGGCTCTCCACGGACAGGCCGAGCCGGAAGGCCGCGACGCGCCGACGGCGCGGTCCCGCAAGCGGTTCGGCCGGTTCAACGCGGCGCGCCAAGGTTGGTCTCCCGGTTTTCCTCTTTCGCCAGCACGAGCGCGCGCTGATAGAGCTCCCGGCGCGGCAGCCCGGTCGCGACCGCGACTTCGCCCACGGCATCCTTGAGCGAAACCCGGCTTAGTGCCCGGCGCAGCAGCGCGTCGGTGTCGCCCGAGCTCGGCCGCTCCGATGCCTTCGGCGGCGCAATGACGAGCACGATCTCACCCCGGATTTCGCCCGTGGCGCAGGCTTGCGCCAAAGTCGCAAGCGCGCCGCGGCGGATTTCTTCGTGCAGCTTGGTGAGCTCGCGGCACAAAGCCGCTTCGCGGGCGCCGAGGCCGGCGGCAAGGTCGGCGAGCGAGGCCGCGACGCGCGGCCCGGTTTCGAACAGCACCAGTGTCGCCGTTTCGCGGGCAAGCTCGGCAATGCGCGCGCGGCGCGCCGCCTCTTTCGGCGGCAGGAAGCCGGCGAAGAGGAATTGATCGGTCGGCAGGCCGGCGACGGTCAGCGCCGTCAGCACCGCGGAAGCGCCCGGCAATGCGGTGACCGTGTGTCCGGCTTCCTGGGCGGCGCGCACGAGCTTGTATCCGGGATCGGAAACGAGCGGCGTGCCGGCATCCGAGACGAGCGCAATGGCGGCGCCTTCGCCGAGCCGGCGCAGAAGCTTCGGCCGCGCCGACGCCGCGTTATGGTCGTGGTAGGGCGTCAGCGGGGTTTCGATCGCGTAGCGGTCGAGGAGCTTGCGGGTCACCCGCGTATCCTCGCAGGCGATCAAGTCGGCGCCCGCCAGCGTCGCCAGCGCGCGCAACGTGATGTCGCCGAGATTGCCGATGGGGGTCGCGACAATGTGCAGACCGGGCGCGATCCTGCCGACGTCGATGGAATGGCCGGCGAGGACATAGCGGCGCTGGGCGCGATCCTCGGTGCCGGGCGGGTTCGTCTGCCTCATTTCCGGCACCCTAGCGCCGGCCAATGCAGCCGTCATGCCCGCGCCGGATTCTTCATCCTTTTCGCTTGGTTAACCATTCGCCGCCAGAATGACAGATTGGGGACGCCTTATGGTTCCGCGCGTATTTGCCGTCAGGAGAGCTGCCGTGTCCGCGGAGTTGCCGGTGATGGGGTCGGCCGCCTTGCCACCACGGCGCCGCTCGCTTGCGGGCGTGATCGCTCTGGCCGGTCTCCTGCTCGCGGCCTGCTCGGGCAATTCCAGTTACTTCTCTTCGTCGCCCTTCTCGTCGACGCCGCAGCCGGTGGCGGCGCCGCCGGCGCCGGCGACCACGCTCGGCACCGGGCAGGTCAAGGCCGCGCTCATCCTGCCGCTGTCGGCCGCCGGCAATGCCGGTATCGCCGGCCAGGCGATGCGCAACGCCGCCGAGATGGCGCTCGCGGAATTCAACGCGCCGAATATTCAGCTGTTGGTGAAAGACGACGGCGGCACCGCCGAAGGCGCGCGCGCCGCCGCGCAGCAAGCGCTCGATGAAGGCGCCGAGATCATCCTCGGCCCGCTGTTTGCGCAATCGGTCGGCATCGTCGGGCAGGTGGCGCACACGCGCAACATTCCGGTCATCGCTTTTTCAACCGACGCCAACGTCGCCTCGCGCGGCGTTTATCTGCTGAGCTTCCTGCCGGAATCCGACGTCGCCCGCATCGTGCAATATGCCGGCTCGTCCGGGAAACGCTCCTATGCGGCGCTCATTCCCGACAATCCCTACGGGACGGTGGTTGAAGCGGCCTTCAAGCAGGACGTCGCGCGGCGTGGCGGGCAGGTCGTCGTGATTGAGCGCTATCCGCACGACAAGGCCGCCATGGCGGGGCCGGTCAAGATCGTCGCCCAGGCCGCCTCGCGCGCCGACGTCTTGTTCATTCCCGACGGCGGCGACGCCGTGCCGGACGTGGCTCAGGGGCTGGTCGCCAACGGCGTCAACACCAAGAAGATCCAGCTGCTCGGCACCGGCCTGTGGGGCGACGATCCGCGCATCAATTCCACGCCGGCGCTGGACGGCGGCTGGTACGCCGCTCCCGACGCCGCCGGCTATCGCAATTTCTCCGCCCGCTATACCGCGCGTTTCAAGCAGCCGCCGGTGCGGACGGCGACGCTCGCTTACGACGCAGTGGCATTGATCGCGGCGCTGGTGAAGACCCAAGGCCCGCAGCGCTTCTCGGCAGAGGTTTTGACAAGCCCGTCCGGCTTCACCGGCATCGACGGGCTATTCCGCTTCCGGGCCGACGGCACCAACGAGCGCGGACTTGCGGTGCTGCGGGTGACGCCGTCCGGCGCGCAGACGATCTCGCCGGCGCCGCGCAGCTTCGGCGCTTCGGGCTAAAACCTCACGCCGCCAGATCGGCGACCACCGCGTCGAGCACCGGAAAGCCGGGCAGGCTGACGCGCAGCCGGCCGTCGGCGGTCGTCTCGACGAGTCCGTGCTCGTGCAGCGCCGCAACCCGCGTGGGGTCGAGCGGCCGTCCGGCCAGCATGGCGTAGCGCGCGGGATCGATGCCTTCGGCAAGCCGCAGCCCCATCAGCAGGAATTCGTCGGCCATCTCTTCACGCGTCAATTGGTCGTCGGTGACGAGGCCGTGCCCATCGCTTTCGACGCGGGTGAGCCAGGCTTCGGGGCGTTTCTCGGTTGCCGTGGCGTGGCGGGTGTCGCCGATGTCGAGGCGGCCGTGGGCGCCGGGGCCGATGCCGGCATATTCGTGCGCGCGCCAGTAAACGAGATTGTGCCGGCACTCGGCGCCGGGCCGCGCGTGATTGGAAATCTCATAGGCTTGCAGCCCGTGGGCGGCACAGACTTCGAGCGTCGTATCGTAGAGAGCGCGCGCGCTATCGTCGTCGGGGGTCTTGAGCTTGCCGGCCGCATGCAAAGCCGCGAACGGCGTCTCGGGCTCGATGGTGAGCTGATAGAGTGACAGATGCTCGCCGGCCTCGGCGAGCGCCGCTTTCAGCTCGTTGCCCCAATCCTGCGGCGTCTGCTGCGGCCGAGCGTAGATGAGATCGAAGGAGACGCGTTCGAACACGCCGCGCGCGATGCCGACGGCATCGAGCGCTTCGCGCGCGGTGTGCAGCCGTCCGAGCTCGGCGAGCGCGCGATCGTTGAGCGCTTGCACGCCGAGCGACACGCGGTTGACGCCGGCATCGCGGTAGCCGCGAAAGCGCCCGGCTTCGACGCTGGTCGGATTGGCTTCGAGGCTGATTTCGGCATCCGGTGCGACCCGCCAATGCCGTGCGATCGCGTCGAGGATGGCGGCGACCGTCGCCGGCCGCATTAGCGACGGTGTGCCGCCGCCGAAGAAGATCGTGGAAACCATCCGGCCCGGCGCGCGTGCGGCGGTCGCCGCGATTTCGGCGGCAAACGCGCGCACGAAGCGCGCCTCGTCGATCGGCGCGCGGCGCACGTGGCTATTGAAATCGCAATAGGGACATTTCGACAGGCAAAACGGCCAGTGGATATAGACGCCAAAGGCCTGCTCAGTGCTGTTCAAGGCAGGCCTCCGCGAGTTGCAAAAAGGCGCGCGCGCGGTGGGAAAGTCCTTTGCCGCGCGGCGGCAGGCCATGCTTTTCTTCGCTCGGCATCTCGCCGAAGGTGCGGGCGTGGCCGTCGGGCAAAAACATCGGATCGTAGCCAAAGCCTTGGTCGCCGCGCGGCGGCCAAACGAGCGTGCCGCCGACGCGACCTTCGAATTCCTCCACATGGCCGTCCGGCCAGGCGACACACAATGCGGAGACGAAATGCGCTCTGCGGCGGTCCGGCGCTGTGGCGCCGCGCTCGCGCAGTCTCTCTTCAATCGTTTCCATGGCGCGGCGGAAGTCCTTGTCGGGGCCGGCCCAGCGCGCCGAATGGATGCCCGGCGCGCTGTCGAGCGTGTCGACCACAAGGCCGGAATCGTCGGCAAAGGCGGGCATGCGCGACGCTTTCGCGGCCGCTTCCGCCTTGATGCGGGCGTTGGCGCGGAATGTCATTCCGGTCTCTTCTGGCTCGCTCAGTCCCATGTCGCCTGCTGATATGGCGTCGATCCCGTAAGGCGCCAGCAATTGGCGCAGTTCCTTAAGCTTACCGGGATTATGCGTGGCAATCACAAGACGGCCGGTGATGCGGCGATGGCCAGCTCCGCTCACATCACCGCCATCTTCTGCAGGTCGACCAACTTGGTCACGCCCTTGCGGGCAAGCGCCAGCAAAGTCGTCAGTTGCTCTTCGGAAAACGGCACTTTCTCCGCCGTGGCCTGCACCTCGACGATGTTGCCCGAGCCGGTCAGCACGAAATTGGCGTCGGTCTCGGCCTGCGAATCCTCGGCGTAATCGAGATCGAGCACCGCCACGCCGGCGCACACGCCGCAGGAAATCGCCGCGATATGGTCGCGAAGGACCTCTTGTTCGATCATCTGGCGCGTTTTCATCCAGGCGAGACAATCAAACAGCGCAATCCAGGCGCCGGTGATCGAAGCGGTGCGCGTGCCGCCGTCGGCCTGGATCACGTCGCAATCGATGGTGATCTGATGCTCGCCGAGCGCCTTGAGATCGACGACCGTGCGCAGGCTCCGGCCGATCAATCGCTGGATTTCCACCGTGCGCCCATTCTGCTTGCCGGCGGAGGCCTCGCGCCGAGTGCGTTCGAGGGTGGCGCGCGGCAGCATGCCGTATTCGGCCGTGATCCAGCCGCGCCCTTGCCCTTTGAGCCAGGGTGGCAGCCGATCTTCGAGCGTGGCGGTGACGAGCACATGAGTATCGCCGAACCGCACGAAGCAGGAGCCCTCGGCGAACTTCACCACGCCGCGCTCGAGCGAGACGGGCCGCAATTCGTCGGGTTGTCGGCGGCTCGGCCGCATGTCGGCTCCCTTCGCGCTCCCTTGCCGGCGGCGCGCCGGCATTATGAGCCCAGTGTTTTAGGGGCGGGAGGTAGAGCCGACAAGGGCAGGCGCAGGAGGGCGACTCATAGACCGATTGCGGCGAGACCGACCACAACGAGCAGCACCACCCATCCAAAATGGCGTCCCCGCGTCGCCCAAGCGTTGCCGACGGCGCCGAACCCGAATGTGACGATGCTCGTTGCGATGATCCAGTTGCGCGCGGCTTCGGAGCCGAGCCTCGGCGCGGCAACGAGGAGAATCGCCAAGCCGATCCACGCAATCGTGCCGAATTGCCACACCAGCCGGATCAACCGTCGCGCCCATTCGGGCTCGATGCGGGCGCGCGCAAAAACCTTGGTCTCGCCCAGCACCGCGTGCACGACGGCCGCGGCCACAGCCAACAGTCCGGCAACCTGCACGACGAGATCGCGCATTGCGCAACTCCATACAGTCGTGTATGTATCGGATATCATCCTGCTCCCTGAACGTCAATACAGTAGTGTATGGAAATGCGCGACGATCGCCTGCGGCCGGCAGAATGGGTGAATGCGGGGCTCAAGGCGCTGGCAAAATCCGGGTTTTCCGCGCTCAAGGCGGACACGCTCGCCAACAGGCTCGGCATCTCCCGCGGCAGTTTCTATTGG
>Ga0116217_10001022_pt1 | contig 27940 bp, 20 predicted proteins | sample Sb_taG_6_FD_89697 | JGI IMG/M metagenome (GOLD analysis project Ga0116217, IMG submission 89697) | Peat soil microbial communities from Weissenstadt, Germany - Sb_50d_4_PS metaG | ecosystem: Environmental > Terrestrial > Soil > Wetlands > Peat | place: Germany: Weissenstadt | collected 2010-09-21 | reverse complement strand
ACGGAGTACGGAGTACGGAGTACGGAGTACGGAGTACGGAGTACGGAGTACGGAGTACGGAGTACGGAGTACGGAGTACGGAGCAGCGCCAGCCAGGCACCGCGCCGTGGATGCCGCGTACTCGGTACTCGGTACTCCGTACCCCCCGGAAGTGTTGCCAGGCCGCGTTCCTGCTGCCGTCGCGTAGGGCGTGCCGGGGAGTCTTGCCCTCACTCGACCTTCAATAGCCCAGGAGGAATTGAAGGGGCAACGGCATCCTTCGCTGGTGCCTCAGGCTTGTGTGCGAGTCTGTTCCGCAAGCCGCTTGCGGCTTCGCAATCTTTCCTGCGAAGCCGCAAGCGGCTTGCGCAACGGACTCTGAGGGTCTTTCTTGCCGGAGTAATCGACGAGCAGGGTCGTCACCCCACCAGCTCGGGGATGGGATCGCCATCGTCGAGCAGCTGCGTCGGCCGCCCCGTGAAGTCGTTCAGTTTCTGCTTCGGGTCGATGCCCAGCGCGTGGTAGAGCGTACCGATCACGTTCTGAGCGCCGACGCCCCGGTTCTTCGGCCGTTCACCGCGGCTGTCGGTCTCGCCGATGACCTGCCCCGTCTTGACCGCCCCGGCGAAGAGGGCGAAGCCGGTGTCCGGCCAGTGGTCGCGGCCGTTCTGCGAGATCTTCGGCGTGCGCCCGAACTCGCCCCAGATCAGCACCACCACCTCCTTGTCCAGCCCGCGCTCGTGCAGGTCGGTGACCAGGGCGTGAATCGACCGGTCCAGCAGCGGCAGCGCCGAGCGCAGGCTAATAAAGATGGTCCCGCCGAACGACGACACGACGTTGCCGTGGTGGTCCCAGCCGCCTGCCCGCAGCGTCACCACCGGAACGCCGGCCTCGACCAGCCGCCGCGCCAGCAGGAACTTGTGCCCTTCCCACGGCGAGTCCGCCTTGGTGCCGACGTAGATGTACTTGTCGTCCTTCCTGCCGTAGCGGTCGAGAACCCGATCCGGCTCGCGGCTGATGTCGAACGCCTCGCGGGCCCTGGGCGAGGTGAAGATGTCGAAAGCCCGGGCCGTATAGGCGTCCATGTCGCGGCTCTCGTGGCGCGTGTCGATGTCGCGGCGAAACGTGTCGAAGGTCTGCAATAGCTCTCGGCGATCGTCCACGCGTGCCCGCTTCATGTACCACGGCAGGCTGAGGTTGCGGACGCCCGCGGTGCCGGCCAGGTGCAGCGCCCGGTGCGCCGCCCCGACGTACTGCGGGCTCTCGTAGGCGGTGGTGCCCTCGCTGTAGTCCAGGCTGACGTAGGACGGCAGTTTGCTGTCGCCGCCGCGGAAGCGGCTGACGACCGAGCCGAACGACGGCCGCTTCGCCGACTTGGGGAATCCCGTATAAACCTCTTCCAGCTCGTGCTGCATCGGCTCGACGAACTGCACCGTGCGGACCAGGGCCAGCTTGTCGGCGATCTTCGCCTGCATCGGCATGTGCTCGCACAGGTCGAAGCCGGGGACATTGGTCCTGATCGGCTTGAACTCGCCGCGGAAGTCGGCCGGGGCGTTCGGCTTGAGATCGTAGGTGTCCATGTGACTCGGGCCACCCGCCAGGCAGATCATGATAACGGCACGCGGCGACGACGCGGAGCTGCCCTGGGCCCGCAGGCGCAGGATGTCCGGCAGCGTCAGCCCGCCGAGGCCCAAAGCCCCAACCCGGAGGAAATCACGACGATTGATCCGGTCACAGAATTGGCGCTTGGCGCCCCAAAGCGTCAGCACGGCACATTCCTCCTCAGGTGTGGGCAGAGCACAAGGCGGCAGGTCGGCAGGCAGGGGGGAACCGGCGAACCAGCGGGTAGCGAGTTGCGGCGGTTCCTCGTACTTCTACTGTAGCGGACCGCAGGCTCGACGGGTAGCGGATTGTCGCTCCAAACGGCGTGCGATCCCGCGTCACCCCCTGTCCCGAGGACCACCCATGACCAGCGACGACCGGGCCGCCGATACCATTCCCGAAGCCGCCCCGACACGGCGCCACATCCTCACGGTCCTGGCCGGCCTCGGCGTCGGCTCGGCCGTCTTCCAGCGCGCCCTCGCCGCGGAGGCCGACAAGGCCGTCACCGTCACCCCGGAAATGATCGAGCAGGCCGAATGGATCGCCGGCCTGAAGCTGGCCGAGGCCGACCGCAAGGCGCTGGCCGGGTCGCTGACGCGGTCGCTGCGCCAGTTCAAGACGATGCGCGCCGTCAAGCTGCCCAATCACGTCCCGCCGGCCCTCGCCTTTCAGCCGGCCCCCTGGCTGCCGCCGAGTCGAGACGGTCGCCGCGGCACCGTCGAGCCGACCGCACGCGCCGCCCCCAGGAAGCCCGACGCGGCCGACGACCTCGCCTTCCTCCCCGTCACGTCGCTGGCGGCGCTGGTCCGCAACCGGCAGGTGTCGTCGGTCGAATTGACCAAACTCTATCTCGAACGACTCAAGAAGCACGACCCGGCCCTGCACTGCGTCGTCACCCTGACCGACGAGCTGGCCGTCAAGCAGGCGGAACAGGCCGACCGCGAGATCGCCGCGGGCCGCTACCGCGGGCCGCTGCACGGCATCCCGTGGGGGGCGAAGGACCTCATCGGCTACCCCGGCTACAAGACCACCTGGGGGGCGGCGCCGTTCAAGGAGCAGGCGCTGGACGTCAAGGCGACGGTCGCCCGCCGCCTGGAGGACGCGGGCGCCGTCCTCGTCGCCAAGTTGACGCTCGGGGCCTTGGCGATGGGCGACCAGTGGTTCGGCGGCATGACGCGCAACCCATGGGATCCCAGGCAGGGGTCGAGCGGTTCGTCGGCCGGCTCGGCGTCGGCCGCCGTCGCCGGCCTGGTCGGCTTCGCCCTGGGCAGCGAGACGCTCGGCAGCATCGTGTCGCCCTGCACGCGCTGCGGCGCCACGGGTCTGCGGCCGACCTTCGGCCGCGTCAGCCGCCACGGCTGCATGACCCTGTCGTGGAGCATGGACAAGCTCGGCCCCATCGCCCGCTCCGTCGAGGACTGCGCCCTCGTCTTTGGCGCCATCCACGGCTTCGACGGCCTCGACGCCAGCGCCGTGGACCGCCCGTTCTCCTGGCCCTGCCCGCGCGATCTGCGCACACTGAAGGTCGGCTATATCGAGGGAGACACGCCGGCCGACAAGCGCGACGACCTGCGCGTGCTGCGCGACCTCGGCGTCAAGCTGCTGTCGCTGAAGCTGCCCCCCAAATACCCGCTCGGGGCGATGGTGATGATCCTCGACACCGAGGCGGCGGCGGCCTTCGACGACCTGACCCGGGCCGGCGTCACCGAGGGGCTCAACTCCTGGCCGCAGACCTTCCGCCGCGGCCAGTTCGTGCCGGCCGTCGAGTACCTGCGCGCCAACCGCATCCGCACCCTGCTCATGCAGGAGATGGAAGAGACGATGGCCCCGCTCGATCTCTACGTCGGCGGCGACGACCTGCTGCTGACCAACCTGACCGGGCACCCGACCGTGGTGCTGCCCAACGGCTTCCGCAAGGGGGGGGACCGCGAGGTGCCCTTCTCGATCACCTTCACCGGGCGGCTGTACGGCGAGACCGAACTCCTCGCCGTTGCCCACGCCTACCAGCAGGCGACCGGCCACCACCTGCGCCATCCGGCGCTGTGATTTGGCGGCTTGGGTAGGGGATGCCACCGTTGTTCGCAAGCGCAAGGCCCTCAAGTGTGAAGGGCCGGACGTCCGCGGCGCGGAGCGAGGCTGCCGTTGGCTGTCCAGAGCAATCCGGCGGTTTCGCGGTTTTTTTCTCAAGGCCGCCGTCGCACCGTGCGACTTTACACAATCGAACCATTTTCTCTACGCGGTGCAATTTCACGGCGGGAAAGATCCCGCAAGCGAAACAATTTGCCCTCCTGGAAGAGTTTTGCTGGCTGGCCAGGTCGCCGTGTGGAATTATTCAAGTGCCAGGCGACCAAGCTCTCGCGGTGAGAAGCGGCCTGGGTGCTGGAAGAGCAAGAAAGAGAAGGTTCGAGACATGAAAAAGCTTTTGATCGCGTCGTTGGCGGCCCTGTGTGTGTCGATGGCCTGCCAGCAGGAGGCGTCGGCCTGGAGCGAGTTCAAGTTCAGCGCCGGCGTCAACATGGGCTGGGTCGGCGGCGGCAACCGGTTCTTCTGGGGCCTGTACCGCAGTGCCCCGTACCCGGGCGGCCCGGACCTGCCCCCCGTCATCGCCGTGGGGCAGGGCCCGGCTCCGGCCCCCTACGGCCCGGCCCCCTACGGCCCGGCCCCCTACGGCGCCGGCTACGGCGCTAACTACGGCGGCTACGCCGGCGGCTACGCCCCCGGCCAGGACTACAACGCGGCCGGCCAGGGGATGCAGCAGTTCCAGGCGCCGGCGCCGACCCCGGCCCCGGCCCCGGCCCCGATGGCTCCGGTGACTGCCGGCGCCGCCCCGCAAAGCTACAACCCGTATTTCAACACGGGGTATCAGCCCGTCGGCTACTACCAGGGATATTCGTCCACTCAGGTTCCGTCCTACTGGTACGGCCGTTGAGCCGGCACCCCGGCCCTTTTGCAAGGGCAGGCGGCGCCCGCGGGGCAACCCGCGGGCGCCGGATCTTCGCCCCGCTGCCACCCGTGCGGGTGATGCGGCGGAAAACATCCCGTCGCTTGCCCGGCTTGCCATTTCCGCCATCTTTCCGCTGGCCCCCCGGCTTCCCGGAGGGAATCCTTGCCTGAGGCCGCCGGCGCGCCCTCCCGTGGTGGGATTCCGCCCGGCCCGGCTCTCATTCCCCGCGAGACTCCCATGAAAAAACTCCTTTGGGCCTGCGGGCTGGGGCTGTCGCTCCTGGCCCTTCCCGGCAAGGCCAACGCCTTCGTCGTCGGCAACTACGAGGTCGATAGCGGCGCCAAGGTCTGGTGCAACGTCCGCCAGTTCAACGTCTTCTGCCCCACGGCCGGCCCGTGGTATCTCTACTGGCCCTACGAGGCGTACTTCAACGCGCCGCCCCCGGGCGTCAATCCCTCCTACGTGCGGCCGATGTCGCTGCCCCCCGGCTACGCACCCCCGGGGGCGCCGCTGATGCAGCCCGCGCAAGCCAACCAGGCGACCATGCCGCCCGCCGCGAACGGCTACCGGCCCCCGATGCCGTCCCCCGGGCCGGCCTACCAGCCGCCGGCACCCGGCCAGGGCTACCAACCCCCGATGCCGTCCCCGGGGCCGGGCTACCAGCCCCAGGCGCAGTTCGTCGGGCAAGGCTACCAGGCGCCGCCGCCGTATGCCACCCCCGGCTACCAGCCGCAACTGCCCTTCGCGTCGCAAGGGTACCAGGGCTACCAGCCCCAGATGCCCTCCGGGCCGCCGCACCCGCAGATCATCAACTATTTCAACAAATGAGAGTCGGGAGGCGCCGCCGCTTGCGGCTTAGCGATGAAACGCTAAGCCGCAAGCGGCTCCTGGCACCGACTCCGGGCACGAATGGACCTTCCCCTGCCAGCTGCCGCGCCGCTCCAGTTCCACCTCGATGGCGCGCAGCAGTGCCGGCTTGTCGAGGCACCACCGCGGCGCCACCAGGTAATCCGGCGGCGCGTCGCCGCTGAGGCGCTGGATCACCATCTCCGGCCGCAGCCGCTCCAGGAAGTCGCACACCAGCCGCACGTACTCGTCGCGCTCGAACAGAGTCACCTTGCCGGCCAGGAAGTCGTCCTCCAGCGGCGTGTTCCGGACCACGTGCAGGTTGTGCATCTTCACCGCATCGACCGGCAGGCCGGTCAGGGCGTCCGCCGTCGCCATCATGTCGGCGTGCGTCTCGCCCGGCAGGCCGAGGATGACGTGAGCGCACAGGTCGAGCCCGCGCCCCTGGCAGCGCCGAACCGCGTCCACGAAGGCAGTATAATGGTGGCCGCGGTTCATCCAGTCGAGCGAACGGTCGTGGATGGTTTGCAGGCCCAGTTCCAGGCCGACGTAGCGCTCGCGGGCGTACCCCTGAATCAGGTCGAGGACGGGGTCGGGTACGCAGTCGGGGCGCGTGCCGATGGCCAGGCCGATCACCTGCGGGTGCCGCAGCGCCTCGTCGTAGAGGCGGCGCAGCTTCTCGACGGGGGCGTAAGTGTTGGTTGCCGCCTGGAAGTAGGCCAGGAAGCGATCCGTCCGGTAGCGCTTCCCCAGAATCGCGATGCCGCGCTCGACCTGCTGACTGACGGTGGCGCGCGGCAGCCGGCGGTTAGGGCTGAAGCTGCGGTTATCGCAGTAGACGCAGCCGCCGACCGCGACCGTGCCGTCCACGTTGGGACAGGTGAAGCCGGCATCGATCGTCACGCGCTGGACTTTCGTCCCGAAGCGCTCGCGCAGGAAGCGATTGAAGGCGCGATAGCGCCGCCCGGCGAAGAGAGCGGGCGGGACGGCGGCAGCGGTCATAGGCGTTTCCTCCTTCGCCGCAAGCGGTTTCGAGTCCCTCTTCCGTTCGGCGTCGGGTGAATTATAATGACAAGTCGGTGAGAGCCTGTCCTCATCCCCTTCGGTGATTGCGGTTCGAGAGAGGAGCCATGTTCCAACCCAACGGCGAGCTGATCCCCCTCGGCGGCGGCGACAGCATTCCCCTGGTCCGCGAGACGCTGACCATGGGCCGGCGCGAGTCGTGCGACATCTGCATGCGCTACGCCAACGTCTCCAGCGTTCACGCCTCCCTTTCCTTTCAGGAAGGCTACTGGCGCATCCGCGACGAAAACAGCACCAACGGCATCAAGGTGAACGGCGCCCGCGTCCTGGAGAAACTGCTACACCCCGGCGACGAGATCACCATCGCCAAGCGCAAGTTCACCATCGAGTACGAACTGCCCGCCGGCCGTCGCGCCCTTGAGGAGGTCGAGGAGGACCTGCTGGGCACGTCGCTGCTGGAGAAGGCGGGGCTGGAGAAGCCGAAGACCCAGCGCGACAAGGGCCAGAAGAAGACGTTCGACCCGGCCGACTTCCTGCTCAACGACGAGGAAGATTGACTCCCGCAGCCGCTTGCGGCTTCGCATGCCCTGCGAAGCCGCAAGCGGCCGCGACGTCAATCGATCGTGACGAGAGAGCGATACGACCCCCCGGTCGGCTCGTGCGGCAGGTCGGCGTCGGCGTTGCCGGCCTGCATCCGCTTGAGCTGGTTGCGGAAGTACTCGTAGGTCGGCTGCATCTGCACACACTTCTTGGCCAGCCCGACGGCCTTGTCCTTGTCGCCGCGCTGGAAATGCACCTCCGCCAGGGTATCGACGTGGCCGGCGTTGTCCGGCTCCAGTTCGACTCCCTTGCGGGCGTGCTCCAGGGCCCCGTCGAGGTCGCGCTTGCAGCGGGCCGACATCCACGCGGCGTTATTGTGCGCCCAGCCGCTTTTGGGGTACTCCTTGCAAATCGCTTCGTGGGCCGCGGAGAAGCGCGCGAACACCTCGTCGGCCTCCTTCTTGTGGCCGCGCTTCGTCAGCTCCGTCACCACGTCGATGCACAGGTCGATGTTCGGCTCGACCTCGAGACCGGCGCTGACCTCCTTGCGCATGTCGTCGAGTCGCCCCGCCGCCGCCAGACCGCGGGCCCGGCTGCGGCGTTCGGCGGCCAGCAACCACACGGAGCTGTCCGGTCCGTCGTAGCCGGCCTGCGACAACTCGTGCAGGGCCTCGCGCCGGTAGCACGTCGCCGCCTGGAAGTAGTCCTTGGCGGCGACGGCCTTGTCGGCGAGGCCGCGCGCGGCCAGGCCGTAGTAGGCCGACGACAGCAGCACGACGCGGCCCAGGCGCTCCCACTCCTTGCCGGCCGCCTCGTCCAGGCCGCGCTCGCTCAGCCCGTCGGCAAGGACCTGGCGCTTGTCCTCGCTGCCCAGTGGCAGGGCCTCGGCGACCTCGATCCAGCGGCGGCCCTCCTTCTCCTGCCCCGCCTGCACCAGCGCCCGCCCGTGCAGATACAGCGGCAGGGCGTTGCTGCGGTCCTTCTCCCAGGCGCGCTTGTAGCGCTCAGCGGCGTCCTTCCAGCGCTTGTTGTTCGCCGCCAGGTCGCCCAGCCGCAACCACGGCCGCGCGTCGCCGCCGCCCGCCGCCCACTTCTCCAGGTAGGTTTCGACCAGGTCGTCGCGGCCCAGGACGCGGGAGGTGTCGGCGAGGCAGTGCAGCCACGGCTCGCGCTCCTCGGGGTTGAGGTTCGCCGTCTCGTCCGCCATCTCCTTGAACAGGGCCGCTGTCTCCTTGGCAGACGTCTTGTGGGCGAAGAGGTCGCGGAGCCGCTTCAGGGTCGCCGCGGCGTCGTCCTTGCGGAACTTGCGGCGCAGGAACGTCCACCACGGCTCGACACCCGTCTCCAGGTCGCCGACCTGGAAGAGCTGGTTGAGGATCCCGGCTTCGCCTTTCTCCTCGACCTTCGCCAGCAGGGCGGCGGCGCGGGTGAACGCCTCGTCCTTGAAGCCGGCGTTGGACTCCGCGATCAGGAGCGCCTGCTGCACAACCGGCTGCTCCTCGGGCTTGGCGTCGGCCAGCAGCTTGTCGAGGATCTCGCGCGCCTTCTTGCGCTCGCCGAGCCGGGCCAGCAGTCCCGCCTTGTAGAACCGCGCCGTCATCGAGTCGCCGCCCTGGGCGTCCGGCTTCGCACGGTCCGCCGTGTCCAGTGCCTCGCGGAAGCGCAGGCGGGCGCCGAGCAGCGCCGCTGCCGACTCGTGCTGGTTGTTCTTCCGCAGCCAGGCGAGGGCGTCGTCGGGCCGGCCGTTGAGGAGGAAGGTCGATTGGGTCACCCTGCCGGTCGTGTCGCCCATCAGCTTGGCCACCTCCGCGCCGAAGCTGTCGCGGTCGCCCATCAGGCGGAGGCACGCCAACCGCAGGCCGAGCGGGACCCCCTCTTCCGGCGCCGGCGCGGCGTCGATCTGCTTGAGCAGCGCCTTCCAGTCCTCCTGCTCAAGGAGGGCCGTCTGGAGCAGGGCCCGGTGTTCCGCCTTCTCGGCGTACTTGCGGGCGCCGGCGAGGTCGCCCCTGGCCCGGCAGAGGTAGGCTAGCGTCAGGGCCGTCTTCTTGTCGGGCGAGTCTCCCGCCTTCTTCTGCAGTTCGCGGACCTTGTCGTCGAGCTTGCCGCGCACCATCAGGTAGGCGGCGTAGTTGGCGTGGGGCTGCTCGCCCTCGCCGGTGAGGCCCTGTTCGAGCACCTCCTCCAGCCGGGCGTCCTGGCCGGCGGCGAGGAGGGCCGCCGCCAGGCGCGGCATGTCGGCGGCCAGCAACTGCCAGATGAGCGCCTTGGCCTCGGCCTCCTTTTCCAGCGCGGCGATCTTCATCAGCGCCGTGTAGCCGTGGCCACCCTGGTCGAGGAGTTTCGGGATGATCGTCGCCCGGTTTTCGGGCGTCCCGGAGCGGTAGTCTTCGATGAGGTTGGCGACGGCCTCGGGCGTATCGGGGTAGAGGCCCCAGTCGAACTTGTCGAGGACCTCGCGGGCGCGGCGGATGGCCTCGGCGTCGCCGTCCTTGAGCACCTGACGCAGTGCCGATTCGGCGGCCTGCCCCGCCTTCCAGAGCGCCTTCGACGCCTTCTCGCGCTCCTCGAACGAATCGCTGCTGAGTCCCTTGACCAGCTCGGCGATCTGTTCCTTGGTCGGCGGCTTGGCGGGGGGGTCGGCGGCCGCGGCCGGGACGGCCAGGCCGAGGAAGAGCAGCATCGCGGCGATCCGAGACGGGGTATGGTACACGTCTGCCTCCTAACGAACGGGGACGGCCGAAAGCGCCGGCGCCGGCCGGGGGAGAAGGGATACACGACCGCCGCGCCCCGTCATCGTAGCGACGGAGGCGGCAAAGCAACAAGCCGATTCCCAGGGGCGCTGCATTGTGGCCCGACAAGGGGATGACGGGCAAGACGAAGGTTTGTAACGTCGGCGGCCGACTTGAATCCCCTTCCCCGGGCGGCTATAATTCCTGATCGTCGCTGGCGCGAGCGCTAAGCCGCAAGCGGCGCTGCCGTGGCTACACGATTTGCGATGGTCCCCATCTGCCTCGACCTGAGCGGGCGCCTCTGTCTCGTCGTCGGCTGCGGTCCCGTTGGCCGGCGCAAGGCGGATGCCCTCCTCGACGCCGGCGCCGCCGTCCGCCTCGTCTGCCTGGAGGCTCCCTCGCTTCTGCTTCGGGCTTGTGAGTCTCTCGACTGGCGCGCTGAGCCGTACCGTCCCGAGCACCTCGACGGCGCCGCCTTGGTCTTCGCCGCCGCCACGCCGGAGGTGAATCGGCGGGTCGTGGTCGATGCCCGCGCCCGGGGCCTCTGGGTGAACTCGGCCACCGACCCCGACACCGGCGACTTCTTCCTGCCCGCCACCGTCCGTCGCGGCGACTTCGTCGTGGCAGTCGGCACTGGAGGCGCCGCCCCGGCCCTGGCCGCCGAAGTCCGGCGCCGCCTCGAAGATCAGTTCGACGCGGCCTTCGGCGAGTGGGTCGCTCTGCTCGCCGAACTGCGGCCAGTGATCCTCGCCGAGGTCGTCAGGGAAGAGGATCGCCGCAACCTCTTCGCCAATCTCAGCCGCTGGCACTGGCTGGAGCGGCTGCGGCGCGACGGTCCGGCGTTGGTGCGGGCAGCGATGCTGGCCGAGGTGCGGGCCCGGCTTCTTCCTCCCGACAACCCCCTATAATCGCACTACACCCGGAGCCCCCGACCCGCGATGATGTTCGAGCGCGTCACCGTCTTCTGTTTCGCTGCCAGCTACGCGGTAGCTTTCGTCGCGGAGCTGTTGCAGCTGCTGCGGCCGAGGCCAGTGCTGCGCCTGGTTAGCGTCGGCTTCGGCTGCGCCGGGCTGCTGGCCCACACCATCTTCCTCGCCGTGCAGCGCCCAGGGCTGGCCTCGCGCGACGGCTATCTGCTCTTCCTGAGCTGGATCCTGGCCGTCTTCTACCTCTACGGCACGCTGCACCACCGTAAGATCGCCTGGGGGTTGTTCGTGCTGCCGCTGGTGCTCGGCCTGGTCGGCCTGGCCGTCCTGTTCACGCCCGAGCGCCCCGCCGTGGAGGATTCCTGGCTGCCGCCCTTATTCTGGGTCCACGTGCTGCTGCTGCTCCTCGCCGCCGTGGGCGTCTGCGTCGCCTTCGTCGCCAGCGTCATGTACCTGGTCCACGCGCGCCGCCTCAAGTCGAAGACGCTACCCGGCCAGGGGTTGAAGTTCCTCAGCCTGGAGCGCCTCGAGGAGATGCACCGCCGGGCCATCGTCCTCGCCTTCCCGCTGCTCACCGCCGGCGTCGTCGTCGGCATGGCCCTGTTGGCGCAGTCGCCCCGGCCGGTGCAGACCTGGACCGACCCACGCGTGCTCCTGGCCGTCGCCCTGTGGCTGGTGTTCGGCGTCTTGCTTTACCTGCGCTATAGCCTACACGTCCGCGGCCGCCGGGTGGCCATCCTCACCATCGTCGCCTTTGTCTTGCTCCTCGTCACCCTCGCCGTGCCGCACACCCTGGGCGGGGGAGGGGCGCCGTGATGCTGGTGGCCGTCGGCTGCTCTTACCGCAACACCCCCGTCGAGATGCGCGAGCGCCTCGCCTTCGGGGCAGACAAGCTGGGCCGCGCCCTCGACGAGCTACGGGTGCGCTACGACTGCGAGGCGGTCATCATCAGCACCTGCAATCGCGTCGAGCTGTACCTGGCCCGGCCGGGCGCCACCGTCGCCCCCGACGCCGCCCTGATCGCCGAGTTCCTGGCCGAGACGCACGGCCTGCCCGCCGACCAGGTCCGCCCGCACCTCTACGAGCACCGCAACGCCGACGCCGTGCGCCACCTGCTGCGCGTCGCCGCCAGCCTCGACAGTTTGATCATCGGCGAGGGGCAGATCGCCGGCCAGGTGCGCCAGGCCTACGAGGCCGCCCACGCGCGCGAGGCCGTCGTCGGCCCACTGCTCAACCACCTGTTCCAGCACGCCGCCCGCGTCGCCAAGCGCGTCCGCACCGAGACCGGCATCGCCAGAGGCAAGGTGTCCGTCTCCAGCGCCGCCGTCGATTACGTCCGCGAGGTGTTCTCGCACTTCGACGACAAGACGATCCTCGTCATCGGCGCCGGCAAGATGGGCGGCCTGACGCTGAAGCACCTGCGCCGGCTCCAGCCGAAGCGCATCCTGGTGACCAACCGCAGCCCGGAGAAGGCGGAGGCGGTGGCACATGGCTGCGGCGGCCAGGCGGTGCCGTGGGCCGAGCTGGACAACGCCCTGGCGCGGGCCGACATCGTCCTGAGCACGACGGGGGCGCCGCAGCCGATCGTCACGCCGGAGCGCTGGGAAAAGGTCCTGACGCAGCGCAAGAAGGGGTCGGTGGTGATCCTCGACATCGCCGTGCCGCGCGACTTCGACCCGCGCCTGCACGACGGCGATCGCACCTGGCTGTTCAACATCGACGACCTGAAACGCATCCGCGATGCCACCTTGCAGGAGCGGCTCAGGCACGTGGCACCGGCCGAGGCCATCGTCGAGGCGGAGACGGAGCGCTTCGTCAAGGACTGGGCGCGGCGGCGCATCGGCCCGGTCATCGAGCGGCTGATCCAGGGGTGCGACGCCAAGCGGCAGGCGATCGTGCAGCACGTCCACAAGAAGCTGAACGGAAAGCTCACTGAAGAGGAGCGCAAGTATCTGGAGAAGATGTTCCAGAGATTGCAGAACCAAATCCTCGACGGACCGATCAGCGCCCTGACCGAGGAGATGCTGCAGGAGGAGGCACACCGCGGGCACACGCTGCTCGAAGCGCTGCGGAAACTGTTCGGGCTGCACGAATAGCCGCTTGCGGGTTCGCGTTCGCGGTATCCCACCGAACGTTTCGTGGCATCCCGCGAACGCGAACCCGCAAGCGGCCGCCGTCACTTCGTCCCCAGAGGCGCACGCCCCGCCTTGACTTCCTGCAGGCGCTCGCGGTAGCGCTCGTACAGCCGCGTGTGCTTGCTCGTCGGCTCCAGCGGCCGCCCGTCGATGAACAGCGCCAGCACCTGCGTCGAGGCTTGCAGAATGTCGCCGTTGGTCAACACCAGGTTGGCCCGTTTCCCCGTCTCGATGCTCCCCAACTCCTTTTCGACGCCCAGGATCTGCGCCGGGTACAGCGTCACCGCCTTCAGCGCCTCCTCGGGGGGAAGGCCGTAGGACGCGGCCATCGCCGCCTCGTACGGCAGGTTGCGCGTGTTCGCCGAGCCGGCCGAGCGGATACAAAAGCGCACTCCCGCCTCGTGCAGCCGCGCCGGGCAGACGAACGGCGCATCATACGGATCGTACACCTCCGCCGGTATGGTCATGACCGGCCCGAGGATCACCGGCACGTCGCGTTTCTTCAGTTCGTCGGCCACCTTCCACGAGTCGATGGCGCCGCTGAGGATCACCTTCAGTTTCAGGTCATCGGCGAGCTTGAGCGCATCGAGGATCTCTTGTTTCCGGTTGGCCTGGATGATGACCGGTTTCTTGCCGCGGGCGTAGGGTACCAGCGCTTCGAGGCGCGGGTTGACGGGCCGGTCGGGTTGTTCCTTGCGGCCGTCGTCGTAGGCCAGCGCCTGGGCGAACAGCTCCTTGACGCGCCGCACCTTCTCCTCACGCTGCTTCTTGGCAATGGCCCGGCCGATGGCCGGCATGGTCGGGTCGCCGGTGAACAGCGGGGCGACCGAGGGAAACTCGACGTGTAGCGCCAGCGGATCGACGACGGCCATTTCCTTCGGCACCCAGCCGTTGAGGTTGATGAGGGCGCTCTGGCCGGCGATGATCGAGCCGATCGGCCGCGTCACCACGGAGAGGACGCCGTTGGCTCGCGTCACGGGGATCAATTCCGAGTCGGGATTGATGGCGATGCTGGCGCGCAGGTCCGGCTGGAAGTCGCCGCCCTCGGCGAAGTCGTGCGTCTCCTTCGCCGAGCCCAGCTCGGTCAGGCCGAGGACGGTGCCGGCATCGATCAGGCCGGGGTACAGGTGCAAATCGTTGCCTCGGATTTCCGGCCACGAATCGTCTGAACCGACGCGCTGGGCCGGGGGATACAGGATGTCGAGGAGCTTGCCGCGAGCGATCACGACAGTGCCTTCCCGTGGCTTCCCACCGTTCGCGGCGTGAATCGTGACATGAGAGATAATGTATTTTCCCCCAGGGTCGTTCTTGAGCTGCTTGAAGTCCTTGATCGGCGCCGCCGGTCCATCCTTGGCCACCTGATTCGGCGCCAGGCGATCGGCGCGCTGGAAGTGGACCTCGCCTTCCACCAGCGCCATCTCGCAGCGCGAATAGCTGTTCAGTGGGTGGCCGTTGAAGATGGCCAGGTCCGCGTCCTTGCCGATCTCGATGCTGCCGACGCGCTTCTCCAACCCGAGTTGCTTCGCCCCGTTCAGTGTGATCGCCTTCAGCGCGTCGGTCTCGCTCATGCCGCCGTACTTCACGCACTTCGCCGCTTCCTGGTAGAGGTGGCGCATCAACTCGTTGCTGTCCGACTTCAGGCACACCGTCGCCCCCGCCTCGTGCAGCAGCGCCGAGTTGAACGGGATGGCGTCGTACGCCTCGATCTTGTACGCCCACCAGTCGCTGAAGGTGGAGCAGCTGGCGCCGTGGTCGGCGACCTCGGCGGCGATCTTGTAGCCTTCGAGGACGTGCTGGAGCGACTTGATCTTGAAACCGAACTGGTCGGCGACGCGCAGCAGCATCAGGATTTCGTCGGCCCGGTAACAGTGGCAATGCACCTTCAGGTCGCCCTTGAGGACGTCGGCCAGCGCCTCCAGGCGCAGGTCGCGGCGCGGCTCCACCGGGGGGTTCACCCCCCCCGCTCGCCGGGCCTTCTCGTAGTCGTCCCAGGTCTTGCGGTACGCCTTCGCTTCGGTGAAGGCGCGCACCAGCACCGCCTCGACGCCGAGGCGCGTGTTGGGGAAGCGGCCGTCGGTGCGCTTGACGTTCTCGCCCAGGGCGAACTTGACCCCGCGCGGCGCGTCGGCCAGGAGCAGCCGGTTCGCCGGCTCCCCGTACTTCAACTTGATGACCGCGTCCTGCCCGCCGATGACGTTGGCGCTGCCGTGCAGCAACCGGGCCGTCGTCACGCCGCCGGCCAGGGCGCGGTAGATCTGCACGTCCTCGCCATCGATCACGTCGCGGACGCGCACCTCGGGGACCACCGACAGCGAGAATTCGTTGACGCCGCCGCTGATCGCGAAGTGGCAATGCGTATCGACAATGCCCGGCATGACGAACATTCCCGCTGCGTCGATGACCGTTACACCCTGCGGCGGATCGATGCTCTCGCCGACCTTGAGGATCTTGCCGCGCTCGATGAGGATGTCGGTCTTCGGATGAGTGCCGTTCGTGACGGTGATGACCGTGGCACCGCGAATTAGCACGTTGCCGCCGGTGTGGGTCTTCGGCTTGCGGTCGGATTCGATCTCCGTCATCTGCTCGCCCTTCACCGGCTTGTCCGCCACGGGTTTCTTCGCTTCCTCCGGCTTCTTCGCTTCCTCCGGCTTCTTCGCGGGCTTCAGCGGCGCGTCATACTCGAAGCGCACGCCGTCGGCGAAGACGTAGCGCACCTTCGTATCCGCATCCTGGAAGTCGCCGTTCATCACCACCAGGTGCGCCGCCTTGCCCTTCGCGACAGTGCCGACCTGCGTCTCCGCCCCGAGGATGCGGGCCGCGTCGATGGTCAGCGCCCGTAGCGCCGCGTCGGCGGGCAGCCCCTCGGCAATGGCCTTGCGCAGGTTCTCGCGGAATTTCTCCCACGGCTTGTCGCCCGGCTGGCCCTGCGCGCTGATGGCGAAGAGGACGCCGGCCTTGTGCAGCCGGGCGGCGTTGGCCATTTCCTCCTTCAGCTGTCGCTGCTGGTCGTCCTGCACGCGCTGCGGCAGCGACTTCTCGTTCTCGGCGCTGGTGGCCGCGTCGTAGAACGGTCCGCCGACTCGCCGGCCCAGGCGCGACTGCGGTTGTTCGAGGAAGTTGACCCGCAGGAGGACCGGCACGTTCTCGGCCTTCAGGCGGTCGGCCACGCGCCAGGCGTCGCGGCCGCCGTAGATCATCGGCCGCAGCTTGAACTCGGCCGCGAAGTCCAGCGCCTTGTGGATGCCGTCGCGCGTGTCGGCCTCGAAGACGACCGGCATCGTCCCCCCCACCAGCGCCGGCTCCAATTCCGCCAGCGCCGGGTCGAGCGGCGGCCGCTTGCCGGCGCGCCCCGCCTTCTCGTAAGCGTCCCACGTCCGCCGGTAATAACCGGCGTCGAGGAACGTCTGGCGGCAGTGGGCGATGACCCCCATCAGGGCCCGCGGGTAGTCATTGCCCCCGCCGAGGCGGAAAGCGATGTGCTGGGCCACCGGCGCCCGCAGCACCGTCTCGCGCGGGGCGGCGTTGCTCAGGCTGACGAGGGCGCTCTGCCCGACGATGAAGCCGCCGTCCGGGGCGACGAGGTGAGCGGTGAAGCCGGCCTTGCGCCACTCGTCGGCCTGATCCTCAACCCGCAACGCCGTGCTGACCTGGAACTCGGGCGTCAGCCCCTTGCGGTGGTCCGGCGGCGTCGCGATGAGCGGCTCGCCGGCCAGGTCGGTCGCCTCGGGAGAGCCCGTCTCGGAGCGGCGCAGGCCCGGGTCGAAGCCCCAGTTGCTCAGGGCGTCGATGAAGCCTGGATAGACGGTCAAGCCGGCGCCGTCCATCACCAGCGCGTCAGCCGGCGGCTTGACGTCCGGCCCGACCGCGTCGATGAGGCCATCGCGGATGACGACGGTCGCTTTTGGCAGCACCTTGCCCGGCTCGACGACGACCCGCGCGTCGCGGACGGCGAAGACCGCCGGCTTGAGGGTGCCGGAACGCTGGGCCGCGGAGGGCAGCGCCAGGGCCAGGAAGGCGAGGGCGAGGGGTAGACCGAGGAGGAGCGCGCGTCTGAGCATGAGGGGGTGTCCGTGAGGGGCGACCGGAGTTGGCCAGCGTCTGGCTGCCAGCATAGCCGTTGCGCGGGCGAAAGGCAAAGCGGTGCCAAACTTCGCTGGTCAAGAAAGCCCGCCGCGCGGTATTGTCCCTGTCGTCGTCGCCCGCACCGCTGCGGAGGAGCCGCCGATGAAATCGCCGTTCCCCGGCATGGACCCGTACATCGAGGCATGTGACTTGTGGGGCGATTTCCACAATCGCCTCATTGCCGCCATTTGCAGCACTCTCAGCGAGGCCCTGCCACGCGGCTATGTCGCCCGCGTGAGCAAGCGCTCCTACATCGTCCTCGTCGAATCAGAAGAGAAGGCTGAGCGCTATTTCGAGCCGGATGTGAAGGTGACCACGGCACCGGGGCACACCCCGGCGCCTCCGAGGGGCCGTCAGGCGTCCACGACGGCCAACACGCTGGACGCCGACTCGGTCGCGGTGCGGGCGTTCATTGAAGAAGAGTTCGCCGAGAGGTTCATTGACATCTACGAGTTGAAGCCCGAGCGGCGCCTGGTGACGAGCATTGAAGTGCTCTCACCGTCCAACAAGATAGGCGGCTCCAAGGGCTGGAAGCAGTACCTGCGCAAGCGGCAATCGCTGCTCCTCGGCAAGGCGAACCTCGTCGAGATCGACCTGCTCCGCGGCGGTACGCGCATGCCGATGCTCGATCCACTCCCCAAAAGCCCCTACTATCTCCTCGTGGCTCGCGAGGACTGGGCGCCGAATTGCCGCGTTTGGCCAGCGTTCTTCGACCGACCGCTGCCGCCCATCCCCATCCCGCTCCACAAACCCGATCCCCCGGTCCCGCTGGCCCTGCAACCGCTCCTCGAGACGCTGTATGAGCGCGCGCGGTACGCGGAGGACATCGATTACGCTCGGTCGCTGACACCACCGCTAGAGCCCGAACAGGTTGCCTGGCTCCAAAAGCGACTGCACCCGGAGTCGTCGGCGGCGCCGTCCGCCGCCCCCCGCCGTCGGCCCCGTCGCCGCTGACTATCTCGGTCATGGCACCCGCCGTGGCACCACGCCCGCCGCCTGGAACGTCGGCTCCAGCCGCCGCGACAGCGCCGCCAGATGGTGGCTCGGCACCGACGGGTACAGGTGATGCTCCAGGTGGTACGTCAATTCCAGGAAGAGACGCGGGATGATCCAGCCGCGTAGCGTGCCGGTCTGCGTCAGCGGCGTGTCGCCGTAGCCGTGATGCGGCAGATGGACGGTCAAGAGCGGGTAGACCCAACTCCCGACGACGGCAAGGATCGCATAGACGAGGACACTCGCGGTCCACGGCAGCAACAGCACGCCCGCGGCCGGCACGAGCAGCGCCCAGGCCGCCTCGGCGAGCAGCCAGCGCCGTTGGTCCGGCTTGCCGCGGTTCTTCCGGAAGGCCCACCACCACAAGCGCGGCAGGAAGACCGGCCCGTACAGCACGGCCCGCCAGAAGCTCAAGCGCGCCGGGTCGCCCTCGGGGTCGTCGGGGCCGGGGAAGACGCGGTGGTGCTGGTGGTGCGTCGCGCGATAGGCGTGGCCGCTCTCCAGCAGCACGCCGCCCAGAAAGAACAGCGCCCACTCGGTCTGCCGTGGGCTGAGGCCCAGGGCATTGTGGACCACGTCGTGTGTCACAGTGACGATGGCCACGAAGACGAGAAAGACGATCAACGGCGTCAGCCATCCCAGGCCGGCGTACCAGGCGGTGAAAAACACGACCACGAGCAAGTAGGGCCGGGCCAGGGACCAGCGCCGCTGCCAGGGCGTCGTCGCCAGCAGGTCGCGGCCGAGGTCGTCGAGGGTCGGCAGGGGCGCCTCAGCGGCACAGGGCGGCGTCATGGCGTTCCTCCTCCGGTTCACGGATTGCAATCCGTGGGCTTGGCCGATGGGTTCCGATCCGCGCGAGAATCGCCTCCGCGACCAAGCGGCTGCCGTGGACGCAGGCGACGGTGCCGAGGCCCGGCCAGGTCGTGTCGCCGGCCAGCCAGAAGCCGGGGACGCCGACGTCGTGGGGGATGGCGTGCTGATTGCTGTTGGCCAACGATTGCCGCGTGCCGCCGACGGCGCCGCGCGGCCGGCGCGTGAAGCGCTCGTAGGTGCGCGGCGTGGCGAACTCGGCCACCACAGCCCTGTGCTACATCGACCATCTCATCCGCATGGGCAGGGACTGGATATCAGGCCCGGAGATCGACCACAAGGAGCGGCCGCTACTCAACGAGGGATTGTCCGGCCAGCGCTGGGAGCGCGTGCGTGCCGACCTGCCGGAACGCCTCCGCGACCTTATCGAAACGAAGCGCGCCGTGGGCCATCGACTCCGCCTGAGCGCGTGGCGTCAGTAGTGCGTATCTCATCCGTTGATACGCCAGAAGCCCCCTCGACAATGGGGGTATGGACACCACCATCACGTCTGCCCCCCCTGACGCCATCAGCCTGCTATCTCGGCTGACGGTCGCCGACGTACGCGCCCGCCTCGACGCGCTTGAGGCCGAGCGCCGAGCCCTACTCACCCTGCTCAGATCGCTACGCGCTCGCGAGCGGGCCGCCGCCCGGCGACAGGAGGTGTCCCGTGCCTCCTGACACGCGCCCCCCACCGAACCGCACCGCCTCCCCCCTCGACCGGGTCCTCGACGCGCTCAGCCGCGCACACTCGCCCCGCGTCCGCGCGTGGGCACGGGCGCTGCTGGAGCGCGGCGAGGTCGCCCGCGCCCAGGTCGGGCCGCCGGCCGTCGATAAAGTGGAGATTGAGACTCGTTAAACGCCAACGGCGGGTCAGGGAACCCGCCGGCGCCGCCGATGTAATGAGCTGTCACCGATGAGCGTATCACCCCCGACCCCTGACGGCAAGCCCCCTGACGGCGACCTCGACGCGCTGCTGCGCGAGACGCCCGGGCCGCCGCGATGGAATGGGGCAGGCGGAATGGGGAATGGGGAGCCTGCCGGTGCCCCATTCCCCATTCCCCCTGCCCCATTGCGGGTCCGCCGCCGTCCCGACCGGAAGGCCAGGATGGCGGTCGCGATGACCAGGAGACCCGAGACCGCCACGGCCGCAAGTAACAGGCGGCGGGACGTGCCTCGAAAGGTGGCTGCCGGGTCCGTTGAAAGCGAATCGCCTCCGGGGGACGAACTGGGCCTCGGCGCCGCCGCCGGTAGGTCCCGCTTGCCGAGCGGGACCAGGAGAGGTCCCGCTCGGCAAGCGGGACCTACCGGCGGCGTCCCGTCCCAATCGACGGCCATGAGCAGATCGAGGCCAGGTCGTAGTCTCTTGACCTCACACGAGCAAGGGCTGACGAGGAAAGCTCCCACCTCCTCGAGGCGTTCTCTGGTGATGTCGCAGCCGACCAGGGGGGGCAGGGCCCGGCCGCGGCCGAACACCGGGAACACCATCGCGTCGGATCGATCGACCAGATCGTCCTGAGAACGCAGAAGCATGCGCACCAGCATTTTCTCGGAGGGGTCGTCGCGTGCGACTCGGATCAGGGAAAAGGCGATGCGCAGGGGCGGGCCCTCCCGGGTCACCGGATCTTCCGGTGAGGGCGTCGCCTCCGGCAGTTTCAGGTGACGTTGCAACCTTTGCAGTTCGTCCTGCAACAGCTTGGCGGCGGCGTCATCCTTGTCCTTCCGGCCGCCCTCCAGGAGTAGGAAAACGGCCGTTTCTCCTTCGAGGATCCGCTTCGCAACGGTCCGGCGGGCGGGAGAATCGGCGAGGGACCTGACGGCAGCCGCCGCGAGAGGTCCGGCCCAGAGCCTTTCTGCGAGGCGTGCTGTTGCCGGAAAGCGGACGACGAGGCACGGCAACTTCGGCCCGGGGAGCGACGGGAACAGCGCGTCCAGTTGCCCTCCCGGGTGTGCTTTCACATCGACCACCTCGAGGAGGACGTTCGAGGGAAGGGGCGGATCGCCGGCCACTTGTTCCAGGGACTCGATCAGCGAACGCTGTTCCGGGCTCAGCGGTCCGTCGTGAATGACGGTGACCGGGTAGGGGTCGGCCGGCCAGTGCTCCAGGGCGTGGCGGAAGAGGGGGACGTCGCACGCCGAGAGCGGCGGAACGAGAAGGACCGGAAGAATCATCGAGACGAAAAAGCGGACCCGGAAAGGGAGCCTCTGCTTCAGCGCTGGGGTGATGTTCACCACGCGGCCCTCTCAAGTCGTTTCCGTTACTCGGCTCCCCTGGTGCGCCGGCAAGTCGGCGAGTATTCTACGCCGTGCGGCACCCGACGCCAGTGTTGCCCGGAGGGCGCCCGCGCCGGCGGATGACCTCCGTCCGAACGGCTCGCGCAATGACGGCGGCAATTACGATCTCAAGCCCCACCTGGTATGGAGAAGTCCATGCGGAGAATGAAACCCCTTTTGGCCGCGCTGTCGAGTCTGCTGCTTGCGGGGGCGCTTTCTGCCGCCGAGACGGCCCCGGCGTTCACCCGCAAGCCCACCGCGGTCCAGGCCGGCGACAAGATGAAAATCGACTTCACGCCGGACCGCACCACCGACGTGGCCGTCACGATTGAAGACGCCCGGGGGAAGGTCGTCCGGCATCTCGTCGCCGGCATGCTCGGCAAGGACCCGCCGGAGCCTCTTCAGCCCAACTCCCTGAAGCAGTCGCTCGAATGGGACGGCAAGGACGATTTCGGCAAGGCCGCGACGGGCGGGCCGTTCCGGGTCCGCGTCCGACTGGGCATGAGGGCGGAGTTCGACCGCTTCCTGATGCACAACCCGGACGGCAGCGGGGAGATCAGCGCCGTGGCCGTGGGGCCCCGCGGCAGCCTCTACGTCTTCCACAAGGACGGCACCGCCAACGGCAACATGGGCGGCCACAAGATCAAGGTTTACAACCGCGACGGCAAGCACCAGAAGGTGCTCACCCCCTTCCCCGCGGACGTCGAGGCGAAGAAGGTCAAGGCCCTGGGGGTCTTTCAATCGCCCGAAGGCGACCTGGTGCCGCACCTCCACAACTGGGAAACCCTCAGCTTCTATCCGGACAACATCGGTTGGCGCGGCCGGGACATGCCGGACTGGAGCTGCCCGGCCGTGGACTCCCGGGGGCGGGTCTACTGGTTGGTCAAGGGCCCGGCGCTGGTCGCCGTGGATGCCGACGGCGGCATCCCCTATGACACCTTCCTCGGCCCCCGGCTCCTGCCCGAGATCAAGGACCTCCGACTGAGCGGTGACAACTCGCGCTTCTGGTCGGAGCGCCCCTGTCTGGCGGTCAGTTCCGATGACAAGTTCGTGTACTTTGCCGGTCTCTCGACGGGCGCCGGCGACTACCGGAAGGCCCAGCCGCTGCCCTGCGTTTTCCGCGTGGACGTGGACAAGCGCGGCCCCGCCGAGGTCTTCGTCGGCAAGCTCGGCGAGCCAGGTAAGGAGAAGGACCTGCTGACCGCGCCGCGCGGTCTGGCCGTAGCCGGGGGCCTCCTGTACGTGGCCGACCCCGGATCCAACCGCGTCGTGATCTTCAAGGAATCCGACCGCTCCTTCGCCGGTGAGTTTAGCGTGGAGAATCCGCAAGTCCTCGGTGTGGACCCGGCCAACGGCGCCACCTATGTCTGCGCCTACACCGGCACGCAAACGGCGGACCTGATCCGGTTTGCCGAAGTCCACGTTCGCGGCCTCCTGTGGGGCAAGGAGGTCTTCCGGATGAAGCTGCCGCGGACCGGCTGGAGCCCCAACACCGGCATTCACCGCATCGCCGTGGACGCTTCCGCCAAGCCGGTGCGCATCTGGCTCCCCTCCCTCTACGCCGGCCCGACCCGCCTGTACTGCCTCGAGGACGCCGGCGACAAGTTCGTGGAGAAGGGCGACCCGCGCTCGAAGGAGTTGTGGGCGGAGGGGCCGCGCGACCTCACCGTCGATCGCGTGCGCGGCGAAGTCTACGTCAAGGCCAACGGCAACCTCACCTATCGTCTCGACGACAGGACCGGCGAGGTCAAGGACGTGATCGACGTGACCCGCCTGGTCCCGGGCAACGTCCTGGCCTCACAACTCGTCCCCGGCGAGGACGGCAATCTCTACGTCTTCACCTGGAATCGAGGTCTTTGGCGGCTCGACCGGGAGGGCAAGCCGAAGAACTGGGACGGCCTGAACACGCACAGCATTCCGCTGGAGGGGATGATGTGCTTTCAGCTGCGCCACCTGGCCCTGCGGCCCTACGCGCCGACCGACGAAATCTACGTCATCGCCACGGTCGATTCCGTGACGAAGGACCCCAAGGACGCGGGGAAATTCCTCACGCTCAACGCGGTCGGGCAGGACGGGAAAACGAAGCGGACGCTCATCTGGCAGTGCCTGAACGGGGCCATCCCGCGGGTCGATGCCCGGGGAAACATCTACATTGCCGACCTGGTGAAGCCGCCGGACCGCTCGTATCCCGAGTTCTTCGACGGGAAACTGCCGGCGCCGCCGAAGGAGTGCGACCGCGGCGATCTCTTCTGGTACAGCTACACGTACGGCAGCATCATCAAGTTCCCGCCCACCGGCGGGATCATCTGGCACCAGAAGGAACTGCCCAAGAGCGGCCTGGGCCAGCCGCCGGCCGAGCTCCTGGAGAAGCCGAAGCAGCCGTTCAAGAGGCACTTCAGCTCGCAGCCGCACCTGACGGGCGAGCTGCAGGGGGCGCTGTGGACCCGCTTCGGCTATGCCCCTTACTCCGCCCACATGTCCGGCAACACCAGCCACTGCATGTGTGAGGGCTCCGGCTTCGACGTGGACCCGTTCGGCCGGGTCTTTTTCCCCAACCTCGGCCAGTTCCGCGTCGAGGTGATCGACACCAACAACAACCCCATTACGACGTTCGGCAAATACGGCAACGAGGACTCCGGCGGCCCGAGCGCCCGGGTGAAGAAGCCGGACGTCCCGCTCGCCTGGCCGACCTACGTCGCCGTTTCCGACCGTTGGGGCTACGTGGCCGACACGGTCAACCGCCGGATCGTCCGGGTGAAATTCACCTACGCGGCAGAGGAGACGTGCGCTGTGCCCTGAGCTACCGCCCGGGGGAAAGCGGCGAGGCGGGGGGGCGAAGGGGGTGGCTCATGTCGGACCCGGGACGCGAAGCGATCATTCAGGCCGCCCCGGACGGGCGCGGCAGCAACGAGGCCCTGGAACGGATCGTCCTGTGGAAGGTGAGCCTGCGCCTGCTACCGTTCCTGTTCGTGCTCTACGTCGTGAACATCCTGGATCGGGTCAACGTGGCCATCGCCCGCTGGCAAATGCTGCCCGACCTGGGACTGGAGGGCGACCGGGCCGAAGAGGTCTACGGCCTGGGCTTTGGTATCTTCTACATCGGCTACGTGCTTTTCGAGGTGCCGAGCAACCTCCTCCTGCACCGGGTCGGCGCCCGCTTCTGGGTCAGCCGCATTATGGTGAGCTGGGGGATCATTTCCGCGGCGATGATCTACGTCCGGGGGCCCGCCAGCTTGTACGCCCTGCGCTTCCTGCTGGGGGTGGCCGAGGCGGGTTTCTTCCCCGGGATCATCCTGTACCTGAGCTACTGGTTCCCCGCCCGGCAGCGGGCCCGGGCGGTGGCGATCTTCATGATGGCTTCCCCTGTCGCCGGGCTGGTGGGCAACCCGGTCTCGGGCGCGATCCTGGAGTACCTGAGCGGGACCGGCGGGCTGGCGGGCTGGCAATGGCTCTTCCTCCTGGAAGGGATTCCGTCAGTGGTCCTGGGGTTCTGCGTCTGGTTCTACCTGAGCGACCGTCCGGAGCAGGCCCGTTGGCTGACGCCGCCGGAACGGGAGTGGCTCGTCGCGCACCTCAGCGGGGAAGCGAAGCGGCGCGACGAGCACCACGGGCTGAGCCGACTGTCGGCCCTGGCCAACCCGCGCGTCTGGCACCTGATCGCCCTTTATTTCACGGTCGCCACGGCCGCCGGCGGCTTTGCTTCCTACGCGCCGACAATCGTCAAGGGGCAGTTTCGCGGCCTGAGCGACTTCACGATCAGCGTGCTGACCGCGATTCCGAGCGCGGCCGCGATGGTCGGCATGGTGGTCATCGGCATCCACTCGGACCGGACCGGTGAGCGGCGCCGTCACGTGGCGGCGTCGGCCTTTCTCGGCGCCGTGGGCTGGGTGCTGGCCGCCGCCACGGACGACTCGCGCCTGGTGCTGCTGGGGTTGGTGCTGGCGCAGGTGGGGATCATGAGCATGCTGCCGATCTTCTGGGCGCTGCCGACGTCCTTCCTCGGCGGCGCCGCGGCGGCCGGGGGGATTGCCCTGATCAATTCGGTGGGCAACCTGGGAGGCTTCTGGGGCCCCTACGTCATGAGCCAGCTTGCGGTCGCCACCCACAGCGATACGGGCGGGACGATCGTGAGCTATACGGGCGGGATGAAAGTGATGGCCTGGACGCTCGGCCTCGGCGGCCTCCTGGCCCTCTGCCTCCGGCAGGACTCGACCAGTCGCGCTCAGTAGCTGAGGCTGTAATAACGCACCACGGACGAATCGTCACCCAGGGCAGAGCCCTGCCGTGAGGCTGGGCGTTCGTTCGCGTCGCCGGGTATGCCAGGGGACGTTTCGTTTCACGGGCCGGTGAAACGAATCGTGTTTCCCGATGTCCTTGTCTCTCCCCGACTTGCGCTGCCACAAACCCATTCGTTTCACGACTTTGGTAGACACACTTCGGGGGGGCAATGAAACGATTCGGCAGGGAGTTGCGACACGAAGCCGCACCAGCGAATGGCCGAAGGACCGGCCCCACCTGTGTCCAGGTGGTTTCCCACCCCTGCGGGCGTGCCTGGTAACGGGACGACCCGAAGCGTGGGGCACAAGCCCAAGGGCTCCCGAGCCATCCGGGGGAGCAACCGGGCCAGGGAAAGTTTGGACGGACGAACGACCGTGAACCCTTGATGAGGCCCCGAGATACGAAGGTTGCCGAAAGCGATGGCTGACTACGGCAATGGCGGGCCGCACCACGGGTCGCCAACGACCCGCGGACCTGGCGATTCCTCCCATCAGCCAGGTACGGACACCCGAGGCCCCGGGGTACAGAGGGCGTCCTCCCCAAACGCGTCTCGCTGGCGCGGAACGTGGAAACCCCGACGCGGTCTGACGACGGGCTCGGTGCTTCTCGAGCACCAGGCACGACCCGGCAGTAAGCCGACCGTAAGGAAGGCCCAAGCCCGCGGCGGGAAAGGATGGTCCAAGAAGCCAATGCCGGCGGCCGAAAGGCGACGGGAATCCATAACCGGCCGGATAGGGGCCTCGGCCCCCGCCGAAAGGCGGCTGACGTGGACCAGGTAAGCCACCGGAACTTCGCTGTGAAGGAAGCTCATCACGGGACAAGTTAGATGCCGTCCTCACCGACAGCAAACGGACTCGTGACGCCAACCGACTGGCAGTCCGTCGCCTGGCGGAAAGCCAACCGGATCGTGCGCAACCTTCGACGGCGCATCTTCAAGGCGGCACAAGCGGGCGACCTGAAGAAGGTCCGCTCGCTGCGTGACCGTTCGTGGCTGCTTGAGCCGTGTGCGGTGCAAATCGCAAGCACGGTTCTGAGGGGGCGGGGTGGCGGTGACGCCACCCCGCTACCCGGCGAAATTGCGGCTCCTGCTGAGCTTGCCGACCTTTTCGCTTGCCGTGGGGCAACAAGTCACCCCGACCCTTCTGGTCTGGGGATTGTGTCCGAGTATTGTGTCAACTCGCAGGGGGGCTGACACAATACTCCGTTGCAGCAAGTCGTTAGAAATCAACAGGTTGCGACGCGCGGCGCGAGTATTGTTTCAGTTTCTGCGGGTGTGACACAATACTCGGACAGCGCGCCCGGCACCCCACCACCGCCGAGGGCGGCGTCGCGGAATGTCACTCAGGACGGCTCCTTGGTGAATTCTTTGAGGCGGAGCTGCGTCTGGCGGCCCTCGAAGCGGATGTCGCCGGGGCCACGGCCCTGGAAGTAGTCCTTCTGCCAGCCACGCTCGACCGCCTCGGGGACCCGCTCCTCCAACGCCCGCAGGAACTCGCCACGCTGCGCCCGCCAGGCGTCGTAGGCGGCGGCGAGGTCCGGATCGCTCCGCAGCGGCAGTTGCCGGGCCTCCAGGCTCTCGGCCAGGCCGCGCGGTAGCGGCACGAGCATGCAGATCGGCTCGCCGCGGGCGAAGCGCACCTTCAGGCCGGGACGCGTCAGCTTGCAGTTCATCGTGAAGGTGGCGGGGGACCAGTCGGTTTCGACGAGGCCCTCCAGGGGGCAGGCGCCGTCCTTGACGCAGTTGCTCGGCCCCCCGACCCAGAGGTTGACCCCCGGCGGAGTGCGGAAGAGGTAGGGCAGGCTGAAGGTGACGATGCCGCTGCCGAAGTGGCTCTTGATGCGGCTGTCCGGGGGTTGGGGGCGGAGGTCGCCGTCGCAGACCTGGAAGCCCAAGGGGTCCGCTGGGACGGTGTCGCCGAAGAGAAGGTCCAAGTCATCGAGGGCGGGGCCGCCGTTCCAGGTGGCGGAGAAGCCCACGGGGTTGAGGAGAAGCCAGCCGGCCTGGTTGGCCATGACCAGGGGCAGGCAGCGGTAGGGGAAGTGCTGGCCGATGGCGTCCCTCCAGTCGCGGCGGGCCGGGGCGCAGACGATGGGCATGTCGCGCGGGTCGTGGATCTCGTAAGCCTGGATCAGGCGTGCGTCGTCGGGCACGGCCCCCACTCCTTCACCTGCGGCGCGACTGGGCGCAGCCGCGTCAGCCGCGGCAAAGGGCAGCCGCACGGCCGTCGCCTTTCGACAATATTACCGGCGAGGAATAGTCAGGGTGTCCCATTTATTCTCCTCAAGAAGAACAAGAGGCGCGTCCCTTTTCACTCTTTTTGAGTGCCTAATTATCCTCTATCGGGTGGGCGCGATTTTCTCCGCAAAGCCTTTGATATCAAGAAGTTTGGTGAACTGTCCCCATGGGTCTTCCATGGGTCTTCATGGGTTTCACCATGGGTTTCATGGGTTCCCGCCATGGGTTCTCGTCCCCATGGGTTCCCACGAAAAGAGGACGGGGCCCATATGCCTTGAAAAGGGCTCGAAGGGACAAAAGAGGGATAAATGGGTCGGGAGTCGTTAAGACAATTTGTCTTAACGACTGCCGACCCATTTGATTTGCCTGCCGGAAGAGGACTGACGCGACGGCGGGCCGAGCGCTCGGCCCGCCGTCGCGTCAGTCCTCTTCCGGCAGGCAAATCAAATGGGTCGGCAGTCGTT
>Ga0116217_10001020_pt1 | contig 27955 bp, 22 predicted proteins | sample Sb_taG_6_FD_89697 | JGI IMG/M metagenome (GOLD analysis project Ga0116217, IMG submission 89697) | Peat soil microbial communities from Weissenstadt, Germany - Sb_50d_4_PS metaG | ecosystem: Environmental > Terrestrial > Soil > Wetlands > Peat | place: Germany: Weissenstadt | collected 2010-09-21 | reverse complement strand
CGTTATCGCGTTCGTTATTCAGGATGATCTCCCCCACTGTGCCGCTGCCGGCCTTTTCGTCATTGGAGGTTCTGATCAGATGCCCTGTGTAGCCTTCCGCGACGAGTTTGGCCACAGTCCCCGCGGCAAAAAACGGGATGTCATCGGCATGGGGTTGGATGGCAGCCAGGACCCTGCCGGAGTGGGGCTTGCCCGAAAGCGGAGGCTCAATCACCACTTCCGGCACGCGCGCCCATTCCGCCGGCAGACCAATCGCGGCGAGCGGTCGCGCCATGCCTCCCGCCCTCGCGCGCCAAACGACTCCGCTTCCCAGAACTTGGGCAACAAACCCTCGACGCTGCATGACCACCTCCCACTCTGAGAATCCGTAGCACCGGCAGCCTGCCGGCCGCCTCTGGCAGCACGCGCCCGCCCTGGCCGGCAAGACGCCTGCGCCGCGTCACTATTAGCGTTGTTTCGAAGTGCTGCACAGACCATGAGTGACTGCTTTGAAAGTCGAATCATGGTACCACAGGAAGTGGCAGGCAGAGCCGGAACAGGCCTCCGAAGCTCTGAAACAATGGCCCTGCACCAATGGGAGTTCGCGGGACGCGTGAGGCCGCCCGACTGCGCCTCAGTCGCTCTCGCTAGTTTTCAATCACTAATTTCTTATACGACTCTATGCGGCGGTAGACGACGAGGGTAGCTCCGGCTTCTTCACGGATGCCACTTCGGCACTGCGCCGGGATGCGAGGGGACTGTCCACGGCTGCCCTGCCCCGTTTGGTCTTGCGCCAGCGGGCAAATTCCTGGCAGTACTTGGCCAGTTCCTGTGCGGCAAGTTGGCGGGCGGAGATTTGTTCAGGAGATAAATCAGGAAGAGTATAAGATGACATTAGAACCTCCGAAGGAAAGAGTCATTATACCATCCAAACTCGAGTCAAGCGACTTGTGCGGGAATGAGCTCGTCGCGATGGGCGCAAGACACCGCCAATTTGGCGCTCAGTTCGCACCCGAAGTCACCCGCACAAGGACAAATTGGCTCAATGACAGCGCGTAAAACCTCGCGACGGCTCTTTCAGTGGGGTTCGGCGTATTGATATACTTGTTGCTCACCGTTTCAAGGACGGCCAATGGTCTTCTTTTTCTTAAGCTATGGGAGGACAAAGGAACGTGACTGGATTTAGCGAGATTCTTGTAAGTCAGCAAACCCGCCTCGAACGCCTGGCGGCAATCTCGGAGCCGCTACGGCAGCCGCAGGAGATCATTCGCATCGCGGACCAGGGGAGGGGTCTCGAGGCTGAAGACATAGCCTCGCTCTACGCCGCAGCACGCGATCAGGCCCGTCGAGCCGAGCTTCAGGCGGCAGCAAACCGGATTCGAATGCAATGGGCGAGGAGGACAGTTGAATTCATCATCCCCGTCTACCTGACCAGCTTCTGCCAGAACGAATGCCTCTATTGCGGCTATCGCCAAAGCAATCCCATCGCCGAGCGGGTGCGCCTGGGCCAGGAAGACTTCGACAAGCAACTGGACTTGATTCTCTCCTGGGGACACCGCCAAATCGAGTTGGTGCTCTCCGACGACCCGGAGTTCGGCCCGGAAATGGTGGCCCGCTATGTCGCCGCCACGCGCCGCAAGCTCGATGCCCTCGGCGGCGGCATGGTCGCTTTGTGCTCCCCTGTCTACAAGCAAGAGGATTACGTGCGCTTGCGAGAGGCCGGACTGGATTGGGTGGTCGAGTGGCAAGAAACCTATCATCGCCCCCACTTCGACCGCTGGCACTATGGCAGCTCACCGAAACGCGCCTTCGAATCGCGCCTCGACCTTTGGGACCATGTGATAGCCGCAGGCATTACCAGGATTGGCATGGGCGTCTTGTTGGGGCTTTACGATTTCCGCCACGACACCTTGGCAGTTATCGAGCATGGGAACTACTTGCGCCGCACTTACGGAATTGAACCGCACGCCCTGGGCATCCCGCGCCTAAAGCCGGCGCGGGGCGTCCTTGCCTCGCAGAAGCCCAATCGCTTCACCGTCTCCGACGACGACTTCCGCCTCGTGGTCAGCGCCTACCATATGGCCTTTCCCACCTCGCGCCTGTTCTTCAACACCCGGGAGAGTTACGACCTCAACATTTCGCTGGTGTCAGCCGGCGACCTCTTCACCGTGGACTGCGAGACGCTGCCGGGTGCCTACTTGCGCCGGCATCTCCCCGGCCAGTTTTCGACTCACGATTATCCGCCGCGCCGGGAAGTCGCCGCTACGCTGGAGCGACGGGGTCTTGCCGCTCAGTACCTCGCCGAAGATACGCCTTGCCAGGTCGCGCTGGCGGCGCCTGTCAGGGGAACCGCGATCGATACGAAGCGCTGGCTGGACGAGCATGCTCAGGTGCGCGCGAGGCTGCAAGACTGGGAAACGGCGCTCCAGCGGCTTTCCACCCATGGCGCCCAAGCCATCGAGCGCCAGGCGGCGGACGCCTGCTTGCGCGAGTCGCTGGAATACTTCAAGGCAGTCCTGACCACACATGGCCGGCAAGAGGAATCCGAACTCTTCCCCGCCCTAGCGTCCGGCGCTGAGGCGGCCGCAAAAATTGCGGCTCTCTGCGCCGAGCACGAGCGTTTTGGCGTGGACCTGGATAAATTCGAACGGCAGATGATTTCCTACGGCCTTTCCAAGGACCCAACCGTGCTCTTGACCCTCGGCAGCCGTATGATTCGTGAAATGCGCGCTCACCTCGAGGCGGAAGAGCAATTGCTACGGTAGGTACGCTTGCGTACGGTAGGCGAAGCTAAGTATCGATGCAAGCGGGGGGCCCGTCTAGCCGACTATTTGTCACCTTCACGGCCTCGCTTCAAGTGCTCGGGAGTTTTCACTTCGTTTTCGCAAAACGGGGTGTCTTTTGCTCCTTTTGGGGTCCGATTGGTGTTAATTTGCACGCAAAACGCGCATAATTTGCAGCACTCAATAAAGTGATGTCATTTGTTTTCAGTTACTTCGTTGAGTTCGTTCCCACGATTTTTCATTTTCTGCAGTTCCCTACATTCTCCCATAGGCGGGACCATCCCGCGTTCCCGTGTGCCCCGGCGCCCGCCTGCGACAATGTGTCCAGAACAAGACCACCATGATAGGCTATCACATACTCCGGGGCTTGTCAAGCGGAAAATGCGAAAAAGGCGGGTGGACTTTCGCGAACCTTTCAGCCGTGCCTGACCCGGGCGCTTTGTGTAAGGTCATGTATCTTAACTGTCAATTACCCAATGAGTTAAGCACCTGGGGCCCGGGACGCCCGCATCATTTTTTTCTTGACAATCATGTTAAGCGGATGTATCAAGATCAACCGTCCTGAGATTCGACTAGCACTGAAACGCATAACGACGATAGAAATTTTTTGAGGCTCCAGTTTTCCGTAGATTCATACTTTTTTTGGAATGATTCAGGAAGTGCAGAAACGGGAATGAACGAGCTTTAGCTAGTTAAATCATAGGGTTGGACAACTTCTCCGATTTGGAATGCGGATTGCTCCATTCCGAAGGCTCGGGAAGTTGAGAGAATACCACCCCTTGTCGCTCCTCTCCCAGAGGGGGACGGTTCCTGAAGTCGCAATACAGAACAAAGCTTGTTCCAGGACATTAGAGAGCGGTTGATCCCGGGTAGTCATAGAGTTTTTTTCAAACTCAGGTAAGTCGCGAACGCAACGGTCTGGCGGCCTACGTTGCGCACGGGAGTTAGATTACGTGCAGCGGAGGAATGCCACGTACAGTTGCAATTCCCAACGAAATAATTTTCATATTTTCGGCCGTGTGGGGGCACGTCGGCCTCATGCCAGGATTCGTCTTGGCCAAATCGCAGGAGGTATAGCTAAGGAGGGTATGGCGAATGCGTAAAGTGAGGATTCTTCTAGTGCTTTCGTTCGCGCTGGCGGTCGCAGCGTTGGCGCCAGTTCTGGCTTACGGACAAGTCACCGGGACCGGAACGATTATCGGCACGGTAGCCGATCAGTCCGGAGCCGTCATTGTGGGTGCGGAAGTGAAAATCACGGATAAGGCTACCGGAACCTACCAGGTCCAGCCCAGTAACCAGGTGGGCCGCTTCACCTTCAGCAGCATCAAGCCCGGGATGTACGACGTCACAGTAACGATGAAGGGCTTCCGAAGGCTGGAGGTAGCTGAACAGGAACTTGTTCTCGGCGGGCAACTCACACTCAACCTGACGCTCGAAGTGGGCACGTCCACGCAGACGGTCGAGGTTACCTCAACGCCCGGCGCCGAACTGCAAACCATGAACTCCACCATGAGCACGAGCGTGACCGGCGCCAGCCTGGTCCAGCTCCCGTCTATGGACCGTGACGTGGCAGGGATCCTTTATTACACACCCACCACCGCGCCGAACTTTCACGGCGCTGAAGGCAACACCACGGCGGGCCAAGTTGCCGGGGCCACCAGCGACCAGAACATTATCTATCTGGACGGCGGAAACAACTCGAGCGGCCTCGAGGGCGACAATGCCTACATCAACGGAGGCCATGGCGTCGTGCCTATGCCGATGGAGAGCACCGAGGAATTTAAGGTCAATACCAACAACATGACCGCTGACTTCAGTCTCGCCTCGGGGGCCGAGGTGCTGGTCACTACCAAACGCGGCAGCAACACCTGGCACGGTGCAGGTTACGACTACTACCAGAGCGGAGCACTCAACTCAAACGACTGGGGCAACAACTTCCTCGCCATTCGGAAGTCACCCGCGCACCAGAACCGCTTCGGCGGCGCGGTGGGCGGCCCCATCAGTCCTGTAGTCTGGGGCGGCAAGACCTACATGTATTTCAATTACGAGGGCTACCGCTACCCGCGCTCTGGCACCGTCGAGATGGGGGTCCCGTCGGCCACCATGCGAGCCGGTGTATTGAGTTACGTCAACGCCTCGGGAGACCCGTCAAACCGCGTGCAGTATGACCTTAATAAGCCCACGGGGTGCGGGGACGCCGGCACGGAAGCGTGCGACCCGCGCGGCATTGGACTCAACCCGATAGTCAGCGAGATCTGGAGCAAATATACTCCCCAAGCGAACGACATGCATTACGGCGACTTGACAAACGGGAACTACTTCGGCTATCACGGCAACATTACCTATCCCCAGAGCGACAACTTCTTGGTCGGCCGCCTCGACCACTACTTTGGAACGAAGTGGCGCGGATTCGCGAGCTACCGGTGGTTCAACGATAAAAATCCTACCGAGGACCAGATCGACTGGGGCGGCGTGATACCAGGCGATAAAATGGGCGTACCTTCTGCGGCTTCCAGCAACGTAGCGAAACCTCGCTACGTCGTGCTGGGCCTCACGGCCAACCTCACTCCCTCCGTAACCAACGAAGCCCACTTCAGTTACACGCGAAACTACTGGCGGTACAACCGATTGGGTGGTCTGCCGTACGTGTCCGGCATTCCCGATGGTCTCGAATTCGGTGAACAATCCGCAGGTTCGAGTACCCTTTTCGCGCCCATCAACATGAATACCCAGAACTCCCGCTCCCGTCTCTGGGCAGAGCACAACTTCGACTACCGCGACACTCTGAGCTGGATCAAGGGCAATCACTACTTCCAATTCGGCGGCGACTACTTGCACCAGTGGTGGCATTTCGACCGCTATGACGACGTGGTGAGTGGTATCACCAGCGAGGTTTCACAGATGGCCAGGGTCCAGAATAATCCCGTCATGACCGCGGATGTTCAGCCTCCGTCGTGCGCGACTACGGCTCTGACGGACTGCCTGCCGTCCGCGTATCTTGGCTCCTGGAACAACCTCTACGCCAACACGCTGGGTATGATCGGAGAGACTGCCGTTGTCCTTAGCCGCAGCGGCGTGAACCTGACTCCCAATGCTCCAGGGACGCCCGCCCACTCTTACGCGATCGTTCCCACCTACAGCCTGTATTTCAACGATTCCTGGCACATCAAGCCCAACCTGACGCTCACCTACGGGCTGAACTACGGCGTCCAGATGCCGCCTTACGAGATCCATGGCACGCAGGACATCATGGTGGATGCCAGCAACAACCCCATGAACGCGGAGGCTTACTTGGCCGCCAAGCAGGCTGCCGCGCAGAATGGGCAGATCTATGACCCCGCCTTCGGTTACACCCCGATTCGCGCCGTGAGCATTAATGGGCAGAATAAGTATCCGTACGCGCCTTTCTATGGCGGCATGAGCCCGCGCGTCGGGCTCGCCTACAGTCCGGCGTTTGACAGCGGCGTGCTGCACAAAATCTTCGGCAACAAGGAGACCGTCATCCGGGGCGGCTACTCTCGCTTCTACGACCGTGGCCTGGGCATCAACCTGGTTTCGACGCCCGTGTTGGGCGATGGCTTCCTCCAGCCCATTGCCTGCATCGGGGCCGACACGACGGGGACGTGCAGGGGGGGCTCCGGCACCACTCCCTCCTCCATCTTCCGCATCGGCGTAGATGGGAACACTCCCCCCTTGCCGGCCATCCAGCCTTCCTTGCCAACCCCGGTTATGCCCGGCATTACGGCCCCGGCAGTATCCCTGGGCGCCACCATGGACACGGCGTATCGGCCAGGGTCGAGCGATGAACTCGACCTGAGTATCCAGCGGCAGTTGAAGGGCAACATGATTCTCGAGATCGGCTACACGGGCCGCTGGGCCAAACACATCTTCCAGGGCGTGGACATCAATGACGTGCCCTGGATGATGAAAATGGGCGGGCAGACCCTTGCCCAGGCTTGGGACGGCGTTTCGTTGGCGAGCAAGGCCGGCACGGCTCCCGCGGTGCAACCCTGGTTCGAGAAAGCACTGGCAGGCAGCAGTTACTGCGGTGGATTCTCGAGCTGCACGGCCGCTGTGGCCAGCCATGAGGCTCCATACATCGCCATCGATGACCTCACCGATACGTGGGCAAACATGGATGCCTCCGGCGCGTTCGTGTTTGGGCAGAACACCATTCCCTTCATGAACCAGGATAGTTGGACATACAGCGACACCAGCCTCGGCTTCGCCAACTACCAGGCTTTAGTTGCCACCCTGACCAAGCGCACCGGCCACGGCCTGACCTTCAACGGCAACTTGACCTATGGCCACGACTTGGGCCAGTTCTCACTCAACCAGGAATACACCTTGGCCAATGTCGAGAATCCCTGGAATCTCCGTACGGATTACGGTCCGAACCCCTGGGACCGGAAACTCGTCATCAACTTCCTGAGCACGTATGAACTCCCCTTCGGCAAAGGCCATCGCTGGACCACCGGCAGTGGCATTGTGAACCGGATCATCGGCGGCTGGTCGCTCGACCCGATCTTCACTTGGGCCAGCGGCACGCCCATCGAGTCCTTCAGCGGCTCCTGCCTCGAGTGGGGGAACGGCTACGACCCGTGGTGCGCGGGCATGACGCCGCTGGGCAACGTGCTCCAGTACGGCAACAGCAAGCATACCAACGTTATCGGCTCGAACGGTGTCGGCACTTCCGCGGACCCGGCGAACGGCGGGGTCGGCTTGAATATGTTCGCCAACCCGCAGCAGGTCTTCCAGAGCTTCCGGTTCAACTACGTCGGCATCGATGGCCGGAGCTATGACTATGGTCCGATTCGCGGACAGCGGCGCTGGAACCTCGACCTCGGCATCACCAAGGACACCCGAATCACCGAGCGTGTAGGCATCCAGCTTTTCGCACAGGCCTTCAACGCCTTGAATCACATGGAGTTCGCCGATCCGTCGCTGAACTTGCAGGGTCCTGGCAGCTTCGGTGTTCTCGGTCCAGGGGGCAATGGCGAGTACGGCGCCCTACCCAACGGGTATCGCCGGGTTATTCAACTCGGCGCCCGCGTGTACTTCTAGGACTATCAACAAACTACTAAGCTAGACTCAGGGGCCAAGCCGTCTTGGCCCCTTTTCTTTTGGGGATTTTGAACCACAGAGGCACTGAGGCACAGAGAAAGATTCTGAAGCTCTCAGTGCCTCTGTGCCTCAGTGGTGAATATGATTGAAAACGACCTGCTAACAGAGAAGATCATCGGTGCGGCGATTGAGGTACATCGTGCGCTGGGGCCCGGCTTGCTCGAGTCCGCCTACGAAGAGTGCTTGTGCCACGAACTGCATCTGGGAGGAATCGCCTTCGCGCGGCAGCAGCCTTTGCCGGTGGTTTACAAAGGCGTACGGTTGGATTGTGGCTATCGGTTGGACGTGGTGGTGGAAGGCCGAGTAGTTGTTGAACTAAAGACCGTCGACCGGATTCTGCCGATCCACGAAGCCCAGTTGCTGACTTATCTGCGCCTGGCAGGGATTCGTACCGGTCTCATCCTCAATTTCAACGTCCCGGTGCTGCGTCAGGGAATCAAGCGCATGGTGTTATGAACCACCGAGGCACTGAGGCACAGAGAAAAGCATTGAAGTCCTCAGTGCCTCTGTGTCTCAGTGGTGAACTAGAGGTGTGAAAACTTCGTCTGGCAATCGTTTCCGAAGGTGAACGAGTTGACCGTCAACCCCGGCTTGGTTGGCGTCAAGGTCACGGCGTGCGCGCCGAAGGCCGGGTTCTCGACCAGATAATACATGCGTGGTTCGCGCACTTCGATATAGGAATGGCCCTGCGGATCAATCTTCACGTCCACGCCTTTATCGGCGGCGGTCAAATCCTTGCCGTCCTGTTGAACATACACGGAAGAAGGATGGCCGTGGGAGACGTTCATGACAGCGTACAGTTCACGCGCGTGATAGCGCATCTCGAGCTTATCAGGCCCCGCCTCGCCGTTATTCTTTTTGCCGCGATAAGTCATGCCGTTCTTGTCGGCTTCCCACGGGCCAGATACAGCCGCGTGGCCGTCGTCGAGGTTGGCCGGAAGCTCGAAGTGGATCGTTTTGCCGTCGTGGTAGCCGTCCGTATTGCTCAGAACTCCCCTGCCTGACGAGTCACCCACATACATCTCAGGGGTCGGCGTCCCGCAAGATGGGGCGAAAGCGTCGGGCTCCGGCGCGATGGCATAGTCGGAGGGAAACTTTAATCCCGAATTTGCTTCCAGGAGAAGGCTCTGGACGGTGTGTTCGAGCGCGTCGTCGCTGCCTTCGCCGTCCTTGTGATAACGAACCAGCCCTCTGGCGTCAACCAGAAAAAGGCTGGGCCAGGAGTGGTTGTGATAGGCCTGCCAGAGCTGGAAGGTCGAGTCCACAAAAATCGGGTAGGGCAACTCAAACCGCTTCACCGCGGCTCGAATATTTTCGAAGTGGGAGGTGATATCAAACTCGTAATCATGCACCCCGACGATCTCGAAGCCGTACTTATGATAGCGCTCGTACAATTTCTTATTCTCCGCGAAGGTGCGGATGCAGTTGATGCACGAGTATTCCCAGAAGTCGATCAGCACCACCTGGCCGCGAAGCTGCTCCATCGTCAGAGGACGTGAATCAATCCATTGAGCAGCCGCCAGATCACCGGAAGGCAATGTAGTGACCGGAGGAGAGACGGTAGGGCCTCCAGGGCTCCCCGCGACGCCCGGCTGAGCCCGGCTGGGAGACGGTGGGGCCAGCGGCCTGGGGTTACCAGCCTCAGAGTTGGCGGGGGTTGGGAATTCAGGCGCGGGAAAGTTTGTAGGAGTCAAGCCCGGCTCATATTGGGCTTGAGCGGCAGCTGCGAAAAGCAGAAGGCAGAAAGCAGAAAGCAGAAGGCGGCCGCTCATGTTCGTCAGCCGACGAACACCCGGAACCCATGAAATGTCATTCCGAGCGGAGCGAGGAATCTCGCTCTGCGTCGAGTGGTTCACTGAACAAGGACCAGGGCGAGATTCCTCGCGGAGTTTATCCTGAGCACCCAGAGCGAGATCCTTCGCTTCGCTCAGGATGACAGCGAAGGGCTCGGAATGACAGGCGATTCCGGCTTCCAATTTCCGATTGCCAGTTTCCATTTTCCAGTTTCCATTTTCCATTTTCCCTCCCTTATCATACTCGCACAGAGCGGGCGCGGCGCAAGTGACTTTGTGTCTCTTGCGTTTTCGCGCAAAGGCTTTATACTGCCTCTCCCTTGGCCGAAGTGGACCCTCGATTGCTCTGGTTAATCGCGGGTGGGGAGCACGCGCTGTTCACCGTAACCCTCTCAGCGCCTCTGTGCCTCAGTGGTGCGAACGCCCTTACGAAAGGATCTACCATGAACCGAGTAACACGCCGCAAGTTCATCCAGGTGGCGTCTGCCGCGGCCGCCGGATCCATGGTGTGCTGCACAAACGGGAGGAGCCCGTGGCGTTTTTTCACCCTCGAGGAAGGGCAAACGGCGGACGCGATTTGCGAGCGCCTCATTCCTGCGGATCAAGATCCCGGCGCGTCGCAGGCGGGCGTAGTGAACTTCCTTGATATTCAGCTCATGGGTCCGTACAGGCGTTTTCGCTCGAGCTATCGCCAAGGCCTGAAAGGCATCGACCAGACGAGCCGACAGATGTATGGACAAGGCTTCACCGAGTTGAGTGCGGAAAAGCAGGACGCCGTACTGAAGGAGCTGGAACGGGGCGGGGCGACGGGAGAAGCCTGGAAGGAAATCTCCTCCAAAGACTTCTTTACGCTCATCCTGGGCCACACGATGCAAGGCTATTACGGCGACCCCCGGCACGGGGGAAACCGCGGGCGAGCGAGTTGGAAAATGGTCGGCTTGCCTTACCCGCCCATTCGCGGGCGGCTGCACTACGACCTGACAAGTGGGCAGATGGGCAGGTCGGCAGATGGGCAGATGAGGAAGTTGTGAGGGGCGTGACGGAACCTTTGCCTTTTGCCATTTGCATTTTGAGTTTTGACTTGCGCTTTCCCTGGGCGCCCACAAGGGTCGCCCCTACGCGAGAGGTTTCTCTGATATGGCTTTAAAACGTGTAAATGCGGTGGTGGTGGGAGCGGGGGCCGGGGGCGGGATTGTGGCGAAAGAACTGGCGGAGGCGGGCTTGAGCGTCGTGCTGCTGGAGCGCGGCAAGTGGTACACCGCCTTCGACTGCCGCAAAGACGATCTGCGCAATCAGCGCACTTCCGTTCTGGGCTGCGGCTTCGGTCCGGACGACGAGCGCAATCGCCGGGTGTTCGTGGACGCGCAGGGCCACGAGCGAGTGGTGCTCCCGAGCGACGGCGTTTACGGGAACAACGCCGCCTGCGTGGGCGGCGGCACGGCCAGCTACGGCGCGATGGCGTGGCGTTACATGGAAAAAGACTTCCGCATGCGCTCCACCTACGGCCCCGTCGCCAACAGCACTCTGGACGATTGGCCCATCAGCTACGCCGATCTCGAACCGTTCTACGAGAAAGCGGAGTGGGAAATCGGGGTCTCGGGGGACGATACGGACAATCCTTTCCGAGCCCCGCGCAAGAAACCGCTGCCCATGCCACCGCTCCCGCCCGGGCGCGAACACGCTATCCTGAAACCCGCCGCCCAGCGGCTGGGCTTGCACGCCTTTGACATTCCCATGCTGCGCAATTCGGTGCCCTACAACGGGCGCGGGGCCTGCATGCGCTGCCGCTGGTGCGTGGGATTTGCCTGCGAAGTCGACGCCAAGAACGGCACGCAGAACACCGTGATCCCCAAAGCCCTGGCCAGCGGAAACTGCGAGCTGCGCGCCGAGTGCGTGGTGAAGGAGATTCTCACCGACAACCGCGGCAGGGCAATAGGTGTGGCCTACTTCGACTCGGAGGACAAGCTCGAGGTGCAGCCGGCAGACCTGGTGGTGGCGTCCTGCGGCGCCACGGAAACGGCCCGCCTGCTGCTCAATTCCCAAAGCAGCCTGTTCCCTCAAGGGATTGGCAACCGCAACGACTGGGTGGGACGGAATCTACAGGGGCATGGCTACGCGGGGGCTTACGGTCTTTTCGACTATGACGTGTACGACGACATTGGCCCCGGCGCCTCCATTGCCATCTGCGATTACAACCACGGCAACCCGGGCATGGTGGGCGGTGGCGCCCTGTGCAACGAGTTTATCCGTTTGCCCATCCATTTTTCTTCCATGTCTCCCCCCAACCTGCCGCGCTGGGGCAAGGCGCACAAAGACTTCATGCGCCAGGCCTACCGGCGGACCGTCGTGGTGATGGGCCCGGCGCAGGAGATGCCCATGTTCGACTCCCGGGTCCAGGTGGACCCGCGCGTCAAGGACTTCTGGGGGATACCCGTGGTGCGCCTGTCCGGCTCGAACCACCCGCATACGGTCGAGTTGGGGAAGATGCTGTCCGCCAAGGCCGACGCCTGGCTGAAGGAAGCCGGAGCCGTCTCCACCTGGCCGCGTCCGCCGCGCGTGGGACTGAGCGGTGGTCAACATCAGGCCGGAACTTGCCGAATGGGCAACGACCCTAAGGCTTCCGTGGTCAATCGCTACTGCCAGGTGTACGACGTGGATAACCTTTTCGTGGTCGATGGCAGCGTCCACGTGAACAACGGCGGCTTCAACCCCGTGCTGACCATTATGGCCATCGCCTACTATGCGTCTGCGCATATCGTGGGCGAGTGGAAGGGCACGAGGTTTCGGGGTTGAAGAGCAATTCAAATGGCAAATGGCAAATGGCAAAATTCAAATGGTTTGAAACTTACAATTTCAAATGGGAAACCATTTGCCATTTGCCATTTGCCTTTTGCCTTTTGCCATTTGAATTGTTTTTGGTTTTCTAAATAACCTATGTCATCGCCACGCTTCCGCACGATACTTTTGATTGCACTGCTGGCGGCTGTGTTGATCCTTCCAGCTAGCAGCCTATACTACGACTACTCGCAGGGAAAGGCCTGCGCCCGCTGCCATGAAATCTGGCAGCCCTACACGGATTGGCACACCTCCGCGCACCGGAATGTCCCCTGCTCGGCCTGTCATGGAAGTGTGTTTACGTTGGACGCGGGCTTTCATTTGAACAACATCCGGCGGCTGGCGGACCATCTTTCGGGTAAGCTTCCGGAACGCGTGGCGCTCCGCGCCAAGGACAATTTCCAGGTGAACGAGGGCTGCCGGAATTGCCATGAGGCTGAGTACGCCGCTTGGGCGTCCAGTTCGCACAGCGCCACTTACTCCCAGATTTTCCTCGATAAGAAGCACAATCGCCAGCAGCACCTGATGGACGATTGCCTGCGCTGCCACGCCATGCATTTCCAGGGCGGTATCCGTGACCTGGTGGCTCCCATCGATTCCACGGGCCCCTGGCGCCTTCTGAAGCCTGAACTTGCCGCTCGCCCTGTCATTCCTTGCCTGACCTGCCACCAAATGCACCGCCAAGGCTTGCCCTTGGCACGGCCCGCCGTCAAGGCCGCGAACGCCAGTGCCAGCGAAGAGATTGCCCGGCCGTCCCTGGCGCTTTTTGATCGGCGGGAACTTGACCACGTTCCCTTGCAGAGCCTTTCCCTTCCCCAGATGCATCAGGGGACGCATGCCGTCAAGATCAGTCCGGACACTCGCCAGGCGCTTTGCTACCAATGCCATGCTCCGCTCGCAAGTCTCGAGGTGGCGTCCGGAGATGATCGAACGCCGATGGGCGTACACGAGGGTCTGAGCTGCCTGGCTTGCCATGAAAAGCACGGCCAAACCACTCGCGCTTCCTGCTCGACCTGTCATCCGCAACTATCGAACTGCGGCCTGGATGTGGAGAAAATGGACACGACCTTCCGTTCCACGACGAGTCCGCACAACATCCACTTTGTCAAATGCACGGACTGCCACACGAAAGGCGTGCCCCCCAAGAGGGTAAAGGCTAAAGTCTAAAGGGTAAAGGTCCTGTTTATCGCTTAAAGCGGCCCATCAGCTCCGCTTGAGCTAGAATGTGGCCCCGCATTGCACTATCCAGCTCTTTTCGCGTGGCCGCAGGGCGCAGATCGAGTTTCCCATCGAGAGCGTAAAGCCGAATGAAGTAGCGGTGAGGCTTACCTGGCGGAGGGCAGGGACCGCTGTAGCCGGTCCTTGAAAAGTCGTTGGTCCCTTGTCGTCCCCCGCCGGCCATTTGATCGTTCCCCGACAACGCTTCCGGAAGCCTACGGTAAGCTGCCGGCAGATCATAAACCAACCAATGCACAAAGGTCCCGGAGGGAGCGTCGGGATCGTCCTCGATAATAGCGAAACTCTGCGTGCCGGCGGGCGGGTCGCCCCACGACAGCGCGGGCGACACATCGGCAGCCTCGCAGGTGAAGCGCTTGGGTATGAATCCGCCGGGTTCAAAGGAAGTGGTTTTCAATTCCATCTTCGCAGCCTGTTGCCCGGGCACACGCTCCGGAACCGCAAACATCAGCATCGCCAAAATAAGCAGCGGCACGATTGCCAGAGCCCGCCGGAGCAAGACGGCGGCGCTTGAGTGGCGAGCGTTTTTGACCATTACGATAACCCTCCCCCCTAGTCTCCAATCCCCTGCCCCTCACACCCGGCGCCTGACACCATCCTTCACCGCTGTGGAAACATGAACGATTCCAGCATGTCTGCCCGGGCCTTCTCGTCCAACGCAATTAGCGTGAGGATATCCCTTACAGAGATCATGCCGCGATACTGACCCTCCTGGTCGACGACCGGCAGGTGGAAGAAGCCGTGCTTCTCCATGAGCCGCACACACTCATGTAAAGACGTTTCGGGCGGCACGACGGTAAGCTCTGAGGTCATGATCTCAGACACGCGCATCCAGGCAGGGCACTTGTTCTCCGCCGCGACCTTGTCAGAAATATCGCTTTGTGACACAACACCGAGGAGCTTGCCCTGGCGATCGCACACGCCGACTGACCGGATTTGCTTTTCACGCAAGTAGCGCGCAGCCTCGTGTACGGTGACGTCATCGGCAATACAGTAGAAATCCTTCCTGGAATCGATCAGATCTTTGATTGTCATAGCTCCCCCCATGGAGTTGCATTTCACTGAATATAAAACCGAGCTTGGCCCGGTTGCAAGGGGTTTTGGTTGCAGGATTATGTTAATCTGGCTGCGAGGTGGGGACCATGGGACCTTTCCGTTATCACGTGTTCGTCTGCGAGCAACAGAAGGCTGAGGGAGTGCCATGCTGTGCGGCACGCGGCTCGGCGAAGGTGCTCGAGGCATTGCGCAAAGAGGTGGCTCAGAAGGGGCTGGCGAATGACGTGCTGGTCACCGCCTGCGGCTCGTTCGGCCTCTGCGATCGCGGGCCGAACATGATTGTTTACCCCGAGGGCGTCTGGTATTCCAGCGTGGGGCCGCAGGACGTGCCGGAAATCGTGAAATCGCACTTTCAGGGTGGACAGGTTGTGGAGCGCTTGGCGAATAAAGACGTGGCCGCTCTTAAGCAGGAAATCTGCGCCAACCGCGACAAGGCCATAGCTGCGCAACGCGCGCAAGCTGCCTCCGGCGTTCTTCCCGACGAGATGAACCGCACCCTGCGAGGATTTCAGGAAAGCCGGGTGGTCCTCACGGCCGTCGAGTTGGATCTGTTTACCGCCGTGGGAAATGGGGCGACCGCCGCTGAGGTAGCTGCCCGCGTGGGCGGCGATGTGCGCGCCACGGAAATGCTATTGAACGCGCTCGTCGCGATGGGATGGTTGGTCAAGAACGGCGCCATCTTCGGTAATTCTCCTGCGAGCGCGAGGTATTTCGTGGCGGGTTCTGCGGATGACTCGCGGACTGCCACGCTGCATGTGGCGCACTTGTGGGAGACGTGGTCCACGCTCACCGAGTGCGTTCGCGCCGGCACCTCGGTGACTCGCCAGGCAAGGGCAGAGAGAGGCGAAGACTGGACGCGCGCTTTCATTGCTGCCATGCACCGCAACGCACGCGCGCGCGCGCCGCTGGTGGTCACTGTCGTCGGCACGGAAGGCGTGTCCCGCATGTTGGATGTGGGCGGAGGCTCGGGCGCCTATTCCATCGCCTTTGCGAGCGCAAAGGAAAATCTCGAAGTTGACCTGCTGGACTTGGCGGAGGTCCTCCCCATCACGCAAGGACACATCGAAGAAGCCGGTCTGGGGGGTCGCATTCGGACGCGGCCGGGAGACTTGCGCTCCGACCAACTTGGGGTTGGATACGACCTGGTGCTGGTGTCGGCCATCTGCCACATGCTGGGCGCCGATGAAAACAGGGATCTCTTGAAGCGGTGCTTCCAGGCCCTTGCACCAAGCGGCCGTCTGGTAATCCAGGATTTCATCCTCGAGCGCGATAAGACCGCGCCCAAGTCAGCCGCATTGTTTGCATTGAATATGCTGGTGGGGACACGCGGGGGAAGTACCTACACAGAGGCGGAATATGCTGCCTGGCTCACGGAAGTAGGCTTCGGGGACGCGCGACATGTCCGGTTGCCCGGCCCCTCGGGGCTGATCATCGGCCGCCGAGTGTAGGGGGAGGGCTTGCCCTACCTACATCGCGGTTGTGGCCAGGGCGTGAAGGTATTTTTCGAGCTTCTTACTCGCCATCTCTCGCAGCGCGTGCCCGTAAGGGACGAGTTCGAGGTTGAACTGATCGCAGGCGGACTCGAACTGCTGAACCAGATCGGAGAAATAGGCTTTGGCGCGGGCCTGGCCGCCTTCGAGTTCCACTCCGTACCCATGCAGTTTAGCCCGGGCTTTCTCGGTTAGCTTATCGAGTTCTGTGGAGAGATCGGCGCGAACCTTGTCGAAACTGGCCAGCGCACGGCTGTACGACGCGTTGTCTCGCTCGATGCGGCGGGTAAGAAAACTCCCCCGAAGGCGGATGGCAAAATCGAACCAGCGCCCGCGGACCAGTTGCCGGAGCGCCTCACTGACGGAGTAGAACTGGCGGGAAATGCGGAAGATTCCTGCTTGAAGCTCGGAGGGGCTGATGAGCGAAGAGCAAACCACCGCATGCTGAGCGTCGAAAAGCTGCCAGTCGCCCCAGGCGAAGATCCGTTTCTCCTCGGCAAGGCGGCGGGTCAGGGGTGGCCCCGGCACGGCAGTCAGTGCAAAGAACTGTGTGGTGGTGAGGCCTGAGTTTCGCGCGAACTCCAGCGTCTCGCTCAGGGTCTCCGGTGTGTCGGCGTCAGAGCCCAGCACGAACATGCCATGCACCCGGATGCCCGCTTCCTCAAACGCCGCGATAGCGCGCCGGTTTTTCTCGAGGGTGGAGTGTTTGTTGAAGAGTCTGAGAGTTTCTTCGTTCACCGACTCGAGGCCGATGAAAACCATGGCGCAGTTGGCTCGCTTCATCAGCCTCAGCAGTTCCCGGTCCTGCGCCGTCTCCACCCGCACTTGGGCGAACCAGCGCGGCATCTTGACTCCTTCAGAGAGCAGCCGCTCCAGCAGCCGCGTGGTGCGGGCGCGATTGGCGGCGAAGATATCATCGCCGAAGAAGATCGGCTTGCCGTTCAACTGGATGGTGTGGCGGACCAAGGCCACAGCCGCATCGTCGCTGAGGAAGCGGAATCCGCGCCCAAAGTTCTCAATCACCGAGCAGAACTCGCATTCATAGGGGCAGCCGCGCGACGTATTGACGACGTTGTGAGTAATGCCCCGATTGACGCAGTCGGAGTACAAAGGAAAAGGCAGGTCGGAGAGTTGTTCGCCGGTCAGGAAGGGACGATCCGGATTGCTGATGACTTCGCCGTCTGGGCCGAGATAACTCACTCCCAACAGATCGTCGAGATGCGGCCGCTCCAGACTTTCTTGCAGACGTTCAAGCAACAACGGCAGCGTGTAGTCACCTTCATGGTTGACGACGATATCGCCAAACTGCAGCGACTCGTCCGGCAACGCCGTGGGGTGGGGGCCGCCAAAGACAATTTTCACGCCGGGATTGAGAGCGCGAACGCGGCGCGCCAATTCAAACGACTGATTCGCCGTGCGTGTGATGACCGAGAGCCCCAAGACATCGGTGGCCGCTAGGCGCTTCCAATCATCCGCATCCAGGCGGCCCGCGGCGTGGTTGTACTGCGGGTCGAGCGTGACCACATCCTCGTAACCCGCCCGCCGGCAAACCGCACCCAGCAAGGGTATGCCGCGAGCGGGATAGCGGAACAGCGAATAGACGTCTTTCGCCATTCGGCCGTCCAGGCTCCCATCGACGGTGGCGGGCAACTCGACAATTGTAACGCTCAAGTCCTTCACCGAAACACCTTCCCTTCATTTGTACGACATCAGCACTGCACAAGTTCTTCCGACTACAACACGCACGAATTGAAGCTCCCAGAATACAGCGAGAGAGCATACCACGTCCACAATATGACATCTGAACATCACTTCACATAGACTGTCAGTTCAAAACTGCTCACATCCGGGATTTATCTGCACCTTTGGAGTTGCCCACTTATCCGCGCCTCATTGAACGGTTGACGGCGATTGCTATAGAATGACAAGGTTGTCTCGACATTGACTTTGAACACTACGAGAAGGGAAAACGCTTGCAGTCGCTGAAAAGACATCTGCCCGGCTCCTGGCGCAAGCTTCTGCTTTCCCTGACCCTTCTAATCAGCGGCTTGGGGCTGCTCTTATGGCCTGCGCGTACTCTGCGAAGCGATAACTTTGTCTTTTACTTCCCCAATTCGCGGCGCGTCATTCCTCTGGAAGTGATCGATAGCGTCCAGTATCTGCCCCTTCTTCCAGTCCTCAACTTGGTGGGAACCCTGAACGGCCTGACGGAACGCCGGAACAATCTCAAGGTGGCTTTTGGAGACAGCCACATCGAACTTCATGACGGCGATCCAAGAGTTCGTCTCGATAAGAAGACCTTGATTCTCGCGGCTCCGGTGCGGGTTTCCAATGGGAAATGGATGGTGCCCAGCGACTTTCTGACCACCGTGCTGGCCAGGCTAACGAGCCAGGATGTGGAGTATCAAATCGGAACGAACCGGGTTTTCATTGGCAATATCAAACCCGGCTCGTTTACCGTGCGCATGGAACAGGAGAGCAGCGGCGCGAGGCTCACCTTCCAGTTCACAGACAAGGTGACGGTTCACACGGAGTCAACTAACGGGAAGTGGGTCATGTTCCTGGGGGATCACCCCATCCAACCTCTTGAACAATCATTTCACTTCCAGAATCCTTATATCAGTGACGTGCGATTTGACGATCAGGACGGACTTCCCAAGCTTGTCATCACTCCATCCGCAGCAGGTATGAACTTCTATCCCGAATTGTTGGAAGGCGGCAAGGTGTTGCAAGCTGAGGTCTCCAAGCCGGCGCCGGCGCAGCCCCCGCCCCAGACGCCGAAAGGGCCTCCCCCTGCCACGCCGTCTTCGACTGCCACCACGGCACCACCCGTCGCACCAGGGTCTGCCACGGGCACTGCTGCGCAAGCCGGGCCAGCCACGCCGGCGGGTCCGCCCTTGCCGGTGGTGGCGTTGGACGCCGGCCACGGCGGCGAGGACAATGGCGCGCGCAGCCGAGACGGCGTTCTGGAGAAAGAGTTGGTTGCGCAACTCGTGGAGCGGGTGCGCCAGGCACTGCTTACCACGGGTAAATTCCGGGTCGTCATGACCCGCACGGGTGACGCCAATGTGACCTTCGAACAGCGCGCCGTGGCCGCGAATGTGGCAGGCGCTGCGTATTTCCTCACCTTTCATGCGGGCGACTTAGGCGGCGCCTCGCCGCAGGTGGCAATTTACACCTACCAATCGCCTGGCTTGCCAAGCCCTTCCTCAGAAGGCGGGGCAAATCCCTTTTTCGTGGCGTGGGATCGAATCCAGGAAAACCACATCGGCCAAAGCGGCAAACTCGCTCAGACCATCGAACAGGACCTTGCCGTACTCGCCGGAGTCACTGTCGATCCGGCTACGGCAGCGCCGGAACGCACTTTGCGCAGTGTCAATGCGCCGGCCGTGGCAATTGAGATCGGCAGCTTATCGCCCGATGTCGACGCCGGCCCGCTGACCGACGCGGCATTTCAACTCCACCTTTCATCCATCGTGGCTGAAGCGCTGAGCGCTTTGCAGGCTGGAGGCGCCTGAGACATGAGCCGCCGCGCCAAGATTTTCTGGATTGCCCTGCTGGTGGTTTTTGCCGGAGGGCTCTTCTATCTGCGTTCGCTGGCGCGGCGTGTCTTTTTTGAACCTCCTGCGCATAGTGACGAATCTGCTAAAGCCCGCCTGAGCGAGGCGGTCCTGCAGTCCGGCGCCGGGCCCAATGAAATCGCTGTCCTGTTCTTCCCTTCGCTGATCGGCCGGGGGCTCGTGGCGGAAAGCCGACCGATCAAATGGGCGCCGTCCGGGGCCGACCGAGTGCGCCAGGTTCTGCTGGCGCTGGCGGAGGGGCCCAGCCAACGCCTCGGCCACCCGCTGGCGGCCGCAACCACAGTTCGCGCCGTCTTCTTAACCTTGGACGGGACGGCTTACGTAGACCTTTCGAGCGATCTTGTCAGCGGCATCTATCCGGGAATTGAAGCCGAGTCTCTGGCTGTTTATTCCATCGTGAACTCCATTACGACCAACATCCCTGCGGTTAAGAGGGTCAAAATCCTTATTCAGGGCCAGGAAGTTGACACGCTCGAGGGTCACGCGGACTTGACCGAAGCTATCGTACCCGATCCAACGCTGGTGAAAGGCAACCCGTGAAATGCGTAGGAGCGGTTCGCGAACTGCCCCTACAACACAGGAGATCGCATGTCCTCGACGCCAAAACTCTTATCAGGTCTGCTTTATTCCGGTGGCAAGCTGGTCCGTCCGGACCGGCGTCCCGCCGCGGAACTGAGACCTGTCGAAATCGTACCCAACTTCATCACTTCCGCGGAGGGATCGGCGCTGATTCGCCTGGGTGAAACTCAGGTGATTTGCACGGCCACGGTCGAAGACGGTGTTCCGCCGTTCCAGAAAGGCACTGGTCGAGGCTGGATTACCAGTGAATACGCCATGATCCCCCGCGCCACCGAAGACCGCACTCCGAGAGAGGTGATGCGCGGACGGCAAGGCGGCAGGAGCATGGAAATTCAGCGTTTGATCGGAAGATCGTTGCGCGCCGTGATCGACCTCGAGGCGCTTGGCGAGCGCACAATCTGGGTCGATTGCGACGTGATCCGCGCGGACGGCGGAACTCGAACGGCCTCGATCACGGGTTCTCTCGTGGCGCTGGGCTTGGCTGTCCAGAGGCTCGCGGGACTCAAGGCCCTGCGCCGCAATCCCATCCGGGACTATGTCGCGGCGATCAGTGTGGGAATTGTGGGCGGAGAAACCCTGCTCGATCTGGTTTACGCCGAAGACTCGAATGCCGACGTGGACATGAATGTGGTGATGACCGGCTCCGGCCGACTGGTGGAAGTGCAAGCCACAGCGGAAGGCAAACCCTTCAGCCTCGATAATCTCAATACCCTGATCGAAGTCGCTCGGCCGGGCATCGAAAAGCTGTTGGCCGTCCAGCGCTCGATTCTGAAAATGGAACCACGGTAGGCAGATGGGCAGATCGGCAGATCGGCAGGTGGGCAGATCGGCAGGTGGGCAGATCGGCAGGTGGGCGGATCGACAGGTGGGCAGATAGGCAGATGGGCAGATGGGCAGGTGGGCAGATGGGCAGGCGGGCAAGTCCGTTGATGAAACCCTGTCATCCTGAGCGAAGCGAAGGATCTCTGTAGTTGTTCGTCAACCAGCTATACCTTATACTTCACACTTCAGACCTTAAACTCCGATTTCCCTGATGCCCCTTATCACTCCCGATTCTCCGCTCTATCTGGCATCCTCGAACCCTGGTAAGCTCCGGGAGTTCAGCGCCGCGGCCCTAGCGCGCGGCATTCGTGTAGAACCCGTACCCGGTCTCAAGAGCCTTCCGGCCTGCATCGAAGATGGCAACAGCTTTGAAGAGAATGCTCGCAAGAAAGCACTGCACTACAGCGCCTTCGTCTCGGGCGCAGTGTTCGCAGACGATTCGGGGATCAGTGTGGACGCGCTGGGAGGCGCGCCGGGGATATTCTCCGCCCGCTTCGCAGGACCTGACGCGACCGACGATGAAAACAATCGCAAACTGATAGAAGAGTTGGGCCGCGTCGAGAGCGTGCGCGATGCCGAGAGCAGGCCCAATCGGGCCGCGCACTACGTCTGCGTTATCGCCCTGGCGCACTCAGGCCGCATTCTCGGCGTTACCGAGGGAAGAGCGGACGGTGTGATCCTTGATGAACCGCGAGGAACGGGAGGCTTCGGCTATGACCCCTACTTCTTCTATGCGCCACTCGGTATGACTTTTGCCGAGCTGCAACCCGGCGAGAAATACGCCGTCTCACATCGTGGCAAGGCATTTCGTCAACTGTTGGACCTGATCGAAAACCCCACCGCCAAGTCATCTTGAGTGGACATAGACCTTTCTCCGACCCACGTCAGTTGGCTCTCGCCAGACCCTGATATTCCGCAGAGGCGCCTTGAGGCGCCAGCACCCACAAGGTGTAAACCCCGAGGGCCGTCCCCAGTGGAAAGTGGATAAGGCTGATGCAGCCGAGCACGATAGTGAGCATGCGTGCCCAGGGACTGTGCGCCATCAGGCCTCCACCCGCAATCAGTCCGGCAATGGCAAAGCCCGAGAAGATCAAGCCAAGCCCGCCCAAAAACGGACCTATGAACATGCGCATGGGTGCAGGTATCGGCATCATCATGTAGGGGAAACGCGTATGGCCCAAAATGAGCAAGGCCAGCCCCGGGATCAGCCGCAACCCGGAAAAGATGATCCAGAGCAGGCCGAGCGTGGTGATGTGCCGCGCCACGCGCGACGGACGGGCGTATCCAACGCCGGGGCCGGGCATGGTGGTTTGAACTGGCGGCGCAGGCTGAGGCAGCGGCATGGGAGCAGCGACCGGGACGGGAAGCGCCACGCCAGCCACCGGCTGGCCGCATTTGTTGCAGAATCTCAGACCAAGCACGACTGGAGCACCACAGTTAGCGCACTGCATAGCGTTACCTCGCTTTCTAGCATCATCATACGCCCAAACGTGGCTGAATGTTCCCTACTGTCGCGGTACTGAAGAAGATGAAACCTTCGATGGCCTGTCACCCTGAGCGTAGCGAAGGGTCTCTGCAGTCGTTCTTCTTGAGCGAACTGCGGGGATGCTTCGCTTCGCTCAGCATGACAGCGTGCGGGTAGCGCGTAGCACGGGCAAGAGTGCTTGTGCTACCAGGACTCTGATAAACTCAGATGGCATGCAGAGCGGAAAACCCAGCCAGACGGCTCTTGCCGCCGCCTTTCACCGGGCCGCCCATCAGGTGCTCGAGCAGGGCCGGATCTTCTCCGATCCACTGGCTGTTCGAATCCTGGGAATGGACGCGCAGAGTGTTGCGCGCCGGGCTGAGGAGAACCCTGCCGCACGCCGCATGCGACTTTTCATCGCCGTCAGAACACGCTTCGCCGAAGATGCACTGGCTGTCTCCTTCGAGAACGGCGTCCGCCAGGCGGTGGTGCTCGGAGCGGGACTAGACACCTACGCGTACCGCAATCCGTTCGGCGAGCGCTTGCGCATCTTCGAAGTCGACCACCCCGCCACCCAGGCCTGGAAACAAGAACTCCTGCGAGATGCAGCTATTCCGGCGCCCGGGTGGTTGGCTTATGCCCCGGTTGATTTCGAACACGAAACTCCGGCGGAACGTCTGGCGGCGGCCGGTTTTGATCGCACGCAACAGACGTTCTTCACCTGGCTTGGAGTGGTCCCCTACCTGAAGGAAGAAGCCGTATGGTCCACCCTGGCGTTCATCGCCGGCCTGCCCAACGGGGCGCATGTGGTGTTCGACTACAGCGATCCCCCGGCATCCTTGACGCCCGAAGGGCGGGCCCATCACGACCGGCGGGCTCGGCGCGTAGCCGACCTGGGGGAGGCCTGGGTCACTTACTTTGAGGCTGAAGGACTCCACCCCAAATTAGCGGCCCTCGGATTCGGCGAGATCGAAGACCTGGGGCCGGCTGAGATCGTGGCCCGTTACTTTCCGGGCCGAAGCGGTTCCATTCCCGACAAGGGCGGGCATGTGATCCGAGCGGCTTCCAGGGTTCGCGTCAGCACTCAATGACGCAAGTCACCGTCACAACGTGGCATTCTGGAAGGGCGGGGCTTCAGCCCCGCCACTTCCGGACACGCGATGGATAGGGCCTTTAGGCCCTGAAGCCACTCAGCTTCAGGGGCTAAAGCCCCCGACGATAAGCCGTTCTCCGCGGCGGGGCTGAAGCCCCGCCCTTCCCGCGCGCTGCAACACGACGCGGGCTCCCGTTAGCTATTACTAGGCTCTGTTCCTGGTAAGCACGGGGAGCCGTCGACCTTCCAGTTTCTCGATGGCCTCACGCAATTGGGCAGGCAAGGTGACGGACTTGCCGCTGCGGTAGTCGATCCAGACCAGGGTCGAGTCAAGGTCTGCCGCTACGATTCCGCGCCCGGCACTCACGATGCGGTGCGCCATGGTGAAGCTGCTATTGCCGATCGCGGTGATACTGGCGCCAACCTGAATGGTGTCCGGATAGGTGAGTGGAAAACGGAAATCGCAGTGGATCGCCGCCAGGATCGGCCCCTCCTCCACAATTGCCGACCCGTCCCAAGCCTTGGCTTGGGTCAGATAAGCGATGCGCGCGGTCTCGGCCCAGCGAAAGTAGACGACGTTGTTGACGTGGCCGAGGGCGTCCTGATCTCCCCACTGCAAGGGAAGCGGGACGATGACGGGGAAATGCTCGAGGAGTTTGTGTGGAGTTTTCATAGCACTCGCTCATACGCGTCGTTGACAGGCACCCAGAAACAATGAAAACCACCCGACGGTGGACGGATGTGGTGCGGGCGTCTCGCCCGCTGTGGCACGGGCATCCCGCCCGTGCGCGGGAGCGGGACGCTCCCGCGAGCGCGGGCGGGACGCCCGCGCCACGATTTTCAGAGCAGCGACGAGAAGATATTGTCTTGCACCTCCCAACCCTGGAGTTGGCTCTCGTCAATGGCGTTGTTTTGGATTTGTTCGCCAAGCCGAAAGAAGCGGAAAAGATGCCGCTTGGTTCTTCGTGTCGCGTATTCCGTCATGGCCCCGGAATTAATCATGAACGCCCAGTCGCTGGCCTGGGCCAGGAACAGTTCCCTTCTGGCCTGCGCCAGCGCACGCCCGGCTAGCGGCCCGGGGCGACGCTGCCCGTCCGATAGTTTCTCCATGAGCCGAGCGGCCCGGTGTAAATGAGGGTAGATCCAGTCATTGCTGCCGTTCAGCCACACGTCGTTGAAACCTTCGTACCCCCAGCTTGAGATGGCCGGTGCTGCAACCTGGTTGATCGGGTATTCCTCGAGGTATTCGGAAAGGGTTATCAGGCGCAGGGATCCGTCGCCGCTCGCGATCTTGCGTACCAGGTGATTCACCCAAGCCGGCCCCTCATACCACCAGTGGCCGAACAGTTCCGCGTCGTAAGGCGCCACAATCAACGGTTTTCGGTCCATGGCCAGAGCCAGGTATTCGATCTGCTTCTGGCGGTTGAGGATGAAATTGCCGGCGTGCATCTCAGCCTTGTTTTCCGCCCGCTCCGGATCGTACGGCTCCTTCTGGTTGGTCTTACCCGTGACACGATAGTACTTGAATCCCGTGTCGAGTCGAATGCCATCCCGGTGAATGTATGGACGTAGATATTCAATATCCAGGTCATACGCAATATCACGATAGAAGTCGCGATAATCGTAATCTCCGGGATATCCTTCTACGGAACTCCAGACCTGGCGCGACGATTCCGGATCGCGCCCGAAGACCGCCAGCCCCGAGGGAGAGTAAATCGGCGCGTACACACCCTGCTTCGGCCGAGGCTCGGCGCGTGTGACGCCGTGGGTTTCCAGGATGGTGAAACGGATGCCTTCCTCGCTCAGCATTCGGCCCGCATCCGGAAAATAACCGCATTCGGGCAGCCAGAAACCCTCAGGCTTTCGACCGAACACCTGCTCGCCATAGGCGATTCCCGTTTGGATCTGCGCTCGCACCGCGGAGGGATTCAGCGACAGCAAGGGCAGATAGGCATGAGTGGCGGCGCTGCCCAAGATCTCTATCTTTCCCAGCTCTTGAAACTTCCGGAAAGCCTCCACCAGATTGCGGCCATAGCGGTTAGCGAAAGCATCTCGAAGGTTGAGGAAGCGCTGATGATACAGTTGAGCCAAGCGGTGGAATTCCGGCTCCTGAGCCGTTCGCTCCGTCTCCTTTTCAGCCAGCGCAATCAGGCGATCGAAGCGCTGCAAATAACGAGATTGCAGAAACGGATCGAGAAGCATCGAGAGGAGGGTTGGCGTAAAGGAAAACGTCAGGCGAAAATCCACCCCGTCCTCGACGAGGCCCTCGAGAACAGAGAGCAAAGGAAGATAGACTTCCGTTAGGGCTTCATGTAACCAGTTCTCCTCGAGTGAGTCCTGATGCTCGGGATGCCGGACGAACGGCAGGTGGGCGTGAAAGATGATGCTAAGATAACCCTTGGACATTTGCTTACGACGACTTCTGCCCCGACGACAGACCCGCGCGAAAGCTTCTTTCGCTCAAATCGGTGAGGTCGGCGCGCAACTCCGCTGCGGCTTGGGATTCTTTCCTGCGTTCCACTCCCGGCGACCACCAGGCCGAGTCCCAGCTCCGCTGCCGGTAAAACTCGGCGAGTCGCCGTTGCGTCTCTTCGTCCGGCGCGCCGCGTGATAACCTCGTCCGCTCGAGTTCTCGGTCAATCCCGCCGTCGTCCTCGGACTCGTCATATAGCGGCCGGCTGTGGAAGGCGCTCGGCTGTGCACCCAGGTTCGCTTCCTCGCCTGGATGCCCGGCGGACTCAGGGAGAGGTCCCGAAGCGCCCCGGTGCTCCGGCCCATTCACTTCCCAGTCTCGCGGTTCAGGGCAGGCCGGCGCGGTTGGCAAAGCCTCTCCCAATCTCAGCAATCGCCTCGGGGGGGCCTGCGTCTTGTCCTCCGAAGGAGCGCTTTGCGATGCGCTCCTGACCTCTGGCGGAGGGGCAACCACCTCTGCGGGGGAGTGGTTGCCCTCGACACGGAGATAGCGCTCTTCGGTCTTGTCCGACGGGCAAGCCTTGGGCATCTCCGCAACGTTGGACCGCGCCAGCAAACGGAACGAACCTTGACCCAAGTAGATCCCTAAATCGAGACAGTAGGAATTGGCAGGATGCTCCTGGTGGACGTACCATTTCCCGGCGCTCAGGGCAATGGCAACCTCAAAACAGCTCGCGGAATTCAAGCTGTCAGAGCTCGCCTGAGTGGTCTCGTAAAACCTCAGCACCGGTCGAGCCCGCGGACCAAGCCGGCTGAACACCCTGCCCACTTCTTCCAGGTCACGAGCCGAAAACTCCCAGTAAACATAGAGGAGGTGGGGATTGACAGGCAGCAGGACTACCTTTGTTTCTTCATCGCCGCCCGGGATTTCCTCGTCTTCCAATCGCCTGCGCGCGTAAAGTTCCTCGGTGTCCCGCTCCTCGCCGGATTCTGCTACGTCCGGGATCACGTCAGGCAAGGCACTGTCCCGAGGGAGCAGCTTCGATTCCTCCTCACTCTTGTCCACGGCGGCCTCTCGATCAGGATGCTTCAGCTCTGCCCAACCCTCGGCGCATGCCACTTATTTGCCTGGCCCGAAGGACTTCCACTCCAAGCGACAATCCCCGCATTTCAACGCTCCGTAGACGTTATAGTAGGTGCTGTAACCCGTGCTCGTATCGGACTTGGCAAGCGTCATCTCGTCATGAATGTGTGCGTGCTGATGACAGAGGGCACGGCCACAGGCAGCACAGACTCCTCTTGCCTCTTGTTCGCAAAACCAACACTTCATAAAGAAAAGTCTCCTTCTTGAGCACTTGAGCCCACCCAGCGGCCAGATTTCAAATTCCGGGAGCTACGGTCAGTGCGAGTCCTCAGGCGGAGCATTTTCGCGCGCCGAGAATATACCTCACCATAGTAGTACATCGTGGGCTGTGGCCGCAACCAGCGGCGCTCCGCATCCAGGGCGGCGTCAAAGTCGCAGGAGAGTACGATTGAAGCGGACGACCTAGCGCAGCTTTGGAGTGCGGCGGCTTGCCGCCGCTTTGTTTCCGCGAGCTTGCTTGCGGAGGTGGGCGCAGACAGCCCGGCCAGCAAGCTGGCCTGCGGGAAAGCGGCGGCAAGCCGCCGCACTCCAAAGCTGCGCAGTCGACTTTGACGCGACCCTGG
>Ga0116217_10001018_pt1 | contig 27961 bp, 19 predicted proteins | sample Sb_taG_6_FD_89697 | JGI IMG/M metagenome (GOLD analysis project Ga0116217, IMG submission 89697) | Peat soil microbial communities from Weissenstadt, Germany - Sb_50d_4_PS metaG | ecosystem: Environmental > Terrestrial > Soil > Wetlands > Peat | place: Germany: Weissenstadt | collected 2010-09-21 | reverse complement strand
GGCCGAGGTGAGCCCCCGCGTGGCGCCCACATTGACGCCGATCACCGGGCCGCGGTGCTGCGCGCGCATGAGATCGATGGGGAGATTGTCCATGACGCCGCCGTCGACCAGCACCTCGCCGCGCTCGATCACCGGCGGCAGCAGCCCCGGGATGGCGACGCTCGCGCGCAACGCCAGCCACAGCGGCCCGTCGCGATGCACGACCGAGCGCGCCGTCGTGAGATTGGAGGAAATGCAGAAATAAGGCCGCCACAGATCCTCGACCTGCACCTCGCCGAATTGCGCGCGCAGGAGGCGCGACACCTTACGCCCGCGGGTAAATGCTATGAACGGCAGTGCCAAATCGGAAAGCGGATTGGTGTCCACGAAGGAGTGCCGCACCCGCGCACTCAGCTCCGCATCGGTCCATTCGAGGGCAACGCCGGCCGCGATGATGGCGCCCATGCTGCTGCCGGCGACAAGATCGAATGCTATTCCGGCTTCGCGCAAGGCGCGGACGACGCCGATGTGGGCGAGTCCACGCGCGCCGCCGCCGGAGAGCACGAGCCCCACGGCGCGGCCGAGCAGAAAGCGGGCCAAGCGCGCGGTGTCGCCTGCATTGCCCGGCCGTACGCGGCAATGGAACTTTGCTGGGATACGGCTGAGCCAAGCGGAGGATGGTGCGGGCAAGGGACCGTCGGCGGACTCGAGCAGCACGAGATCGAGCGGCCGGTGCGCCACCTCGGCGGGAGCGAGCTCGTGGAGCAGGACCGGCGGCAAGGGCTGATCCGGGCGGCAAACCAGGAGGACTCGGTCGGCTTGGCGCAGGCAAAGCCGCGTCCAGGGTGTAATTTCCGGCTCGGCGCAATAGACGCAGAAATCGCTCGCCAACTCGCGTGCTGTGAACCATTCGCTCTCGTGAAGGCCGTCGGCGGGACCCAGGATGCACACGCGTGGCGCGTGCGAGGCGAGGGCCGCGGCAAGGGCGCGGCCGAAGCTCTCGAGCGGCAGGTGGGGGGCAAGCGGCAGGAGAGCGAAATTCCGCGAGGCGCCGCCGAGCGCATCATGGCGCAGGCGCTGCGAGAGGCGCATGGCAAGATCGCGCGCGAGCGGCAACGCCACCCGCGGGTAGCGTTCGAGAATACGCTCGAAATCTCGCCGCGTGATCTCCAGCACCTCGCTGTCACGCAGCGCCATCACCGTGGCCGAGCGGGTCTCGCCGGAGATGAGCGCCATCTCGCCGACGGTCTCGCCCACGCCGGCTTCCGCCACCACCACCGGCTCGCCGCTCGGCCCTTCGGCGAGGACGACGAGCCGCCCCGAGACCACGAGATAGAGCGCCTCGCCTTGCTCGCCCTGGCGGAAGAGAACGCTCCCTCCCGGCAGGCTGAACCAACTCATCTCCTCGAAAAATGCGGCGGCCACGGCGGCCGGCAGGCCGCGGAAAAGCGGCGCCCCGGCAAAGCAGTCGTGAACGCCTGCGATCCGCGAAGTGAAGAACGGTCCGCTTCTCTCTTCCTCCCCAGCGCCTGCCATTTCCCGGCAGCCTCTTCCCAGGGCATTCAGCGCCCGGTACTGCCGGAACGCTGGTGCCGAGCCGCGAAAATCAGGGCGTCACTCCCGCCCCGGCCTCTGCTTTCGCGGGGCAGGGCGTAAATCCCGTACCCATCTACCCATGATGTCGACCGCTACTGCGGCGGCGCCGCAGCGCGCTGCCGCCGACCGGAAAGCCGCGCCGGCGAGGCCGACGGCTCTGCCGCCGGCAATGCCCGCAGCAGGTCTTGCATGCGCACCTCGTCCGTGACGTACCAGGGCATGCCTTTGACATCGAGATAAAGCTCCTGCATCTCGGGAAGCGTGAAGGGACGCGAGCCGAGACGCCCGAAGACCGCGATCTGATTGCCGCTCTCATCGACGCCGCGGTCGCGCTCGAGGCCCTTGGAGAGCGAGAGCGCCGGCCACTCGGTCTTGCGCCAGGCGATGAGCTCGGGCTTGGGCTCGGGGCTGAAGCCGTAGAGATTGGGCTGGCTGTCGGGCGAGGTGAGCTGGATCACCTTGAGGCCGTTCTTCCCGTCCGCCACATAGGCGAAGAGCGAGGCGTTGGTGGTGCCGACCACCACGTCATTGGCGTCGTTCATCTTGCCGTCGGCGTTGAAGATCCGCGCGAGGTGCGGATGCTCCGGGCGCTCGACGTCGATGATGGCGAGCCCGTCGCGGCCGTCCGCGACATAGGCATAGGTACGCGCGACATAGAAGCGCCGCGCGTCCGCGAGCGGGACTGCGGCGCCCGCAACCTGCTGGGGCGCCTCGGGATGGGTCACGTCGATCACCTTGAGCCCCTCGCGGTCGAGGGCGAAGAGATAGCGGAACTGAAGCGCCGTCGCGCGCACGCCGTCGAGCTTCACCACCGCGTCGAGCTTGGGATGCAGCGGGTCGCTCATGTCGAGCACAACGATGCCGGCGTCGGCGGCGATGTAGAAATGGTCGCCGCCGATAGTGATGTGGCGGGCCCCCTTGAGCACGCCGCCCTCGTTCCAGGTGAGCGCCCGATTGAGGAATCTGTCGCGCGGCTCGCGGGAGGAAAGCGGGTTGACGTCGGTGAGGATCAGGCCCTCCTCCGCATCCGTGATATAGGCGTAATTGTAGATCGGGTGCATGGGCTGCTCTTGATTGTCCTCGCGCATGAGCTTGCCCTGATTGCGCGCCGGATCGATCGACTGGTTGGTCGGCAGCGCCACGCAGGTGGCGTTGCGCGAGCCGATGTGCATGTCCTGGCCGAGCGGCGAGAAGGGTGCTGTGATGATGCGCTCGGAGACGTCCTTGTTGGCGACGCTCGCCACGTCGTAGGCGCGCATGCCGTCATCGCCCTCGGCGACATAGACAAATTCGCCGCGCTCCTGGATGCAGCCGCTGCGCCCGCCGGAATGGCTGTGCGCCTCCTCGAGCTCGCGGCCGCGCGCGAGATGCGCGTTGTACCAGTCGGGATAGGCGTATTTGTGGAGGTAACTGCCGATCACGGCTTGGGGCTCGTCCCACTCCGTCACCCGCACCGCCTCAATGCCGCCGTCCTCGCCGACCCAGCTGTTGTAGCCGATGAAGTTGACGAAGTTGGTCCCGAGCAACAGGAGCTGCGCCATGATCGCGTTGTTGTCGTTGGCCTCTGAGAGGTGGCAGTCGGTGCAGGTCTTGGTCTCGGTGGTGCGCTCGGTGTGCGGAAAGTGGGGTGCGAAGGCCTGGCTGCTGTAGCCGCTTGCGGCGATCGGCGGCTGCTGGATGTAGATGCGCTCGCGATTGATGTTGGTCGAGCTCAGCACCAGCGCCGAGGACGAGCGCACCGGCGCTATGATATTGCCCTCGACCGTGCTGTGCTTGCCGAGCTGGAACATGTCGTCGCGCGCAACTTGCGGATTGTAGGAGGCGAAGTTGCGGGTGATGCCGCCTTCGTAATGGTGCCGCTCGGTGCGCCAGTTGGCCTGGATCGGCAGGTGGCAGCCGCTGCAGCTCGTGGTCCACGAGGTATGGCAGCTGTAGCAGGCCATCTCGCTGCTCTTGTGCGCCAGGTCGGCCTCCGGCACGCCCGGGCCCCATTTGAAGGTGGTGCCCTTCGCCATCAGCTTGGCGCGCGCGGCGCGGGGGTTGAAGCGGGGATTGTTGGGATCGACGGTGTCCTTGACGAGGCTCACCTCCCACTCGAGCTTGGGATCGACGGCGGAGTGCTGGATGAGCTTGTCGCCGCGCCACTCGAAGCGCCGCTGGCCGTCCTGGTTGCGCAGGAGGGCGAGGTCGTAGCCGCCTGGCTGCGCCGCGGGCCCGCTGGTCATGAGGGTGGGATAGCGCTCGATAGTGCCGTGGCAATCGACGCAGCGGATCTCGATCGCCGACATCACCTCGCCGTAGATGTAGCCGTTGCCGTGGGCGTCCTGGCTGAAGTGGCAGTCGACGCACTGCATGCCCTTGTCCACGTGGATCGAGCTCAGATGGACCGCCTTCTTGGCCCACGCCGGATCCTCGCGCGGCACGATCTGGCCCTTGGCGTCGAGCAAATCGCCCTTGCGGTCCTGCTTGAAGACGGCGCGGAAGTTCCAGCCGTGACCGTGATAGTCGGCGAACTGCGTCATCTTGAGCTTGGGGTTGAGCTCGCTCACCTGGTCGAGGAAGGCGGGGTCGCCCCACTTGCCGCGGATCGCCGCCTCCTCGGGATTGCGGTCGAGGATCGCCCGCGCCTCGGCGTCGCTCGGATACTTCTGCTTCGCCGGCCACATGAAGGGTGCGTCCGCCTCGTAGTCCCACATGGTGTAGCCCAGCATGGTGTTGAGGAACATGTTGGGCTGGTGCATATGGCAGATCATGCATTGGCTGGTCGGGATCGCGTTCGTGAAGGAGTGGTGGATCGGATGCCCCGGCTCGTGCTTGGGGACGGTGGGGTCGGTGCTGGCGCTCTCGCCGTTGTGGCCGTAGACGGCATAGGGGCCAGAATGGCGAGGATCGCGGTCGTTGGCATAGACGACGTGGCAGGCGCCGCAGCCCGAGGTGCGGTAGTCGCCCGGATTGTCGTTGGTGCCGAGGAACCAGGTATAGGGATCATTGAGGCGCGTCTTGGCGAGGTTGAGCACCGGCACCGCGATCCTGAGCCCGGTGCCGAGCCCGCGGTTCGACTGGCGGATGTCCGGCTTGCCGGGCATCTCGAGCACCTGCAGCTTGCCCTCCGCATCGGGATTGCCGATGTCGGGGAACGCCGAGCCGATGCTGATGCCGCCGCGCTCGAAGACGCGGAAGATGTCGGCGGGCGGCACCACCTCCCAGGCCGGCAGCGGCAGGAGCTTCGGCAGGATGCCGTGGCTCTTCATGAGCGCGTCGGGATCCTTCGGGTTCTTGGCGATCGCCGCGGTGCCGTCCCGCGTATAGGCCTCGCCGAGAATGTAGTTCTTGTAGGGCAGGATGCCGTTGTTGTAGGAGGCCCCGCCCCAGAACATGGCGGCATTCGCCATCAGGCTGCGCTCGGCCGCCTCGATGATCTCGAGATGACAGGCGCCGCAGGCCTCGCGCGCGACGCGCAGGTCGCTCGGGTTGACGAAGCGGATGAACTCGGGCGCCTCGCGGTTGAGCAGCGTGTAGCTCTCCGCGGGCTTGCGGCTCTTGGGATAGCCCCAGCTCTTGGGATAGCGCGGCAGCACGTGGGCGCGATTCATTGCCTCATCGTAGGCGGGCGTCCCGGACGCCCCCTGCCCCGGCCCCATCACTTGCGCATTGCCGCCGTGGCAGTCGGTGCAGCCGAGCGTCACTATGTCGCTCTCGTGCATGGTCAGGCTGTCGGTCGTGGTGTGGCAGGAGCGGCAGCCGGCACTCTTCGCCTTGGCCTCCTCCGGGAGCTGCGCCCGCGGCGCCGGCGGAGCCGGCGCGTAATGCACCTCGCGCGGGCTCTCCTCCTCGGGCATGGCCTCGAGGAAGCCGGCGCCCCCGAGGAGGAGCCAGGCCGAAGCCAGCAGCAGGACGGACGAGAGGCGGCGCATGGCGCTGATCTCAGTAGGTCAAGACGATATCGGCGAGCACGGAATAGAGGTAGCGCTGCTTGTCCTGGGACACATAGAGGTCCTTGAAGCCCTGCTGCGGAATGAGGATGCCACCGGACAGCCGCAGCACGACGTTCTGCGTGAAGAACGGCCGGTAGGTCAATGCCGCCGAGAGATCGAAACCGATGCGGTCCTGGATCTCGCCCTGCTGGCGCAGCACCTCGAGCACGGAGGTGTTCTGGAAGCGCAGGTAATTGGCGTTGGTCGAGAGCTTGAGCTCGGGGAGGATGTCGGCATCCGAGCCGACGCCGAAAAGCAGCAGGCCCGGGTTGATGAAGTTCGATTGCCCCTGGTCCTCCGAGGTGCGCAGCGAGGGCAGAATCGCGTTGCGGCCGGAGAGCACGACGCCGCCGCCGCCGATGAAGGGAATGGCCTGGCGGATCCAGTAGCTGGTATCGGCGCCGGCGAACTGCGGGTTCTCCATGATGGCGTCGAAGCCCGTCTCGGTCCTGCCGTAGGGATTGCGGTCGCCGCTGGCGTAGAGGCCCGAGAGCCGCACGCGCAGCCAGTCGAAGTCCACCGAGGGCTCGATCGCCGCGAACTCGGCGCGGATGTCGGCGGGCTTGCCGCTGAAGGTGTTGTGACTGTCGTAGCCGTTCGCGTAGTAGGCCGAGCTCATCAGGTTGAAGCGGCCGATATGGCCGTTCATGTTCCAGCCGGCGTAGGTCACGTCGTAATTATGCCCGCGCTCGTCGCCGATGGGGGCCGGGCGGACGAGGAAGTCGTTGTCGTCGTAGAAGCGCTCGCCGCGCTCGCGGTTGCGGTTGTAAACGACGGTGATCTGCTGGGTCAGGCCGGGCCAGGGCAGGTCCTGGCGGTAGAGGTTGGTGACGAGGACCCAATCCTTGCGCCGCGCCTGGGTCACGTCGTTGAGCCCGCTGTCGGTGTCCTTCTCCAGGCGCTGGAACATGGCAAGGTTGTACTGCCAGAGATTGTTGTCGCGGTTGCCGAAAAGCCGCGCGCCGAGCTGGTCGTCCTGGAAGAGGAAGCCGCGGAAATCGGTGGAGAAGGGCTGAATGCCGACGCGCAGCGAATCGAAATCGTAGCGCTCCGAGACGTCGCGCAGGTGGTAGTCGATGAATGCTTCCTGCAAGCCGACGAAGGTCTTCTGACGCGTGTCGCCCTTGCGCGGGTCGGCATTGACGATGCCGACCTCGTCGACCGAAAGGTAATTGACGTTGAAGACCGGCGTCACCCGGAACTCGAACTCGGGCGGCTTGAAGGCGGTGTCGCCCTTGGTGAAGGAGAAGCTCGAAAGCAGATTCTCGTTGATGAAGGCTTGGCCGATGCGGCCGTAGGTGTCGATCTCGCGCGAGTTCTTGGTCGACTGCACGCCGACCGGCGTCGGCACCGTGCGCGGCTCGAACACCGTATCGCTGACGAAGGACGTGCTGAAGAACCAATCGTTGCCGAAGAGCGGCCGGTCGCCCTTGAAGGTGTTCTGGCTGTAAGGATTCCACCAGTGCTCGTTAACCCCGATCTCCTCGATGAGGCGCCAGCGGTCCGGCACGGGGATGAACTCGCGAGGATAATCGCGCGTGGGCGGCGCCACCGCAGGGGGGCCGGTCTCGGGCGCCGGCGTCTCCTCGACCGGCGGCGGCTTGCCGGGCAGCCGCCGCCCGTCCTGGGCGATGTCGAGGTCCTCGGCGAGGGAAGGCTCGATTTGATATCCGGCCGCCCGCGCCGGGTGCGACAGCGAAAGCGCGAGCCCGACTGCCAGTAGCATGGACCACGGGCGCACGGGGCGGCCCTACTTCCCGGAGCAGGCGTTTTGGTTCTGCTGTCCGAGGAAGGGGTCCACCGGACAGTTGACGTAGCGCAGTGCCACACCCATCGGTGACAGGTTGTCGGCACGGATACCGACGGGGGCGTTGCCGATGCCCGTGTTGAGCACGCCGCCCGCGTTGTTGAGGCCGAGGAAGCTCACCAGATCGTCCTGGTCGACGCCGTCGCCCGAGGTGCCGATGCCGCCCACGAGCACGGAACCGCGGTAGATCGGCACGCTGCCGGGGAAAATCTGGATGCCGTTGGGCAGCCGCGCCACCCAGGTGCAGGCCACTACCGTATCGGGGTTGGTACCGAAGATGAAGCCCACGTGCTGCACGATGTTGGCGGCGACGAGATCGAGCTGGAGCCCGTCCGTGAATATGCTCCACTGGTTGATCGGATTGCTGAAGGGTCCGTTGGGCGTGCCGTCGATGCCGTCGGGGTAGTATGGGCGCGAGAGGTTGCCGTTGGCCCGATCGGTGAAGGCGTAGGCGCCGGTGAGCATGGCCTGCCCGACGAAGGAACGCGCGGCACCCACGTAGCCGCCCATCCCGGCCGCGGCGAGATCGTTGCCGGCATAGGCGCCGGAGAAGAAGGCGGCGGTGCGCGCCTTCTGCAGCGCCACGTCGATGCCGAACACCGGCGCGTCGGGCGCGCGCACCGCGCCGAGGATGCCGCCGTTGGTGTCGACTACGAAACTCGATACCTGCGCGGCGCTGTTGAGCGGCTGGCGGATCTGCGAGCGCGCCTGGAGGCCGACCGCAAGGGCCTGGGCGAGGATCTGCTGCACCTCAGCTGCGGTGAGCGCAAGCGCCCCGTCGGTGCCGGGGCGGGGCGCGAAGCGGTTGACGTTGCTGGCATCGACTAGAACGTAGGCCTGCGCATTGCCGAAGAGGCCGGAGCTGTCCGGCGCAATGCCCGAGGCCGGCGTGCCGTAGACCGTGCCGTTGAGGGGGACAAGTCCCGCGGTATAGTAGCCGTTCACACTGACGAGCGCGCCGGCGGTGCCGTTGATCGCGGCGAAGGAAGGTGCGGCGCCCGGATTGGCGGCGAGTGCGGTGGTGTCGACGTCGGTGTAGGGCAGCAGGAGCCCGTTGATGGTGATCTTGTTGGCCCGGATGCCGGCCGGGGCATCGAAGCCGACGGTGCCGGCGAGCGCTATCAGCTCGTCGGGATCGCTTTCGGTGACGAAGACGGTGAGGTCGTCGCTGTAGACACCGCGCGAGGTCACGCCGATGCCGCCTACGAGCACGCCGCCCGAATAGAGCGGTATGCCACCCGGATCCGCCGAGAGCCCGAGCGGCGAGCGCTGCGGCCCGATCATCCCGCTCGTGGGAAAGCGCGAAGAAAGGTCGGAGCAGGGCAGCTGGCTGAACTGCACGCCGAAGAGCGGGCCGGAGGGCTGGTCCTTCGTCCCGGGCGCGAAGTGCTCCTGCACGATGTAATTGGCCGTGCGCGTGGTGAAGGCGTTGCCGTTGGAGGAGAGGTAGGCGCCGGTGATCGCCTTGGCGATCGCGGCGGCGGTGTCCGGCACCACCGCATTCTCCAAGCCGCCCACCACGCCCCGGCCCGAGGTGATCGTCACGTCGAGCGGCGCGCCGTTCATGCGGAAGACGCCGAGCACATTGCCGACCCGGTCCACCACCGCAATCGTCGCGGGTTGATGGCGCGCCGTGGCCTCGCCCACGGCCTGGGCGATGATTTGGGCTACGGCGTCGCTGGTGAGTTGCTGGGCCTCAGCCCGCACCACCCCGAACGATAAGACAGAGAGCGCTGCCGCCGCACATGCCGCGGCCGCCCGGAGAGCATGGCCTCGGAGGCGGCGGCCGACCGCTTCCCTCGCTGCCCCTTCCGCGCCACGACGAGGTCGCGATTCCGGCGCCATCATCTCCCCCCTTTGGCGCGCATCCCCTATGCGTGCCAGCCCCGATTAAAAGGCATAGGGTGGCGGAGGTCAAGATGCCGGCCGCGCTTTCTTCATTTTCTTTCCGATAGTTGGCCGGCTCGTCAGGGCCGTTTTGGGGCTGCGGCCTCGGCCGGTCGCATGAGCTCGAGATTGGCGCGGTGAAAGATGTGACAAAGCAGGCAAGGCGACGGCACCGCCGCCGTCGCCGCCGGGCCGCCGTGGCATTCGCGGCATTTGGCGATCTTGGGCAGCATCACGATCTCGCTGGTCGTCGAGCGCTCAACGCCCACGTGGCATTCCTGGCAGCGCAAGGTGCCATGCTTGCTGTGATCGAACTCCGCCTTGGGCATCCAACGCCGCGTGAGCAGCACGGGTGCGATCTCCCAGTTCTTGCTCGCACTCGCCTCCGGCGGGACCACGGTGTGGCAGGTGCCGCACATGCCGCCGCCGAAGACGATCTTGCGCAGCGTGATCTTGGTCTGCTCGTCGGCCCACTCGCGCGCCTCCACGCGGTCCGCCTCGGCGAGCGGCTCGCCCGGCAGCCCGCCGAGGGTGGCAGGTATCACGCCGCGGCTCAGCGACCGCGCGGCATAGAAGTCGGCGACGATGCGGATGACCTCGGCCGGCTCGCCGTGCGGCAGCTGGCGCCTGGGCGCGGTCTCGTCGAACTGCAGGCGATGGCATCGCTGGCACTCGGTCTCCATGCGGGTCGGCCGGATGAATTTGCCGCCCGGCTCGAGCTTGTGGCAGTCGGTGCAGGTGAGCACCACTGTCCCCTTCTCGGGGTCGCGCACGCCCTTGGGATCGAGGTGCTTTTGGTGATTAAACTTGAGCCCGGAGTGCTCCACGAGCGGCGTGCTCGCGGCGAGCGACAGGCGCTCGCGCAGCTGCTTTGCCGGGTCGACCACGACCGTGGGACGGAACTCGGGGTGCGTGCTGGTGAAGTCGGAGACATCCTCGAGCGTGGTCTCCTTGTCCTTACGCTTGAGATCGGCGTGGCAGTCGGTGCAGTAGGCCTGGTCGTGCCGCACGATCGGCTCCTCGCCGCGGTGCTCCTGGTGGCAGACCCCGCAGCGCACGAGCTGCAGCTCCGCCAAGCGCAGCTGTTGCGGGGGGACGTGGTGATGGACCGTCTTATGGCAGGCGACGCAGGCCGCATCGGCGACCTTGGCAAAGGCCTCCCTGTGGCAGGCCTGGCAATTGCCGACGAGATTCTTGTGCGGCGCCGAGATCGTCCCGCTCGACACCATGCGGTCGGGCGGCAGCGCGGCGGCGGTAAGCATGCTGCGAACGTTCTTCGCGTAGAACGCCGCCACCGGCAGGGCCAGCGTGACGGCGATCACGCCAAGAAAGAACACCCAGGACCAGCGGCGCTTGCTCGGCAAGAGGGCCGCAAGCTGGAGGCCGGTGATCGCCGCTCCCTGGCTCGAGCCCTCCTCAAGCGGGTTGACGAGCTCGACCTCGACGAGGAGGTCGTGATCGCCCTCGGCCTCGTTGAGGCCGATGCGATAGGGACCGATGCCGATCTCGTCGCCCGGCTGGACGACGGCGCGGGCGACCGGGATGCCGTTGACCGTCATCAGGTTCCCGCCGCTCGCGGCGACGACGAAGGCGCCGTCGAGCAGCCCCAGCCGCGCGTGACCGAAGGCGACGCGGATGTCGGGAAGATAGACCTCGTTCGCGGTGCCGCGCCCGAAGCGCAGGATCGCCGTCTCGACGGGCTGGTCGGAATGGGAGATCGCGCCGCCGGCGCGCCGGGTTATGAATCTCACGAGCCAACGCACGGCGGGCGACCTTCGCGGATCTCAGAAGTAAAAGAAGACCAAGACGATGTGGGCGGTGAGGGCGGCGAGCAGCGCGAAGGCGAGCGGCACATGGACGTAGAGCCAGATCTCCATCAGCGCCTTGTAGCGGAGGTCGAGCCGGACCTGCGCAACCAGCGCCTGCTTGCGCTGGAGCTCGCGGCGCAGGCGCATGACCGGCACGTCGAGCTTGGCGGGCACGGTGGCCGCGAGCTCTTCGATCCGGGCCAGCGCCCGCGTCGTGCCGCAGTTGCGATCGACGCCGCTCAACTGCCGGCGCAGCGAGCCGCCGATGCGCGTCTCCTGGTGGCTGATCCGCACCGCGGCGGCAAAATCGTCCGGCAGGTTGAGGCACGCCGCGCGCGATTCGCGGTCGATGTCGGCGAGCTTGATGAGCATGCTGCGCAAGGTCTCGCCGCGGCGGTTGTCGGTCATGAGCCGGGGATAGCGCGCATAGACGTAGATGCCGAAGAGGCCGCTCCCGATCACCATCATCATGAGGGCATAGGCCAGCGTGTGGATGTTCCAATGGAAGCGGAAGCCGGTGTGCAGGGTGGCAATGACGGCGAGCGCCAGGCCGAAGTAGACGTGGCCGGAAAGCCAGGCCTCGAGCCGCCACTCGCCGGGGCCGTAGCGGCGCTTGCGCACGCCGAACCACATCAGCCAGACGACGAGAAGTGCTGCCACCGTGCCGAGCGTGTAGCCGAGCCAGGTGCTGCCGCTCGGCACGCCGCGCGGCGAGTCGACGGCGTACCAGACGAGTGCCGCCCCGGTCATCGCCGTGGCGACTTTGGGATAGAGTAGGTTGCGGTAGACGAGGAAGGATTCGTGGAGGCTCATTGCACCCCCCGGCCGAGCATCATGGTCTCCTCGGGGCCGCGCCGCACGGCGGCCCCCGTGGGACAGGCGCGCACGCAGGCGGGCCCGCCCTTGATGTCGCGGCACATGTCGCACTTGACGGCAAGCTTTGGCGCCTTGCTCTTGCCGTCGTGGCTCTTATGCGGGCTCTTGTCCTCGCCGGGGCCCGGGCCGCGGCCCAAGAGGAGCCACTGCAGGAGCCCCGGCTTCGGCGGCGGCAGTGCTGCGATCTGGATCACGCCGTAGGGGCAGTTCACCTGGCAATTGCCGCAGCCGATGCAGCTGTCGTCGATCCACACTTCGCCGCCGGGCGCCCTGTGGATGGCATCGGGCGGGCAGTCGGTCATGCAGTGCGGATGCTCGCAGTGGCGGCACGAGGTGGGGATATGGAGCGAGCCGAAGGTCGGACCCGCCTCGCGGTCGAGGCGCGAGATGCCGTCATGGGTCTCGGCGCAGGCCTTTTCGCAATTGTCGCAGCGTACGCAGAGCGCCTCGTCGATGAGCAGCATGTCGGTCGCCTCACCGCCGCCCTGGGCGAGGAAGAATTCGAAGATGTTGCTGTGATCGATCTCCGCCTCGTGGCGCAGGTCATTGAGGAGATAGCGCCGCGCCTGCTCGTCGAACCTGGCTTTCACCTCCGGATTGTGCTCGAGCACGCGCCGCACCGCGCCGCCGTCGAGCTTGATCGCCTCGCTCTTGATCGCGGCGGTCACGGTGGCCGAGCGCGGCGCGCGGCGCAAGAGCGCCATCTCGCCCACGATCTTCCCGGCCGGAACGTAGCTCAGCACGATATCGCGGCCGCCGATCTTGCGCGACACTTTGACCGAGCCGGTGCGGATGACGTAGACGCTGTCGTCGCCGACGGCACCCTCCTCGATGAGGCTTTCGCCGACGTTGAAGGAGACGATCTCCGCCGTGGAGGCCAAGTCGTGCAGATCCTCGTCGGAGAGGCCCTGCTCCAGATAGGCGCGCAGCTGGCGGACAAGCATGGTCTCGTCCATTAGGCGTTTGGTCGCGGGGATCGTGTTGATCAGCTTGATGGCGGCAAAGCGCGGCACCTCGATGAGCGTGCACTCGGTCGCGGCACGGATCGTGGCGGAGCGCCGGCGCCCCGAGATGAGCCCGATCTCGCCGAAGAAGTCGCCTTTCCCGAGCGCAACAGTCCGGCTCGGGTCGTTGACATCGATCTCGATCGCGACCGTGCCGCCGAGGATCGCGAAGAGCGTGTCGCCGTAGTCGTTGCGCAGGAACACGGGCTCGCCCGGCGCTTTGACCAGTACCTCGCTGCCGAGGAGGAACTCGCGCAGCTGGAGGCGTGTGAGCCCGGAGAAGAGGCGCACGGTTGCCACGATGCGGTCGAGCACCTCATTCACGCCGGGCCGGCCGGGGATGATCGCGAACTTCTCCTCCAGCAAGGGCTCGTCCGCGGGCAGGACGCTCTCGCCGCGGATGTACTCGATGACCTCGTATCCCTGGTTCATGCAATGCTTGATCAGCGGGTAGCCGGCCAGCGCGCCGATGATGTAGAGGCCCGGCACGTTCGATTCGTAGGTGTTGCTGACCTCTGGGAACGACTTCGCGTCGCTGCTGCGGAACTTGACGCCGCAGGATTCGACGAACTTGCGCGGCGGATTGGCGCCGAGCCGCGCGATGATGCGGTCGCACGCGATCGTACCCTCCCCGGTGGGCCCCTTGAGCGCGATGCGGCCGGCCTCGATGCGCACGGGCTCGGCGTTGTACTCGCACTTCAGGGTGCCGGATTCGATCGCCTGGCGGATCTGGTTGAGGTTGCCGGTCTTGGCCCGCGAGAACTCGCCGCGGCGGTTGACGATGACGACGCGGTTCTGCCGCGCGAGCGCGATCGCGTTCTCGATCGCGGCGTCGCCCGCGCCGATGACCACGATGGATTCGTCCTTGTATTCGCCGGGATCGTCGAGCTGATACTGCACAAGCGACAGCTCCGCCCCCGGCACGGTCAACTTGTTGAGGTTGCCCTGGAGCCCGATCGCCATGACGACGTTCGCGGCGGTAATCGCGGTACCGTCCGCAAGCTTGACCTCGAAGGCGCCGCGCGAGCCGGCGATGCGCACGACCTCGCTGTTGAAGCGGACGTTGACGCCCTTCGCCTCGAGTCCAGCGCGCCAAGTGTCGAGGATGTCCTCGCGCGAGCCGGCAGCGAAGGCGAGCGCGCTCCTGAGCGGCAGGCGCGCCGGCGTCGCCATGACGTACTTGCCCTTCTGGTACTTCTGGATAGTGTCGGCGAAATGCGGAGCGCGCTCGAGGAGAAGATGCGAGACCTTGCATTCGGCGGCGCGTCCGGCGGCGCTGACGCCGGCGGGACCCGAGCCCACGATGACGACTTCGTAGCTCTCGCTCATTGCCATCCGTCGCGCGGGCGCGGAAGCGTACCAATCGGCGCGCATTGCGGATTGCCGTGCGCATGGGCACCCGTACGGTCACAATCTTCAGCTTTTCGGCCTGGGTGTCAACGCGATCCCGCGCCTCCTTGCGCCGCGAGGGCGCGCCGCCGGCCTCGTGACACGGCGCGCCCGACCGCCGCCAGGGCCTATTTGAACAGCTTTTCGCCCGACGCCGTGGCGCCGTCCACCACGCGCTGGTTCGACAATTCTTCGATCAGCGCCTTGGCTTGCACGGTGCAGCCGACCGTTGCCATCCAGCTCAGCACTTCGGCATCCGTCACGACTCTTGCGGGCATGATGCGCAGGGTCAGCTCGCGCGTCATTTCCGGCGGGGCGAAGGTGACGACATAGCCGGCGCCGTCCGCGGCCTTGACGCGCTTCGGCCAGGGCATGACGATCTGGTCCGCGGGCCACTCGAAGCTGCTGTGCTCCTTGGTGCCCTTGTGGGTGATGGTGATCGAGACGGTCTGCTTTGGCGCGGGCCGCCACAGCTCGAGCTCGGTCGCGGGCTTGATGCACTTCGTCCCCGAGGCGGCGACGTTGATCGACCAGACCGTGGGCGTTTTGGCGGCGGCACCCAAGCCCCGCGTCAAGCCGAGGATGGTCAAGCCGCTCGAGCCCTCGGTCGTGACGATGGCGGCCATCCGCGTGAGCAGGCTGGGGCCGTCCGCCCGATCTTCCCCGCCCGGGATGCCGTTGTAGGGCCCCCTCACGGTAACCACCTGGCCGCTCTCGTCCATCAGCACGACGTAGTTGTCGGCCTTGACAGCGAACTTTTGGCTGCCGTCCACGGTGTCGCCCTTCTGCAGCCCGGTGTCGGGCGAGCTCTCGAGCACGAGGAGCTTCGCCGCACTCGCCGGCACGGCCGAGAGCAGGAGTGCGGCGAGCACAAGCGCAAATCGTGACCAGCGCATCATTTGTCCTCCAACATGATTGTGATGCCAGTCTCCCCCCGCCGCAAGCGTTCCAGATGGAACGCCGCGAGCGGGTCCTCGGGCTGGCGTCGGTGGAGCGCCTCGAAGGCGCCCAAGGCTTGAGGGGAGCCTTGCCGCAGCAGCTCGAAGGCCGCGCAATAGTCGGCAAGGCCCGGAGACTCGTCCGCGGCAGGCGCGAAGACCGCGACGCTGTGCGCTTTGCCGCGCAGCACCACGTCGCCGACCGGCCGCAAGGGAATGTCGCCCGCCTCGGCCACCACCGCCTCGCTCGCGGCGATATCGGTATTGAAGTACTTGTTCGCACCCTCGAGCCGCGCCACGGTATTCACCGCGTCGCCGTGCGCCATGTATTCGAGCCGGGCGGCGCCGCCGAAATTGCCGACCGTGGCGAGGCCGCGGTGGACGCCTATTCGAGTGCGCCCGAAATCGAGCCCTTCCGCCGCCGCCTTTCGGCGCTCTTCCTTGGCGAAGCGGTTCATTGCGAGTGCCGAGCGGAGCGCGTGCGCCGCCTGCTCGGGGTCATCGAGGGGCGCTCCCCAGAAGGCGAGGACCGCATCGCCGATGAAGCCGGCGACGGTGCCCTTGTGATCATAGATGATGCTCGTCATGCCGCTGAGATAGCGATTGAGCGCCGGCACCAGGGCCTTGGGATCCGCACTCTCGCACAGCGTGGTGAAGCCGGAGATGTCGGTATAGACGAAGCTCATCATGCGCCGCTCGCCGCCGAGCTTCATGTCCTCGGGGTGGAAGAGCAGGTGATCGACGACCTCCGAGGGCACGTAGCGGGTCAGGACCGAACGGATGAAGCGCCGCTCCGCGGCGTGGAGCTGGCGCGCGTGGGCAATGCCGATCGTCATGGCGATGAGGAAACCGGCGGCCGGCGTCACGAGCGGGAAGATCGGCCCCGGCGTCACCACCGGCGCCGTGGCGCCGCCATAGTGAAAGATCGCCCCGGCCGCGGCCAAGAGCAGCATGATCGTGGCGAACCCGACGGTCACGCGCAGCGACCACGCCATCTCCCGGCGGCCGATGAGGAAGCCGAAGGCGGCCAGGCCGGCAATGAGCAAATCCGCGGCCCACGAGGGCACCGCCTCGACCTCGCGCCCGTCGAGAAGCTGGGCCAGGCCTTGCGCCTGAAGATAGACCCCCGGCGTGGCAGATTGGCCAGTCAGCGGATCGCTGGCAAAGGGCGTGCGGTGGAGATCGACATTGAGAAGATTGGCGCCGATGAGCACGACGCGATGGGCAAGCGTGCTGCTTTGCACCCGCCAGATCTGCGGCATCTCGGGAAAGAGCAGGTGCGCCGGAAAGCGAATGAAGGGCTGCTGGTCCTTGAAGGGATGGCCGTAATAGGCGAGCGGCAGCGTGAGGCCGGGGGGCGCCGCGCCCCCGGCGCTCTTGCTGAGGAGGAGATCGAAGGTCTCCCGGACCGTGCCCGCCGGCACGCGCAGGACGAGCTGCCGCACCACCCCGTCGCGATCCTCGCGCATCACGCTCAAGCCGGGCACGACGAGCGGATTGTCGATGCGCTTGATGAAGTTCTCGAGATACGTCTCCTGCCAGCGCTCGATGGCGCCCGGCGCATTGACCGCATCGATCCAGCCCAGCACCACGGGCACGCGCACGTGGTGCAGTGCGGCCAGGAGGGCTGCATCCTTCTCGGGCTCGCTCGGCTCGTCGAAGAGCACGTCGATACCGATCGCCGCCGGTTCGGCGGAGGCCACGGTGTCGACGAGCTTGGCGAGAAGGCCGCGGTCCACCGGCGAGCGGCGGCCGATCTTGGCCGCCGTCGCCTCGTTGATCTCGACCACCGCCACCTTGGGATGCGGGGGTGCCGACGGCGCCAAGAGCGCCAGACGTAGATCGCCGAGCCAGGTCTCGAGCAGGCTGAAGGGTGGCACCCGCGCGGCGAAGAGGAGTGCTGCGAGCAGCGTCGCGAGACTTGCCGAGGAGCGCAGCCAGATCTTCCATGGGCGCGGCGACTCTTCCAAAAGCGTAGTGCCACGCCCATCTCGGGACCGCATCAAGCCTCTCCCAACCGTCCCCTTAACGGGCGAACTATAACCCTAACGAGGCTCCGCCTCAGACGGACGAGGCGTGTGGTGACTGTGGCTCCGATCGCCGGTTCATGACGAGCTCTCGTAGAACCAGGCTCAGATGGGACCGATGAACGGTCTAAACGCCTTCAAGAGGCATAACCGCACGACTGGAGCCGAGGCCATGATAGCACAGAGTGTGGCCGGCCTCGATGCGCACGGGCTCGGCGTTGTACTGGCACTTCAAGGCGCCGGAATCGATCGCCTGGCGGAGCTGGTTGAGGTTGCCGGTCTTGGTCCGCGAGAACTCGCCGCGACGGTTGACGATGACGACGCGGCTCTGCCGCGCGTTCTCGATCGCGGCGCATTGCGGACCGCCGTGCGCATGGGCCCCCCGTACGGCCACAATCTTCGGCTTTTCGGCCTGGGTGTCAACGCGATCCCGCGCCCTCCTTCCGCCGCGGGGGCGCGCCACCGCTCCGCCGGCAATCCGGCAGTACCGGCCGCGGCTTTCCTCGCGAGGCACCTGTTGCTATTATCGCCGCCACGTCCGTCCGCGACAGCATAGAGCAAGGTGTAACATAATGGACAGGCCGGCAAAAGGGGGACGACGAGGCGGACCGCCGTCCGCCGCAGCGGCGCGGCGGCGCGGCGGCGGACGCGATGCGAAGGAGGCCTGCTGGGCGGCAGGCCCAGGCGGTCTCAAATGGATCAACCTCGCACTGCAAGGCGGCGGCGCCCAAGGCGCTTTCGGCTGGGGCGTGCTCGATCGCTTGCTCGAGGACGAGCGCATCGCCATTGACGGCATCTCCGCGACCAGCGCCGGCGCCATGAACGCGGTCGTGCTCGCGAGCGGCCTTTCTGCCGGCGGGCGCGCGGGTGCGAAGAAAGCGCTCGCCGATTTTTGGCGCGCCGTCGCGCAAGCCGCGGCGTTCAGCCCGCTTCAGCCCACACCCTTCGACCGGCTGACGGGCAACCGCGCGCTCGAGGCCTCGCCGCCTTACGTGTTCTTCGACCTCCTGACGCGGCTCTTCTCGCCCTACCAGCTCAATCCGCTCAATTACAATCCGGTGCGCGACGTGCTCGCCGCCACGGTCGATTTCGCGGCACTCGCCGAAGCCAGCTGCCCGGTCAAATTATTTCTCTCCGCGACCAACGTGCGCACGGGTAAGATCCGCGTCTTCACCAATGAGGAGATCGGAGCGGACGAGGTGCTCGCGTCGGCCTGCCTGCCGCTCTTCTTCCAGGCCGTCGAGATCGAAGGCGAGCATTATTGGGACGGCGGCTACATGGGCAATCCGGCCCTCTATCCGCTCATCTATCATTGCGAAAGCCGCGACGTCGTGATCATCCACATCAATCCCATCGAGCGCCGCGCCCTGCCCAAGACTGCCGCCGAAATCCTCAACCGCATCAACGAGATCAGCTTCAACTCCTCGCTCATGCGCGAGATGCGCGCGATCGCTTTCGTCAGCCGCCTCATCGAGGAGGGCAAGTTCCGCGACAACGACATGAAGAAGATGCTGATCCACGGCATCGTACCCGGCGAGGTGATCGACGAGCTCGGCTACGCGAGCAAGCTCAACGCCGACTGGGGGCATCTCATGGGACTCATGGAAGTCGGCCGCGAGCGGGCGGACGCCTGGCTCGGCGAAAGCTTCGAGCGCATCGGCGTCGAATCGACCGTCGATATCCGCGCGAACTATCTCTAGCACCGCCTCAACTGGCCCTCTCCTGCTTGCACGAGAGGAAATTAGGGCGATTACGCAGGACTTGGCAGCCGCGGCGGCCCGGCTACGCGATGCGGTCGCCCTTCTTGACGTGGACCGCGCGGCTGTCCACGGCCGGCAGCATGCGCGCGGGGTCGCGCGTCACCATGACGTCGATCACGGTCGGGCGGCTTCGCTCGGCAATGCCGCGCCGAAGGGCGCCGCCGAGCTCGGCCGGGTCCTCGACCCTTATGCCGCGACATCCCATGGCCTCGGCGATGCGCGCATAATCCATCTCGACCAAGTCACTCGACTGGTAGCGCTCTCCGTACATCGCATGCTGGAGCGCCTTGACGTAGCCCGAGGCTGCGTTGTTGACGACGACCGTCGTCAGGTTGGCGCCCGTGCGGCGCGCGGTCTCGAGCTCGCCGAGCGCCATGTTGAAGCCGCCGTCGCCGCTCACGGCCACGACCGGCACCTCCGGGGCGGCAAGTGCTGCGCCGATCCCGCCGGGGAGTCCGTAGCCGATGGAGGCGAGACCGCGGTCGGCGATGTAGCGCCGCCCGGGCGACTTCGTGTCGTAAAGCAGGCTGGTCCAATGGGCGGCGAAGCCGCCGTCGGCCACGAGGATGCTCTCCGCCGGCATCGCCTTGTTGAGCTCCGCCACGAGCCGCGCCATGTTGATCGGCCGTTCCGCCGAGGCAAGCCGGGGTGCTGCCTCGGTCTGCCACGCCGCCATGCGAAGCGAGAGCTCGCCCACATAGTCCGCGTGCAAGGCCTTGAGGCGCTTGGCATCCGACTTGAGCGCGTCATGGAGATCGCGCAAGCCCTCGCGCGCGTCGCCCCAGAGCGCCACGCTCGCCGGCTGGGAGCGCCCGAACTCCTCGGCCAGGATGTCGAGATGGATGAGCGGGACCGCGTCGGGCAGCAACGCATAACGCTTGGTTGCGATCTCGCCGAGCTTGCAGCCGACCACCAGCAGGCAATCTGCACCCGCAATCAAATCGTTGGCGATGCGGGAGTAGCGGCCGAAGAGCCCCGCGGAAAGCGGGTGCGTGCAGGCGATGGCGCCCTTGCCGCTCATCGTGTGGGCGACCGGGATGCCGATTGCCTCCGCAAGCTCGAGAAGGGCCGCACCGGCGAGCGAGAGATGCACGCCGCCGCCCACGAGCAGCAGGGGGCGCTTGGCGGAGGCGAGCAGCTTCGCCGCGCGCTCGACATCGGCTTCCGCCGGACGCGTGCGATGCGCGGGCGCGGCCGCCGTTTCCGCGTCGAGATAGAAGTCCGCGGTGCCGAACTCATGCTCGCCGTGGGCGACATCCTCGGGGACATCGAGAACGACGGGACCGGGGCGGCCCGAGGTGGCAACCGCGAAGGCGCGGCGCACGAGCTCGGGGATTCGGCTGGTGAGCTCGACGCGGATCAGCTCCTTCGCCGCCGGCCGCAGCATCTCCGTCTGCCGGCATTCCTGCGTCATGTTCTTGTTCGCATGGGCGCGGTTGGCGTCGCCCGTGATCGCGATCAAGGGTATTCCCGCATTGAGCGACTCCGCGAGCGCGGTTGCGAGGTTGGTGGCGCCGGGTCCGAGCGTCGCATCGCAGATGCCGGGCCGATTGGTGACGCGCGCGTAGGCATCCGCCGCAAAGGCACCCATGCGCTCGTCGTTGATGAGAAAATGCCGCAGCCCAAGTTGAGCGATGGCATCGTAAAAGGGGAGGAGTTGGAACCCGGCCATGCCGAACATGGGCCCGGCACCGGCAAGTGCCAGCATCTCCGCCAATGCCCGGCCGCCATTCATCCGGCCTGCGGGCCGATTGGGTCTCGCCATCGTCTTCTTTCCTCGCGGCTGTCGGGTCTTCGGCGCGGCTCGAAGCGGGGCGCTTGAGCGCTTGCCGCTTCAATAGAGAGAACGCGAATCTCGAGCAATGGAAATCTCGCCCCGAAGCGCCGTCGTCTCACCTCGGGCTTGCTGTCTCGCGCAGCATCCTCCGCGCGATCGAGATCAACGGCACCGTCTCGGGTCATGGCAAGGGCAGCACCTGTCGGCCAGAACCGCGATGCCGCGCGCTCTTGTCCCATCCTACATCCTATTGTAGAGTATGCGCGCTTTGACCATAGATATAGATCGTCTAATGTCGCGCCTCGCGCTCTTCCTGTTTTGCCTCGCGTTCATTTCCGGATGCGGCGCGGAGCCGCAGCGGGCCGCACCGCTCTCGCGCACCACGCTGCGCGACGTGCAATGCCCGGCGTTGACGTGCGCGCCGCGGCAGAACCCTGAGCGCACGGTCACGACGCTCGAGATCGCGGGCACCTTCAAGGCCTATCGCGGACGGGCGATGATCCTCCGCGTCGACGACGCCTTGAGCCGCCGCACCGTGATCCGGGAGAGCGGGCAGACGCTCGACGACGGGCGCTACGCGGCCAGCATCGCCGCCGACCGGCTGCAGCCCGGCCGCTACGAGTTCCTCATCGTTCCGGAAGAGTCGCGGGGCTTCGTCCTCACGGTCGGGCGCTTCACGGTCGCGCGCGGCAACTTCGCGGAAGTGCCGCCGCGGCAGGCCAGCGCGATTGCGAGCGAGCCGGCCAAGGCGGCAGTGCGGCCTGCGGCCGCGTCCCCGATCCAGGCCATGCGTGCCCTCGTCGGCACGTGGCGCGGGACGAACGGGGTCGCCGGCACCCTCGACATGCGCGCCGACGGGACCTACGTCTACAACGGCCTCTCCCGCGGCCATTACAAGTTCTATGGCAGCGAGCTCGTCTTCGATGGCGTGCTTGCTGCGTGGAACGGCGGACATGCCACGGTCAAGGGCGACTATCTCGACTTCTATTGGACGAGCCTCGACGGCGCGCACCAATGGTACTCATTCGCCAAGCGCTCTTAGGTCGGCGCGGAAAAGCCCTCGCCCTTCGAGACGCCGCCTTCGGCGGCTCCTCAGGGTGAGGGCAACGCCTTGAAATACAAACTTCCTCATGGTGAGGAGCGCGGCCGAAGGCCGCGCGTCTCGAACCGTGAGAAAGCTCGAGTTCATTTTCCGCAGCCTGCCAGACGGACGCCAGTACCGCCTTTCGCGGAAATGCCGCCGGCCGCGCGCTCAGCACCGCTGAAAGAATTTGACAGTGCCGACAGAGGCCGCTCAAAGTAGCGCGCGACGCGGCTGACGCTCCTCAGCCGCGGCCTCATCAACGGCGGGCGCTCAGCCGGGTCCTTTGCTATGCTCAACTGCCGTCTCGACTCGTTGCGGGAGTCGCCGTTTCGGCGTCTCGCCGATCTGATTGCCGGCATCAACCCGCGGACGAACGTGCTGCCGATCGATCTCTCGATAGGCGAGCCGCAGCATCAGCCGCCTGCGTTCATCCGCGCGATCATCGATGCATGCTCGGACAGCTGGAACCGCTATCCGCCGCTCAACGGCACGCCCGAGTTCCGCCGGGCCTGCGCCGACTGGCTGCGCAATCGCTATCGCCTGCCGCCGGGGATGATCGAGCCGGAGACCATGATCTCGCCGTGCGCCGGCACGCGAGAGGGGCTTTACATGGCGGCGACGCTCGCGGTGACGCCTCGGCAAGACGCCGGCGCGCAGCCGCTCGCCTTCATGCCCAACCCCTTCTACCAGGTCTACGTCGGCGCCGCAGTGCTCGCAGGTGCGGAGCCCGTCTTCATGTCGGCGACGCGCGAGAGCGGCTTTCTTCCGGCACTCGATGCACTCCGTCCGGAAGCGCTCGCCCGCGCCCAGCTCATGTATCTGTGCTCGCCGGCCAATCCGCAGGGTGCGGTGGCGGATCTCGATTATCTCAAGAGAGCGATCAAGCTCGCCCGCGAGTATGATTTTCTCCTGGTGATGGACGAGTGCTACGCGGAGATCTACACGACCGACGCGCCGCCCACGGGGGCGCTCGAGGCGGCGGCGGCGCTTGGCGGCTCGCTCGACAATCTGCTCATCTTCCACACGCTCTCCAAGCGCTCGAGCGCGCCCGGCCTGCGCTCGGGCTTCGCGGTCGGATCGCCGCGCACGATGGCGCTGTTCCACCGCCTGCGCACCTACAGCTGTGCCGCGACTCCGACAGCTACCCTCGAAGCGGCCACGGCGTTGTGGCGCGAGGAGACGCATGTCCTCGAAACGCGCGCCGCCTACCGCGCGAAGTTCGACATCGCCGAGCGCGTGCTCGACGGCCGCTTCGGCTTCTACCGGCCCAGGGGCGGCTTCTATCTTTGGCTCGACGTGGGCGACGGCGAGGCGGCGACCAAGCGCCTGTGGGGCGAGGCGGGGGTCAAGTCGCTGCCGGGGGCCTACCTCACGCGGCCGGAGCCGGACGGCACGAATGCGAGTGCCAATTACATCCGACTGGCACTCGTCAGCGATCTCGAGGCGACGGAGGAAGCGCTCGCGCGCGTCGCCAACGTCCTCTGAGGAAATTGAGGGGGCGACCGCACGGCTGGGCGTCCGCGCAGCGAAGAAGGGAGGAGGGCGGCACCATGAAAGGTTTCGATCTCAAGGGGCGCGTGGCGATCGTCACGGGCGGCAATGGCGGCATCGGGCTCGGCATGGCGCAAGGTCTCGCCGGGGCGGGTGCCGCGGTCATGGTGGCGGGTCGGAACAAGACCAAGAACGCCGCCGCGGTCAAGGCTTTGGGCGACCTCGGTGCCAAGGCCGCGTGCTTCGAACTCGACGTCACCGACCGCAAGGCGTGCCAAGCGCTCGTCGAAGAGACAGCCGCCGAGTTCGGCGCGCTCGACATTCTCGTCAACAACGCCGGCACCAACATCAGGAGGGCCCCCGAGGAGTACACGCTCGAGGAATGGCACACCGTGCTCGAGACCAACCTTTCCAGCATCTTCTACTGCTGCCAGGCGGCCTATCCGGCGATGCTGCGCGCCGGCCGGGGCAAGGTCATCAACATCGGCTCGATGATGTCGATCTTTGCCGCCTCCTTCGCGACCCCTTATGCGGCGAGCAAGGGCGGCGTGGTCCAGCTGACGAAGGCGCTGGCGACCGCCTGGGCCAAGGATAACATCCAGGTCAATGCCGTGCTGCCGGGATGGATCGACACGGAGCTCACCCGCCGGGCGCGGAAGGAGGTGGCGGGCCTCCACGAGCGCGTGCTCGCGCGCACGCCTGCGGGCCGCTGGGGTGCGCCCGAGGACCTCGCCGGCATTGCGGTCTTTCTTGCCAGCCCGGCCTCGGATTTCATCACCGGCACCGCGATCCCGGTCGACGGCGGCTATGCTGTGCAGGGTTAGCTCGAACCAGCGCGGGCGCACGCCGCTTCGATCGGCGCGTCAGTGCCCTTCGCTGCTCGGTCCCCGCCTGCGGCCGCCGCCCGGCTTGGTGATGCCGAAGTCGCGGGAGTGCTTGCCGAGCGTCTCCACTTGGTCCGCCTCCACCAGGAGCCCGCGTCGGATGAGCTCGCGGACGGCCGCCGAGCGGCTCGGCATCCTCATGCGGAAGCGCCAATCCTCGATGGCGTGGAGTTCCTCTCGGTCGAGCATGAGCTGAAGCCGTTGCTCGCGGGGCTCGACTTTCTTCGCCATGGGCACCTCGTCCTGATGTCAGGTATACGGCCCCCTGCCGCTGCCCTCGTTGAAGGTGATACCGAAGTCGCCGATGAGCAAGACTTTTCTTGGATAAGGCCCCGAAAGCTGAGGGTCATGCTCATTTTGAGTAAACTGAGTATTCATGCCGGCGGCGACCAATATACAAAATCCGTTATTCAGCGATACTTTTGAGCAGGCGCCCGGCGCCGGCCGCTGAGCCATGGGCAGCAAGCATGCCGCGCTCAACGCACAAAAAGCAGGCACGAGGAGTTACAGCCCCGGCTGGAAGGTGCTTGAGCTCGACAGATAGAGCAGATAGGCGCTCGCCGAGCCGATCACGGTATATAAAATCCAGAACGCGTCCCATAGCGCGTCGCCGTCGCGAACCCAGTGATCGGTTCTGCTGGCGTCATCGTGCGGCATGGCTTTGCGGCTCGACATGGCAACCTCCTTGCGCTTCGGCATTAGGGCCGCGGATGCGAGGAGAGGGACTCCTCGCATAGGCCGACCGTAAGCGCCGGCCGCGCAGTTCGGTGCGACATCGCTGCGATTATTTTGTGGCCAAATTCGGCCCGGCAGTTCTCGCGCGGGGTCAACGGCCTAAGCGCGCTTTGAGGGGATACCTCCCGGTGCAGCGGCTTGCCAGGGCCGGGTTTGCTCTTTACAAGCGGGGCACCGCCCGGGTCTCCCGCGATCGGCGGCCAATGTTGCTGGTTCCGGAGGGCCTCCGTGTCGGCATTGCAAGCGATCCTCTTCGCCATCCTGCAAGGCGTTACCGAGCTCTTTCCCGTGAGCAGCCTCGGGCACGCAGTGATCCTGCCGAAACTCCTCGGCTGGCAGGTCGATCAGCGGGGCCGGGATTTTCTTCCTTTCCTCGTGGTGCTCCACACCGGCACGGCGGCCGCCTTGCTCCTCTATTTCTGGCGCGATTGGATCGACATCGCGCGCGCGGTCCTCGGCATTGGCGATCCGAGCGACCGCGCCGCCCATTTGCGTCTCTTCGCCCTCGTCGTGGTCGGCACGATCCCTGCGGTCGTCATCGGCTTCACGCTGGAGAAGCCGCTCCGCGCGCTCTTCGGCACGCCGCTCGTGGCGGCTGCGTTCCTGGTGGCAAACGGCGTCGTGCTTTTCGCGGCCGAGCGCCTGAAGCGCAGCGGCGGGGCTGCACTCGCAACCCTGGATGCGAAGAAGGCCCTCATGATCGGACTTTGGCAGTCCCTTGCCCTCATTCCCGGCATCTCGCGCTCGGGGGCGACCATGGTGGGCGGCCTCTTGAGCGGCCTCCATCACAAGGAGGCGGCGCACTTCTCCTTTCTGCTCGCGACCCCGATCATTGCCGGTGCCGCCGTGCTCGAGGTTCCGAAGCTCATGCACGCGAGCGAAGGCGGGGGCGGGCTCGGCCCGGTTGCCGTCCTCGCCGGGCTCGCGGCCGGCATCACCGCCTATGCGAGTGTGGCCTTTCTCATGCGCTATTTCGGCAAGCACGATTTCGAGGCGCTCGACCCCTTCGCCTACTATTGCGCCGCGGCGGGCATGGTCTCGCTGGCGCTCTTGCTCTTCGTCGTCTAAGGCGGCGCGCCAAGCGACTGGAAAGTCGCCGCGGCCGCCGCTAACATGCGGCCGCCACGTTCTCGGAGGCGATCATGGACGAGCGGATTCGCGAGGCGCGGATCGATCTCGCCGCCGCATTGCGGCTCGCGGCGCGTCTCGGCCTGCACGAGGGCATCTGCAACCATTTCAGCTACATGGTGCCCGGGAGCGACGCTCTCTTCCTGATCAATCCCCACGGCTACCATTGGTCGGAGATCAAGGCGAGCCATCTCCTGCTGCTCGACCGCGAGGGCAGGCTCGTCGAGGGCGAGAGCGCGCCCGAGCCGAGCGCCTACTATATCCATTGGCGCCTCCACCGCGGACTGCCCCATGCGCGGGCCGTGCTGCACTCGCACATGTCCTACGCGACCGCGATCACCACGCTCGCGGACGGCAGACTCGAGCCGATCAGCCAGACGGCACTTGGCTTCCACGACCGCATCGCCTACGACGACGACTACAACGGGCTCGCCGTCGACGCGGCCGAGGGCGACCGCATGATGCGCACGCTCGGCAACAAGAGCCTGCTCTTCCTCGCCAACCACGGCGTCATCGTCACCGGGCGGAGCATGCACGAGGCCTTCGACGACCTCTACTACCTCGAGCGCGCGACCCAGCTCCAATGGCTCGCGATGTCGACGGGCCGGCCCTTGCGCCGCGTGCCCGCTGCGGTCGCGGCGAAGACCGCCCAGCAATACGCCGACGAAGGCGGCAAACTGGCGCGGCCCCATTTCGAGGCCCTGAAGCGCATCCTCGACCGCGAAGCGCCCGACTATCGAAGCTAGCGCGCGTCGGCGCTCCCGGCCGAGCCACTCATCCGGTCATGAGCGCGCCGCCGTTGATCGGGAGCACGACGCCGTTGGTGAAGCTCGCGGCGGGGTCCGCGAGGTAGCGGATGGCGTGCACCACCTCGGCCATGCGGCCGAGCCGGCGCAAGGGATGAGCGCGGACGAGCTTCTCGCGCTGCGCCTCGGTGAACTCGCGGCCCATGCGCCCCTCGAGCACGGAGGGGGCGACCGCGTTGCAGGTGACGCCGTAGCGCGCGCCCGCAAGTGCGTAGGATTTGGTAAGCGCGTGGACGCCCGCCTTGGACGCGCCATAGGCCGGGTGCGGGCCGACGCCGCCCACTTGGCCCGAGAGCGAGCCTACGTTGACGATGCGTCCGCCTCCGAGCTTGAGCACGGAAAGTGCCGCGGCGCAGCCGTTGAAGGTGCCCGTGAGATTGACCGCGATGATGCGGTCCCACAGCTCCGGGTCCGCCTCCTCGACCGGCTGCACCGCGACGATCCCGGCGGCGTTGATCCAGGCCCAAAGTGCGGTCTCCTCGGCCGCGCGCTCGGCAAGTGCTAAGACGGCACCGCGCTCGGTCACGTCGAGGGCGGTGGGCACGAGGCCGGGCTGCGGCTCGAGCGGGGCGAGATCGGCGCCATAGACGCGATAGCCGTCGGCCATGAAGCTCTCGGCGACCGCCCGGCCGAGGTCGCCCGCCGCCCCCGTGACCACGGCACCCGCGACGCGTCCTTGCTTCTCTCCCTGAGCGATGCTCACGCGGCACCTCCTCGCTTGCCTGAGCGCCATGATCGGGGCATCGCGCGCGAATTGCAATCCGCCCTTCCGCCCGCGCGGACGAGCCGCCATGATGGCGCGAAAGAGGGGGTCTCATGGCAGAGAGTGCGCTCGGTCTCGCGTCCTTCGCGCTTTTGGCTTGGCTCTTGAGCGAGAACCGGCGCGGGGCCGTCCTCAAGGGGGTCGCGGATTTCCTCATCCTTCGAGACGGGCCTTCGGCCCTCCTCAGGATAAGGAAATCCGCTGGACTCTCAGGCCGCCCCCGGGACGAAGTGCCCGGGGGAGCGTGC
>Ga0116217_10001013_pt1 | contig 28045 bp, 19 predicted proteins | sample Sb_taG_6_FD_89697 | JGI IMG/M metagenome (GOLD analysis project Ga0116217, IMG submission 89697) | Peat soil microbial communities from Weissenstadt, Germany - Sb_50d_4_PS metaG | ecosystem: Environmental > Terrestrial > Soil > Wetlands > Peat | place: Germany: Weissenstadt | collected 2010-09-21 | reverse complement strand
GCGAATATCGGCAAGAAACTTTACAGCGCGTTCCACTTCCGGTTGTTTGGCGCGGAAGTAGGTCCAGTCCTGGCTCAACTCGGCCTGCCGCACCAGCGTGAACATGGCGATGCCCGTGTCTTTCCAGTGCTGCCGGCCCGCGCCGGCAAAGATGCCGCCATCTTTCTCCTGAAGGGCCCAGGTGGTTTCCAGCCCTTGCTGCGCTTCCGCGTCGTAGCCCAGGTATCGCGCAGCCTCCAGGATGAAGTTCCCGTCCACCACCCAGAGGCCGCGGTAAACCGTGGGACCCACCTGGAACGTGAGCCGGCCGTTCTTCCTTTCCCGGGCTTGCAGTATGTTGCGCGCACACGCCGTCACAAACTCGCCGTAGCGCCCCGGCATGCGCCAGGACACGGGCTCGCCGAAGGGCCGCCACGCGCGCCAGAATTCTCTGGCCTCGGCCAGAAGCGCGTACGGCTCCGCCAGCCCGGCGGCGATCTTTTCGAGAGCCTGCCCTTCCTGCGGAAAGCGGAAGAACTGCCGCAGCGGCTCGTCCGCGCGGGCTGCGCCCGGCTTTCCCCGCAACACCCATTCGACGCCCGTATCGGAGGGTCCTGAAAGCTGTTGGTCGCTCGCCACAAGCAGCGATCCCCCGCCGTCCAGGTACACCGCGTTGCCCTTGCACGTCACCGCGCGTCGTGACCTCACCGTGACTATGGGCGCCCCGTGCACCGTGCGGCGCGTTCGAGGGCGAATCTCGACCATGACGTTATCGACGCGTCCCTCCGATGCCCGGTTGGTGGCGAAGGCCGTCAGGTGCAGAAACGCTTCGGCGCGGTCGATCCGGGTATGAACGATGGGAACGGCGGGCGACTCCAGTTCCTGAAGCGTCACCACGTCGGGCTCCACACCCGTCACCGAGAAGCCGATCACGGTCTCGAAACGGCCGCGGGCGAAGCCGTAGCGCAATTCGCCGCGCTCGCCCACAAGGCTCTTTGCCGCGTCGTCCGGAAAACAGAACGCCGTCTGCCCCGATAGCGGCGCGTACCGGAAATCGATCGCGGCAGCGGATTGCCCGGCGTCCGTGCGGGCGGCGGCGAAGGCGGCGCCGAGTCCGGTGCCTGACCTTGTGAGGAACTGCCGGCGGTGCCATTGTTGCATAAGTCCGGATTATATATCCATTCGCCTGGAACTCGGTTCGCGCGTCCCGGACGCCGCATCCCGAACCGCCCCCCGCCGGGGCTTGTCGCGGCCGCTCGTTCCATCTACAATTGCCTGATGCCGAAGCGTGGCCCGCACTTTGCGGCTGGGAGGGGTTGGTCGATGTCGTTGGAGATCGCTCGTGAGGGAGGGGTAGCCGCGCCGTCGTGGCCTGCGGGTTGGTTTGCCTGGCTCCGGCGCGCTTCGCCAGGCATTCTTGCGATCTTATCCATCGCTCTGACTCCGGGCAGGGCCCAGGTCTCGTCCGTCAGCCTGGATCCCCGCTCCACCTTGCCCGCCTGCGAGCAGAACCTCGCGCGGCAATTGGCCGTGACGGGGCTTAATCCGGCATGGGAGTCCTCGCGTCCCCTCTCCAGCGCGGTCATACCGAGCGTGGGATTCGCCACCGCCGACATGGCCGCCGCCATCGACGCCACCGTCGGCAACTTTATGAACATGAACGGCCTCCCGGGTGGGGCGGTGGCCATCACTTACAAGAATCGCCTGATCTTCGCGAAATCCTACGGCTACATCGATGTGGGCAACGCGCTGTTCGCCGAGCCGGACAGCCGTTTCCGCGTCGCCAGCGTCTCCAAGGCCATCACCGCCATGGGAATCATGAAGCTGGTTCATGACGGGCAGTTGTCCCTGGACGATCATCCGTTCCCGTTTTCCGCGGTCGGCCCGGTCATCGGTGGAGCATATAATGCCGCCCTCTCGCCGCCTTCCGGCCCAACCGTCGATGAAATGCTTCACCACGCCGGCGGCTGGGATCGCGATACAGGTCCCGATCTCATGGCCTATGGCACACTCCAGACCGTAGAGGGTCTTCTGCCGGGTTCTACAGCGCCCCCGGATTGCACGACCCTGATGAGTTATGTCGAGTCCCAACCGCTGCAATTCAAGCCAGGCACGATGGTGGACTACTCCAATGTCGGATTCTGCGCGCTCTCCGAGGTCATCCGGGAGACCAGCGGCACTAGCTATTTGGATTACCAGCAGAAAAACGTGCTGGGTCCGCTGGGGATGAACGACACGGCCCTGGGCTCGACCCAGCAGTCTGAACAGCAGGACCGCGAAGCCGTCTACTACGACACCACCGACCCTCCCCAGCCGTCTCTGTTTGCCCCCTACGCCACCGTGCCGCCGCCCTACAGCGGCATAGGCGCGCTCGAAGCCCAGGAGGGCGCTGGCGGGATCGTTTCCACGGCGATCGATCTGGCGCATTTCACGGGCGCGATCGCCAGTGGGGATCTTCCGAATTTTCCCGGCCCCCCGGCTTTTCCTGGCTGGCCGCAGATGTACTACACGCTTTCCACGCGGCTGCCTTCTTATGAAACACCGGATACGTCGGTCGGAGCGGGTTGGGATGCCGTCCCCTCCAACGTCGTGGCGGTGCCTCTTCTTCCCTACGACAATTACAACTTCATCAAGGACGGGGGCTACCAGGGCACCGTGTCTTCCGTGGTCGCCACCGCCGATGGATACGGTTTCGCGGCGGTCTTTAACGGAGGCGACAATACTGCGCCCGGTCCCGAGGGCCAGCTTTTCTGGCCGGGCTGCAATGCGCCTCCGCCGCTCCCGGCTTCCAAGAACGGAGATTGCGCCCTCCAGGCAGCCTATAACCACGCCGCCAAGCTGCCGTGGAACATGGACTTCTCTCCGCAATACTCCCAACCCTATTCCGCCTGGATGAATGCCACGGACTTCGCCGCCTACCTGGCGGCTCAGAAGAGTAGCGGCAGCTATCCGTGGCGTCTGGAAGGGCGCACGGCTTCCGGCGGCTCTCAATACCGCGGACGATTCGCGCCGCCACCGCCAACGGTCCCCGTGGCAGGCGCCCTCTCCCCAACCCCGCCGCAGATCATGTACGGCCAATCCTGCTCCGCCGTCCTCGGCGCCCTCCAATCCGCCGGACCCTCCACGCCGCTCGTGAGCCTGCAGCGATTCTTCGACACGGGCAGCAGCTCGTATGTCTATCAAGCCGTCTGGTCCGGAGCCTGGCCCACCCACTTCACCGTCTCTGCACCCGCATCGGCCACGGCCGGAACCGCGTTCAATTTCACCGTGACGGCGCTCGATTCCTCCAACCAGCCCGTGACCGGCTACTCCGGCCCCGTGAGCTTCACCAGCACGGACAAAGCCGCGGTGCTGCCTGCCCAATCGATGCTGTCCAACGGAACGGGCACGTTCCCGGCGACGCTCGAGACCGCGGGCAGCGCCAGCCTCACCGCCGCCGATAGCGCGGATTCGCTCGCCGGAACTTCTCCTGCCATTGCGGTCACCGTGCCGCCCACGCCGGTTTCCGTGAGCCCCGCGGGCGGCAGCGCCGCCGCCGCGGCCTTCACGTTTGTCTTCACCGATCCTCGCGGATACCAGGACCTGAGCGTGGTCGACATCCTCGTCAACAACTTCCTGGATGGCCGCCATGCCTGTTACCTGGCTTATATTGTGGCCTCCAAGACGCTGGTGCTGGTGGACGACGCGGGAGATGCCGGCGGGCCGTACGCGGGAAATGTGGCGCTGGGAAATTCCGCCCCGATTCAGAACAGCCAATGCGCTGTGACCCTGGTGTCGGCCGTGGGAAGCGGCAATACCCTGACTCTGATGTTGACCATCACGTGGGGCGCCGGCTTCACCGGTGACAAGATTGTCCAGGTGGCGGCCGGGGACGTGGCGCTGAACAACTCGGGGTGGCGTCCGCTGGCGGTCTGGCGGGTTCCGGGAGCCGCGCAAACCACGACCACCGCGGTAGTGGGCATGACTCCGAATCAGGGAAGCGGCGTGGGGCCCGCTCAGTTTACCTTCAACTTTTCCGACACCAGGGGCTTTGCCGATCTGGGAGTGGAAAACATCCTGGTGAACGGCTCCCTGGACGGCCGCCACGCCTGCTACCTGGCCTTTTCCCGCCCCGGCAACGTGATGTTTCTGGAGAACGATAACGGGGACGGATTGCTGCCCGGACAGAGTCTTGCCGCGGGCGGCAGCCTGAGCAACAGCCAGTGCGCCGTAAGTTGGGGAAGCGGCGCGGTGACAGCCGGAGGCAACAGCCTGGCGCTGACTCTGACCATTACGTTCACCGCCTCATTCGGTGGGAACCGCGTCGTTTACCTGGCCGCGCGGGATGTGAACGAAGCCAACAACACCGACTGGCACTCCATGGCCACCTGGACCGTCCATTAGGACAGCCGCTCGCTACTCCGACCGCAGCGCCGCCGCCGCATCCACCCCTGCGGCCCGCCGCGCGGGCAGCCATGCCGAGAGCAGCGCAACCAGGATCAGGAAGATGCCCGCGCTGGTGATGGACCAGGGGTCGAACAGAGGCACCCGGTACACCACGCTCTTCATGAGCCTCGCGAATGCCAGTGCCAGGGCAAGCCCCGCTGCCAGGCCGGGCAGGGCCACCGCGCCGGCTTCCCGTAGTATCATTCGCACCAGGTTCGCGGGCGTCGCGCCGATGGCCGCCCGCACCCCGAACTCCCGAATCCGCGCGTTCACCGAATACGCCAGCAGCCCGTAAATCCCCGCCGCGGTCAGGACTGCCGCCAGTCCCGCGAAGGCCGCCAGAAGCGTCAGTGCGAATCGCCGCTGCGCCAGCGAATCGGCGACGTTCTGCTCCAGGGGCCGCGCCTGTCTCACCACGATCTCCGCGTCGATGCGGTGCACCGTCTCCCGGATCTCGCGTTCCGATTGTGCCGCGGTGCCCGCGGTCTTTACCAGAAGCGTTCCCGAACCCGTGCCGATCGCATAAAACGTGGGCGCCGGTTCTTCGTCCAGGCCGAAATCGCGCACGTCGCCCACCACGCCCGCAATCTCGATCGCCGTCTGCTTCGCGTCCATGACTCCCAGCACGAGCCGCTTGCCCAGCGGATCCTGGCCCCCGAAGAATCGTGTGGCCAGGGTCTCGTTGATCAAACACCGCGGCTTCCCCTCGTCCGCCGCGCTCAGCCATTGCCCGCGCTTCAGCGGAATGCCCAGCACCCCGAAGTATTGCGGCGTCACGTAGCGAACCTGCGTCACCGGGTATTGCCCCGATTCGAACGGGCGCCCCTCGATTCCGAAGCGCGTCGCCCAGCGGCTGTGCTCCGTGGGCAAAAGACTCATCGGCGCGGTGTTCGCGGTGGCAACCTCCTCCACGCCAGGCAATGCGCGGACTGCGGGCAGCACCTGCGTGCGCAACAGCGCCGCGGCTTTATCGCCGCTGTATGGAATGGAAACGTCGATGGCCGCCACGCCCCGAGCGTCGAATCCCGGATTCTCGTCCAGCAGAGCCGCGAAACTCCGCAGCAGCAGCGCCGCTCCGGCGAGCACTACGAAAGCCAGCGCCACTTCGCCCGCCATCAGCACCGGGCCGAAACGCGATCTCGCCCGAATGACCGATCGCCCGCTCGCGCGCCGGTCTGCCGCCAGGCGCCAGCACGCCGGCAGCGCGAACAGGACTCCGCATAGGATCGCTATCCCCGCCGCGAACAGCCACACCGGTCCTGTGAAGCCCGTCTCTTGCATGCGCGGAATCTGATCCTGCGCCAGTTTGCGAAGCAGTTCTCCGGTCCAGACCGCCGCCATGGCGCCCACGGCTCCGCCGGCTCCCGCCAGCATGAGGCTTTCCGTAAGAATCTGGCGGATCAAATTCCCCGCGCTCGCGCCCAACGCCCAGCGGATCGCCAGTTCTTCTCTGCGCTCCAGCATCCGGGCGAGCAGCAGGTGCGCCAGGTTCGCGCACGCCATCAGAAGGACCAGCCCCACCGCCGCCCACACCAGCAACAAGGAGGGGCGCACGCCGCCGGTCGTTTCGGTCTCGAGCGAAATCACCTGCGCGCTCTCCCTGCCGTTCGTGTCGGGGTGAAGTTGGGCCAGCCGCTGGGCGATGGTCTGCATCTCGGCCTGCGCCTGCTGCTCGCTGACTCCCGGTCGCAGCCGCGCGATGACCTCCAGTGGATGATATTTCCGCCGGCTCATCAGTTGATCCTCGATGAACGAAAACGGGATCCACAAGTCTGCCCACTGCGGAAAGGATTGCCGTTCCGATACTACCCCGATGACCGTGAACGAAAGCGGCTCCAGGCGGATCTGCCGCCCGATGATCCCGGGATCCGCCCCGAACTTTCGCCGCCAGAGCTTCTCGCTGATCACCGTTACCCGGGCCTGGGTCCGATCCTCTTCCGCGGTGAAATCCCGCCCCAGCATCGGCTCGATTCCCATTGTGGAGAACAGGTCGTAGGTGGCATTGGTCCCGTGCACGGTTTCCGGCTCTCCCACGCCGAGCAGAGTCATGTGATCCATGGCGGCAAGCGTGTGCGCGGCCATCCGATCGAAGCTGTGGGACTGCGCTTGCCAGTCTCTAAAATCGGGAATCGTGGCTTGAAGCTGCCGGAATGCCGGGTGCGTCTCCCAGATCTGGACCAGCCGCGACGGATCGCGAAAAGGCAGCGGCTGGATCAGGACGCCATAAATCACGCTGAAGACCGCGACGTTGGCTCCCGCTCCGAGCGCCACCGTGAGAATAGCCGCGGCGGCAAACACTGGTCTGCGCCGAAGAAATCGAAACGCGAGTCGCACCCTCTCAGCTTAGTACACCCTTGTGGGGCAGGTTGGCAACAGTGGTAGTGCCTGAAAGGTGCGTTGATAAAAAATCAACGACCTGAAACAACGAGCGCTCGCAAGTGCTAGTCTGGGTGCATGGCACAGCGCACCAGCCTGAATGCTCTCCGTAATCTCATCGTTCAAGCCGAGAGGATCGTTTCCACAACACCGATGCCGGAACGCCGTTCCGAGCGTGCCGCCGAGTTGCTCCGGGCAGCAATCGCCCTGACCGACGATATCCTGCTAGTGCCGCCGGCCGCGATCCTGGGCGCCAAGGGTGGGAAGGCCACGCTTGCCAGTCGCGGGCCGGAGTACTTCCGCCAGCTCGTAGCGAAGCGAAAGACCCACGGCGGCGGCAGGCCCCGCAAGTAATCCTGGCATCCGCCGGTTAGAATGGTGTTCTGAAACGAAAAGCCCGGCACGGTGGCCGGGGCTTCTCGATGTGAATTGAACACCCTCATCGTAAGCCCTTCATCGTGCGCGGCGCAAGAGCCGTATGAATCGAGAGCAAAGAAGGGCCGAACACCTTCGCCGAGCCAGGATTGGGCAGGCAGTTAACGTCCTAAAGGCCAAAAGCCCGGTAACGTTTGCCCAGGCGCAAGTGCGTGCTTGTGAACGTGGCATGGAGTTATCTGGCAGCCTGATTTCTGAACAGATCCGATGGGGCAGTCCAGAGCGCATGAAGGTGGTTATTCAAGCGCTTGATGCCCAGGCTGAAGCGTACTTGGATCTTGTCGCCGACATGGAGTCCCAAGAAGCATTCTCAGTAGTACTTGAAGCCTTTGCCCATAAAGCCTTCGAGAAATTCACCGGCCATCGGCTCGGTGTTCTTATTCCACTCGGCAATGAGTTTCTGCCGATTGAGCAGAGGGTTCGCTATTGGGTGAATGAGAGCTACAAACGGATCATAAAACAGCACGGGTGTGACGCACCAGCCGAGTCCAGCCCGCGCCGCAAATTGATCGAGCCAATTCTTGCCCACAAGGGCTGGTCAGTATTGGATTGGGCAAATGAAGCTGCTGTGAGCCACGCCACAGCGATGGATTACCTCGATGGGAAAACGACGCCGTACGCCGATACGAGGCGTAAGTTGGCGGAAGCCCTTGGCCTAGCAGTCGAACAATTACCTAAATAGAAACCTCCCACAGTCTCCCAAACTCTCCCATTGATTTCTAGAAGACCAGGATGACTCTCCTCCTTCTGTTGTCGAATACTGAAACTGACTGAAAGGCGGAGCATGCAGATCAGAAACCGAGGGCCACCGAGGGCCAAAAAAAGCACGGGGAATAGCGTCTGCACTTCGCTGTTTCCCGTGCTCCAAGCCCAGGCTTTAGTCGATTCCCATTCTCCGTGCGTCCTGGTCCATCTGTTCGATCCGTTTCGAAAGATCGGCGTATTCCCGAATCATTCGGGCCAGCTTAGATGGTTCGAGCAAATCCCCGTGCCGATTGAGGAGCGCGAGAGGATCTTCCGTACTGACCCTTGGCTGGTTGAGGTAAGTAAAGGCCTGGGCGAGGGATTGCAATACCGTGGCTGCCGCCTTGAGTTCCGCAGACAGAGCAGCCTGATGGCGCTTGGCCTCGGTCCGATCTTTTACCAAGCGGAGAATTGCGGCATCCAGATCTTCATTGCTCATTACCCTTATTTTATGGGCGCGAATCACTGGAATCGCAACCTAAAAAGCTCAGGCAAACTACATTTTCCCCTTGCAAAACAACGAGCGCTCGTAGTATACTTAAACCATGAAGAGCGCAGTGAAAGTCGAGATCAAAATGACCTGCCCCGATTGCGAGACTCGCTGCCAGAGCTTCGGCAAACACCGGAACGGGCTGCGCCGCTTCCGCTGCCACCAGTGCAAGCGCACCTTCACCGAAGCGCACCGGCTCACCCTTGGCGAGATGTACGTCTCGGAGGAAAAGATGCTACTCGCCCTTCAACTCCTCATCGAAGGCAATTCGATCCGCAGTACGATGAGAATTACGGGGATTGACGGCAACACAATTATGAAGGCACTCGTCCTGGCCGGTGAGCGCTGTGAAAAACTCATGGGCCGATTGATCGTCAACATCCCGGTGAAGGACGTTCAATGCGATGAAATCTGGGGCTATGTGGCCAAGAAGGAAGGCCACAAGTTGCCGACGGAGGCAAACGACAATTCCATCGGTGATGCCTACTGCTTCGTTGCCATCGAGCGCAAGACCAAACTCGTTTTGAACTTCGCCCTTGGGCGGCGCGACCAGGCCACCACGGATATCTTCATCGAGGGTCTGCGGGCGGCGACGGCACCGCAACGCTTCCAGATCACCACGGATGGATTCCAACCGTACCTCTCAGCGATTACGACCACCTTGAGCGACCGTTGCGACTTCGCGCAGCTCATCAAGGTCTACGCCGAATCGAAAGAAGAACACCGGTACAGCCCGCCCGACGTGACGCATGCGGAGAAGGTCCCAGTCATGGGCAACCCCGACCCCGCGAAGATTTGCACGTCGCATGTGGAAAGGCAGAACCTCACGATCCGGATGCAGATGCGCCGCCTCACGCGGTTGACGAATGCCTTCTCGAAGAAGTGGGATAACCTGTGGTCTGCCTACTGCCTGCACTTCGCCTACTACAACTTTTGCCGGGTTCACCAGACCTTGCGCGTCACCCCCGCCATGGAATCCAACCTCACCGATCACATCTGGACAATCGCGGAACTGCTGGCGTAGACACCGGCACGGTGCCAGTTGTAGGATTAGGCGAGCAGCAATTCCGAGAAAGACTCTGGAAGGATGAACGCCGACTGGCTTTGGCGGCGCGCTGGCGTTTCGTTCCTTTTACTGGGATCAGTGTATCACGCCCCAGAAAAGAAACGAAATGGCTGTCGAATTTCACGCTCGGGATTTCCTCATTCGCGATGTCCAAAGTCCAGACGACACGGAGATCCCGCCAATGAATGGCTTCCTGGAAACAGCCCCTCTCGAGAAATTGCGAAAGGTCTACGGGCCACTATTAGTTGTATTCGTACTCGGTGTCTGTTTGCGGGCTTGGTACCCCCATACATGGCAATCGAAGGACCTCGCCGATGTTATGGGGGACGCATTCATCGTGGCCTCCGTCATCGGATTCTGCATTGATTTATGGGCAACATCTCTGCTCATTAATCACGCAGCGGAGGAATTGTCACTGCGCCTCGTCGGCTATGGGCTTCCTCCTGCCGCGCGAACTTTGATCCACAAACTCGTGCATGAAACCAAGATGGTTTATCGGAACTATCACGTAACATATTCGCTCCAGCGACACCCAGAACTAGACCGCCACGTCATCGTATATTTGACCTCATCGTGGACGCTGGTGAACAACGGAGGAAGTCCGGAGGAATATAGTACGGAGATGTGCCAGGAATTATCCTACGATCCACAGCCCGTTCACCTCCAATGTGGCGGAAAATCGTTCGGCCCAATGGATATCATTAAGAGAGTGACCGCAGGGGGAGTTGTTGCCCTTACCGCGCCCGATAGCTGCCCAAAGTTCACCATCAAGCCTAGTTCAGCCACCACGCCAGTCGATGACTTATCGCCCGATCAGCAATGCCATGTTTTCTGGCAGATCACCTTTTCGATGCCAGAATATTACAGCGATGTCGTGGCCTTCAGGGGAATCGTGATCAGCCCAACTATCGAGTTTTTGGGATCCAGCGAAGAATGGGAATTCCGCTCTGACGAAGAGAGTCCAGAAAAGGGGAGGCCCAATACTGCGGATCAACGGGCCTGGCGATACGACAGGGCGTTTATTGATGGACAGCATGTGCGTGTGCGATGGAAGCCAAAAACCCCCGTATCAGCGACGGATCCACCGGCTTCGGCCTGAACGTCCGCCACTATCGCAATTTGCAATCAACGCACCTTTCAGGCACTACCGCAACAGTTGGCAACCTGCGGCGGGTTGTCAACCCGCCCGGCGAGCGAAGCTCGCCCGTATTCGTAATGTCCTCCGCTTGCCGCTGCTCCCGTATGTGATTGCGCACCTGGTCGGCCGCGACCGTCCCGTTCCCCAGGCGGCCGGGAGCGCCGGGCAGTCGGCTGTTTGGGTGAAGTGATTTACGCGCTTTACCGGTCCGGCGCCGCCGGCGGGGCGCCGGACCGTCGGCACAGGCTCACTGCTGTGCTTGGAGATCCTCGATGGAGGCCTTGAGCAGCCCCACCGCGTAAGCCGTGTTGTGGATGCCGCGGCTGCCATCGTTGTTGACGAACTGCCAGTTGTAGGCCGCCTGCAACTGGTGTTGATTCCAAGTGGAATCGATGCTGAGAGACGTCTTCACCGAGTTGTTGGGCGGCAGCATGGTGGATAGCTTGTCGAGCAAGCTCTGCACCTCGGTCTGCACGCCTTGGATCACGCCGTCGCCGTTGTAATCGAACAGCGGGAAGTCGAACGTGGTGACGTCCGGGCCATGGCAGGTCTGGCACGCGGCCACGAGCATCTCCTTCTTTCCCCCGGGGGGAGTGTAGCTGGGCGTGAACGTGTGGTCTCCCACGTGGAGGAATCCCGGATCGGTGGTCGCAACTTCTTGCATGTGGCAGGTCACGCAGGTGTTGGGAACCACGAACTGGTGGGCCGAGGTAGGAATGCTTTGCCCATAGGTGTAGCCGTTGGTGCCCATCATCATGTCGGCTTGGGGGCCTTCGTGCGGGCCGTAATGCGCGATGCCAGCGGTGTTGTTCACATACGTCGAGGCATTCACGCGGGCCTGGTGGCACTGCATGCAGAGGATGCCTTCGCCGGCGGTGACAGCGTATCCCCGGCTATCGTTGCCCGTGAGAGGCACGGTGGTGCCGTCCCCCAGCGTGACCGAGATCATGTTGCGGATCTGGTGGGTAGTCCCCGTGGTGGTGTTTCCGTGTGGCTCGTGGCAGGCGGCGCAATCGACCGGGTGGTACGAGGTGTCGGTAATGGGGCTGATGCCTTTCATGCGTTGAATGAAGCCGGTGCCGGTGTGGCAGCCCACGCAAGTGGCGTTACCGGCCGGATCGGTGGTGGTGACGGCGTGCATCGAGCTCTCCCACGCCGTACTCTTGTAGTGGTGAGTCGGGTCGTCGTGGCACTGGTCGCACTGGCCGGAGTTCTGGGGAATCGAGATCGCGCTCGTGTCGCCGCCACTGCCCGTGTGCGCGCTGCCGGGACCGTGGCAGTTTTCGCACTGGATGTTGGCCACGTTCTGCAAAGAAGTGGGGACCTTGTTCCAGTTGCCGGCCTGCAATGTGGTCGGAAAGGTCCATTTCAACTGCTGCATCAGATAGCTGAAGCCGCCGTTATTCGCGCTGTTGTTCAGATCGTATCCGACGGTGTGGCAGCCCAGGCAGGAGGCGCTGCTGGTGCCGCTGCCGCCGTTGATGCCGGCAGTAAAAATCTGGGAGTGCAGCGTTGTCGCCCAGGGGCCCACCATCTGGGCCGCCGGTCCGGTGTTGTGGCACTCCGCGCAGGTGGTGATGCCCATGTACGCGGCGGCCGTGTATGTCTGAGCGACCGTGGTGGGGCTGCTGCCGCCGGCAGTCACCTGTGCGCTCACGATGTAAGCCCCGGCCACATCCGGACGCAGAAGCTTGCGGTCGGCGACCTGGTAGATCAGCCGGCCGGAAGGTTCGTATACCGGCACACTCGACGTCAGCGGGCTGGCGGCCAACTGCGCGTTGGACCCAGTCGGCTTGACAACAAGCGTCCAGGTGACGCTGCCGATTTGCTTGGCCGTGAGAGTGGCGTCAACCTGGACTTCCAAATACCATGGTTCGCCGAGAGCCACGGTGGTCAAGCCGCCTGATACCTGGACTGTGGAAGGCAGCTTGTATAATGCTAGGTCACCGGTCGTCACCGGCCGAAGCGCGAGGACTGGCGCCTGCAGAGTTTGAGCGTTCAATGTGGCGGAAACGGCCACAAGCGCCAGCGCCGCTGCCCAGCGACCAGCTAGCGCTTTCGGAGAACGCCGATATTTTGTGACTCCCATCATTGTTTTTTGCAACACTCCTTACATTTGATCGGGGAAAGATATATTCAGATCTTAATATATTCTAAAGCGTGGCCTTTTACCATAGTCTTCTGTAAAAATCTGGCGGTCGTTGAATATTTCCACACTTCACTCGGCTTGTCGTCTCTGGTTTAAGCTCGCTTTTTTGAATGGGACCTGTCTGTCGCCGGCTCGCGGCTGATATGACGGGTGGGCGTGACTCCATCCGCCGTGGAACAAGTCACGCTCACCGGACGGCTACGTTACTTATTGCCTTGCAGCTTGGCGATGGAGGCGTTCAGCAGGCCCACCGCGTACGCCGTATTGTGGATTCCCCGGCTGCCGTCGTTGGTCACGAACAGCCAGTTGTAAGCCGCTTCCAATTGCGGCTTCGTCCAGGTGGAATCGATGTTGAGAGATGTTTTCACCGAATTGTCGGGCGGCAGCATGGTGGATAGCTTGTCGAGCAAGCTCTGCACCTCGGTCTGCACGCCTTGGATCACGCCGTCGCCGTTGTAATCGAACAGCGGGAAGTCGAAGGTGGTGATATCCGGCCCGTGGCAGGTCTGGCAGGCGCCTACCAGATCTTCGGCCGGTTTTCCGGCGGGAGCGTAGGTTGTCGAGAATGTGTGGTCCCCGGCGTTGAGGAACGCCGGGTCGGTGGAAGCCACCGTCTGCATATGGCAGTCGATGCAGGTGTTGGTGACCACGAACTGGTGCGCGGAGGTGGGGATCTTCTCTCCGTAGGTGTAGCCGTTGGTGCCCATCAGCATGTCGGCCTGCGGCCCTTCGTGCGGGCCAAAGTGGGCACTTCCCGCGGTCGTGTCCACATAGGTTGAGGCATTCACCCGGCTTTGGTGGCACTGGATGCACAGGATCCCCTCTCCGGCGGTGGTGACCTGGGTTCCATCGGCCAGCGTCGCCGACGCCATGTTCCGGATCAGGTGCGAATCGTTGCTGGGCGCGGTTAAGCCGTGCGGTTCGTGGCACGCGTTGCAATCGATGGCGTGGTAAGTCGTGTCGGTGATGGCGGCTCCGCTCATCCTGGCTGTGAAGCCGGTGCCGGTGTGGCAGCCTACGCAGGTCGCATTGCCGACCGGATCGCGCGTGGTCACGGCGTGCATCGAATTGGCCCACGCGGCGCTCTTGATGTGGTGGCTCGGTTCATCGTGGCACTGGCTGCACGCCCCTGAGTTGGAGGGTATCGAAATAGCTTCCATGGCGCCACCGTAATTGGCATGCTCGCTGCCCGGCCCATGGCAGTTCTCGCACTGAATATTCGAAACGTTCTGCAAGGCGGCCGGCATGGCGGTGAAGTTGCCCGCCTGCAAGACAGCGGGAAACATCCAGCTCAACTGTTTGGCCAGCGCCGAAAATCCGCCATCGTTGACGGTCGAATTGGCGTCGTAGCCAACCGTGTGGCAGGCAATGCACCCGCTGCCGTAACCGGTGCCTTCCACTCCGTTGATCCCGTTGGTGAACAAGCTGGCGTGAGCCGTTTGCGACCACGACGGCGCCATCACCGTCGCCAGGCCCCCGTTATGGCACTTGGTGCATGCGGATATGCCCACATACGTGCCGCCAATGAACATTTGCTGCAGGGTGGCCGTCCCGCTGCTGCCGGCGGTGACCGTCGCCGTGACTATGTACACGCCATGTACATCCGGGCGCAGCAGTTGCCGCCCAGCCACCTCGTAGACCAGGCGGTCCGACGGCTCGGCAATGGGTACGTTGGATCCCAGCGGACTCCCGGCCAACGCGGCCCGCGACGTGTCCGGCCTGGTGGTCAGAGTCCAGATCACTCCCGCAATCTGGTTGGCGGGTATGCCGATATCGATCTGCACTTCCATATATAACGGCTCGCCGAGCGCTACCGTCTCCAAACCGCCCGAAACCTGGGTGGTGGATGGTAGCTTATACGTCGCGATGTCCCCGTTCGTCAGCGCCCGCACCACCAAACGCGGTGCCATCGTGGTTTGCGCACTCAATGTGGTCGTGGCGGCCACACCCATTAGCGCCACTGCAAAAAGACCAGTTAGCGCCCTTGGAAGTCGTTGGTTGATCCTGACCCCCATTGTGAAAAGACTCCTATCTAGACAATGTCAGTAAATACTATATTACGGTCTGATTATATTCTATATTGCAGTCTTCTACCACAGTTTTTGGCGTCGTTCCTGCGATTGTTGAATTACTCAACGCTCCCACTCTGCAAATCGCCGCCCCAGTCTCTCCCTCTCCGCCAGTTGCGCCGTGAACGGTCCGATGGTGGCCGCCCATTCCACAATCGGAATATCTAAGCGCATTTGCGTGCGGGTCCGACGCCTGAGAGGAAACAACCATCCGTCCCGGTCGCAGGGGCCGTAAAGTTGAGTCACAAGCCCACCGCAACTCGATTTCCCTTCTTTTCAACCACTTCCAAATCTCAATTTCGGAGTCCGTTCCGCCCCCATGCTATCCGTGGGATTGGATAGTGACCTTATGCGACAACCAGCCCAACCCCACAACCGATCGATCGCGCCCCTCCTCCCCATCGCCCGGCAGGGCATCCCCTTTACCGCCGCCGATGGCCAGGCCTTCGTGCGCCTCCCCGTCGTCTCTTCCGGCGGTTTCTTCTTCCTCCCCGTCCGCTCCCGCGCCTACCGCGATTGGTTCTTCCAGCAGTTCTTCGCTCTCTACGACACCCTGCCCACCCCCCAAGCCTTCTACGCCATCCTCAATCACCTCGAAGCGCAGGCCGCCGGCGACGAACTCAACCAGCGCCTCACCGTCTCCCGCCGCGTCGGCTCCCGCGTCCCCAGCTACATCCCCAAGCAAATCCTCCTCGATCTCGCCAACCCCGAACGCCAGTTCGTCGATATCTCTCCCGATGGCTGGACCGTCGCCGCCGGCACTCACGCTCTCCTGGAAACCTCCCGCTCCACCAACCGGATTCCCACGCCCGTCCCTTCCAATGACCCTGCCACCGATCTCGAGACCCTCCGCTCCTGCCTCAACCTTCCGTCGCGCTCGGACTGGCTCCGCTGCCTGGCGTGGCTCCTGGCCGCCCTCCGCCCCTCCGGACCGTATCCCTTCCTCATCTTCCAGGGCCCTCCCGGCTCCGGCAAAACCTTCGCCGCCCGCATCCTCCGTTACCTGATCGATCCCTCCGCGGTGCCGCTCACCCCCATCCCGTCCTCCGTCCGCGACCTCCTCGCCCTCGCCCGCCACAACTGGGTCCTCGCCTTCGACCACATCTCCGCCTTCTCGCCCCGTCTCACCGACGCCCTCTGCCGCCTCTCCTCCGGCGCAGGCTTCTCTTTCCGTGAGGAGGCCCGCTCTTCCGAGCCTATGCTGCAATCCTACCGGCGCCCCGTGATCCTCACCGTCACCAGCCGCTGGTCGTGCCCCGCCGACCTCGCCGGCCGCGCCCTCACCGTCACCATGCCGCCCATCCCCCCAGCCGAACGCCGCCCCGAAGCCGCCCTGATGGCCACCCTCGAGGAAGCCTGGCCCCGCATCCTCGGTGCGTTCTGCTCGGCCCTCAGCGTGGCCCTCCGCCGGATTCCCGAGATCATGCAGCCCTCCGCCCGCCGCCCTTCGGACCGATGTGCCGACGCGCTCGCCTGGGCCTTGGCCGCCAGCCCGGCCTTGGGTTGTACCGCCGAGGAAATCGAGCAAGCCTTCGATCCCGCGCCGCCCTCGCATCCCATGGTGGAAGCCGTCCAGGCCCTCGTCGAGCAGCGCCGCCGCTGGACCGGCTCCGCTACCGCGCTCTTCGATCTTCTGCAACCGGCCCTCGACTGCCGGACCCCCAAAGGCCTCTCGCAGCAGCTCAGAAAGTGCATGCTGACTCTGGCCGATGCCGGCATCGAGTTGAAATTCCGCCGTTTACATGGAGGCGGCCGGGTAATCGACCTCCTGGAAGATTCTCCAGATGCGTCTCCCGTTTTTGCGGATTCCGCTCAGATCACTGAAACAAAGGAGCTTACCACTGCATGAGTTGTGCCGTCACGTTTGGACGGATTCGTCACACGATGCGTCACCCGTTTCCCACCCGCGCGCGTCGGCAAGCGAGCTTGGCCCAGTCCCCCTGTCTATGGCGCCGCGATCTTGCGCGTGCTCCCCTGATCGGCCTTCGGAAAATCGGGCGGCACCTTGACCGTAACCTTGCCGGTCGCCGCCCATTCCGTGCCGCGCGCAAAGGTGGTGATGAAGCCGACGCACTCCATGGCCGCTTGGTCATGTCCCAGGGTGGTGTGGAAGACGCGGCCCTTGCCGTAGCTGAGGGCCATCAGCATGGGCTCGTCGCGTCCCGTGCCGCGATTCGCCGGATCGGAGTAGGCGGTGGCCAGGACCTTCATGTTCTCGCCCGGACCGCGCATCCTGTTGTACAACTCGTCGGCCGCGTGCATCCAGGTAGTGGGAAGCCCCTTGGTGATGGGGTGATTGGCGTCGCGGATCACCACGGCGAACGGCGTTCGGGCGCCGTGACTGCCCGCCGGGCCGGGTGTCGGGTCCGTCACCAGCTTCCCATCCTTGTAATACCAGTACGGGCCCGCTTTCTCGTCCCGCCCCATCCAGCCGCCGATCCCGATCATGAGGTTATACGCCGGCCAGTCCGGGAATGCGTTGTCGGCGGCGTGGTAGGAAACGAAGCCCCCGCCGTTCTTGACGTAGGCTTCAAACGCGGTCTTCACCTCGTCCGGCCACTTGTCGCCGGTGGGGAACTCGTTATAGTTGGACACCACCACCTGGAACCGCCGGAAGTCCGGCCGGAACGTGCTGAAGTCGCCGCCTTTGGGAGGCGTAGTCACCACCTCGACCTCAAACAGCCCGGTATCCTCCAGGATTTTCTTGAGGACCGGTGTGGTGTGTTTCCAGTCGTGATTATTCTGCCCATCGACGATCAGCGCGCGAATCGGCGCGGCGGCCAAGGCGGCGGAGGCCAGCAAACAAAGGAAGGCGACTCTTTTCATGGTTTTACCCATCCGCATTGTAGCGCAAGGAAAATCTGCCCTGGCAGCAATCCCCCGCCCCGAAACCCCACGCCCCGGGTGCCCATCCCTCATCGCCCGCCTCCCGTCCAACCCGGCATCCCCCTCCAACCCCGCCCCTCCAATCCCGGGGAACTTTCCCGCGGCCACCGGTGTCTATTCGGATTGCAGGGCCAAGATTTTCCTGGTAGCTTGAAATCAGGCTTGAAGGTGAGGCTCACTGTGGCCACTTCTATCTTGGAGCTAAGCTCGGACCGGCAGGTTGAGGCGGACGCCGAAGTAGATCTGCGCCTGACCGAAGCTTTGCGCGCGGGCTCGGAACACGCTTACGAGCAGTTGCTGAGCCGCTTCCAGCAACCGGTTTACACCCTGGCCTTGCGCCTGCTCGGCGACCCCACGGAAGCCTGCGACGTGGTCCAGGAGGTCTTCCTCAAAGTCTTCCGCAACATCGGAAACTTCCGGGGTCAAAGCTCGCTCAAAACGTGGATTTACCGGATCACGGTCAACGAGGCTCACAACGCGCGGCGATGGTTCTTCCGGCACCGCCGCAAGGAAGTGGAACTGGACATCAATCCGGAAGATGCTCGTGACTGGAAGGAGAACATACCGGACGCCAACCGTTCGCCGTTTGATGAGGCGTTCGACGGCGAACAGCACGTCATGATCGAAGCGGCGCTGGATCGCATCAACCCGATCTTCCGCGAAGCCGTGGTGCTAAGGGACATTACGGACATGAGCTACGAACAGATAGCGGAGGTTGTGGGTGTTTCGCTCGGGACCGTGAAGTCCCGAATCCTGCGGGGCCGTGAGGCCCTGCGAGAAGAACTCGCGGGCAGTCTGAAAACCAGGCCTGCCTTGCGATTGGTGCCAAAGACGGCAGAGTGAAGCTATGAGCTGTAAGAATGTGCATCCACTGATTTCCCCTCTCCTCGACCGGAAGGTATCGGCCGGCGAGCGGGAGGAAGTTCTGGCGCACCTGGAGTCCTGCCGGGATTGCAGCGCGTATCTCGAGTCCATCGAGAACCTGCGATCGGCCCTCCACGGAATGAACCAGCCGCCTGTCCCCGCCGCCCTGTCCGGGAAGCTGCGCGTAATCGCCTCGCACGAACGCGTGCGGCAGCTCGCGCGCGCCAGTTTCGGATCGCGCCGGCAGGCTTGGGCGGCAGCCATGCACCTCTGGTTCGACAACCTGATGCGGCCCCTCGCCCTTCCCTTCGCGGGCGGCCTGCTCTCGGCGCTGGTGTGTTTCAGCATCCTGGTTCCAAGCCTGAGTTTCAGCCACAATTTCGGCGACCGGGGGTTCCTCACGTCGCCGGATGGCCTGGTGGTCTTGCAAGCTTCCAACGGCGCGTATTATCCCAACAAGGATGACGACAATATCGTGAGGATTTTGCGGTCCGATGAGGACAGCGCCTTCTACAACAACGTCGTCTGGCTGACCGTCGACGAAAGCGGCAGGGTCTCCGATTTCCTGGTGGAGCGCGGCAAGCTGACGCCCGATCTGCTGAGCATCATCATGCTGTCGCGGTTCGATCCGGCCTCGTATCTTGGCTCTCCCACTTCCGCCAGAGTGAAAGTCGGGCAGCGTTCGGCTGAAAGCAGGCTGCCGCGCGGCCGCACGATGCACAGCTAAGCGGCGCCTGAGTGTCGCGCCAGAAACTCGGCCAGCATTTTCTGATCAGGGGCTCCGTCCTGGAGCGCATCGCTGTGGCGGTCTGCCCGGAATCCGCGGACCTGGTCGTCGAAATTGGCCCCGGTCGCGGCGCGCTCACTGAAAAGCTCCTGAAGCGGGCGTCCCGCGTGGTGGCCATCGAGCTCGACCTTTACCTGGTCGACCATCTTAAACGCCGGTTCGCGGGCGAGTCGCGCCTGGAGGTGATCCACGCCGATGTGCTCGACACGGATCTCGGGCAGTGGGGGCGGCCGGCCATTGCCGGCAACCTGCCGTACTGCATCGCATCGCCGATCCTGGAGAAAACCGCCCGCCTGGATTACAGCCGCGCCGTCTTCCTGATTCAGAAGGAGGTGGCCGATCGCCTCGTGGCCGCGCCCGGCAGCCGCGACTACGGCTTCCTGACCGTGCACCTGTCGCTGTTTGCAGCCGTCCGCCGGCTGTTCGAGGTGAAGCCCGCCGCGTTCCATCCGCCGCCCAAAGTGGATTCGGCCGTGGTGCTGCTCGAGCCTCGCCCCTCGCCGCCCGGCATCGACCCCGGCGCCTTCCTGCGCTTCGCCGGCCAGTGCTTCCGGCAGAAGCGCAAGACCATCCGCAACAACCTGGCCGGCATCTACGGCAAGGAGACCGTCGAGCGTTGGCCCGAAGCCGGCTTGCGCGCCGAGCAGATCCCGCTCGAAGGCCTGCTCGAGATGTACTGGCGCGTGCGGCTTACGGAGCCGGGTTGAGGCCCGCCGCGCGATCCAGGTACCGCTTCCACCCTGCTATCGTACCAACGCCTGGACCGCCATCACGATGCCGAATCCCACCACCGAGGCCACGATCTTCATCGCGGTCCACGTCTTGAGCGTCTGCGGCACGGTCATCCCGAAATACTGGTTCACCATCCAGAACCCGGAATCGTTGACGTGCGAAAATGCCGTGCCGCCGCAGCACAAGGCCAGCACCATCAGCTCGGGGCTGTACCCTGGAATGCCCTTGACCATGGGCGCCACGATGCCCGCCGCGGTGATGATGGCGACGGTGGCCGAGCCCTGCGCCAGCCGCATCGCCGCCGCGATGATGTAGACCACCACCAGCGGGGAGATGGCCGAAGAGAGCAGCAGCCGGCCGGCATACTCCCCCACTCCCGAATCCACGATCACCTGCTTGAATGCGCCGCCGCCGCCCATGATGCACAGCAGCGCGCCCATAGGCGCCAGCGACTCGGACGCCATCTTCAAAGCAGCCTGCCGCGTTACGCCCCGGCGTATCCCGAAGAAGTACAGCGCCGCCAGAACCGTGATCGCCAGCGCCGTAAACGGGTGGCCCAGAAATACCGCCGCTCCGCGGAAGGGCAGGTTGCGCAGGTTCGCCATGGTGGCGGCGAAGATCAGAAGCACGGGAAGCAGCAGCAGGAGAACCACCATGGGGATCGGCGGCGTGCGTGCGTCCGCCGCTTCCGGCGCGAGCGTGGCGGACGCGATCTCCGGCACCGGAATGTACATGCGCTTCGCCACCCACGCGCCGTAGAAGATGCCGGCCGCTATGGCCATGGGGATCGATACGGCAATGCCGTAGAGGATGGTGCGGCCGAGATCGCTTCCGAGCAGTTGCGAGGCGGCGGACGGCGCCGGGTGCGGCGGCACCAGCGAGTGCGTGATGGTGAGGGCGGCGGCCATCGGAAGCCCGTAGAACAGCAGCGAACGGCGCGTCTCGCGCGCCAGGTTCCACACCAGCGGCACCAGGATGATAAATCCTACCTCGAAAAAGATGGGCAGCCCCACCAGAAACGCCGCCACCAGCATGGCCCACGCCGCGTGATCCTTGCCGAACTTCGAAAGCAGCCAGGCGGCCAGCGCCCGGCCCCCGCCGGAATGCTCCAGGAAACGGCCGATCATGGCGCCCAGCCCCACCACCACGGCGATGAATCCCAGCGCGTCGCCGAATCCGGCCTGGATGGATTTCAGCACCTTGTCGGGCGGCATGCCGGCGGCCAGCCCCAGGGCCATGGCGGAAAGCAGCAGCGCCAGAAACGCCTGCAGCTTCACCACCAGAATCAGAAAGAGAAGGACCGCGATGGCGGCTGCCGTCAGCAGGATGAGGTGTGCGCCGTTGGGGGGCATGAAGCGGACATTCTACCCCGCCTCATCGCCCCTTGTGTGCCACGCGAGGAATGCCGCGGACCGGCACGTTATGATGAGCTTGTGGGGAAATGGGAAGCGTCGCGCCGCAGGATGCCACGGTGGCTTCCGCGCCTGGCCGGATACTGCCTGTCGGCCGGCTGCCTGGCGTGGGTGCTTCACGGCTATCCCATCGGCGAGCTGATTCCCACCATCCGCGCGCTCGACTGGCATTGGGTGGCGCTGGGAGCGGCCGCCGATCTCACCTGCTACGTTGTGCACGCCTGGCGTTGGAACACCCTGCTCGGACCGGTCATCCGCCTGCGGCTGTGGCGCACGGTGCAGGCCATCTACATCGGGCTGTTCGCCAACGAAGTGCTCCCGCTCCGCACCGGCGAGCTGATCCGCTGCTATCTCTTGTGCCACTGGAGTGACCTGCGCCTGTCGCTGGGGTTTGCCTCCATCGCCGTGGAACGTATGTTCGACGGGTTCTGGATGCTGGTAGTTTTCCTGATCACGGCGGGCTTCGTGAAACGCATTCCGAAGGACCTCACGATCCTGGTGCAGGTGCTGGGCGCCTTGATCCTACTCGGAGCCATCCTACTGCTGTGGGTGGTGAGGAGCAAACAGGAGGCCCACGCGGTGATCGCCGAGAGCCGCTGGTCGGCCACCCTGCGGCACATCATCGAGGGACTGCACCTCATGGGCAATCTGCGAACCATGAGCTACACCGCGCTGATCAGCCTGCTCTACCTGGTCCTCCAGTTTGTGTCGTGGTACGCGCTGATGAAGGCTTATGGGCTGGACCTTTCGTTCTGGGTCGCGGGCGGCGTGGTGACCCTCGTCCGGTTCGGAACCGTGGTGCCAAACGCCCCGGGCAACCTGGGACTATTTCAGTTCGCCTGCGTCATGGCGCTGGGACTCTTCGAAGTGGAGAGGAACGACGCGAAGACATTTTCGTTCATCATGTTTTTTGCGCTGACGCTGCCGCTGCTGATCGGCGGCGCGGTGGCCACGGCCCTGACCGGGCTGAACCTGGGGGAGCTTCGCGACCGCGCCCGCCGCAGCGTGGTGGAAGCGCACCCGGCGCCGGCGGCCGAAGAACCGTAGCAGGCCAAATTGACTTGGCGCATCGCAACGCGCTATTTTTCATTTAGAGCCTGCCTGAAGGCGCGGTAGCCAAGTGGTAAGGCAAAGGTCTGCAAAACCTTTATTCGTCGGTTCGATTCCGACCCGCGCCTCCAATCTATCCGCTTTTGAATCACACTAATATCCCCTGAAAACAGACGCCTTCGCGGCATTGCTTCCTGGACTTCACTACGGGTGAAAACGGCGAAGGTACGGCAAAGAGCGGACTAAACTCGGACACCGGGTCGGACACTGGGTCGGACACCGGCTTAGCTGCTGCTTTCGCGCGGATCAAAGGAAGAGGAACGGGTACGCCGGAGTTCACGGGTTTACGTTTCGATGGTCCGGACTGAAGGGCGACTGAAATAATTAGGCGGCGCTGGGCAAAACGGCCGCCCTGCTGAATCTCGTCCTCCCGGCGCAAGCGTCTCCACGTTTCTCAGTGTGAGCTCTGGAGCGATTCCGGCGGCCTCGCAATCCTCCAGGTACCTAACATATTCTTGCTCTAAGTATAGCTTCTGGCGCCAAGCGTTCTCTACCCAAGGCCGACGTTCCGCTGAAATGCGCGCGGCCCCGCCGCGCAGGAGGCTCAGGTAGGTTGTGCCGCTTTTCCGGTTGTGTATGGCCATACTTTTATTAGCCTGTCTGCTTTCTTTGCCTTCTTCTTCGCCCCAACGTTCCCGCTCCCTCCGTCAAGGATCAGTTGGCAAACCGTCAGGGTCGCGACCGCGAGCTCGGTAGAAACTGCACGTAGAGTTGTGTTCACTGGATCTACCCCGCGCCTGGGCACGCGCGAGCGTCATTAGCCCGCACGGACAGCGTGGGGCATCCGAACGAGGCCTGCCTCCACCGGGGCGCTTCACGCGGCCGCGGAGAATACGCATCGCCTCGGAGATGATTTTCTCCTCACGATCTTTCGGCTTTTGCTTGGGTACAGTTCTGGACGTCCTTTTCAAAGGGCCTCCTAGTTTCCGTTCAACATTCGGCGGTGTACTCGCTCCAGCACGCATCGCGGGATCCGGATCGTTGTATGCGCCCGCTTCCGCGGCGTCGTCACCGCGTTTCCAAAACGTAGTACTCCTTCCTCTTCCTTGAACATGCGCCGCACGCTCTCCACGTCCAGATGCCACCATTCAGCGATTTCATCGACCGTGTAATGTCGTTCATCCGGCTGGATATTTTTTTGTGTCGTCATCTTAAATTCCCGTGTTACCGATTCCACACCTTCGAATCTGACATAATTACAGTGGTTTTGTCAAGAAAGGGGGCGCTGGTGATGAACGACCGGGTTGCGGGCGAAGTGAGTTAAGGCGGGAACAAGCCGCCGAGTTGCATGCGCGTGCAAAAGGCCGGTGGCGCGTGAGAGTCTTTCCTCTATTTTTTCGCTTGACAATTAGGGCGGATGCCCTATAATTATAGGCAGTTGCCCTATCTCAGGAAAAGGGATTGCGTATGGCAAAGAAAGACGATCAAAATCAACCCTCCTCGGAAGTTCAGGAACTGGCGAAGGATTTGCGCGATCGTATGGAGGCCTCCGAGGGGCGTGCATGGTACCTTACCTTTACCCCTTCCGAGGTCTTGACGGTTGCCGGGGTCAGCGCGGATATGTTGGCGACGTGGCATAAGCGCAAGCAATTGCCTCGTTATGATTTTCCGGCTCTCCCGCCCGGTCACGGGAACCGGCGCCGATATTCATTTTCCCAGGCGATTGTTTTGGCCCTCGGCCGATTATTGATTGATAACGGAATTCCAGTTGATGCGGCGATGGCGATCGCAAGTTTTAAGTACGCGAATGACTCGCCGCGGCCCGTGCCGAGTCCCGACGTCTACGCTCTCATAGAAGAAGGTGCTGACCACGAGCAGATTTCCTGCTATGTGTTCCGTCTCGCTGCTGCATTCCTATTTTCCGATCCAGCGACCGCGGGGCCTCAGTTGAGTAATTACCCTTTCTGTCTCTTCGCGATTTATAGGCTTCGCGATGATGAAGACTATTTTCGCGGCGGTTATGTCTTCAAGGGCCAGTATGTCGTCAGGCCGCTCCTGGCGGAGAAGCAAGTTGCCCGCAGCGAAATGGAGGGTTGGATGCGTAGCCAACATCTGGTGGCTGCGCTGGTGGTGGATGTAGTCCAGGTTGTCGCGAAACTGCTGGATGGTATTCGCCATTTGCGGCTGGAGGCCGAAAAATGAAAATAGAGGCACCAGCTCCCGGACTAGCCAACCGGGTAGCAAAGGCGGAGCTATGGATCCGCGATGCGGACGGCCGCGGACTGCGACCAGTGACGATGGTGCAGGCCGAGAGACTCGTTTCCGGAGGCGCAGCCTTTCCCATCGTGGCTTCGTCGGGGAAGTGGAAGGAAGTACGGCTCAAGAGCAGCCAGCCGCTGCATTTACCGCGAACGTTCACCGGGTGGACTGCTACGGCACTTGCAAACCCTGCCGCGCGTTTTGATCACAATGAGGCCGTCTGCCGAACCTGGAAACACTGCCCCGGGCGGGAATAGAGGTGGAGTTGATTCTGAATCCCGCTGTTCTGGAATATTGCCAGGACGGTGCCTGGCGTTGGCGCGTTGATACGTGCGCAGTCTGCGGACGGACGCATCTACATGGCGGCGGTGGGTCTGCAATTGATCCAAGATTCTTCTTGGGCCATCGAGCAAGTTTTTGTTCGAGAACTGGCTATGAGCTTAGGGACGTTGACCCGCACCAAACACATAGACTGATTCGGAAAGCTTGCGGGCTACGAGCTTCTCAAAGAAAAGGCAATGAGCAATTCGCCAGAACAAAATGGGGTCGCGTCTCTAGTGGATGCTGCGACCGATAGTGGGCTCTGCTTTGAGTGTGGGGCGGCTATTCCGGCGAAGCGGCGAGCGGCGGTTCCAGGAGCCCGTTTTTGCGTCTGGTGTCAGCGGCTCTATGACGTTCGCCGAACAGGCGCGGATGTGCCAGGCTCTCTTGTTCAATCGTCGAGCGCAGTATGAGAGGAGATTCAGTCGCAAAGACGACGCTGCTCGACTGGGCGCTGCGGTATATCCGGCTGGGCTGGCCGGTGCTGCCGCTGCGGGGGAAACTACCGCGGACGAAAAACGGATCCAAGGACGCGACGCGCAACGAGGCGCAGGCGGAGGCCTGGTGGGCGGAGTGGCCGGATGCCAATATCGGGGTGGCCACGGGACATCGCTTCTTCGTGCTGGACGTCGATCTCAAAGACGGCGGCGAGGATTCGTTCGACTATCTCCGATCGCAGCACGGGGCGCTGCCGGACACCATCCAGCAGATCACGGGGACGGGCGGGAAGCACCTGCTGTTCGCGCCGCCGGACTTCCCGGTGCGCAACTCGGCGGGGAAGCTGGCGCCGGGGATCGACATCCGGGGCGCGGGCGGGTACATCGTCGTGGCGCCGAGCGTGCATTCGGACACGGGGCGGCGGTATTTCTGGGACGGGCTGGCGTTGCTCGAGGAGCAGAAGCTTTTGCAGGCGCCTGCCTGGCTGCTGGCTTGGCTGAAGGGGCAGGGGGCGGCGACCGAGACGAAGCCGGAGGAGAAGGTTCCGGGGCAGATCGCGAGCGGGGCGCGGAACACGACGCTGTTCAAGATCGCGGCATCGCTGCGGCGCAAGGGATTCACGGCGGAAGAGATCCTGGCCACGCTGCGCGTCACGAACGCGCGGCGGTGCGCGCCGGCGCTCGAGGAGAGCGAGCTGGCGGTGATCGCCAACTCGGTCGGGCGGTACGCGCCGGATGCGAAGGGGGACCTATTCCGCGGGGCCAAGAAGGAATCGGCAGAGCCGCGGAATGATGGCGGCACAGGGGATTGTGGTGGCAATGATCCTGTACCGGATCTGCTTCCATTTTTGTATAACGATCACGGAAACTCACAACGCTTCATCGCCATGTACGGTGATGACGTAAGGTACTGTCCACCGATGAGGAAGTGGTTGCGATGGGATGGCCAGCGTTGGGTCATCGACGAAGCTGACAAGTGCCGCTCTTTGGTCAAAGCGACATTCCTCGAGTTTCTCCGGCAATCGATCGAGGGAAGAAGCGGGGCTGCTGAAAAGTTTGCTCTGTCCTCGCTCAATTCGAAGGGTGTTAGCAACGCGTTGCGAGAGGCCCAGGACCAGATGGTTGTCATGCCGGCCGACTTAGACGCGCACGCGTACTTTCTGACTTTCCAGAACGGAGTAATGGACCTTCGTTCAGGACGTTTGATGGAACATGACCGGGCGCTGATGCTCACCAAGCTGATACATCACAGGTACAACCCTTCGGCTCAATGTCCACGATTTCTGAAGTTTCTTGATCGTATCGCGGGCATCACATCCGACTCCGCGGAGGCTTCCTTCGCGTGTGCCCAGGAGCTAATTTCGTTCCTGCAAAAGGCGCTCGGTTACTCATTGACAGGCGTCACTTCAGAGAAGGTCGTCTTTGTTTTGTATGGGCCACGAGACAACGGCAAGAGCACGCTCCTGGCAACGATATACAACCTGCTGGATGAGTGCGCAGCGCTTCTCCAGATCGATACCTTGATGGTAAAGCCGGGTGGTGAGAACAGCAACACACAGGCCGATCTCGCGGATTTGCGCGGTGCCCGTTTCGTGATGACCAGCGAAACCGAGCAGGGCGCGCGCCTGGCGGAAGCCAAGCTCAAGAGGATCACACAGGGCCTGGGACGAATTAAGGCCACGCGGAAATATGAGAATCCGATCGAATTTGATGAGACACACAAACTGTGGATTGACGCGAATTACCTGCCAGTGGTTCGGAGCGGCGACGAAGCGATCTGGCGGCGGTTGCGGGCGATTCCGTTTTCGGTGATCATTCCGCGTGAGGAGCAGGATCGCGAGCTCAGTTCGAAGCTTATGGCGGAAGCGGAGGGCATCCTTGCCTGGATGGTGGCCGGCGCCGTTCGGTGGCACCGAGAAGGCTTAGGCACCGTGTCTCCGGTTGAGCAGACGAGCAGTGACTGGCGCCAGGACATGAACCAGGTCGGGCGGTTCGCCGATGAGTGCTGTGTTAAAGATGATCCTTCACGATCCTTCACTTCGGGTGTTGCGGTGCGGGCAAAAGACCTCTACGAGGCGTACAAGACGTGGTCGGTGGGCAACGGGGAGCGGTACATGAGCCAGCGTGCCTTCACTCAGCAGATCGTGGACACTGGCTTCACCAGGGAGCATCGGAACGACGGTAACTACTACAAGGGGATCGAGTTGCGCGCGCCTGGGCTTTCCGTGAGTTGACCTGAGTGAAGGATAGTGAAGCCATGCCGCCTAAAGGAGCATCGTTTCTCCCTAGTGGGAGATTCTCTATAAATGCCTTCACTTGCCTTCATCCTTCACTTTTTGTAGTCGTTCCTCCGAAGAGCAAGGTAAGTAAGTCATCTATCCGAATAGTACGAATAAACGGAGACTGACTCGACTAACTCTTTGTCG
>Ga0116217_10001010_pt1 | contig 28084 bp, 23 predicted proteins | sample Sb_taG_6_FD_89697 | JGI IMG/M metagenome (GOLD analysis project Ga0116217, IMG submission 89697) | Peat soil microbial communities from Weissenstadt, Germany - Sb_50d_4_PS metaG | ecosystem: Environmental > Terrestrial > Soil > Wetlands > Peat | place: Germany: Weissenstadt | collected 2010-09-21 | reverse complement strand
GTTTTATTCCCACTAAAGCGCTCTGCGATCCTGGACACGAACTTTGGGGTGTGGCCTTTCACGATTTGCTGGATGCCAGGCCCAAATTCGTGGAAGACATTCATCCCCGCGTCGCCGCCAACCGTCGAGCCAAAATCGTTGAATGTCGCGGACGTCGATTGCGTCCTATTTGGACGGTTTGCAGAATGGAGCGCAACCGACGCCAGTACCCCGACGAAATACCTGGTGTTCAGCCTTCCTTTGCCGGAGCTGTCACGCGTGATAAAAACGCGCGATGCCGCGTAGGACGCCCGGCCCATGAAGCTGTCGCTCGTCGAACCGCGATAACTTCGCCCCGGCTCCAGCAACGTCGGATACAGGTGCTTGAGAAAAGGGCTGGGCTCTTTTTGAATGAACACCCCTTGATAGAGTGCGGTCAGGCCGGGCTGCGGTCCGTGAACCACGTGTTCCAGCTCTGCTTCACGCATTGCACCCGCGCTGACGCCAACCGCGCTCCGGATCAAAGGCGAGCTTGCTTCCTTGGCGAACCATCTCTGGGTTTGTGTCGGAGGCCGTACCGACGACGGAGCATCAGGAAAGGATCTCCACGTTGGCATCTCCTGGGTCTGCGCTTCGGCCGAGTTTGAACCGTCAAACTGTAACCCCTGAGGCGAGTCATCGGAAGGGCGCTTCTGGCACCAGGATGCACAGGCAGCCAGTAAGAGGATAGCCGGAATGAGTGTGGTTCGCCTCACGATAACTCGGTCCTGCTAAGCGGCAGGCAACTTCTGGCTGCTCGCCAACTCGGCTGGAAGCACAGCATCAGGCTAGCACTCCATTGGACCAACGTCTGAGCAAGAGTGCTCACCTCGAAAGGCGTCGTGGACCTGAATGTGAGCGGTTTTGACCAAACACCGAAGTTCACCACTTGGAGCATCGGGGCTGCCTGCGGCAATGGCTTGCCTTTGTTTTAAAGCATTTAGCAGAGTGGTGCCGTATTTCTAAAGCGGCGACAGTTCGTCTTCCTTTCCCTCGTCCTTCTTTCCGTGACCAAACCTCTTTTCCAGGAATTGCTGTGCCAAGTCCTTGCCGCCGGTGCCGAATGCGATTGCCAACCCAAGCATCAGGGCTCCGAAAGCAATTCCAAAAGCAACCAACATGGTCTGTTCCGCTACTCCTACTTCCTCAAAGACCATGGACAACACGAAGATAATGATGATCGCGCGAACGGAAACGCTCAGCAGACGAGGTGATGGCAGGTTGGCATTCACTGCCGCTAGCAGCGCGGCCCGCGAAAAAAAACTGGCGGCGAGCAGGCCGAAAAACATGATGCATAGCGCTACAACCAGACGAGGCAGGAAAAGGAAGAACTTGGCGATTTGCTCCTGCAAGCCAAGAATCCCCAGCACGCTCACACCCAGCAGAATAAAGCCCAGCCAAGCCACCCAGAACGCAAACCGACTCAACAATTCCGTCGCTGAAGGTAACGCCGCTTTAGTGAGCAGCGCGGCCGCGCCTGCGCTTTCCGAGAGCTTGTCGAATTTGATGAGCCGCAGAACGCTGCGTAAGAACACTTTCAGGAAGTATGCGACCACCCACCCGGCAAATGCGATGATCACCAATACGATGATCCGAGGAAGGATATGGGCGAAGCCTCTGGTAAGCTCCTGCATGGCCTGAGTCAATTCGCTGATAATCATTTCCCGCATGACGACCTCACTTTCCACCGTTCCAAATCTCCAGCAGATACGGTTTCATTCGTTCGAATTCAAGGCATAAGGCTTCGATATTGTGTTCTACGTCGTCGGCCGAGCCGCCGCTGTTCTCCACCAGGAAGGTGAACGCCCGGCCGCGAAAAAGTGGGGCCAGCGCCTGGATGATGTGATCGCGGCTGATTACCGATTTGTGATACGCCGCAGCGAACTCGTAAACCGTCTTAACCCACAATTCCGCCGAATAACAAAGGCGATCTTCTTCCGGGCGGGCGATTTGCTGGAGTTCGGCCAGCGTCGAGGGGGAAAGAATTGACTGAAACACGGATTCCAACTCGGCCACTCCGGTGGAGAACATGTCTCGCAGCCGCTTCCGGTTCACTCGCAGTGGATCCAGAATGCATTCCCGCTCCGCGCCCGTCGTAGGGATTGATTGGGACCCGAGCTTGTTGTTCCACAACGAAAAATTCGGTTCCATTGAAGAAAACAAAGCTCCGACTGTTTGTCGCATCGCCGGAACCAAATCGGCGGAAGCCCGCTCAACGTGCTCCTTGATTCCCAGGAAGGATTGGCAAATACGGTATCCTCCGGCGATCGCAGCCAGGGTGAATTGAGTTTCGGAGCCAGCCCGAGCAGTTTCGTCATGCCATACGTTCTGGGCAAGAAATTGGCTTCCGAGACGGCCCGAGAATGCGAAGTCCAACGCGTATGGCTCGCGGATTCTTAATCCATAAAGCGCACGGGTCATGGGATAGAGCAGATTCGTTAAGAGGACCCCATCAGACCTGTGTCTGCAGTAGGTCGGCAATACCAGATCGAATTCTTCTGCGTAAGTGGGCTGCAGCAGAGTTGTAAGCCAATCGGTTGTGATTTGAGTGGACTCGGGTGAAATCACGGCGCACGCCTTGGCGCGCAACAATTCGGCCGCGGCCAAAATGGTCCGCAGCGCGGTCCCCCGGGCGGGGCTGCTCGCATACTGCGTGCTGATCGAGTGCAATGTACGCAGGGTGTACAGCTTGGAGTTTCGTCCGCGCGCATCGTCGATGGCTGCGTTGGCAATCAGTTCGGGAGTGCCATCCCGCGACCCTCCGTCGGCGTTGATGATCGCTGCTCTCTCGCGGGGAAAGAATTTCAGGATACCGGCCTGAATCGCTTCGACGATCGAGCCGATGGTTTTGGCGTTGTTGTGCGTCGGCACGCCCACCAGGATGTCCACTTCACCAACATTGATGAGTTGGCGAAGAAAATCATCGGTAAGAAAGGTTTCATCCGCCAAGCGAACCTCCGGCAACCTGGCCTCTGTCCCGTGACATCGTCTCCCTGTCCGTCATAACGTCAGATTCGTCGCAACCGAAACCAGTAAGAATTGTAGGGGCCCAGCGTCAGCAGATACGGCAGTTCGCCCACCCGCGGAAAGATGTTCTTGCCGAACATCTCGATGAGAATATTTCCTTTGTAAGGACGCAAATCCAGTTCGACAGCCTGCGCAGCATCCGAAAGATTATTGACCACCAGGATCGTCTCATTGCCCAATTTGCGCACGTAGGCCAGTATTCGGTGATTGGCTGGATAGAGAAACTCAATCGATCCACTCCCGAACACGCCAGTCGTTTTGCGAACAGCTATGATGCGTCCCATCCAGTTGAGCAGAGAGTGCTGGGTGCGTCTTTGCGAAAATACATTGACTGCCGGATAACCGTAGACTGGGTCCTGGATCAACGGCGCGTATAGCTTTTCTGGCTCTGTAGTGGAAAACCCTCCGTTCCAGCCTCCGGTCCACTGCATGGGAGTTCTCACTCCATTGCGGTCGCCCAGATTGATGTTGTCGCCCATTCCGATTTCGTCGCCGTAATAAATACTTGGAGTGCCCGGTAACGACATCAGTATTCCGTTCATCAACTCGATCCGCCTGCGGTCGTTATCGAGCAAAGGGGCCAGTCGGCGCCGAATCCCGAGGTTGAGCCGCATCGCCTTATCCTCGGCATACGTATCGTTCATGTAGTCCCGTTCCAGGTCGTTGACCATTTCCAGGGTCAACTCGTCATGGTTGCGCAGGAACAGGCACCACTGGCAGGAGGGTGGAATTTCCGGGGTTTGCTGCAGGATCTCAGTGATCGGTTTGCGATCCTCCAACTTCACTCCCATGAACATCCTTGGCATCAGGGGAAAATGAAATGCCATGTGAAATTCATCCCCGTCGGAAAAGTATGGCCGAAGATCCGCGGGCCATTGATTGGCTTCCGCCAGAAGCATCTTGCCGGGAAATTGTTCATCGAGTTTTCGCCGCAACTCCTTCAATATTGCGTGGGTCTCGGGCAAATTCTCACAGTTCGTGCCCTCGCGCTCCACCAGGTACGGGACCGCATCCAGCCGGAAGCCATCAACACCGATTTCCAGCCAGAACTTCATGACATTCCACATCTCTTCCCGGACAGCAGGATTGTCATAATTGAGGTCGGGCTGGTGGCTGAAGAAACGATGCCAATAATAGGATTTCGAAACCGGATCCCACGCCCAGTTGGACATCTCTGTGTCGAGAAAAATGATCCGGGCTCCCTGATATCGGGTATCGGTGTCACTCCAGACGTACCAATCCCGGCGCGGGTTTTCCCGTGAACTTCTGGACTGCTGAAACCACGGGTGCTGATCCGAGGTGTGATTCAGCACCATTTCGATGATCACCCGTATGCCACGCTGGTGAGCCGATCCCAGGAATTTCCTGAAATCCTCCAAGGTTCCGTAACTGGAATGGACGGAGTTGTAATCTGCAATATCGTAGCCGTCGTCGCGCAGAGGTGACGGAAAGAATGGCATCAACCAGATGGTGTTTATTCCTAATTCCTCCAGGTAGTCCAGTTTTTGATCAAGGCCTTGGAAGTCACCGATGCCATCCCCGTTGCTGTCGTAGAACGTACGCACGTGGACTTGATAGATGATCGCGTGTTTGTACCAAAGCGCATCCTGCTTTAAGGGCAAACCGCTTCCTCCTCGTTGAATGCAGTACTCGGCCGATGCAACAGTCTACCGAGTCGGGCCGCACCGTTACCATTCGCACCAGTTATCATTGTACAAATGGGAGAAACGATGCGATATCGGGCGATAGCATCGGATTACGATGGGACTCTCGCCCGCGACGGGCGGGTTGACCCCGACACCCTGGCAGGGCTGGAACGGGCGCGGGAATCGGGCAGAAAGCTGATATTGGTCACCGGCCGCGAACTTCCCAGCTTGCGCGATGTGTTTTCGCATTTCCATCTGTTTGACTGGATTGTCGCCGAGAACGGCGCTCTGCTGCATCACCCGGAAACTGGCGAGGAGCGACTGTTGTGTCCGGCGCCCTCCGCGGAACTCGTGGCCAATCTGCGGAAGCAGGGGGTGCCGCTTTCCGTGGGAAGATGCATTGTGGCAACAGTAAGGCCTCCTCATGACGTCGCCGTCCTTCTAGCGATCCAGCAACTGAACCTAAGCCTGCAAGTGATCTTTAACAAGGAATCGGTAATGATCTTGCCCCGCGGAATCAACAAGACCACAGGCCTTTCCGCCGTTTTGTCTGATTTGGGGCTTTCGAGTCAGAGCGTCGTGGGCATCGGCGATGCAGAGAATGATCATGAATTTCTAAGCTTTTGCGGTTGCTCAGTGGCCGTGGCCAACGCCCTGCCTGCGCTCAAGCGGCGCGCCGACTTGGTCACCGGTGGCAGTTACGGGGCGGGCGTGATCGAAGTCGTCAATCGATTGATCGATACTGATCGCCTCTGCTGATTGCTCAACCGGTGGATGCCCCATCTGCGACTCCAACCTGTTTGCTGGCTCGTCGAGGCGCACTTCGCACAGTTCGGCAATCAAGTTGCCCGCCCAGCGATAGATGTTGCGTTCTCTAACCACCTTGCGCATGCGCTGCATCCTGGTCTTCCGCTCCTCGCTGTCCATCTCCAGGGCGAAACGGATGGCTTCCGCCATCTGCTCGATGTCGTAGGGGTTCACCAGTAACGCGTCCGGCAATTCACGGGCAGCGCCGGTGAAACGGCTCAGGATGAGCACTCCTTGTTCATCCTGGCGTGCGGCCACGAATTCCTTGGCCACCAGGTTCATTCCATCGTGCAGAGAAGTGACCAGGCAAAGATCCGCAGTGCGGTAAAACCGCTGGATCTCGTGGTGGCTGTGCTGCCGTTTCATGAGGAGGATGGGCTTCCACCGGCCTGCCTGGAAGCGCTCATTGATACGGTTCGCTTCCACCTCCACCTCGATGAGCAAGTCGTTGTAACGCTTAATGCGGGTGCGGCTGGGCGCTCCGATTTGCAAGAATGTAAATTTCTCCCGATAAAACGGATGCTTTTCCAAGAGCCGTTCGATGGCCAGGAAGCGCTCCAGAATGCCTTTGGTATAGTCCACGCGATCCACGCCCACGCCCAGGAAATCCGCTTCGATGCCCAGTTCTCGCAGTAGTGCGACCCGTTCGATGGAACTGGAGGTGGAGGTGGAGGTGGTATCGCCGGCTTCGGCGGGAGGAGGATTCTCCGGAAACTCCACGCTGATGGGAAACGGCTTTACCACGGTGCGGTGTTCTTCGCGATTGACCGTGAAATGTTCCCAATCAATCCGGGATTCCAACGCGCGATCCACCGTTTGCAAGAAGTTGGTGCAGTGGGATTGAATGTGGAAGCCAATCAGGTCTGCTCCCAACAATCCATCCACGAGTTCTCTTTGCCAGGGACAAATCCCGAACGCCTCCGGGTTCGGCCAGGGGATATGCCAGAAGATCGCCACGCGCGCATCCGGGCGCGCCTTCTTGATCATCCGGGGCAGAAGCGCAAAATGGTAATCCTGTGCCAGGAGCACCGGACGATCCATTCCCTCCATTTCTTTCAATACCGCGTCGGCGAACCGGCGGTTGGCCCTTTCATAATGTTCCCAGTCGGAGACCCGAAACGTAGGGCGGGTGTGGGCAATATGGCAGAGCGGCCAGAGCCCTTCGTTGGCAAAACCGTAGTAGTATCCTTCCTCTTCTTCCTTGCTCATCCAGACGCGGCGCAAGGTGTAGCGGGGATCGTCGGGCGGAACCCGCAAGCGGTCATGCTGGTCGACGGTCTCGCGATCCGCATCCCCACTCCCGTGCGCAACCCAGGTTCCATCACAGGCGCACAGGACCGGCTCGAGCGCGGTCACCAGTCCGCTGGCTGGAACCATCGCCTCCACAGACTTACCCTGGTGTCTATGTATATAAGGTTCGCGATTCGCAACCACGAACAGGCGGCTGGCTCCCAGCATGCCACGCACATGGACCGAGAGTCGTTCCGCGGTCCAGAACGTATCCCCGGCGTGGCGCAACTGGGCCTCTTTCTCTGCTGCGGAGCGAGCCGCCACGAGACTGGCGGCGAAGGTGGTCATTTCGTGCGCGAGGGGGCGGAACAAGTCCAGATCTGGCATGGCCGGCCGCGAAGCGATCTTGCTGGTTCGCAATGCCCGCATCCATTGCGTTGCGCGGGCAAGGGGGCCGGTAATGCTCCAGCGCACAATCAGCAGGGTGGTGAGTGTGAGCAGGAAAACCAGTACGAGCACGCGCAGAAACGCGTTGCGCCAAACCCTCTTGCTTTGGGCATTGATGTAGCTGGCGTCGTGAACGATCGCGAGTCCGCCCACCACTGCTTCATTCTGACGGAGAGGCAGCGCATAAATATAGACCGAAGTTTCCCCCAGCCGGCTGTATTGCCCTGCGCTTTGGCCCTTCGTAGTCGCCTGCTGGACCACCGCAGCTTCACCTGTGAGTTGTGGCGCCAGTCCGGGGGTTATGGCGATGGATTCGCCTTGAGGGTTATAGATGGCAATTCCTGCCAGGTGTTCCCGGCTGCCGAACCGGTCAATCGTCAGCTGAAGATTCTTACGTGAGGCCTGGTTGAGATTGAGATAAGGCTCAACTTGGTCGGCGAGATTCTCTGCCAATACTTCCGTGCGGTGCTCCAGATCCCGGCGCAGACCCCGCCTTTGAGACCGTACCTCATAATAGGACGAGAAGAGCGAGATCAGTGTGATCCCAACGATCAACGAAATAGTCAGGCGAAGTGTGAGGAGGCGCACAAAGGACCTCGGTGCAAATCGGGTACCACGCGGCTATACCAAATTAAACAATTTGCTATCAGCAGCTTACACTCACGCTGGTGAGCAGCCACGAAGCACGGGTAGGTAAGAACGCCATATCTCAGGTCACTTGAACACACGCTTGCCCTCTGATCCTCGATTGATTCGGGCTACTGATTCGTGTCGTTCAGCTTCTCGCGAGACAGGATGACACTCAACAGCCCTCCGAATCTGGTCAAGATTGCTCACATGTAAAGATTCAGCACGACGGGAGGCACCTCTCCCCAACCCTAGCCATAAACAACGCCCGTCGTAGCCTAATCTCCCTATCTTCCAATCTCTGACACGCTTTACGAACTGCACATATCGGATTCACAACTCAACCGCGTCCTGAATCGTCCAGGAATCACTTGTTCGCAGCATCCCTTGCTGGGCGTCGGGTCGCAGGTGGCGCGCGCCCAAACATGATGCCAGTTTCCACCTCGACCGGCTGGCCGTCCCGCAGGTATGCCCTGAACTTACATTGCTCCAGAGCGTCGGTGATGGCTTTTGCCTGATCGGGAAATGCGCTGAGAAAGTGAATGTGCTTTACCTTGCCCTCTCGGTCGATGATGACTCGGACAGGAATGGGGTTAAACCTATGCTCGGTAAAGACCGGGTCGACTCGCGTGATCAAGTTTTCGTCGCGCGCGTAATCCTTGATGCAAACCGGGACAGCGCCCCCACCCGCTCCTGCTGTGGGACTGGCTTCCGCGGGCAACTTCATCTTGTTCATGTCCAGGATCAGGCTTTCCAGCAGTTTGGTGTCACGGCTGGTCAGGATAATTTCCACCGCGTGGCAGCGGATTTCGGTGGCCGCAACATACCAATGCAGCTGTGCCACCGCAGATACATACCCAAAGAAGCGGAAAGAATGGCCGGCAATCTTGACCTCAGTCAGCGGAAGTTCGACTTTGTAGTCGGCCTGCAAATGGTCTTTCATGTAATCGGTCAGTTCAAGCGCGTTCGCCACAGGCAGCGGCGTGAAGAACATGTCCTCGGCGGTGATCAATATACTGCCCTGAATTGGTCCCTGATTTCTGATCCCGGGCGTGAGCTCGGCGAGCACATAGCGGCCGCTATCCGATGGAGGCGGACCTTCATATTCCTCGATCCAATCCGGAGGCAGAGCGTATGTCATGCCAAAATACTGGTTACGGAAGACGGTGTTAGTCGCAGTGTTAGTCACGGTCCCGACTTCTGGCAGGGGAGTTGCGGAGTCATTGGCGCTAGACCAAGCGCCCCTCACCAGAATATCTGCCTCCGGGGCCTCGGTCTGGCGTTGCGTGTTGCTGGAAGAGTCGCCGCCCTTCTGCAGAACACTTTGCGGTTCAGTCTTTTGGCCCCAGGAAAACGACAACGATAACGACAGCAACGGTATTGATCCGACCAGAACCAATACACCTAAGAATCGGGAATACATACTTCTCCTTCGAGTGCGACCAAGGATTTCTACCGGCGCCAGAGAGGATCAGTAGCACACTATTTCCTGGCTTCGTTCCAAACTTGGAAAAGAGCTGGCGAGACTTCTCCGCGTCTCGCCAGCCAGGGTGCGAAAACGGCTACAGCGAGCGCAGAAAGTTCAACAGGTCCTGCTGCTGGCTGGTGGTGAGGCTAGAGAAATGTGTCACCACGGTGCTGGCTTCGCTGCCCGTGCTCTTGTGGTCTACGATCGCCGTGTACAGGTCGGTGGTGCGGCCATCGTGCAGCAGGAATATCCGCTGTCCCAGGCCCCACAAGGGAGCCGTGCGGAACTGCGTGCCGCCCGCGCCGCCTTGCGAGACGTTGTCGGCCAGGCGAGTCCCCATTTTATGAATCTCGAGATCTGAGAACGCAGGCACCGGGACACTGCTCAACGCTGGTGCGAACTTTGACACTTGCGTCGTGCCCGGCGTCGGATTGTGGCAGGTGGCGCAACCGACCGAGCTAAACAGGGCACTGCCGTTGGCGATCGACTGTGCGGTGACCGGTTGTCCATTCAAAATAACCCCACCGGTCGGCGGCGGAGCCAGGAGCCGCATGAAGTTGGCAAACGCCGAGACGTCATCGAGAACCGCTGCGTTCGGCGTCGAGTTTGGGTTGGACGTATCTTCCGGGTAACCAGCTCCGCCAAGGTTCAGGCAACTTGGCGGCAGCCCGGTGCCCTGCTGGTTTTCTTCCGGCAGCGGGCGATCTTGGGGGAACAGCTCGTTACTGATGCCCATCTCCACGTTGTAAGCCTCACCGGCAAAGATGTGCAGCGACTTGTTCTGCGCCTTCCACCCAAAGCGGGTGATGGTGCCATCATTGCCGCTGCGATTGAAAGTGCCCGAGATGCCAAAATGGTTGACCAGATTGGCGGCTTGGTTGATCAACAGGGTTGAGTCGTCGAGGTTCTCGATCAAGCCCGCGCCAAAGACCGGCGTCGGAATGCGGAACACAATGTCGTTCGCCGCCTGAGCCGCACTAAAATTCGGCTGCGGCAGATTGCAACTGCCGGCATCGGAGCGGCCTGTAACCGTGAACAGGTCCTCCACTCCGCCATTGGGAGCTTTGGTGTTGGCCGTTCCGCTGGAAGTAAGGAAGTACGGAAAGCGGACTTCCAGGGTCGGCCCATTGGCCGTAAGGAAATACGGTGTCGTGTTGCCGGGCGCAACGCCGTTGCTGGTGAAAAGAAATTGGGGATTGACGGCAGCACCTGTCCCGCCAACTGCAGGTTGCGCGTGGCATGAACTGCACTGATTTGAATTAAACCGCGGTCCCAGACCGTTGTTGCCGGAGCCGGAAACCGTCTCCACTTCCTGGAAGCGAGCGAGACCGTCGTTGAAAAACGCGGTGAAGCCGTTTGGGTCATTCGCGGGATCAATGATTGTCCCGCCTGTGCCGCGGCTGGCACTCTGCACTCCAGGGTCGGTTTGAGCAAATGCCATTCCGGCGAAGAACACCACCACCAAAGCCAAGACTGATGCGAATCTCTCTCTCCTGATCACAATTCCTCCTTAGTAATTTCTCTTCTCCTGATTTGCCCCGGAGATACACCTCGCGATCGCGAGGGACGACATCGCCGGGGAGTGCAATGCAGCCGCCCTGCCCGTGGCATACGGACATGCCAGAGACAGAACTTCCCTCAAGGTTGTTCAGACGATAGTGGTGGAGGTTTTAGTTTCTTCGAACTAACAACAGCAAATAGGAACCGTCCTACGCGTAGATCCTAGCCATGGACACGCGTCTTAGGTTCGTGTTGAGCTCGGCCTTGCGGTCGAAACTGTCAATGGTCTGGTTGCGAGTTAGGCCTCTGCGTGGATGGCACGCGGCCTTCTCATTGATCCCGGAACCGCTATGAAGCGGCTCAAAGGTTAGAAAACTTGGCGGGATGTTAGCACTTTCGTAGGTGATGTCAAGTGAAATAGAACCAAGCATGCACTTATGTGCGTCGGCAAATGCCGCGTCCGTTGCGGTTTTTCACCGGTTGGCCGACTATCCACGGCTTTGACCATACGCGCGCGCAAGCTGAACGTCAGAACCCGCTAACGAGTGTAATCGGAATTTTTCGCCAACTACAGCAAACGTTCTCTCGGCACCAAACTCGTTCCGCCCCGACTGCTGGGGATCGAGCTCAAGAGCTACGGGATCACCTGAAATGGCGCGTTGCTGGTCAGCGTGCCAGTGGGCGTGGTCACAGTGACGTTGCCCGTGGTTGCCCCTGCGGGGACTTTGGCTGTAAGGAAGTCTTTGGTTTTGACGGTAAAGCTTGCCGAGATTCCGTTGAAGGAAACGTTCGTTGTGCCCTTGAAGCCCTGACCGAGAATCTGTGCGGTCTGCCCGACCTTGGCCGCCTTCTGCACGAAGCTCACAAATGGGCCCAATCCCATGGATAGGCTGAACACCGTGCCATCACCGCTGGTTCCGCCCCCGGTTGTCACGCCATAGAAGGTTCCGTTGGTGGCTTGCAGCAGGTCGGCCTGAGGTCCGGCGCCGTCCGTACAGTTTGGTTGTGAGCAAAAGGTGTAAAGGGTCGTCAGTGCGCCCGCAAGGGTGATTTGGAAGATCGTGCCACAGCCATAGCCGCCGCAAGCGGTGATGTTTCCGGACTCTGATGTCGTTCCATAGAGGTTTCCGTCGCTGCCTTGAATCAACGCCCCGATGGGCAAGGAGCCGTCAGTGCAATTGAGCTGAAAGCAAAAGCTGTACAGCGTGGTCAGTACGGCATCTGGAGGCGGAGTCATCTTGAAGATCGTTCCACAGCCATAGGGGCAGCTGTTGTTTGGTCCGCCCACCTGCGTTACCCCGTAGAAGTTCCCGTCGGTGGCTTGCACCAGCCCCTCCGATGGGTCAGCGCCGTCCGCGTCGTCGAAGGTGTGCAGGGTGGTCAGAGTGCCCCGGGTGGTGATTTCGAAGACCGTGCCATAGGCTGCTCCCGTCACCCCGTACAAGTTACCGTCATTAGCTTGGATCAGGAAGCCTGGGCTGGCGCCGTCGGCGCCGTCAAATGTGTGCAGTGTGGTCAGTTTGCCTTTGTCGGTGACTCCGAAGACGGTGCCGTCACTGCCGACCACGGCGGCGCTGGGAGTCGTCCCATAAAAGCTTCCGTTGCTGGCTTGAACCAGCCCGAACAGTGGAAAGAGACCGTCAGCGCAGTTCAGCTGCGCGCAGAAACTATAAACCGTGCTTACCTTGCCCGCGGCGGTCATTTTGTACACCGTGCCCCAGCTGTTGGCGCCGCCCAGGGCAGTTGTCCCGTAGAAGTCTCCGTTGGTTGCCAGAACCAACCCCGCGTAGGGTTGCTCAAGAACTGCAAGCGGCGTCAGCTTGCCCGCGGAGGTGACCTTAAATGCTGTGCCTGTGTAGGCGCTGGCACCTCTGGTCGTCCCATACAAGTTTCCGTCGCGGCCCTGAACGAGTGGCGCGTACTCCGGGTACGCACCATCGGTCCCATTGAAACTCGCAAGAGTCGTATAGGTCTGCGCAGGCGCGGCAAAGGTGCCCGCAATAAGAATCACGAAGCCAGTGAAGATTGTCCTCCAGCAGTCAGGTTTGCCCAGGTTGCACCTCCGCTCGGTGGCTCCGCTACTTCGGTCCCGAATTCTACTCCCGCAGGGTGTGGCTGTAAACGCGCACGAAGGGCGCCATTCCAGGATAGTTGGCGAAATCAAGGTGTTTAAACTCAGAACCGGTCAATGAGTGCTATGGCGATGTTTCAACAGCAACCCACGACAGAAATATTGTCTCCGGTGAGCAAAATCGTTTCGCATTGACGCGAACGGGGATTGGGGGGAGAATGGCACCCGTTTCTGGAGTCAAAAAGGAAATTAGGGTCTGCTTGTGCTGCCAATAAGCAGGCAATCCGTTTCGAGGAGGTGGTTTGTGCAAGTATTCAGCCGGCGTTTCGTGCGGGTTGAGATTTTGATCTTCATGGCAATCGCAATTGCGCTGCCAGCGCAGGCCGCGACCTTTAGCAAGGCGAGCCTGAAAGGCAGCTACAGCTTCTTGACTAACCTGTGGACCGCAAATGGGAGTACCAGACAGTTTGGCATGTTGGGAATCATGACATTCGACGGCGCGGGCAATGTGACAGGCTCGTATAGCTCCGTCTCATGGGATACAGTCCAGACCGGAACGTTCAGCGGGACTTACACCGTAAGCTCCGATGGCGTCGGCACAATCACCCTTACAACCGGCTTGACGGCTCAGTTCGCAATCACTATCAACTCGACTGTCTCCGGCATAGCTCACGGCGTGCAACTGCTGCAGACCAACGACAGCAACAACGAAATCATCAGCGGCACCGCCGTGCTGCAGTCCACCGCCGCCGCCACTTACAGCCTGGCAAGCCTGAAAGGGAATTTCAGCGTGCTGTGGAACACCTGGACCGCCGACGCCAGTTTGGCTCAGGACGCCGGTGCCGGATTGATCAGTTCTGACGGCAAAGGGAATATCACCGGGTCAGGGACCAGCATGTACCAGGGAGTGGCTTATCCGACGACCCTCACCGGGACCTACACAATGAACTCGAACGGCACTGGCATAATGACCCTGAAAACAAATAACGGCGACACTTCGGAGTGGGGGTTTGCGTTGAACGCGGTGAAAGTAGGTAAAGCCAAGGGACTGCAGATTCTGGCACCCGGATCGAGCAGCGGCAATTCCGTGGCGACCGGGACCATGTTAGGCCAGTAAAGCCGACCGGCGAGCTGCGTCTCTTGCGAGTGGACAGGATGACAATGCGCGCGCGTTGCAGCAGACCGGCTGCGGTTCTGCAGTTGGCTCTTTCCATTGCGTTGTTTGCCGTGCCAACTTGCCTATTCGGCCAGGGATTCAGCCGTGTTAGTGTCCCTATTCCGGTGGAGATCGATGGTCACCAGGTGCACTGCCCACTTTACTTAAAGTTCGAAATGAAGAGTTACAACATTCCCTTTGACCAGTTTGCAGCAGGCTCTCTGGACAAAGCGCAAACGATGTTTGTGACGGCGGTGCAGGCAATTCGCAAAGCGGATGCGGCAAAGTTTGCAAGCGTCTGGACATCCCCGAGTCAGATGAAGGGTCTCGGCACGACAATCATAACCATGGTAGATGACAGTCCTGAGAATTGGATAAATCAGGCCAGAAGCCTCCTCGATTTCGACCATCTAAAGGTTGTCGCTCAAGTCCAGATTGGGTCCAAAACCATGTTTGTTTGGGACTCGATGGTGAAGGACCGCACATTGCGCGATGCGTTCTATGTCGGGTTAGACAGGAACGACCGGTTGCGGCTGAGCATGGTAAGCAGTTCCACTCCAGTTGAAGTCATGGTGTTGAATGCTTTCCGGGCAGCTCAGGCCGAGCCCGACGTCTACCAGCCCTCGCCGAACATCAAGCCGCGATATGAGTACCCGATCCCTGTCGACGGCAAGGCAGAGACCGGCGCGCATCCCGTTTTCCTCGAATTTGATGGTTCACCAATGGACTTCCCGCTTGGAGACGAAAAGGTTAAGGCTCCCACGCCGTTGCTGGAGTTCTTCCGGAATGCATCGCTCGCCCATCAGAGGGGCAAGAACGAAGTATACGCGAGCAGTTTCACTCCCAAAAGTGCGGCCAAGGTAAGAGAATGGCTCGCCTCAATGGAAAGCCGAAGAAAACTCACAAAACAACCGCCGCAAATCTCATCCTCGCTGGGCAGCGTCAAGTTCGTGCTCAACGCCGACCCGGTCTTTCTTGTGTTTGAGGCTCCGACTCCGGGGAACGGCTGGACATCAGAAAATTTGACGTATTCCTATGTTTTGCACGAACGCAGCGCTTACAAAATTGGAAACTTCGCTTATGTAACTGAACTCGACGACTTTCTGCAAGACCCGAAGTTCTTTGACAAACAGTTTTTGAAAGCGGCTCCGACGAGACCTCGAATCCCCTAAGCGAAGGTGCTTCGATCGGCTTCACTCCGGTTCGACTTCCCGCGAAGACGGGTTCGTGGGAGTTAGGGGCTTCGATGATGGTCGCGTTGGGTTCTGGGTGGATGACGGGCTAACCGGAAGTTGTCAGTGTCAACTGACGTAAAAAGACGATTACACTCAGGAATGTGATCAGAGGGAACTTCATTTCTTTCCCGTTCAGACGCTTGAGATAGATTGCGTCTTTCGCTAAACGAAACTCAATAGGATCCTTCACCTTCCACTCAAGCTTAAAATCGGGGTTTTCGGCGAGGCGAACTGAAAAGGTGTGATCTCCTTGCTGGATGTAGATTGCGGAATCGGAACAATACGTTCTGAGTGAAAACGCCTGTTAACAACAGTCATGCGGGGGCAGAACAAAATGGCACAGAAGAGCGCCCCGAAATTCCGTGGAGTGACTCTACTTCGGGTTCTGTATTTCTGCCAAATGCTCCTTCAGAATATCTGAACCCTCTGAATCCGGTGCAAGTTCCAGATATTCGCGAAGGTGAGAAGCAGCATCAGTTGGGTTGTGCTTTGCTTCGTAAATCTGAGCAAGTAAGAACTGGACCATCGGTTCGGAGTGATTCCTGTCGATCTCTTCGGCTTTCAATGCCCTCTTTTCCGCTTCGAGCAATTGGTTCAGATTGAAATAGGCGATCGCACTGAAAAAATAGGCATAGGGGTCATGGAGCGGGTCGAGTTCGAGTGCCCGGGTTGTGTGGCGCAACACCTCATCCCATCTTTCCTCCCGTCCGGCGATTTCAGCCAAGCAGAGATATGACGGTAAGTAATTGGGATCGGCCTCAGATGCCTGCGAACAGGCCCTGCGGGCTTGGTCTGGTTGTTGCTGCGCTTCCAGGGTTTGGCCGAGCATGACCCATCCCGCAACATATTTAGGGTAGATTTGGATCGCCTTGCGCAGATGCTGCTCCGACGCACCAAGGCGATGGCTCTTCAGAGCCGAACAGGCGGCGCCGTACTCCTTCTGCGCCTTAGGAGGAAGCTCTAGACTGTCGACGCTGGTAAAACCGGCAAGTCCGGGAAAGGGCTGGATGGAACAGAGCTTTTGAGCGCCGTTACGCTTCGTTGACAGCCCGTCGTCCACAACAATGCGGTCATCGGGAACTCTCGGCAAGATCGCGGTTTGGGCAGAGTTCAGGGCCGGGCAACCATGGCAAGAGGCCGATTTTTGCGCTACCGCGAACACAGTGCAAGACAGGACTATCAATAGGGCGCCAAGACCCACGCAATTCAAGTTCAGGATTACTCCCAACGGGGAGTTGTGCTGTGTGGGATGACTGGTTTCCATAGGCACACCCCGATCCCAAGCGATGGAAATGATTCTGTACCTGTGGCGAGCCAGACGCAAGCACGTTAATAGTTGGCCATAAATCGCGATTGCACTCATTGACCAGATCGGCCAGTTCTCAATGAGTGACAACGCCTGATTTCAACAATTACTTCCGGCTTGCCCGTTACTCTGGCAGGACGGTGACGGGGTCGTTCGCGCTACATTCCGCAAGCCGATTCTACAGATCGGTTGATTTGCCAGTCGTCGGCAGCGGTTCGGCTCCAGCCCCAAGATTACGGGTCCGTCGGCGAATAGAGCGTAGGATGAAGAGATGTAGATGAGATCTACATACGCAGTTGTGCCGTCGGCCCGGCACAACGAGAGCCGCGATGTCATACATAGGTGTCAATATCGGCGCATTGACGGTGAGGGTGGTGGCGGTGCGAGCCGATGCCACAACTGCCAAAGTGATGGCCCATCAGGGACGCCCCTTGGAGGTTCTTCAGGAACTCCTCGCGACAGCAGAGTTTGCCAACGGCGAATATTTCGGCGTGACTGGTCATCTGGGCCATATTCCAAACATGAGCCCGGGGCCTCTGGCTTCGCTGCAGTCCGTGCTCGACATGTTGCATCAGAACACCCGCCGAAACTGATCACGTAATCTCTTGGATCCCCCGGTCACGGAGATCCGGTTGATGCCGCCATGGGTTGCCGAATATCGAATCGGTTCCGGGTGGTCGGCAAACCGGAAACTATCCGAGACGCCAACTGGCAGGCTATCGTCTCGATTGGTGATAAATCCCGATTACTCTCACTGAGGGGTTTTGAGCGTAATCGCCTGGTTTCGACAGGAATCGGCCTTCTACTTCCCTCACGTTCTGCGACCGACTAAGCTGGCACTCTCGGCTTCGTATGGATGAAAGCACCATCGCTGTCCTATTGGCGTGATCTTAAAGATCGTACCGGCGTTGTTCCGCCCGCCATTATGATCCACCGCCGGGAATGTTGTCGTGTCTCACCTTGTTCTCAACCGCAGCACCTGTGCGGTGGAAGAACGCGGTGAAACGTGCTAGCTTTCGTATCCGGAGGTAATCAACAAATGAGAGTGCTTGTATCTTGTCTGTTGTTGTTCTGCCTTTCCGTGCCCGCCTTCGCGGGTGAATGCGTGCTCAAAACGACGCGAACAGCCTGCCCCGGTAAGGAGAAGGAATCCTTCTCCAAGTGCAATGGACAGGCAAGCTGCGATGAAAAAGTTGCTGCCGAATCGGAGAAAGACTGCGCGGAGAAAGCGGCAAAGTCTTGCGATAACAGCCGTCCCAACATAACGAAAAACAAAACGGTGTCCGCTACTTTTGACGGAAAGCCTGTCTCAGGCGGCAAGAATGTTTGCGCCGCCGAACGACCAGACTACAACAAGTGCGAGTAGTAGCTTGAGTGCGGGAGCGTAAGCCCTGAAGGTGAGCCCGCTCCTCACCTTTCCTGTAACTGCCTTAATATGCCGATTACACTCATTGACCTTGTTCTGACCTCATCGTTCGCAGTCTTGCAGAGCTCGAACTGATGCTGCCTGAACCAGGGCTTGCGGGTGCATACGATGTTGGGGAAGATTATGCGTTTTACCGAACGTGAAAACAATTGTCGGCTTTGCCACAAGGGACCTGTTATCGATACTCAACTGTTCGATGTATATGTGGAGAAAGTTGACATCGCTCTGTTCCTGGGCGGTAAGACCGAGGCTAAAGCAAGTGTCGTAGTGAGTCACAACGTCGGCTAGTGTCGCGAGTCGACCATCGTGATAGAAGCCGCCTTTGGTAGGGGTCCACAGACCGTTCAAAGGCGCAGTTCTGTAAGCATGATCGGGCGCTCGATTCGCTTGGAAATTATCCACACAGACCTCTGAAGCTTTATGCATGTTCCAGCCTGGTTCCGTGAAAATAGGGTCGGCGTGACAGGTGTTGCACTTCGCCTTACCACTGAAGAGTTCTCGGCCTCGATCTGCAGCAGCGTGGTCGAAACCGCTTGCGGGCGGCGCCGGAGCAGGAATTGAGAGCTGATAAACGTGAAGAGCGGGCAATTTGGCGGTGATCAAATCCGGATTGTTCTGGACGTGGCCGAAATGGTTAGCGGCTGCAATTGGAAACTGCGCAGCATTGTCCAGGCGCGAATCATAGAAGTTGCCCTTGCCGCGCATTTCGAGATTCGCGACCAGAGCGTTCCAGTGTGGTACCGATCCCCATCCCGTCCAGGTATGCAAATTGATGCCTGCCAATCCGAACGCGGGCGGAATCAGAGTTGCCGCCGGCTTGCCATCCGGACGGAATGCCTTCCCGTCCAATAGCAATTCCGCATCGAATTTCCCCGGTCCCCAGCTGTCTGTCCGAACGGTTGTCTGATCCGTGCTGAGCAGATCCGCAATCGGCTGCAGATTGGGAGCGGCGGCAATGATCGCGCCAACATTCAGGTCGCGGTTGGCCCAGCCGTCCAGTCGGTGACCGATTCCGGGAACGAGCGCGTTATCGACTGTGGAATGACACAAAGCACACTGGATTCCGACTGATTTCAAGCTCCCATCAGGATTGAAATGCCCGGTCACGCCCACCACTGCGTTGAGCTTCAGCAGAGCCAGCGTCACGGCCGGATCGTTCAGATTTACTTTACCCAATTTGATCTGTTGCACGAGCGATTCAGGCAACGCGTCCAGATCCACTTTAAGACCCAATGACAGTGCTGTGGCTGGGCTGATCCCTGGACCGATACCACCGAATTTGGCTCCTTCGATTGCTTCATGGAGATGCAATGTATCGCCCCACCAGGCTTCATCTCCGAAAGTATCGAAGCGGAATGTCCCTTCTCCTTCCTTCAGCATCCGTTTCGAGCTGTCAGAAACCGCGGCGGCGAATCCTGAGGGTGATGCGCCAGTTTCCTCCGTTTGTGCTGAGGCTCTTTGTGCTCCAATTAAGCGATATGAGCCGACGACCAAGCCTGCGAAAAGAACGAGACCGAGTGCGATGTTTAGGCTTCTCATGAAATTGCCTCAAATGGAATTGCCCAGCGTCGCTCACTCTCTCAGGGTAGGAAAGGATACGAGGCGTTTGATGAATATCACCTGAGAGCGCCGCTGTCAGTTACGCGGGTAACAGTGTTCTATATTGAACACTATTGAACATTGAGAAAGACGAGCGAGCTTAATCGGCGTAATTCTGGAGAGCCTTCAAATCCAGAACCAGATAACCCCGATGGGAGTAATCGACCATCCCGCGATTACGGAGGAAGTTCATAGCCGTTGAAACGTAAGTGTCAGAGCAAACACCTGGTTGACAAATTGCATCCCCAACCAGCGGTTCGTCCAGGGCGGATTACTACCGGCGAAAGCTTCCCCTAAGAGTGGGAGATTTCCTCGGGAGGAGATCGCGATCAAGGCCTTTCTTGGTATGGCTTCAACCGGGAGTACCTTGAATTCCCGACGTCGCCGTCGCCCCTCATTACTTCCTGAAGAGTTTCGCAGTTGCAAGGTCATTTCACTTCTGAGGTTATGAGTAACGGTCAATCGGAGCAGAACGATTCTTGCCTGATTTTGGAACATTCCGTTGTCAATCGTGTGCCAACTGTCCTGTCGTAGGGCGTTGGAATGCACGATTCGTTGCACTCGTGTCACGATTACTGCAGCCAGCCTCCGCCGAGTGCCTTATAGAGTTGGACAAGGCTTCTGTATTCGTCGCCGCGGGCAGAAGCAAGTGTCAGTTCGGCCGAATAGAGTGCCCGTTGTCCATCCAAAACCTCAAGGTAGGTCGTGGTTCCACCCTTGTAACGAAGCGTGGAGATGCGAACCGTTTCCTCCAGGTCGGATACCGTGTCCTGCTGGCGCATTCGGACTTGATGCAGCTTCTCATAGCCGATCAGTGCATCGGAAACGTCACCGAAAGCACGTTGGATCGTTTGCCGATAAGCGATCAGAGATTGTTGGTTTTCGGATTTGGCCAGTCGTAGATTCCCGCGAAGGGCCCCACCCGTAAAAATCGGCTGGCTCACCTGTGTACCATAAGACCAGATACCAATCTGCGAAGCCATGAGGCTGGAGAAGACGCTGCTCCGCCCAAAAGAGCCTCCGCCTGATCCGGTCAGAGCGATTTGCGGAAAAAACTGAGCTTTGGCGACGCCAATCTGTGCGTTCGACGTGATCAGGATTTGCTCGGCCTCGCGAATATCAGGTCGGCGCTCAATGATGGACGACGGAAGGCCGGGTGGAACTTCAGGAGGAAGAGTCTGTTCGACGAGAGGAAGTCCTCGGGCGATATCATGTGGGTAGTCTCCGAGCAAAATGCTGATGGCGTTTTCTTCCTGAGCAATTTCCCGCTCAAGGTCTGGTATTTGAGCATTTGCCGTGTCGAGAACTTGCTGGGCCTGCAGCACGTCAAGCTTTGTGGCCACGCCGCGATCCAGACGGAGATTGGTCAATTTGACCGAATCGGTCTGTGTATTGACCGTCTGGCGCGTGATCTGGAGTTGAAGGTCAAGTTGCAGAAGAGTGAAGTAGTCACTCGCAAGATCGCTGACCAGCGTCAGGATTACCGTTTGCCGTGCATCTTCGGTAGCCAGCAGTTCCGCGCGTGCAGCCTCGGTAGCCCGCCGCAAGCGGCCAAACAAATCGAGTTGAAAAGCCGCGTCTCCTGTGAGCGTCAAAAAGTTGAACTTGGATTGGATGACATTTTCCTTGCCACCGTTGAAATTAGCGTTAGCCGAGACCTGAGGAAACAAGCTGGAGCGGGTGATTGCAACCTGGAAGCGGGCAGCATTGATGCGCTCCGTAGCCAATTGCAGGTCGTAGTTTTGTTTGAGCGCGGTACGAATGAGTTCCTGCAATTTCGGGTCCTGGAAGACCTGCCACCAGGGAAGATCGGCATACGAAGCCGCTTGAGCCTGCTGCTGGGAATCCGTTGTAACGTCACGGAACGCGTTTGGAGTCTGCACTGCCGGCCGATGATACTTCGGACCCACCGCGCAACTGACAAGCAGGCCGGAACTCAAGACGGCACTCAAGAATCTGACAATCTTCATAATCTGCAACTCCGCCCGTCGCTGTACAAAAGTTCTTCAATCTCCCGGCGCTGGTGAAGGTGTAACCGGTAATATTCCAGCCTCAGGTTCCTTGCCCGCGGCAGACCACTTCTCGACCATATAAAAGATTCCCGGCACGAAGAAAATTCCGACTGCACTGGCGGCAATCATTCCACCGATCACAGTGGTGCCCATAATCTGGCGTGCTACGGCGCCGGCTCCGGTCGCAGTCCACAAGGGAACGCAACCGAGAATAAAGGCGAAACTCGTCATCAAAATCGGCCGCAGGCGTAGCCGGGCGCCTTCAAGGGCAGCATTCGCCAAGGGCTCGCCTTTCTCGTATGCATCTTTGGCAAACTCGACGATCAGAATGGCATTTTTGGCGGCCAGGCCGATGAGCATCACCAGCCCAATTTGCGAATAGACGTCGCTTTCGATCTGGACCAGGTAAGGCGGCAGAAAATATCCGAGCACCACACGACGGAGCCAAAGGATGGCGAACGCTCCAAACACGGCTACGGGCGTGCTAAGCAGGACGCTGAAGGGCAGAGACCAGCTTTCGTAAAGCGCCGCGAGAATCAGGAACACAAACAATAGTGAAAGGCCAAAGATGACCGAAGGCGGGACACCCTCCCGTGCCTTTTGCTCCTGAAATGATATGCCGGAGTAATCAAAGCCCATTTCTCGCGGCATGGTTTCCCTGAAAACCTCTTCGAGGGCGGCGGTCGCCTGATCGGCGCTGTATCCGGGCGCCGCGCTCCCATTGAGTTGAGCGGAACGGTATTCATTGAAGCGCTGTGTGAATTCCGGACCGACGCGTGAGTTGATCGTCGTAAGCGTCGAGAGCGGCACGCTCTCTCCCTTATTGTTGAGGACGTAGAACCTGCCTACGTTGTTTATGTCAGCGCGGTCCTGGTCTTCGGCTTCTATGTATACCTGCCATTGACGGCCAAAACGATTGAAGTAGTTGATAAAAGAGCCGCCCATGAAGGCTTGAATTGTGCGATACACGTCGGTCAGATTGACCCCCTGTTTCAGGACCTTGTCCCGATCGACATCGATGAATTTCTGCGGGACGCTGGGCAAGAAAGTCGTATTGATCGTGCCAATCTCAGGACGCTTCCGCGCGGCCTCAAGAAACGTGTTGAGGTTTTTGGCAAGAAACTGAATATCGGACCCGGAACGATCTTCGAGCAGGAACGTGAATCCCCCGGCGGTACCGACACCCGGAATCGCCGGGGGAGCAAAGCCGAATACAATTCCCTGGGGCAATTTGCTGAATTCATGATTCAAATTGGCTTTCAGGGATTCAAATTGCTCGGCTCGAGAAGTGCGCTCGTCCCAGGGCTTGAATGTCACAAAAAAGGTGGCGTTGTAGCTGGTACGAACGAAACTGAGCAAACTAAAACCCACAAAGCACGTCGAGTATTGGACCCCCGGCGTATCCATGATGATTTTTTCTACGTCAGCAGCGGCCGCCTTTGTGCGTTCCAGCGAGGCTCCGTTCGGCAGTTGAAGGGACACATAGGCATACCCTTGATCTTCTTCGGGGAGAAAACTGCTGGGCACCCGATGAGCAAAGAACCCTGCAGCCAGGCCAAATATCGCAAGGAACACGACGACAACAACGGTCTTCTGGACTAATACTCCGCTCCAATGTACGTAACCATCAGTAGCGCGCTGGAACACGCGGTTGAACCAGTCGAAGAATCTCTGCAGCAATCCGCGGCTCGGTTGGCGAGGACGAAGCAGGAGCGCAGCGAGGGCTGGACTGAGAGTGAGTGCATTAAAAGCCGACAGAAGAACGGAAATCGCAATCGTGACGGCGAATTGCTGATAGAGCCGTCCGGTGATGCCAGGAATGAAGGCGGTCGGCACGAATACCGCGGACAAGACAAGAGCAATTCCAACTACCGGGCCAGAGAGTTCCTCCATCGCCTTCAACGCAGCGTTCTTCGGTGTCAATCCTTCCTCGATGTGGCGTTCGACTCCTTCGACCACAACGATTGCGTCATCGACCACCAGACCGATCGCCAGCACCAGTCCGAACAGAGAAAGTGTGTTGATGGAAAAACCGAACAACGGAAACAGAACGAACGTGCCTACCAGCGACACAGGTACTGCAAGAAGCGGAATTAATGTGGAGCGCCAGCCCTGCAGAAAAAGATAAACAACGAAGATAACGAGGACGAGCGCGATGAACAGCGTTTTAACGATTTCTTTGATTCCTTCAGTGACAGATCGTGTGGTGTCGAGCGCGACCACGAAATCCAAGTCCTCTGGGAAGCGCTGCTTCAATTGCGCCATCAGTTTCCTGATCCCGGCCGCAGCCTCGACTGCATTGGATCCCGGCAACTGATACGCAGCGATCACCGCACTCGGCTTTCCGTTAAAGCGTCCGGCAACGCTGTAGTCCTGCGCGCCCAGTTCGATTCGTGCCACGTCTCTGACGCGGACGATACCTCCATCGGGTGTTTCGCGCAGGACGATCTGGCCGAATTGTTCGGGCGAAACCAAGCGCCCTTGCGCCAGAACAGTGTAAGTAAATTCCTGACCTTTGGGCGCTGGCTCTCCTCCCGCCTTTCCGGCAGGGTTGACTGTGTTCTGGGCTTGAATAGCGCTGATGATTTGCGGGACCGTGATGCCGAGCTTCGCCAGTCGGTCAGGATTCACCCACATTCGCATTGCATACTGCCCTGCTCCAAACACCTGCACGTTGCCGATTCCAGGCGACCGGAGAAGGGGATCAGCAAGATTGATGTAGGCGTAGTTCGCCAGAAACGTTGCGTCATAGGTCCCATGCGGCGAATAGACGGCAACCAGCAAGAGGGGGGCGGTCACTGATTTTCGAACCGTGACTCCGTAATTGTTCACCTCGGAGGGAAGCTGAGAAGCAGCCTGTGTCTCGCGCGATTGCGCGAGGATGAAATCCGTGTTCGGGTCGGTCTTTTCGCTAAAGTCCACGATCAAACTGGTACTTGAGTTTGCCGTGGCATTGAGGGAGTACATGTAATTCATGTTGTCCACACCGTTCATCTGCTGCTCGAGCGGAGTGGCAACCGCTTGTTCCAGTGTCTGAGCATCGGCCCCGACATACGTAGCCAGGATTTGGATCTCTGGCGGCGCGATGTTGGGAAATTGGGCGATAGGGAGGTTGAGCACCGTCAACGAACCCACCAGCACCAGGACGATGGAGATCACGATCGCAACGATAGGCCGATTGATGAAGAACTTTGACATGACATCACCTGCTCGTCGTTTCCATGGCGAATGGTTTCGGATTGACCCGAACCCCGGTGCGCACTTTCTGGACTCCTTCGACGACAACCCGCTCACCTGGATTGAGCCCGCTTGCGATCACCCAGCGTCGATCCACCTGTGGCCCGACTGTGACCGGCCGGATCGTGACCTTGTTGTCGGCGTCAAGGATCGCCACCTGATAGCCACCTTGGAGTTCCGAGACGGCGCGTTGAGGAACAAGCAGGGCTCGCTCTTCTGTCCGGATTACCGCACGAACTCTGGCGTAGCCACCGGGTCTGAGAACGTTATTGGGATTGGGGAAGAGTCCAGCAATCCGAATCGCACCGGTGCTTTCATTGACTTGGCGGTCGGCAAAATAGAAGGACCCGTCGTGTGGGTAGGTGGAACCGTCTGCCAGAATCATTTGAAGCCGCAGTTTCTTGTCAGCTTCTAGCCGGCTAGCTTCTGTCGGAAAGCGTTTGCGCCATGCAAGATACTGGGGTTCACTGACGGTGAAATAGGCCTTGATAGGATCCACCGTCGAAACGGACGTGACCACGCCGCTGTTTGGGGTGACAAGGGCCCCTACTTGCAGTTGCGCCTGGCCAGCGATGCCATCGATTGGTGCAACTAGCCGCGTGAACTCAAGGTTGATCTTTGCTGTCTCAACGGACGCCTCGTAAGTCTCGATTTGGGCCTTTGCCGTCTCTACTGTCGCTATCGCCGCAAGGTTATTCTGGACAGCATTGTCGAGATCTTGTTGGCTGGCCGCTTGCTCCTTCGCTAGCGGAGTGTAGCGCTCCACATCGAGCTGCGTGCGGCGTTGCACCGCCTGGGCGTTGGCGAGCATGGCTTTGGCTTGAGCCAATTGACCTTGGGCCTGGTCAAGCACTGCCTGGAAAGGGCGCGGGTCGATCTGAAACAAGAGTTGGCCTTGTCTGACAAACGCACCTTCTTGATAGCCCTGCTTCAGCAGGTAGCCTGTCACCTGTGCCCTGACGTCGGCGTTAACCAGCCCATCCAGGGTTCCGATCCATTCCCCGTAGATCGGAACATCTTCCTGCTGAGCCTGGACAACTTCGACAGTAGGAGACTGGACGGACGGCGCTCCTAAGGCATGCTTGTATGGGCGAATTGCTCCGACGATCAGTCCGACACCGATTAAAGCGAGGACTCCGCCGATAAGAAGATAGCGTTTGGTGATGCGGCTCATATTTGTCTCCCGTAGGTTCCTCTCGAGAGGTTGGAAGCAGCATGAAAGGTGCAACAGCGCCTCACCCCACTCGATCCCCTTGGCACCGCCCCATTGGATTACTGGTCTTCCCAAAAAGATTCGGAGCTGACAAGCAATTGTGATTAGGCCAGAAATCTGTTGTCACCTAGATTCGGTTCCTCAAAACCCCTACTGAGGCCGCCGTCGCGGCGCAAAGTCGCTGAGGACTTTACGCCGCCGCCGCGGCTTTTTGAACTGCTTTTGCGGCGGTACGGATTACATCGATCACCAAGTTCGGGTTGGACAGCATGGGGACGTGACTACTGGCGACTTCCGTCGTAGCGGCGCCCATACGCTTCGCCACGAAGCGTTCGAGTTCGGGATGGACGGTGCGGTCCTTGGTGGCCACGATATACGAGCTCGGCTTCGACCTCCAGGCAACACCGTCAAGCTTCTGTGTGAACAGGTCCGCGGCCGGGGCAAAGTGAGTTGCCCAGACGAACTTCTTCTCCTGCTCAGACAAGTCGCCTGCGAAGCACTCAACACCGTCCGGCAGCAACCAGACACGCCCGTCCGCGACTTCGATGTGGGAGAAAACGTCGGTGACGGGAAATTTCGCCTGCTGGCTCTGCGATGTCTCGTCCGCGTCCGGGGCGAGTGCGGCGATGTAGACCAGCCCGGCGACTCGGTCATCAGTTCCCGCAGCCGTAATGACGCTTCCGCCGTAAGAGTGCCCGACAAGAATGGCCGGGCTGCTGACCCGCCCCAGCGTACGTCTCACTGTGGCGACGTCGCCCGCGAGTGTGTCTAGGCCATACTGAGCGGCGATTACCTGGTGCCCATCCGCCTGAAGCGTGGGAATCACCTTGTTGAAGCACGAGCCGTCAGCCCAAATCCCGTGGCAGAACACGATGGTTGGTTTGTTTTGCGTCGATTTCATTTTTGCTCTCCTTTGCTTTTGCTTTCACGCATTTCGGTTTCGAAGTCGCCCATCGCGCGCGGCGACATCAACGCGTCTCTCCGCTCGGAGCGGCCAAACCCAGGAAGATCGATCGCGACCAGGTGGGCCCGTCTCCGCCAGTTGCGACCACATTGGTTCGTAGGCAAACACGCTCTCGGGCCAAGGACTGAGTAACAGCGCATCAGCACCTCGCCGGTCGCTTTCAGCGAAGCGTATAGACAGGCCGTCAACGGTGAGAAATGCCGCCTTGACCGCGATCTCACTCAGACGTTGGTTTTCTGGACGGGTTGTCATGACAGGGTTCTCCTCCGGCTCCGCTTACCAGCTTGATCGCGGGCCATCGGCGGCCTTACCATCCAGCACGCGTAGCAGGACTTCGGCTCAAGAGGACGCGGCTTACGACCACGACCCACACAACGCAGATGATGGGCGAGACAAACCGCGAATAGGCGCCGTACGGTGACCAGAATCCATCGCTCAGCCACGTGGTGCCGCCCAGCAAGACAAGCACGACGGCAGCGACCCCGGCTGCGAAGAGCGCGTTCGAGATCAGCCGGGCGCGCCAGAGCCCGAACGCTCCGGACATGATCAGCATCGCCCGCAGGAACGAGGTCAAGACGATGCCCGCCCACGCGAAGTCGTTCAGTCCCGATGTGAGCGTCTGATTTCCCGAGGCAGCGATCGAGTACGCGAGGACTGCGACCACCGTGATGAGCAGGAGGAAAAGCGCTCCCACCGCTGCGCTAGAGGCGGTTGCCGCCGCGCCCCAGCCGTCTTGCCCCGCATCCGCCAAGGTCGTCCGGAGCGCCGCCGCAAACCACATCAGGTTGAGGATCGCGAAGCCACAGACCACCGCGGCGATCAGGATCCGCGTGCGCTCGCCGTCGTAGAAAGCGGCTAGTGCGTCGGGTGATGCGCCGACCTGCGGCTGATGGCCGTAGACGAGGTACGCGATGACGAAGCAGAAAATGGATTGGATGACCACACCTACGCCTAGCGGGTTGATCGCACTCTCAATTGTTTCGGCAATCTGTGTTGTGAGACGTTCCTGCACCTGTAATCGACGCGCAAATGCGTCCACCAGGCGAGGCACTTTACTGAGCCCAATCACTTTCCCACGCGGAATGTAAGCGACGT
>Ga0116217_10001006_pt1 | contig 28138 bp, 27 predicted proteins | sample Sb_taG_6_FD_89697 | JGI IMG/M metagenome (GOLD analysis project Ga0116217, IMG submission 89697) | Peat soil microbial communities from Weissenstadt, Germany - Sb_50d_4_PS metaG | ecosystem: Environmental > Terrestrial > Soil > Wetlands > Peat | place: Germany: Weissenstadt | collected 2010-09-21 | reverse complement strand
GTCCACCTCCTGCCACTGCCGCTCGTCGAGCTCCCCCAGCCGTCCCCGATGACGCTCGAGCTCGGAGCGGCGCAGCTCCTCGACCCGGGCCCGCAGCGAGGAGACCACGGGAGCTGCCCCCCGCGCCCGCTCCTCGGCTCGATAGCGCTCCACCTCCTGGCGGACGATCTCCTGTGCGGCCGACAGCTCGGCCCGCCGTCCGGCCAGGGCCCGTTCGGCGTGTTCGGTGAGGTCGTCCATGTCCAACAGGTCGATCCCCGAGACGTCGGCAACAGCAGGATCGACGTTGCGGGGAACCCCGAGATCGATGACCACCAGCGGTGCCAGACCGGCCGTGGCGGCGCGTGCGCCGCTGGCAGCCCCGAGGAGCCCGGGATCGAGCACCGGCAGTGCCGCGCCGGTGGACACGAACACGACGTCGGCCGGCGCCAGCGCGTCGGCAAGGCCGGCGAGACCCACGCCGTTCCCCCCCACTCGCGCCGCGAGCGCCGATGCCCGCCCGACTGTGCGGTTGGCCACCACAACCTGCGCGAGGTCGCCATGGCCGCCCAGGGCGTCCACCATGCCTTCTCCCATCTCGCCGGCTCCGACCACGACCACGTGCCGCCCGGCGAGTGTGCCCCCCAGCCTCGAGGCGGCCAGCTCCACGGCCACGTGGGACAACGACGTGGCTCCCTGCGCGATGGCGGTCGTCGATCTCACATGTCGCCCCGCTTGCACGGCATGCCGGAACAGGCCCGCCAACACCGGCCCGCTGGCGTGTTCCGCCTGGGCGCGCTCGAGCGCCCGGCGGACCTGGCCGAGGACCTCGGTCTCACCCAAGACGCTCGACCGGAGTCCTGCGGCCACCTCGAAGAGATGTCCCGTCACGGCGTCGTCGAAGAGCACCGTCCAGCGCTCTTCGAGTGTGTCGAGGGAGGTGCCCGCCTTGGCGGCAAGGAACTCCTGAAGGTCGGCCACACCTTCGTGGAAGCGCTCGACGACCGCGTACAGCTCGGTGCGCATGCAGGTCGACAGCACCACGACCTCGGCCAGGTTGGCCCGGTCCCGGAGGCTGGCGACCACCTTGCCGAGGTCGTCCTCGGGAATGGCCACCTGTTCCAGCACGTCGAGCGGGACCTGGTGCTGCTCGAGACCAACGACGATGACGGACAACGGCTCGCAGAGCTCCTTGCGCAGGCAGTCCACCCGCAGCGGGCACGTGGCCCTCGGTGGGCCCGAATCCCTCCCCTCCAGGATGCCGGTCGGCGAAGCGGTGTGCCAGACAGGCCGCTGAGGAGTCTGTTCAGCCGGGATCGGTGGAGCTCAGACCCACGGCGTGCGGGAGCGGTGACCACGTGGGAGCGGTCCCGGGCAGGTCCCGGTGCGAGAGGTAGAAGCTCATGACCTGCAGCTCGATCGACAAGTCGACGTAGCGCAACAAGACGTCCGGGGGCACCGTGAGGACCCGGGGGGCGAAATTGAGCACCGAGCCCACGCCGGCCCGAACCATCCGATCAGCGACGTCCTGGGCTGCTGACGCCGGAGTGGCGATGACGCCGATGGCAGGCGGGTCGGCGGCCGACACCCGTTCGAACTCATCGACGTGGTGGACGGTCACGCCGTGGATCTCGATCCCGAGCAGGTCCGGTTCGACATCGAAGAGCCCGGCCACCCGAAAGCCGCGAGAGCTGAATCCCTGCGAGTTCGCCAGTGCCCGGCCCAGATTGCCAAGGCCCACGATCGCAACGGGCCAGTCGCCGTGAAGGCCGAGTTCCCTGTCGATCTGGGTGAGCAGGAACTGGGCCTCGTACCCAGAGCCGCGCGTCCCGAACGACCCCAGGAAGGACAGGTCCTTGCGCACCTTCGACGCGTTGACGCGGGCCATCGCCGCCAGTTGGTCGGACGACACCGTGGTCGTACCCGCTCGGACCAGCTCGAGGAGGATCCGCTGGTACACCGGCAGTCGGGCGACGGTGGCCTCGGGAATGCGGCGGGCGTTCGGGACCACCATGGCGCCGGATCGTACCGAGAGAGGGGTGCCTGGCACCAAGTCGGCGCCACGACGTCGGCTGAACCGCAGACGGCCAAACGCTGCACGGCGCGAGCACGGACGCTTCTCCTCAGGCGGGTCCCTCCCGCAACGCCCTTCGCAACGCCTTTCCCGCCAAGCCATGGGGAAGTTCGGTCACGAACCTGATCGACGTCGGGCACTTGTAGCGCGTCAGGTTCGCCGCGCAGTAGGCGCGCACCAGCTCCTCGGTCACCGCACTGCCCGGTGCCGCCACGATCACCGCTTCGACGGCCTCGCCCGTGCTGGCATCGGGCCGCCCGATCACCACCACCTCGGCGACACCGGGAACGGAGGCCACCACCCGTTCGACCTCGGCTGGGAAGACGTTGAATCCCGAGACGATCACGAGGTCCTTGGAACGGTCGACGACGAAGAGGTCCCCCTCCTCCCCGATCACGCCGATGTCCCCGGTACGCAACCAGCCGTCGTCGGTCAACACCTTGGAGGTTGCCGCGGGATCGCGCCAGTAACCGTGGAACACGTTGGCGCCACGCACCCAGATCTCACCGGGGTCGCCGTCGAGCACCTGCTCCTCTTCCTCGTCGACCAGTTTCACTTCCACCCCGGGCAGGGGCCGACCGACAGATCCGGGCCTGTTGCGCCCCGTTCCGAGCGATGTCGACACGGCCGGTGAGGCCTCGGTGAGACCGTATCCCTGCCAGATGGCGATGCCATAGCGACGCTCGAAGCGCACCGCCACGTCGGGATCGAGTGCCGCCGCGCCCGAGATCGCCCGGCGCACCCCGGCCAGGGGGGACGGTCCGTTCTCTTGCCCCCCGGGCGCATCGGCCCAGGCCCCGAACATGGTGGGAACACCGAGCAACGTGGTCACGCCCAGGTCGCGCACCTGGTGGAGCGAGACCGCCGCGTCGAAGCGGGCATCGAGGACGAGCGGCGCCCCGGTGGCCAGGGAGAGCCCGAGGGCCACGTTCAATCCGAAGACATGGAACAAAGGCAGCGCGACGAGCCCGACGTCGTCGGAACGGAAGATCTCCGGGATCCCGAGCATCTGGCGCAGGTTGCCCACGAGGTTGCCGTGGCTGAGCATGGCTGCCTTCGCTTCACCGGCCGTACCCGAGGTGAAGAGCAGCACCGCGAGGTCCGACTCCTGGCGCGGGATGGGATCCAGAGAGGGCGCACCGGCGGTCGCCTCGGGAGCCGGAGTTGCCGGTCCAGACTCTTCAGCCTGTCCAGACTCTTCAGGCCCTTGGGCCCCTACGACCTCCTCCGTCCCCGCCGCGGCAGAGAACTCTTCCCACACCTTGGGCTCGAGCGCATTGGCGCCCGTGGCAGTGACCGCCTCTGCAGGCAAGACCACATGGCGGACTCTGGGCACCACGCCGGCCGCCCCCGAGGCGAGTAGGACCGACGGCTCGGCGACGTTGAGCTCGCGTGCCAGTTCGTTGGCGGGGCTGTTGGGGTTGAGCGGCACGGCAACGGCGCCGGCGGCGAGGACACCGAGGTACGCCACCACGAAGTCCACCGACGTGGGCCAGACGATCGCCACCCGGTCGTCGAGACCGACCCCCAGCGCGGCCAGGGACGTCGCCACGGCGCGGGCCCGACGGCGGACCTCGCCCCACGTCCACCAGGTCCCACCCTCGTACAGGGCGCGGTCGCCGGCGGCGTGTTCGTCGGCGAGGGCGGCCAGGTTCATGGTGCGCTGCGACTGGGAGCGACCGTCCGCAGCGTGACGACGTCGCCTGGTTGCACTCGGAGCACGGTAGCGGCCGACTGCCGATCGCACACGAGAGCGAGGTGTCCGTTGGCATCGACGACCACACCCAGCGCGCCGGGGCCGAGCTCCGCGAATGCCCGCACCCGCTGCGCACGACGGGTCGCGGGGGCCAGGACTTCGAGCTCGTCGCCCAGGGCCGCCGCGGCGGCATCGTCCGGGCCGGCGGCGAGTTGCACGTTGCCGAAACGATCCACCCACTGCACTTCGGCTTCGAGCACACCTCCGGACGCCGAGCACCGCGGTGGCGTCAGGCGCACGAGGGTTCGAGGGTCGAGATCGTCTCCGAGCTCCGCCAACGCCGTGCCCTGCCACAATCGGGCCGCGGCCGGCGCCAAGACGTCCCTTCCGTCGAATGTGGCCCCAGTGCCCGCCCTCGAATAAGGCGGAAGCGACACGGCCCCTTCGGCGCCACCGAGGGCATCCACCACCCATGGCAGCAGCCCGTTGTCAGGGCCCACTACATGGTGCGGCCCGTCGTGGTCCGCGGTCCGCGCCACCGCCACGGCGACGGACCGCCGCGCCGTGCCGACACCGGGGTCGACAATGGCGAGCACCACCCCGGATCCGAGGTAGGGCGCGGCGCGCACCAGCGCCAGTGCACCCGCCCTGACGTCGAACGGCGTCACGCCGTGGGTCAGGTCGATGATCGGGACGCCGGGCGCATGGCGCGCCACCGTGGCTCGCACCACTCCGGCGAACTCGTCGGCGTGCCCGTAGTCGGTCAGGAGAAAGACCGATCCGCCGGCGCGCGCCACCAACTGCCCCCCCGTCGCCGAGCCGGGACGGCGGGGTCAGCCGGCCTGGGTATACCGGTCGGCCAGGTAGCGGTTCACGTCGTCCTCACGGAGACGAAACGACTTGCCGACTCGCACTGCAGGAAGCTCTCCGGCATTGATCAATCGGTACACCGTCATATTGGACACTCTCAGCGTGCTCGCTACCTCGCGTACGGTCAGGTAGCGAGCGCTGGTGACGTCATCTGCACTCAGTGGAATCACCCCTCTCCCGCCTGAGGCGACTGTACGCCAATGTGGTGAATGTTGGAAAGAGAGCCGGTGAGAATCCTGCTGGTCAGCCCATCCGACCCGCTGGAGTGGCCTCCGGCCACACCACGTCGGGACGGCCCCCGCGGCCGACGAAAGTGCCCCCCGACCCCGGCCCGGGGTCCCACGGGGGGTGGTCAGACCGCCATCTGGCGGGAACGCTCGGCGGCGGCGGCCACCGCGGCCGTGATCGCCACCCGCAACCCCCTCTCCTCGAGCACGCGCAACCCCGCCTCGGTGGTTCCTCCGGGCGAGGTGACCTGCTCCCGGAGGGTCTCGGGCGCCTGCCCCGACTCCACCAGGAGCCGGGCCGCCCCGGCCAAGGTGTCGGTGGCCAGCAGGCGGCTCACCTCTGGCGACAGTCCTACCGCCACGCCGGCTCCGATGAGGGCTTCGACCACGAGGAACACGTAGGCCGGCCCGGAACCCGACAACCCGGTCACGGCGTCGAGCGACCCTTCGGGAAGTCGGACCACATGGCCGACGGCACCGAGGAGGCCCTCCGCCCACTGCAGGTCCGCCTCGGTGGCCCCCGAGCCCGCCGCGATGGCGGACACCCCGGCCCGCACCGTCGCCGGCGTGTTGGGCATGGCGCGCACCACCGCCGTCGAGGGCGGAAGCCACGACTCGAGGCGCGCCAGGGGGACCCCCGCCATGATCGACAGGACCCGGGCGATCCCCACCCCGGACACGGCCCGGCACGCCTCCTCGCCCACTGCCGGCTTGACGGCGAGCACCGCCGCATCGACGTCGGTGACGGCCATGACCTCGGCACGTATCTCCACGGCCGGAAGCTCGTCGGCCAGCTCTGCCCGACGTTGGGCGGATGGCTCCACGACGACGAGATCGGCCGGACGCCACCGTGCACCGAGAAGCCCGTGCACGAGCGCGCCCCCCATGCGCCCACCGCCGACGATCAGCAACCTCGACCCCATCGACGTCACGCTACCGACGATGATGACGCGGCGCGGCCCGAGGAACCCTGGACACCGGCCGCACTTCCCCGATCGACCGGCATCACCAGCCCCTCGGGCCGTGCGCCTTGGCACCCTAGCCGGTGCGCGGCGCGCGCGCCGAAGGCGCCGACGCGTCCGTCGCGCGCCGAAGGCGCGACACATCGGTCGCGAGCCGAAGGCGCGACGCGTCGGTCGCGTCGCCGAGGCGCGACACATCGGTCGCGCGCTGACGCGTGACGCGTCAAACGAGGCGTCAAACGAGGCGTCGGCGTCGATACCGTCCGGCGAAGCCGATGCTCATCGCCGTCGGAAAGTAGTCCTCGACGTAGGCCAGGCTCGAGCCGACGATTCGGTCGAGCTCCCCTTCGGTCACGGCTGTCACGGGGATCTCGCCCACGAGGTACACAGCATCCTCCGCGCCCAGGGCGAAGCGCATCTGATGAAGGTCGGCATTGCGGCGCAGCAGGTACTCGAATGTCGCTTCGATGTTCACCTCGGGCGCCGGCATGACCTGGGCCTCGTGGTGCAGGGTGCGCTGACGGATCGTGAGCCATACCGTGACGAAGTCCTTCTCGTCACCACGCAGTCGCAGGTACCAGCGATCGAGCTCGGGCTGGCGGTCCACGGCCACCAGGGCAGCTCCCTCGGCGAGGCGGGACCGCGCCCAGCTCTCGATGACGGCGTCACACGCGGCGCGCTCTTCGGCGGTGGCGATTCCGGCGATGGACACGCTATGTGGCCCTGGCGTGGCAGTCAGCGGCACTCCACGAGTCGCTCGGCGGTGAGCTCCTCGTAGGTAGCACGCAGCACCGACGCGGCTTGCGCCCATGTGTAGCGGCGAGCCCGGACGACAGCGGCTGTCGCCAGGCGTTCGGCGAACGAAGGGTCAGCGAGGACCCCGGAAGCGGCATCGGCAAAGCCCTGGGGCGTCGAAGGGTCGACAACCAGACCGGTGTGGCCGTCCTCGACCAGCGTGGTGAGGCCACCCACGGACGCGGCGACGACCGGCGTCCCGCACGCGGCCGCCTCCAGCGCCACCAGACCGAAAGACTCGGAGCGGCTCGGCACGACACATACGTCGGCAGCCCGGTAGTAGGTGGAGAGAAGCTCGTGCGGTTGCGGCTCCTCGAAGCGCACTCGCTCGGCCAACCCGAGGTCGTCGACAAGCTTCTTCAGCGAGGCGAGATGCTCCTCTCCACGTGGACCACTCGGCCCTCCGACCACGAGGAGATGCGCGCCGGGGTGGTCTTCCATCGCCGCCAACGCCCGCACCGCCACATCCGCGCCTTTCAACGGCTGGATCCGACCCACGAACAACAGCAGTGGATCGTGAGCGGGCAGACCCAGGGCGCGGCGTGCCTGGGGTCGGTGACCCGGCCCGAAGAACGCGTGATCGACACCAGGTGCCACCACCCGAATGCGCGCCGGGTCGCTGTCATAGAGCAGTGCCAGTTGCGCCGCCTCCACCGAGCAGGAGGCGAGCACGATCTCAGAGCAGCGCATCACCGCCGCTTCGGCCTCGGCGCGCCGATGGGGCTCGTCGCTCGACACCTCCTCGGGGCTCGCCTCGGCTTTCACTCGGGCCAGGGTGTGGAAGGTCGAGACCAGCGGGAGGTCGAGCTCGTGCTTGATGCGGTGGCCGGCGATGCCCGACAGCCAGTAGTTGGCGTGCACGGCATCGAAGCCGGTCTCGTCGTGCAACGCGGGGTCCACGCCCGCACCCGAGGTCATGAGGGACAAGACGTTGTCGGCGAACTCGTCGACAACAGCGGGAAGCTCCTCTTTGGCCATGGGGCCCAACGGGCCTGCCGGCACGTGGTGGACACGCAGCCCCGGCTCCACGGCCACGGTGGCGGGCAACTGGTCCGACCACGCCCGGGTGTAGACGTCGCATTCGACGCCGGCACGGGCCAGGGCGGTGGAAAGCTCCCGCACGTAGACGTTCATCCCCCCGCCGTCACCGGTCCCAGGCTGGGCCAGCGGTGAGGTGTGCAGGGAGAGCACCGAGAGTCGACGCACCGCCGAGGAGCCTACCTGGACCTTCGTCGCGATCCGGCTGGTGAGGGGCCGACCCCGGGCCCGCACTGGCCCGAGGGCACCGGAGTGAGCCTCGGACTACACGCCCGCCGAGGTCCCCGCAGGGCCTCCTGCCATCTCGTCGGCACGCCCCGGACCCGGGAGGACGAGGGTGGCGGCCGGGCTCACGGCGCCCTCGTCGGATTCCGACGAATCGTCGCGCTCGGGCTGGACCTCGTTCTCGTGGCAAAACGACAGGTAGATCCGGATGAGGGCCTGCTTCTGCTCCTCGTGGAGGTGGGGGTCGGAGAGGATCTCGCGCGCCAGATCGGTCTCCCCTGTGGCGGGCTCCAGGATGCCTGCCTGGACGTAGAGCGTCTCGGCCGAGATGCGCAGCGCCTTGGCGATCTGTTGGAGGATCTCGGCCGACGGGCGGCGTAACCCCCGCTCGATCTGACTCAGGTAGGGGTTGGAGATCCCCGCCAGCTCCGACAGTCGCCGGAGTGAGAGCCGCGCCGAGGACCGTTGTTCACGGATGAACGCCCCGAGGTCCCTCCAGTGGTCCGGGAGTTGCTTGGGCACGTCGGTGCTCCTCGTGGTGGTCGGGGACGTCGATCAGGCCAGCAGGCCGTCGACGGACGCCTCGCCGGTCTTGTATCGACTCACGATCTCGGCTTGGAGCGTGTCGATCCGCTCGTGCAGGGCACGGCGCTGGTCCGAGATGCGCTGCTCGATGGCGGTGAGCTGCTCCCCGACTCGGCGGAGCTCGGCCTCGCCCATCGTCGTGAGGGCGGCGGTGTGGTCGGCGTCGAGGACGGCGTCGAGCTCCTCGGTGAGATCGTCCCTGTCGAGGTCCGGCGACATCTGCGAGGGGAGCCGGCCGTACCCCTGGGGCCGGGCGGGCCCGGACCCGATGATCGAAGGTAAGCGCTCCACCAGCGACTCGAGCTCCTCGCCCGTGTCGCCGTGGTGGTCGAGACAGGCATGGACGAGGTCCAGCCGGCCCTGAGCCATGCGCCGGAGATACGACACCGCCGTCTCGGCCTCCTGGCACTCGGCCCGCATGGCACGCACGTCCTCGAGCGAACGCTGGCGCAGCCCCTCCAGGTAGTCAGGGGCGAGGAGCCGCTCGAGCTCGGTGTCCAGCCAGGCCATCAAGGCGAGCGTACTCCGCCCGATGACACTCCCCTCGCCTCCTCGGGGCCGGGTCCGGACTCCCCGGGCCGGGTATCACTGTCTCCCCGGGGGGACCGGTCCCGTCCTTGCCGCGGTCAGGCCACCGGGCCGGCGCGCCACGACGGCGCATAGCGCCGGACGACGCGGCCGAGGACGGCCGAGGACGGCACCGGCCCGAAGCTCCGGCTGTCTGTGCTCGCCCCGGGGTTGTCGCCGTGGAGCACCACCTCCTCCTCGAGCACGGCGCCGATGCGCTTGACGAGCACGCGTCGCGGGTCCCGGGGATCGCGCACCGCCACCACGTCGCCGGTGTGCAGCGCTCGGGTGCGCACCACGAGAAGCCGGTCGCCGGGGGCCAAGGTCGGCTCCATGCTCCTCCCATCGACCACCACCCGGCGCGGACGCACGAGTGCGGCGGCGATCACGAGGGCGACCGAGGCGGCGAGCGCGGTCCGGGTCGCCACCCTCGACAACGGGGGGAGCCGGCGGCGGGGGTGCCCCCGGTTCACCGTTTGCCTTCTCTGGGTAAGGTTGGCCCGAGCCCCATCGACTTCACTCTGCACGAAGGAGACCTGCCCATGCGCATCGTCGACCGCCTGCTGTCGTCCGTCGACCGGATCAGCCCTCCCCAGTCAGTGCTCGCCCACTGCGACCTTCCCTGCGGCGTGTACGACCCGGCCCAGGCGAGGATCGAGGCCGAGTCGGTGAAGGCGTGCATGGAGAAGTTCAACGGGTCCGACGACGAGGTCTTCAAGGAGCGCGCCGTCAACATCAAGGAACAGCGGGCTGAGCTCGTCAAGCACCATCTCTGGGTGCTGTGGACCGACTACTTCAAGCCCGAGCACCTCGCCAAGCACCCCCAGCTCCATGACCTGTTCTGGAAGGCCACCAAGGCGGCCGGTGAGTCCAAGAAGACCAACGACCCCAAGGTGGCCCAGGGGCTGCTCGACCAGATCAAAGAGATCGACACGATCTTCTGGGAGACCAAGAAGGGGTAGTCGGACCCCCCTCAGGCGGCAGGCGGGTCAGGTCGGGGGCGGTTCAGCCGAGCGCGAGCGGAAGGTGGTCGACGCAGAACCGCGCCGCCGGTGTCCGGGCCAGCACGGCGTCGTCGATGGTCCGGCCACAGGCCTCGCACTGGCCGTAGGTGCCTTCGTCGATGAGGGCCAAGGCCCGCTCCACGTCGGCGAGCTGCTCCTCGATGGCGTCCAGCACGGCGTCGTCGATGTCGAGCTCGGCCGTCGCACCTTGGTCCTCGACGGTGGCGCTGTCCTCAAAGGTGGCGCTGTCCTCGACAGAGGCGCCGTGCCTCGGGACAGCGCCGCCGTTCGCGTCGGTCACGACGTGAGGCCCGCCGAGGTCGTGTTCCACGCCGCCGATGGTACCGGCCGGTACCGCCGGGGGGCGCGACGGTACGCCCGTAGACTCCAGCCGTGACGCCCCTGGTGGACCCGCCGGCCCGGCTGGTGGGTGACGATCTGCACGTCCCCTGTGTCGACGGCATCGAGCGCCGCTACGTGAACCTCGACGCCGCCGCCTCGACCAGCCCGTTCCCCGCCGTGATGGCCGCTGTCGAGCAGTTCGTCCCCACCTACTCGAGCGTGCATCGTGGCGCCGGGTACAAGTCGCGCCTCGCCACTGCGGCCTACGAGTCCGCCCGGGGCACCGCCCTCGCCTTCGCCGGCCGCGGCCCGGGGGCTCCCGGACGCGACGGCGACATCGCCATCCTGTGTCGCAACACCACCGAGGCGCTCAACCACCTCGCCTATCGCCTCCGCCTCGATCCTGGCGACGTCGTGCTCACCACCGTGGTGGAGCATCACGCAAACTTGCTGCCGTGGGGGCGCGTGGCGTGCCGGCGCTACGTCGAGTGCGGTCCCGACGGCACCTTCGACGTCGACGACGTCATCGCCGGCCTGGACCAGCAGCCACGGCCGCGCATCCTCGCCCTCACCGGGGCGTCGAACGTGACGGGATGGTTGCCGCCTGTTGCCGCCATCATCGAGGCCGCCCACGACCGCGGCGTCCCCGTCGTGCTCGACGCCGCCCAGCTGGCCCCGCACCGTGCCATCCCAGGCCAAGCCGACTACGTGGCCTTCAGCGGCCACAAGCTCTACGCGCCCTTCGGCGCCGGGGTGCTGGTGGGACCAGCCGCCACCTTCGCCGAGGGCGACCCCTTCCTGGCCGGCGGGGGGGCCGTGGACCTCGTGGACCTCGACGAGGTGTGGTGGACCGAGCCTCCCGATCGGGAGGAGGCGGGGTCGCCCAACGTCATCGGGGCGGTGGCCCTCGAAGCCGCGCTCACCGAGCTCGGCCGGATCGGGTGGGCCACCATCGCCGCGCACGAGGAGACCCTGGCGAGGCGGCTGCGTCACAGCCTCGCCGCCGTCGGCGGTGTACGGGTGCTCGGGCCGCCGCTCGACACCGACACCCTCGCCATCGCGGCCTTCGTGGTCGAAGGCGTGGACCATGCCCTGGTGGCGGCCCGGTTGAGTGCCGAATGGGGTATCGGCGTGCGTCACGGCTGCTTCTGCGCCCACCCGTATCTGATCCGCCTGCTGGGGCTGTCACCCGCCGACGTCGATGCCTACCGGGCCCAGGTGATGGCGGGCGACCACCGGACGATGCCGGGCGCGGTGCGCGCCAGCTGCGGGATCTCGAACACCGAGGCCGACGTGGACGCCCTGGTGGAGGCCGTCTCCCACATCGCCTCTGACGGCGGGGGTGGACGGGTGCCCCCCGTCCCCTACGTGCAGGACGTCGGCACGGGCGACTATTGGCCGGTGAGCGACGAGCCGGGCTGGCGGGGCCACGAGCGCGAGACGGGCGCGTCCTGTGCGCGGGGCTGACCCGGGATCCGGGAGCGAGCCTCGGTTTGCGAGCGGGACGGGCCTCAGCCCATGGAGCCGTGGAAGGGCACGCCGAAGCTGAAGATCCCGCCGTCAGAGGCCGCCAGCCAGTAGCCGGCATTGGTCGACGCGGTCATGGACACGATCGGTGCATGAAGTGCCTGTCCACCCGTCGACCCCCGGAACGGGGCGTCCCCGAAGGCGAAGAGCCCGCCGTCCGACGCAGTGAGCCAGTAACCGCGCCCGTCGGGGGTCGAAGCCATGGCCACGACGGGACGCACCAGTGGTGTGCCTCCCATCGAACCCAGGTAGGGCGCATCGCCGAAGGCGAAGAGCCCGCCGTCGGAGGCGACCTCCCAGTAGCCCCGGCCGTCGTGTGCCGGCGCCATGCCCACCACGGGACGGGTCAGGGCGCGGCCGCCCATCGACCCGAAGAACCCGGCGTCGCCGAAGGCGAAGAGCCCGCCGTCGGAGGCGACGAGCCAGTAGCCCTGGCCGTCGGGCGTCGAGGCCATGCCCACCACGGGGCGGACCAGGGCGCGGCCGCCCATCGACCCGAAGAACCCGGCGTCGCCGAAGGCGAAGAGCCCGCCGTCGGAGGCGACGAGCCAGTAGCCGTGCCCGTCGGACGTCGACGCGATGCCGACCACGGGCTCGCTCAGGCGCTTGCCCCCCATGGACCCGTAGAACATGGCGTCACCGAAGGCGAACACGCCGCCGTCGGAGGCGACGAGCCAGTAGCCCTGGCCGTCGGGCGTCGAGGCGATGCCGACGGCGGGGGCGTCGAGGACCGCGCTTGACGGCGAGCCCGGCAGGTCCGCGAGGACCTGGCCCCAGGTGAAGTCGAGCGCCTGTGACCCGCTCGTGTCGACGAGAAGCTCGGTCCAGCTCGGGTTCCCCTGGTACGCGGTGGCGTTGAGCCCCGTCCCCATCAGGCACGGCTGGCAGCGCAGCGACAACAGGATGTTGTTGCGGTGGCCCCAGCATCCCGACGAGCCCGCCGAGGGGCAGTCGATGTTGTAGGAGCCCGGCCCGTCGTCATACATCCAGAAGTAGATGGCCTCGAGCGGGTTGCCCACCGCGCCGGCCCAGTTCCCGCCCCACGACGACCACGGGAAGCCCGACGGCGGCGAGGGGTCGGCGTTCTGGGCGGCCGCGGATGCAGAAGACTGGTCCAACGCACTCGCCATCCCCGAGAGCGGCGGCAGCCCGCGCACGGTGCGCTCGAGGTTGGTTGCCGTGAACAGCTGCTCCTGCGCCGAGAGCTGGGCCCAGTCGGTCGGGAGCACCATGCTCGGGAGCCCCTCCTGGTTCCGCGCGTTGGCGATGGCCCCCACCACCGCGCTCAGACACGATGCGGAGTCGTCGTAGGTGCTGCCCGAGCAGCTGTTGAGAAAGTCGGGCGACGGGGCGATGTTGGCGGGGGGGTCGGCCAGGGGACCCGAGCCCTGGCCCGAGCCGGCTTCGGTCTTGGTGGCCGGAGTCGGGACGACCACCCCGGGTCGCGCCCCGGCCCTGATCGCGCTCATCGCGGTACTCCCTGGCAGGAAGGCGGCGACCAGGGTGGTCACCAGGGCGATAGCCAACGCCGCCACCAGGGACAATCCGACTCGCGCCCGGCGGGAACCGGCTCTGCCGCCCCCCGAAGCCGGGCCCTGCCTCTTCGGGAGGAAGACCGACATCACCCCCCCGATATCGGAACGCTCAGGGCGTTTATTAACTCACTGAGAGAGAAAGTGGACTTTTTTCCCGGCTTCCCGGGCGCTACCAGGGGGTTCCTTGGGACCGTCAGGCGGTCCGACCTATCGTGGCTCGGTCGGCTCCCTCGTCGAGGACGGGGTCAGGCGTTCGGAACGAGCACCGCCCGAGCCCGGATCTCGCCTCGCTTGAGTCTCCCCAAGGCCTCGACGGCGTCGTCGAGTGCGTAGGTCTCACAATGGGCCCGGACCTTTCCCGCCGCCGCCAGCGCCAGGACGTCGCGCATCTGCTGACGGGACCCCACGACCGATCCAACCACGCGCTTCTCATCTGCGAAGGGAAGCGCACCCACCTGCGCGTGCACCCCAAGCACCACGGTGCCGCCTGGCTTGATGGACGCCACGGCCTGACGCAGCGACTCGTCGGACGGAGCGAACACCACCGCCGCGTCCACGCCTCCCAGGGCGGCCAGGACCAAAACCGGGTCGCGGCTCGAAGCGTCGACGGGATGGGCCGAGAGCTCGTCCGCCAAGTCGAGGTGTTGGGCGGAACGGGTCACCGCGTAAACATCGGCGCCGGCCAGGACCGAGAACTGGATGACCATGTGCCCGACGCCCCCCACACCGAAAACCGCCCGTGACGAACCGGGGTGAGGGGCGGCCTTCGACACGGCGTTGTAGGCGGTCACGCCGGGACAGAACAGCGGCGCTGCCTCCACGTCACTGATGGCGTCGGGCACCGGATGCGCATGGGCCGCGGTGGCCAACATGTATTCGGCATACCCGCCGTCGACGGTCTCACGGGTGATCTGCTTCGCGCTGCAGAGCTGGTCTCGCCCGGTGAGGCAGTAGGGACAGTGCCCGCAGGTCGACCACAGCGGTTGGACGCCGACACGATCACCGGGATGCAGCCAGTCCACCTCGCTACCGACCTCGACCACCCGGCCGACGACTTCGTGCCCGGGGACGATGGGCATGAAGGCGGGTACACCGTAGGCCACCCAGTCACCCTCGATCATGTGCAGGTTCGACCGGCACACACCACAGGCCGACACCCGCACGACGATCTGCCCGGAGCCCGGACGGGGATCGACATGATCTCCTCGGTGGACGACGCCACTCTCGAGGGGACCTCGGGGCATCGAGGACGATGGCGCGCATGTCTTAACCCTGTTCGCCCTGCTGGGCTCGCGATGTCGTCACATTCGGAACGTACCCCAGGCCGGTACCGCCGCGCACTGGCGCTCTCGTCGGCGCCAAGGATCCCTCGGCATATCGGGCCGGAGCTCTCGACTGTCTGGGAGTCGCACCAATGGTGTTCTACGGTGCCCAAGCGGGACCAGCGGGAGCGGGAATGGGGGCGCCATATGCCCCGGTTCAGCGCGCTTACATCTGGCCCTCGATGAACGCACGGGATCACCAAATACACCGCGCCCGAACCCCGTCTCCAGTCTTATGCTGCGGGCTCGGTCTGACCCGCTACCGTGGCCCTTGTGAGCAGCTCGCGAGTGCCCGGGGGGGCGGTACACAAGCTCCCAGGAGACCTACGCAAGGCGCTGATCGCCAACCCCACGGCACTCGATGCCTGGGAGGACATCACGCCTCTGGCCCGCAACGAGTTCATCTGCTGGGTCGAGGATGCCAAGCAACAGATAACCCGAGAACGCCGCATCCGCCGGACCCAAGAGGAGCTGGAGGAAGGCCAGCGTCGGCCCTGCTGTTGGCCAGGGTGCACGCACCGCGAACGCACCGGCACATAGCAGTGGGGTCGGTGTCCCCGTCGGCGGCTCTAGGACGTCCGGACAGGGCAGGGTGCCACCGCTCGGGACCGGGAGGGAGCACCCGGCCCGGGATGCGTGCCCGATGGCACCGCGAGACCGTTCGCCCAACCCCCTAGGCGCTTCCAGCCAGATCCGTTCGACAGCGTCACGTCCTGGATGACGCTGGTGGGTTCAATCCTGAGCGAGAATCGAGGCGTGTCAAGAACGCCTCCAGCGACGATCACAGTGAGGGAGATGCCTCTCCAAGACATCGAATTTCGGATCAGGTACTTCCACGAGGCCTCTGACGAATACTTGATGACCCTAGGAGTGGACCGGAAGCTGCTGCCGAAGCCGGATGCCTGGCGGACCATCCATGAGAGGGATTACGAACGCCCGCTACCGGAACGCGAGAGTTATGCACTTCTATGGGAACTCGACCACCGCCCAGTGGGATTCAGCTCATTGGACCGCATCGTGTTCGGTGCTCACGCATTCATGCACCTTCACATCGTTGACGAACCGCACAGGCGACGCGGTCTTGGCACCGAGTTCGTGAAGAAGTCTGCAGACGTGTACTTCCAAGTCTTCGACTTGGAACGCATCTACTGCGAGCCGAACGCTCTCAATGTGGCACCGAACCGAATGCTGCAGCGAGCCGGATTCACATATCTGTTCAGCCACGAAACTGTTCCCGGTCCTATCAACTTCCGTCAGGTGACGACTCGTTGGGTGCTGGAGCGTCCCTGACGGCCCAACCCACTGCCCCAAGCCGCGGTCGAGCTAGAAGGCGAAAAGGATCCCCGAGTACTGGTCTCTCATCGATCCGGGTCGCACTGTTCGGGAGCGGTCCCAGTGAGAGGCGGTCCTTGGATCATCTGATACGTCAGGCGAATACAGTCAGAACAGATGTACACGTTGGGGGTCGGCCCGGCGACGCTCCCCGAGCGAGATAGTCCGCAGAAGTTGCATTACGAGTGACGTGCTGGCTACTGGGAACCGAAGAGAGCCGCCAAACCGCGCGGTAACGCCCAAAACCTCCTCCTCTAGTCTCGGCAGGCCAGCAAGCTTCTCCCAAGAGCCCTGCTCGCTCCCATGCGGCTCGCTCACCGCCCCGGAACGTCTGCTGCCTCTGGAGGGGGCGTCCCGCATCGTCTCGCCCCACGAAACTCGCAGGCGCAACACCGGCCGGGCAACGCTCGATGATCGAACCAGCGCCGTGTCTACCCGCCACCATGGCAGGATGGCAGCGGGAAAATGGAGGACAAGAGCAGGAAGAGCGCCTCCTCTCGGGTGTTTTCCCAGCTGGGCCGCTAGCTCATCGGGTAGAGCAGGGGACTTTTAATCCCAAGGTGCCGGGTTCGAGCCCCGGGCGGCCCACCCCTCGCACGTATTGAACGCCTCCAACACATGAGGCTACGCAGATCGCGAGTTTCGGCAAGCAGCGGTTGTTCTGTAACTCGATGTTCGTGGGCCGGTGCCGCAACCCTAGTGCGCCGGACCACCTCTCCTGTTGAACGAGTCCGATGCTCGACGTGCCGCCTCATGCGCGTCATAGGCCGGGCCACGTTCGGCGTCATCTGCTCGACGGAAGTTGGAGCCAGACACCTTGGTATCGTCTCCTACTCTGACAGGAGTGACCTTGAACGGCTCGTTCGGTGCTGGGTCGTGCGCTTCAACCTTCCCGTCTCGAACGAGCGGAGTGGGTGTGCCCTGAGACATCCATCGGGCCTCATGGCGACCATACGGGTCGGTGTACCACCCTTCTAGTGGCGCGCCCATATCCCAATCCTGTGCATTGTCACCTCTCTTGACCTGGGTCACTCCTCACGGGACGAGCCAAGATCACGTTTAGGCGGTCTTCATCGCCACCGGCTTCGGCCGCGATCTGCAACGCTTCGCTCCAAGCCTCTGGCGTATTGGCTTCTCGGGCCTTGATGACAATTTGATCAAGGTGATCCGCCGTAGCCGTTGCCTCAGCTGCCGCCTGAGCAGCGAGCTGGGACGATTCCATAGCTTGCGGGGATGCCTGGGCCGTTTGCTCAGCCTCCCGCTTCGCGTCGAGCGCCATTTCAACGGCGACTTGGGCTGCTCGTGCCGCCTCTTCCGCAGCCTGTGCAGTGCGCTCAGCCGTCCGCATGGCGTCGACCGCCTCCTGCTGCGCCCTTTGCGCCTGTTGCGCAGCTTCCGCGGCGGTCTGGGCCAGTTGCTCAGCAATCTGATGCGCATAGCTCGTCACTCGCATCGTTTGGGCGATTTCCGCCACGACAACTGCGGCTTGAGCTGCGCTCCGCCAGGCAGCTGGAGTTCCGACTCTCCACGCTCTCGCGACGGCCTCGTCGGCCTCTCTAACCCAGTAATCAGCAGACTCTTCATGCCCGGCCGATGTATTGTCGTTCGCCTGCTCGGCGTTCGCCTGCTCGGCTCCATCGGTCTCGACATCGGCAAGAGGAGTCTCTGAAAGGGGAACCTCAGCACCATTGGATGAGGCTCCATCTGGCAGAGGGCTGAGTTCCGCACCGGGCGAGATCGGAGCGGGCGGGGGGACGGGCTTGGTCAGCCTGGTCCATGCAACTCCATCCCAGTATCGGAAGCTGGCGGAATCGACGGGATCGGGATACCACGCCGCGGGCATGGCCGCGTCGTCCCCAGAAACGGGCGTAGCGGGCACCGCGATCGGCTTCCCGGGCGCAGTCTCGCGGCGGTCACCGGAACCCTCAGGCTCGTTGACAGTCACGACAGGCTTGTCGCGTTTGAAGGGCCGCATCGCAACCTCCGGCAACATTGAATCTAAGAGGAACGAGTGGCTCCGCGCATCGTCGATATTGATGAACCCACGAGGGAACGCACCCTGTGGACACTGCCGGAGCGTGGGCGTACGTCTCGTGAAACAGCGCGCACATCCCTACCGGTCGGGAGGGCCTTCGGGACAGGACGAGCCGTGTCGATCGGACCCAGCACCTGCTCCGACCTCTGGCTAGCGCGCCAACCGATTCCGCTCCCTTGCTGTCGAACGTGGTCGCAGCCGTGCCCGGGCTGATTGCGGCCCGGACGCCGACCCGCCCGAGTGCTGAGGGCGGAGCAATCGCTGATCGTCCCACGGCCAACGATCCGGTCGTCCTTCTAGCCGCGCGGTACCCTTCCCACCGAGGAGGCGAGGAGGGCCAGTGGCTGCCACCGAAAACGTCACCCTGCTTTTCACCGACCTGGTCGGGTCCACCGAGCTCTCCTCCTCGCTATCTCCAGACGCCGCCGACGAGGTCCGACGGGCCCATTTCGCCGCCCTCAGGGAAGCGATCGCGGTCACCGGTGGGATGGAGGTCAAGAACCTCGGCGACGGGCTCATGGTCGGGTTCGATGCCACCATCTCGGCCCTCTCGTGCGCAGTGGCCATGCAGCAGGCCATCGAGCGCCACAACCGGAGGTCGCCGGATCCCCTGGTGATCCGCATCGGGATCTCCACCGGCGACGTGACGGTTGAGGACTCGGACTATTTCGGTGACCCGGTCGTCGAGGCAGCACGTCTGTGCTCGGTTGCCCAGGGGGGCCAGATCCTCGCCACCGACGTGGTGAAGCTCTTGGCCCGGCGCTCCGGCCACAACTTCACGACCGAGCGCGAACTGGAGCTGAAGGGCCTTCCGGAGCCGGTCGTCGCCTGGGAGGTGCTGTGGGAGTCCACCGGCGAGGAGGAATCCACAGGGATCCCCGTTCCCCCTCGGCTTCCCCAGGTCCCTGCCATCGGCATGGTGGGCCGGGCGCAAGAACAAGAGCGTCTCAAAGAGACGTTCAAGGCCGTCGCTTCCGGAGAATCCCCCCGGATCGTGCTCATCTCCGGTGAGGCCGGCGTGGGCAAGACCACCCTCACTTCTTCGTTCGCGCGTGACGCTCATGCAGAAGGTGCGCTGGTCCTCTACGGGCGCTGCGACGAAGACCTCGTGATTCCGTACAGACCCTTTGTAGAGGCGCTCGCTCACTATCTCGCTCTCACCGATGATGCCGTCATATCCGAGGTGGGAGACAACGACCTCTCTGCTCTGGTCCACCTCGTCCCGGCCCTTCAACGGCGGCGTCCCGACCTGGCAGAGACGAGATCCAGCGACCCGGATGCCGAGCGATGGATTCTCTACGGCGCCGTGGTCGCGCTGCTCGAGCGCGCTTCTCTCGACACACCGGTGGTGCTTCTCCTGGACGACCTTCACTGGGCCGATGGTCCCACCCTTCAGCTGCTGCGCCACAGCACCAACACTCTGGCCGGGAGGGTGATGGTGCTCGGCACCTATCGGGACACTCAGCTTTCCTCCTTCCATCCGCTCACCGAGACCCTCGCCGCGCTGACAAGGGAGCCATTGGTGAGCCGGATGTCTCTTTCGGGCCTGGAAGACGACGAGGTCGTCTCCTTGGTCGAAGCCGCCGCTGGGCAGACCCTGGACGAGACGGCAGTGGAACTCGCCCACGCCCTGTACAGAGAGACAGACGGAAACCCGTTCTTCGTGGCAGAAGTACTCCGTCATCTCGTGGAGACGCGATCGATCGTCCAGGGCGACACCGGGAGATGGATCCCGGCTCGGGAGCTGTCTGAGGCGGGGCTGCCGGAGAGTGTGCGCCAGGTGATCGGCACGAGAGTCGCACGCCTCGGAGACGAGGCCATTCGAGTCTTGTCCGCTGCCTCGGTGCTCGGACAGGAGTTCGAAGTCGGATTTCTCGCCACTGTCGTCGGGTTGGGAGAGGACCCAGTTCTGGACGTACTGGAAGCCGCAAGCTCGGCCGCAATCACTGCCGAGGTTCGTGCTGTCCCAGGACGTTTTCGCTTCACTCATGCGCTGATCCAGCACACCCTGTACGACGACCTGAGTGCGACCCGTCGGGCCCGCATTCACCGTGCTGCGGCACAGACCCTGGAATCCATCGTCGGCGCAGACCCTGGTGTTCGTGCCGGCGAGCTGGCGCGGCACTGGTTGGCGGCTACTCGACCGACAGAGTCGTCGAAGGCGGTCACCTACGCCCGCCTTGCGGGAGAGAACGCGCTTGCGTCCCTGGCTCCTGCCGAGGCGATCCGCTGGTACGAGGAGGCACTCGCAGCGCTCGCCCACGCACCTGAGGACGCTGCCAGAGCGAGGTGTCTTGCGGGCCTGGGCGAGGCACAGCGGCAGACAGGAAACGAGGCATATCGAGAGACGCTCCTCGAAGCGGCGCGTGTCGCGCAGGACGTCGGCGATGTGGACACGCTCGTGCAAGCGGCGCTCGGCAACAACCGTGGCTTTCAGAGCGGGGCCGGGTTCGTAGACAGCGAGCGCGTGGCGATGCTCACTGCCGCCCTGGATGCGATCGGGACAGCCGGCAGTCCCGGGCGAAGCCGTCTGCTCGCGTTGCTCGCCGTGGAGCGCACATATGACGGTGACTACCCTGGGAGGCGAGCCCTATGTGACGAGGCGCTGCACATCGCCCGCCGCATCGGTGACCCTGCCACGGTCTTCGATGTGTTGATCCGACGCGGGCAGGCGACGTGGATGCCCGACACTGTCGAGGAATTGCTCCGTGACAGCATCGAAGGCTCCGCGCTCGCCGACCGGACGGGTGACCCGGTCAGCAGGTTCTGGGCGGCGATCTTTCGTAGCACCTTCGCCATACAGGTCGGTGACATATCAGATGCCACTCGTTGCCATGAGGAAGCGGGTCGACTCGCGTCCGAAGTTGGCCAACCCATCCTCAAGTGGACCTCCTCCTGGAACCGGTCTTGGTCCACCCTCCTGGTCGGAGACGTCGCACGGGCCGAGGCCCTCGCCAACGAGGCGTTTGAGATCGGAAACAACACAGGCCAACCCGACGCGCTCACCATTTACGGTGTCCAGATCTCACACGTCCGGTGGTACCAGGGACGCTACGGGGAGATGGCCGACTTGATCGTGGGGATCACAAGGGACAATCCCGACATTCCCACGCTTCGGTCCTCGGCGGCGAGATGCCTCATCGATGCGGGACGAGATGACGAAGCGCACATTCTGTTCGAGAGCGAGAAGTCCTTGGGCTTCTCGGTTCCCGAGGACTTCCTGATGCCCGTGTATCTCGACGGATGGGCTCGTGTGACCTCTCACTTCGGTGATCAGGACGCGGCCACAGTGCTCTACCCCCAGTTGGCACGCTGGCCGAAGCTGGTCGTGTTCGGCGGTCCTGCAGTCATCGGAGTCCTGTCGCACAACCTCGGAACGCTCGCCACGGTGCTCGGCCGGTACCAGGAGGCCGAAGTGCATTTTTCTGACGCACTCAGGGTCCACGAGAAGCTGACCGCGCCCTTCCATGTCGCCCAGACCCAGATCGAGTGGAGTCACATGCTCCTCTCCCGCCGAGGGTCGGGTGACCTCGCACGGGCACGAACCGCCCTTCGCTCGGCCCTCGATCTGGCGCACGAGTACGGGCTCGCGGGGTTGGAGAGACAAGCGGGTGAAGAGCTCTCGGCCTCGAGCTGACGCCCGAGAGCCCGCCCTGCCAAAGATCCTGTCTGCGGGCGACATGACACACTTTTCCCCGAGCAGTGATCTATGGGGTGTGAGGCCAATCCCAGAAGGTCTGTCCGACGCCGAGCTCCTGCGACTGGACGACCCCGACGCCTTCTCCGAGGTCTACGACCGTCACGCCCCGAAGGTGTTCGCATGGGCCACCACCCGGGTCGGGGACTATGCCGCCGATCTGACCGCCGAGGTCTTCGCTCAGGCCTGGCGCAGCCGGAGACGGTTCAGGGACCAGGTCAACGGGTCGGCCCTGCCCTGGTTGCTGGGTATCGCCCAAAACGTCCTCCGATCCTCGGTGCGAAAGCGCCAGGTCGAGCACACGGCGCGGGCGCGCCTGGGACTGGCGACCACGGTCGTAGAGGAGCACGGGTACGAGGCCGTCGAAGAGCGCCTGTCGTTTCCCTCTGCCGTTCTGTGCGCCTTCGCCAACCTCCCGGAGGCCGAACGCCAACTCCTAGTGCTGCGCCTCGTCGAGGATCGCCCCTACCGAGAGATCGCGCGCCGGCTCAACTGCACGCCGGTGGCCGCTCGGCTCCGTGTTTCACGCTCGATTCGTCGTCTCCAACTGGCCTTAGGAGGTCCCTGACCATGACCACGCTCCCTCCCGATCTGCAGCGCTACCGCGCCGAGCTCCGAGACGCCATCGAGACCGACCTCGACCGACGGCGGGGCCGCCGTCGAACCAAGAAGCGAATGGTTCGGATCGGAGTTCCCGGGCTGGCGGTGTCTCTCGGTCTCTCTCTCACATTGGTGCTCGCCGGCACCCAGGAGGCGTTCGCCGGCTGGAGCCCCTCGCCGACACTGGCCTCCGCCGGGCAAACCTCTACTGCCGACGCCACCTGCCAGGCGCAGCTCGCCATCTCCCCGCCGCTGTCGACAGGTGGAGCCACGGCAACCGGATGGAGCGTCGTCACCACCGACGTACGGGGACCGTTCACCCTCGTGATCTATCAGAACGGCACCATAGGCGCGACATGCCTTACGGGACCGTCGATCACCGTGGTCTCCCAAGACACCGCCAGCGGAGGGTCAGTGTCAGTCTCGCGAAGCGCGAGCGTCTCTGGAGGCAGGAGCGGTTCGGGGCCAATCAGAGCGTGGTCCATGCTCCAGAGTGCCAGCTCGAAGCGTCAAGCACATGACGCTCGCGCACTTCGCATCCACGGACCAGGGCCCGTTCACGGTCGTACAGGGTCAGGTCGACGCCGGTGTGACCGGGGTGTCGCTCGTCCTCAGCGACGGCGGGCACGTCCAGGCCAGCACCGGCAACGGGTGGTTCCTCGCCTGGTGGCCGGGACTTCTGGACGCCACCTCCGTCGAGATCACGACAGCCGGTGGGGTGACGACGCAGACGCTGACCCCACTGCCCGTCCCACCCCTTCCCGCGAATCACAGCTCGTCGTGCGAACGCCCCCTGGGACCTTCCTCTCCGATCAGCTGCACCGGTGGGCGGTACGGAGCGGGGCTGGAGGTCCGACGAACGCCACCAAGACGGGACAGGCAATAGCTCATCGATGAGTGATGGGTCGGTCGTCGCGCTTCGACACCGCCCACCTCCGGTCATCGGAGCGACAAGGCCACCTGCTCGAGATGGTCCATGGCCTCGTTCATGCCGCCTTCCATCCCCGAGTTGATGTGTGCGTCACGGGTCTCCTGGTTCGGGTGCTGCACGAGGATCGTAAGGGTCGTGCGCCCGTCTCTTTCGGTGAAGGTGTAGGTGACTACCGCTTCGGCATCCGGAAAGGCTTCGAAGACCTCGGACGACACCACGCGTTCGTTGGGAACGACCTCCCGGTACTCGCCGTGGAAGGCGACCTCGAATCCGCCGTTGGCCGTCATCACGTAGCGCCACGTGCCGCCTACCCGCAGATCGACCTCGGCTGTCGTGACCTCCCCCCGATCGCCGGCACACCAGCGCTTGATCAGCTCTGGGGTCGTCCAAGCTTTGAAGACCAGGTGCCTCGGTGCATCGAACTCCCGCGTGATCAGGATCTGCGTGTCCGTCGGCAGTGTGACTACTGCAGAACCACTAGTCGTTGTCATCTCTACCCTCCGTTTCCTTGAGTTCCTCCAGCACGACATCGAGGCGATCGAAGCGTTGCGACCACGACTCTTCGTAGTTCTTCACCCAGTCGTGGATGGGTTTGAGGGGGCGGCCGTTGACCCGATACATCCGCTGTCGCCCTTCGTCGCGTACCTCCACGAGCCCAACCTCCCTCAGCACCCGCAGGTGTTTGGACACCAGCGGCTGCGCCAGGTCGAGCAGGGCGACGAGGTCGTTCACGGGGTGTTCCCCGTCCGAGAGCACGTCCAGGATCTGCCGCCGCCGGGGTTCGGCCACCGCATTGAAGGCATCGGTCGTGGTCGCCGCTCGTGCCACAACCAGGATCATATATCTATATGGGCATATGTCAACCTCCGCGGGGGACCACGGCCGTAAGGCCTTTGGCCCTCGCCATCACCTGTTCCCGGTGCCGAGCCCGGGAGCAGATCAGGCCTTGGTCACCGCCGAGGGCGGAGGGATGACGCCGGCTCCCGTCGACAGGCAACCCGCCTTGGGAGTGGGATTCGCCGGGGCGGGAAGCGCCGGCGGTTCCGGGAAGGCAGGGCTTTGGTCGAGGTCGAGCATGTCGAAGAGGCTGTTGGCGTTGGCGTCGCGACGGGTGAGCGCGGGGAGGTTCCACTTCTCCTCGACGGTCTTGAGGATCGAGGTGTGGTCATAGACCGTGTGCGACACGAAGTCCTTCTTGGCGTACGGGCTGACCACTCCCGACGGGACCCGGAACCCGTATCGATAGAAGCCACCGGGTGGGTCCCCGGGCTTCAAGGCTGGCGGAACGTCGTCGGGGGGTACTGCCGCCGGCGGTGGAACGTGGTCGTAGTACCCCCCGTGCTCGTCGTAGGTCCAGATCAGCATGGTGGAGTCCCAATTCGGACTCGCCATCACGGCATTGACGACACGACCCATGAACTGGTCGCCGAACTGGACGTCTTGCGGATCTTCTTCGGACTGCGTGCCGTAGTCGGGCTCGACGAGGCTGAAGGCGGGGAGCGTTCCGGCTGCGGCGTCGGAGAAGAACTCGTCGATCTTGGCCAGGCCCGCGGTCAAGGTGTGGTCCTCGAGCAAGGGCAGGAAGATCCCGATGCTGGGCAGCGTGGAGTAGTAGTCCTTCCAGGTGATTCCGTGTGCGTCGAACTGTTGGAAGATGACGCCGTTCGGCGGCAGTGCCGAAGGGAAGGTGTCGTCGATGAGCCCGAGCGAGGTACCGGCGATGAGGTATCGGCGATTCGGGTCCGTCTGGGCCATGGCCGAGCAGAAATAGCGGTCGGCGATCGGGAAGGTCCGGGCCATTCCGCAGGTGAAGGGGAGATCCGAGCTGGTGAAGTACCCCATCGCCTCCGCGGTGGTACTGGTCACGAACCCCTGACACGTCCCACCGTCATACGCCTCGTGGGCGACCCGCCAATCGTTCCCGATGCCCCTGGTCTGGCACTCGGTCGGCATGTGGAATGCGTGCACGAAGTTGCCGTGACCATCGGGGTTCTTGGCCGTCGGCTGGTGGTCGGGGCCGAGCGTGAACCCATCGCCCCGACCGATGAGCCCGAGGATGTTGTCGAAAGAATGGTTCTCCATCATCACGACCACGAAGTGCTCGATCTTCGGTATCTGATCGGTTCCCACGGGAAGATCGGGCCGAGGCCTCGAACCTGCTGCCCGCAGTGCCTTTGGTGCGGTGGTCGTGCTCGAAACCGCGGAGCTCGACGAACGCGCACTGCAGCCGCCGAGCAGCATCGATGCTCCGAGCAACCCCCCGCCGAGGAACTGTCGTCGATTCGGGCTCACCAGGCTCCCCCGAGGTCCTTCGAGTTGACCGATGCGTCACCGACCATAGATGAGCAGGGTGCAGGGCACCAGGGGCCGAGATCTCGTCTGACGAGCCCGTGGGACCTGTCCCGGTCGGGCGCACGCCCGATCCATGCCTCGACGGGCGGGGCCTCTGCACGGGGATCAGGTGTAGCGTCGAGGTAGCTCAACTCGAGCGAGAGCACCCCCGCTGACGGGGAGAAGAACGGCGGTCCACCATGGGACCCGACCAAGAAGGCCAAATCCTCAACTTCCGATCGTCGCCCCGGAGCTCGAGGACCTCCCCCCTTCCCCTCGCCTCGCAGGACGCGGAGGCCCTGTCAGACGCGGATCCACTGTGCGAGGTCGATCACATCTTCGAGATGCGTTCCCGAGGAATGACGCGTTCGGTCGAAAGGCAGTCCGACGCGAACACAGAACGGGCGCGTCTTCAGGCCGAATTCTCAGCGGTGTGCTCGCAACGGGTTCTGCCCGCCATGCAGGCGTTTTTGGAGCGCCTGCGCCTGAACGGTGGGGGTGGACTCGTCGAGGAGCACGATGGCGTCGAAGGAGCAGGAGTCGCGCCGCGCGTCAGACTCTGGATGTCACTTTCGGGCGAGATCATCGGCCGTCCCCGCCAAGATCAGCATCCGTATCTAGAACTCGACTTCGACGTCGCCCAACAGCAGGTGAACGTGGCTGAAGGTGACATGTGGAAAGGTCATGGGAGGTCGGGCCCTGTCGGGGTTTGGATCGCGTCAGAGATCACGAGTGAGATGGTGACGGAGTCGCTGATCGACGTATTGAGGAGAGCGGCCGTTCTCCCCGTCTGAACCGAGTTCGCGCCAAGATGCGCTGCTACTGCTCGCGTCGCACACCGCCCGCGCTCCGCTTCCGGAACCGTCGGCGCGAGGATGAAACGCGGGTCGAGCCGGCGGCACCTGTGAGTTCCTCTTGGCCGACACGCAGCGAAGGGGACAGGTAAGACCCCGGGGGTTGCCTGCGCCCCTTGGAGTCCTGCCACCAGCCGACGGGAGCTTGGGCGTACTTCATGACCCGAGGCCCGTCCCTGGGCGGCCTCCTGCTCCTACTAGTTTCACGATGACCACCGAGCGCTCGTCCTGGTCTCGTCGCCGAGCAACCGACTCCGGCACGGCGGGCACAGCCACCATCTGGCCTCGTCGTCGGTACCGATCGACGGGTGCCGCACAAAGTTGACGCGACAGCGTCCGCACGTCGTCACAGAATCGTCGCTGTCGAGCTCTTCCTGGTCGACGTCGCCCGGCGCGGGGCCGGTCGGAGCGAGAGCCGGAACTAAAGGGGCAACGGACATGACGCCCTCCTTCGATGAGGCCTAGAAGAGGCGTCCAGCCTGCACGGGGCGACAACCGGAAACGGCGTCCTGCCCAAACAAGGCGTCACTCCCAAGTGGGATGTCTCTCCAGACTACTACGGGGATGGGGGAACCAATACGGCGCCATGCCCCCACAAGCTCGTGAGTCTCGTTGGTGTTCAGCGGCTTGTGGACTCCTCAAGACCTGATCGCCGACTCCCTGTGGCAGCACCTCGTCCCCTAGAATGCCCTGGCTGCGGCCGCCCGGACGTGTTCGGGGACAACGCAATGGCGCCGAGGCCTCGAGGTCACAGGGCAGGTCCAGCAACGAGAAGGGCAAACGGTCATGTCGGGTTTGGCGTGCGGCTCATGGGTGAGGGCGTGAGCGTGGCTCCGAGCAATCGCTCCCGACGCCGGCGTTCCGGACTCCTCACGGGAAGGCTCGTCCTTCCCAGTTGGGCCCGTGCCAGTCATGGCCGCCATCGAATCCGCACGTCCGAGCCTCTTCGCGCCGTCGCGCCTGCTCGGAGGGTCGAGCCAGCTCGGAGGTTCGAGCCTGCTCGAAGGGTCGAGCCGCGGCCCGAGGTCGAACAACAGTGGCCGCCCTCTCCACTTGCAGGGAGCGGGAGCCGCCCGGTTCGACGGGTGCGATGGTCATGGGCCATCCTCGGCGCGATCGTCGTACTCGTGGGCTCGATCACATTCATCCTCACATCCACGGACTCCACCGATTCGTCCCTGCACAAGACACTGCTCGACGAGCCCGGCGCCGCCACAGGCGCTGGGCCCACGAGCACGACGGGGCCGAGAAGCACAACGACGACGCAGGGGGGCCAGGGACAGGGGACGTCGTCTGGCTCCGGCGCTCGCGTGGCGCGTGGGGTTCCGCTCGGGGCATATGCCGGCGAGGGCGATCCTGCCGCAGTCGCCAGTCTGGCCGCGGCCACGGGGACCCACATCACATACGCGACCGACTATCTCGACAAGTCCGGCGGGTGGGCCGCGTTGGACGCCGCCACCAACATCAAGGCGTGGAGTTCCTCGCCCTATCACCTGGTGATCGGCGTCCCCATCCTGCCCGGCGTGGGCACCTTGGCCCAGGGGGCCACCGGCGCCTACAACCAGTACTTCAAGGTCCTCGGGGAGAACCTCGTCGCCGACCACGAGGCC